>Ga0209575_10000463_pt1 | contig 25884 bp, 22 predicted proteins | sample Medcelwee11metaG_FD_187172 | JGI IMG/M metagenome (GOLD analysis project Ga0209575, IMG submission 187172) | Freshwater pond sediment microbial communities from the University of Edinburgh, under environmental carbon perturbations - Medium... | ecosystem: Environmental > Aquatic > Freshwater >...
GAAACCAGCGACATCAGTTCGACCACCGTGGAAAACAGCAGTTCGCGTGGATACTGGCGTTGCCGGTGAGTCTCGAACACTTCGTCGACCCAGGCGGCCGGCATCGCCCGCTCCAGCGCCAGCCGTGCCATGACGCTGGCCGGTGCCTGCTTCTCGAAACGCGTCAGAATCGCATCCCACATCGTCTTGCCCTCCCGCTTGATCCTCGGGAGAGTTTACGCAAACACCTTGAAAGGGCTGGTCGTAAAGGGGCATGGATGCCCCTTGTACGGCGGCCCCCGGAGCGGCGCCGGAGGGAGGGAACCCCGGCGTAGCCGGGGCCGGATGATCGGGCGCGTTTTCTCTTTGGTTACTTTCTCTTTGCGCGGGCAAAGAGAAAGTGACTCGGCCGGGGGGCCGAAACAGGGAGCGTCGAACGACTCGGTAATCGGCCATACCCGAGGCGTGTCGAAATACTCGGCAAGCAGCCAACGCACCGGAGCTGAACAGCCCGACGCGCCAGCCCAATCAACAGAACGCTGTCCGGCAGGCAACAGCATTCGCACGGACTGTCGCCAACCCAACAGTCCGGCCGCCGTTGCCGCCCGCCCAGCCCCGGAAATCCGCCCCCGGCGGGCTGGCACGCAACCTGCTCCTGCTCAACGCATCCACCGGCGCCTGCGGGCGCCCCGCTTTTTTCCGTACAGGTTGATACGCCATGCCCGCATTTCCCGAGGCCTCGTTCGATACCGTCGAGACCGCCATCGCCGCCATCGCCCGCGGCGAATTCGTCGTCGTGGTCGACGACACCGACCGCGAGAACGAGGGCGACCTGATCGTCGCCGCCGACGCCATCAGCCCCGCGCAGATGGCCTTCCTGGTCCGCCACAGCAGCGGCCTGGTCTGCGTCGCGCTGCCCGGCGAGCGCCTCGACGCGCTCGAGCTGCCGCTGATGGTCGAGGCCAACAGCGAGTCCCAGCAGACCGCCTTCACCGTCAGCGTCGACTACCGCCACGGCACCAGCACCGGCATTTCCGCCGCCGACCGGGCGCTCACCCTCAACGCGCTGGCCGACCCGTCCTCCAGACCGGACGACTTCGCCCGTCCCGGCCACCTCTTCCCGCTGCGCGCCAGGGCCGGCGGGGTGCTGGAGCGCCCCGGCCACACCGAGGCGGCGCTGGATCTGGCCCTGCTCGCCGGGCGCCGCCCGGCCGGCGTGCTCTGCGAGATCGTCAACGACGACGGCAGCATGGCCCGCCGCCCCGAACTCTTTGCCTTCGCCCGCGAGCACGGCCTGCCGATCGTCAGCATCGAGCAACTGATCGCCTACCGTCGTGCGCAAACCTCCGGGCAGGCGCCGCGGCTGCTCGCCGACACCCGCCTGCCGACCCGCCACGGCGAGTTCCGCCTGCACCTCTACGCCTTCGAGGGCGGCGAATACCCGGTGCTGCTCGCCGGCGAAGCGGCCGGCGAGGGTCTGCTGACCCGCCTGCATTCCGAATGCCTGACCGGCGACGTGTTCGGCTCGCTGCGCTGCGACTGCGGCGAACAGCTCGACCTGGCCCTGGCGCGCATCGCCCGCGAGGGCCGCGGTGCGCTGCTCTACCTCACCGGCCACGAGGGCCGCGGCATCGGCCTGGCCGCCAAGCTGCGCGCCTACGCCCTGCAGGACGGCGGGCTGGACACCGTGGAGGCCAACCGGGCCCTCGGCCTGCCGGTCGACGCCCGCAACTACCGCGCCGCTGCCGCCATCCTCGGGCAGCTCGGCGTGCGCTCGGTGCAGCTGCTCAGCAACAACCCGGCCAAGGCCCGCGCCCTGCAGGAAGCGGGCATCGCGGTGCAGCGCCAATTGGCCCACGAAGTACCCGCCAATCCGGCCAACCAGCATTATCTGGCGACCAAGCGCGAGCGCCTGGGCCATCGCCTGGTGCTGCCGCTGGCGGTACAGCGCCGGGCCTGAGCCGACCCGACAATCACGCCCGGCACCCAGCGGGGCCGGCCGCCTTATCCTGTGCAAGCAACCTTGAACCCGAGGAACCGACATGCCTGAAACGAACAACCGCCTGTGGCAACAACGCTACCGTGACGGCGCCCCGCAGCCGGACGCCTTCATCCCCGACGCGGTCGTCGCGACGCTGCTCGAACACCGCAGCGTGCGTGCCTACCTCGACTGGCCGCTGCCCGACGGCACGCTGGAAACCCTGCTGGCCGCCGCCCAGTCGGCAGCGAGCTCCTCCAACCTGCAGGTGTGGAGCCTGCTGGCCGTCGAGGACCCGCAGCGCAAGGCGCGCCTGGCCGAGCTGGCCAACGGTCAGGCGCATATCCGCCAGGCGCCGCTGTTCCTGGTCTGGCTGGCGGACTTCTCGCGCCTCCAGCGCCTGGCCGAGCGCCGGGAGGTCGAGCTGCAGGCGCTGCCCTATCTGGACAGCTTCCTGATGGGCGCCATCGACGCGGCGCTGGCCGCGCAGAACGCCGTCACCGCCGCCGAGTCCCTGGGGCTGGGCACCGTCTACATCGGCGCCCTGCGCAACCAGTTGCAGGCGGTGAGCGAGGAGCTGCGCCTGCCGCCGCTGGTCTACCCGGTGTTCGGCCTCTGCGTCGGCTATGCCGATCCGGACAAGCCGGCGCAGATCAAGCCGCGCCTGCCGCAGGGCCTGATCCTGCACCGCGAGACCTATGCGGTGCACGAGCAGGAGGCGCAACTGATCGACGACTACGACCGGGCCATCACCGCCTTCTTCGCCGCGCAGGGGCAGCAGTCGCCCGGCTGGAGCAGGCAGTCGCTGGAGCGGCTGAAGAGCATCGAAACCCTGCACGGCCGCGAACGGCTGGCCGAGGCGGTCAAGGCGCAGGGCTTTCCGTTGCGCTAGACGAGCCGGCGGCGAGCGCTGCCGGTGGCGGTGCGGGGGCGGGCTACAGCCACTTCATGCGCTTGAAGTTGGCGTACAGCCCGCCGCAGCCGAGGACGACGACGGCGAGGACGGCGAAGTAGCCGTAGCGCCAGCCCAGTTCGGGCATGTTCTGGAAGTTCATCCCGTAGATGCCGGCAATCGCCGTGGGGAAGGCGAGGATCGCTGCCCAGGCGGCGAACTTGCGCTGCACCACGCTCTGCCGCGACGACTCGAGCAGAAGGCCGATCTCGATGGCGTGGTCGGCCATCTCGCGCTGGCTGGTGAGGTCTTCCTGCAGGCGCGCGACGTGGATCGCGATGTCGCGGAAGTACGGGCGCATGTGCTTGTCGATGAACGGAAAGTCGAGCTGCTGCAGTTCGCTGCAGATCTCCGCCATGGGGGCGATCTGCCGGCGCAGGCGCAGCAGGTCGCGGCGCAGGCTGGAGATCCGTTCGACGTCGACCGGACGCAGCGGGCGGTCGAGGACGGTCTGCTCGATCTCCTGCAACTCGCCGAACATGCTGTCCAGCAGCGGCCGGTAGTTCTCGATGACGAAGCTGAGCAGGGCGTAGAGCACGAAGTCCTCGCCGTGCGCCAGCAGCAGCGGGCGGGCCTCGCAGCGCTGGCGCACGGCGGAGTAGGGCGCCGAGTCGCCGTAGCGGGCGCTGATCACGTAGCCCTTGCCGGCGAACAGCTGGGTCTCGACGAACTGCAGGCGGCCCTCGACGCGGATCGGCGAGTACAGCACCAAAAACAGCGCGTCGCCGAAGGTTTCCAGCTTGGGCCGGGTGTGCTGGGCGATGGCGTCCTCCATGGCCAGCTCGTGCAGGTTGAACTGCTGTTGCAGGCAGTGCAGCTGGCTGCCGTCGGGGTCGCGCAGGCCGATCCAGACCATGTGCCCCGGCTGGGCGGCCCACTGGCTGCCTTCTTCGAGGCGGATATCGGCGACTTTGCGGCCCTGGTGGTAGGCGGCGGCGGCAACGACCTGACCCATGGATGTTCCCCGGCTGGAAATGGTGGGGCAGCTTATCCCAGGCGTCGGCGGACTGCAGCGGCCGCGCGCCTGTGCTGCGGATGCCGGTGGGAGGCGGCGCGGCGTTTGCGAAGGAGCGGGGATGGATTCCGGGGGCCGGTCCCCGCGCAGGGCGTCGCGAAGCGCGCGCCCTTCGCCTGCGGGGCCGGGGCGTACCGCTATTCGGCCACCTTCAGGGCATCGGCGGATACGCCCGTCACGCCCTTGATGGTCTTGGCTTTCTGGATGGCCAGCTCTTTTTCGGCCTTGCTGCCGACCGTACCCGACAGCGACACGACGCCCTGGGTGGTTTCCACCTCGATGTCCATCCCGCTGAGGCTGGTGTCGGCCAGGAAGGTGGATTTCACCTTGCTGGTGATCCAGCTGTCGGAAACCGTTTCGCCGGCCTTGTCCATACCGCTCGTGAGCTGGTCCATGGTTTCGTTGGCGGCGACGAGCACGGGTTGTGCCCGATCATGCCTGCCGGCGTCGGCCAGAGCGCCATTGGCCATCGACAGGCCCAAAGCCGCCGCAAGGGCAATGGCGATACACGTCTGGGGATGCTTTTTCATGTCGTTCACTCCTGTTCTTCTTGGGGAATTACGGCGTGTCAACAGGACTATGGACTCCTCGTGTAAGCGGTAAGTTCTCCAGTTTCCGCGAGGGGACGTTGGGGGCGACCGGTGGCGCATAGCGATCTCGATGGGCGGTTGCCTCTCCGGGCCAATGTTGCGATCGGTATGCGCCAGGCGACCCGTTTCCCGGGGGGATGTGTCGGCTACGGGGAGACGGGGGTGCGGGGCGGTTCCCCTTTCAGGTACGCCTCGATATTGGCCAGGACGCAGGCTTCCTGTTCCTGCGCCGCCTCGAGGGTGCTGCCGCCGATATGCGGCGTCAGGGTCACGTGGGGGAGCTGGAAGAGTTCGCCGGGGATCGACGGCTCATGCTCGTAGACATCCAGTCCCGCGCCGGCGATCCGGCCGGTTTTCAACGCCTGCAGCAAGGCGGCTTCGTCCACGGTGGTGCCCCGCGAAACGTTGATCAGAAAGCCATCCGGGCCCAGGGCCTGCAGCACGGCGGCGTCGATCGCATGGTAGGTGCTGGCGTCCGCGCGCAGGGACACGACCAGCACGTCCGCCCAGTCAGCCAGTTGCACGATGGAGTCGAAATACGGATAGGCAACCTCCGGGCGGGCTTGCCGGCCGTGGTAGCCGACCTCCATGTCGAAGGCCGCGGCGCGCTTGGCGACGTTCAGGCCGATGGCGCCCAGACCGCAGATGCCCAGCCGGCGGCCGGTCAGGCCGCGCACCGGTTGCATGCGCTCGCCGGCGTTGCCCTGCCAGCGCCCGGCCTCGAGATAGTGGCGGGCGGCGGGAAGGTTCCTGACGCTCGAAATCAGCAGGCCCATCGCCAGGTCGGCCACGCTCCTGGCGTTGGCGCCGGGGCTGTTGGTCACGGCGATCCCGCGTTCCCGTGCGTAATTCAGGTCGATGCCGTCGTAGCCGCTGCCCAGACAGCAGATCAGCCCCAGCTGCGGCAGCCGGGCCAGCGCCGCGCCCGGCATGTGCGTCGAGCCGAAGGCGACGACGATGCGTATTTCCCCGGCCAGCTCCGGCGCCAGCGCGGCCACCGCGGCGTCGAAGCCGGCGGCCGTGGCCTCGATCACCCTGAAGCGGGCTTTCAGGCATTCATGGAAGGATTCGGACACGCGCGAGGCGAGGAGAAGGGTGGGCTGCATGGCGGTTTCTCGTGAGGAAGACGGGCCCAGCTTACCGTCCGTCGCTCGCCGCCACAGTTGCGCATTGGCGAAGCCTCCGCCGTCCGGGGACGGCGGGGCGGGTCGCTTCGCTACAGCCAGGGATGGCGCGCCGGCTTGATGCCGTTGAGGTAGTAGTTGCCGATGATGCTGAACTTCCAGCGCACCGGGTCGTGCAGGGTGTGGGTGCGGGCGTTGCGCCAGTGGCGGTCGAGGTTGTACTCCTCGAGGGTGGAGCGGGTGCCGGCCAGTTCGAACAGCTTGTTGCCGGCGAGGATCGCCGCCTCGGTGGTGAGCACCTTGGCTTCGGCCACGGCGATGGAGGCGGCGGCGACGCTTTCCTCGTCGGGATTGGCGACGGCGAGCTGGATCCGGTCGGCGGCCAGGTCGAGCACCGCTTCGGCGGCGCGCTGGCGGATCTGCAGGTCGCCGATCTGCTGCAGGGTGTAGGGGTCCTGCCAGGCGTGTTCGAGGCCGGAGTCGAGCCAGGGACGGGCGTGGCGGCGCACCTGTTCGAGGGTGTCGGCCAGGGTGCCGCGGGCGATGCCGGCATCGATGGCGGCCTGCAGGAACTGGGAGATCGGCCCGGCGGCGGTGGGCCGCTCGAAGGCCTGGTGGACCGGCAGCAGGTGCGCGGCTGGGACGCGCACGTTGTTCACCCGCACGGTGCCGCTGGCGGTGGTGCGCTGGCCGAAGCCGGACCAGTCGTTGATCACCTCGAGGCCTTCGGCGTCGCGGCGGATGAAGGCTAGAAAGGGACGTTTCTCGGCGTCCACCGCGACGGTGGGCACCCAGTGGGCGAGCAGGGCGCCGCTGGAGTAGAACTTCTGCCCGTCGACCCGGAAGAAGCCTTGGCCGTCCGGCGCAAGGCGCGTCTCGAACTCGGCCACGGTGCGGCTGTTGCGCTCGGAGAAGGCGTTGCCGAAGCGCACGCCGTCGAGCACCAGGCCGAAGAAGTAGCGCTTCTGGGTTTCGTCGCCGTCCAGGCGCAGGTGGTCGACGATGGCCAGGTGGTTCTGCGGCAGCTGGGCCAGCGACGGGTCGGCGGCGGCGATGGTCTTGATCACTTCGCCGAGGGTCCGGTAGCTGACCTCGGCGCCGCCGTAGGCGCGGGGCACGGTGATGCCCCACAGGCCGCTCTGCGAGAAGGCGTTCAGTTCCGCCACCGGCAGGCGCCGTTCGCGGTCGCGCTGGGCCGCCTCGCGGGCGAAGTCGGCGGCCAGGGCGCGGGCGATCTCGATGGCCTCGGCGTCGCTGCGGATGCGGTGCGCCGGCTGCTGCGGCAGCGCTTGCAGGTAAGGGTCGGCCGGGCGGGCCGGGGTGTGCAGTTCGCTCATAGGGATGTCCTTTCGTGCATGACGTTCGCTGGAGAGGGCTTGCTCAGGCGGCGGCGCTCGGGCCGCTGCCGATCTGCCAGACGTAGGGCGGCTCGGTGCCGTTGACCTCCCAGTCGCCGACGATGCGTTCCTTGTAGATCAGCGGGTTGTGCGAGGCGGCGGTGCGCGCGTTGCGCCAGTGGCGGTCGAGCTGCTTGGTCTCGCTGGTGGCCGAGGCGCCGAGGGCGTTGAACAGTTCGGTGGTGACGCGCAGCGCCAGCCCGGCGATCACCACCTGGGCCTGGGCCGACTCCAGCTCGGCGGCGACGTTGGCGGCGTGCTCGGCGGCCGCGTCGTTGCCGAACCGGGTTTCGTAGGCGCGCTGGGCCGCGGCGGCGGCGCGCAGGGCGGTGGCCTCGGCGGCGTAGACCTGGGCGGAGGCCTTGCCGATCACCTGCAGCACCTGCGCATCCTGGCTGACCCGCGGGGCGTTGCCGGTGCTGAAGATCCGCGTGCGCTGGCGCACCTCGGCGGCGAAGTCGCGCAGCGCGCCGCGCCCGCTGCCGGCCAGCACGGCGATCAGCACCAGTTGGTAGAAGGCGGTCTGGTATTTGAAGCGGCTGGCGAAATCGATGAGGTTTTCCTCGGCGACCACCGCGTCGCTGAACACCGAGGTGCCGCTGCCGGTGGTGCGCTGGCCGAAGCCGTCCCAGTCGTCGTGCTGCTGCACGCCCTTCTGGTGGGTGCTGACCGCGGCGATCACGTCGCGGCCGTCGTCGTCGCGCTGGGCGTAGACGTCGATCCAGTCGGCGAAGATGCTCCCGGTGCTGTAGTACTTGCGGCCGTTGACCAGCCACTGGCCATCCCTCCGGCTGACCCGGGTGCCGACTTCGCCGATCTTCACCGCGCCGATCTCGGTCCAGGCGTTGCCGACCAGCTCGCCGGCGACGAAGCGCCGGAACCACTTGTCCTGCGGGGCGCCGGCGTGGGCGTTGAGGCGGTCCTCGACGAAGGCGAAGTGGCCGCGCAGCGCCTGCGGCACGCTGGAGTCGGCCTCGGCCAGCTCGATCAGCAGCTGGAACAGCTGCGGCAGCGAGGCGCCGGCGCCGCCGTATTCCACCGGCACGCGCACGGCGCCGAAGCCGGCTTCCTTGAGCCACTTGATCGGTTCGTAGGGCAGGCTGCGGCTGCGTTCGCGCTCGACGGCGCCTTCGGCGATGCGCGCGAAGATCGGCCTAAAGCGCGCGACCAACGGCTCGTAGTCGGCGCCGGTGGAAAGGGAGAGCAGATGTTGCTGGGCGGTCATGGCAAGGCTCCTGAAGGGGAACGGTCGCGGCAGCCGGGATGGCGGCCGCCGCGTTGCCAAGCCTTTTGCACAGGCCGTGCCCGCTCCGCCAAGCCAGGATTCATGCGGGTTTTCGACCGTCGGTGGGGGATTTTCCTGTTGCCTGCGGCGCAACTTGCTGGCGGGCTGCGGCCTGGGCAACAGCTGGCTTGTCGCCATGCTTCGCGCAGGGCGGGATGGGGGCTGCCGGCCGTGCCGGGCACGCTGTCCGCCGGGCAGCAGCCGTTCAGCAGGTTGCGCAGGGCGGAACAGCGCGAAAAGCCCGGACTCTTTCGCAACCTTATGATTCTTATCGGTTTCTCATGTTGGCATGACGGCTGCTCTAGGGCTTTCAGCGGGTGCCGCTGCGGTGCCCGGCGTTTTCCAGTTCCCCTTGTTAGCCCTGGAGCACATGCCATGAGTCAGCAACCGATCAAGTTCGCCTACTGGGTACCCAACGTCAGCGGCGGCCTCGTCGTCAGCAAGATCGAACAGCGCACCCGCTGGGACATCGACTACAACCGCACGCTGGCGCAGATCGCCGAGAAGGCCGGTTTCGAGTACGCCCTGTCGCAGATCCGCTTTACCGCCGGCTACGGCGCCGAATTCCAGCACGAGTCGGTGGCCATCAGCCACGCGCTGCTGGCCGCCACCGAGACGCTGCGGGTGATCGCCGCGATCCTGCCGGGGCCGTGGCATCCGGCGGTGCTGGCCAAGCAGATCTCGACCATTTCCCACCTGACCAACGGCCGCATCGCGGTGAACATCGTCTCCGGCTGGTTCCGCGGCGAGTTCACCGCCATCGGCGAACCCTGGCTGGAACACGACGAGCGCTATCGCCGCTCCGAGGAGTTCATCGAGGTGCTCAAGGGCATCTGGACCCAGGACGATTTCACCTACAAGGGCGACTTCTACCGCTTCCACAACTACAGCCTCAAGCCCAAGCCGCTGCAGCAGCCGCGCCCGGAAATCTTCCAGGGTGGCAGCTCGCGCGCCGCGCGCGACATGGCTTCGCGCGCGGCCGACTGGTACTTCACCAACGGCAACAGCGTGGAAGGCATCAAGGCCCAGGTGGACGATCTGCGCGCCAAGGCGGCGGCCAACCACCACCAGGTCAAGGTCGGCGTGAACGCCTTCATCATCGCCCGCGACACCGAGGAGGAGGCCAGGGCGGTGCTGGCCGAGATCATCGCCAAGGCCGACCCCGAAGCGGTCCGGGCCTTCGGCCACGAGGTCCGGCAGGCCGGCGCGGCCAGTCCGGAAGGCGAGGGCAACTGGGCCGCCTCCACCTTCGAGGATCTGGTGCAGTACAACGACGGCTTCAAGACCAACCTGATCGGCACCCCGCAGCAGATTGCCGAGCGCATCGTCGCCCTCAAGGCGGTCGGCGTCGACCTGATCCTCAGCGGTTTCCTGCACTTCCAGGAGGAGGTCGCCTACTTCGGCGAGAAGGTGCTGCCGCTGGTGCGCGAGCTGGAGGCCAGCAAGGCCGCCGAAAAAGCCGTGGCGTAGGGGGCGGGCCATGGTTCGCTTCGCGGACGGTGGGGAGCGCGTCCCCGCCAGCCTGCCGGAGTGGCTGCAGTGGCAGGCGCACCGGCAGGGCGAGGGCATCGCCCTGCGCCACAAGCGCATGGGCATCTGGCAGGCGCGCAGCTGGGCGCAGGCGGCCGCCGAGGTGTGCGGCCAGGCCGGCGCGCTGCAGGTGCGCGGCTTCGCCGGCGATGCGCAGCTGGTCGTGCTCAGCCGGCCGCGTCCCGAGGCGCTGCTGGCGGCGCTGGCCGCGCAGTGGCTGGGCGGCTCGGCGGTGCTGCTCGATCCGCTGGAGCCGGCCGCCGGACAGCAGGCGCTGCTGCGCGAGCTGCAACCGGACTTCGTCTTCGCCGAGGGCCTGGAGGAGCTGGAACGCCTGCGCGGCGCGGGACTCGCCCCGCGCCTGGCGTTCTACGCCGACGCGCGCGGGGTGAAGGCGCAGGCGGGGGAGCAGGACTATGCCCGCCTGCTGGCCGGGTCGGGAGCGGCGCAGCCGGAGCTGCTGGCCCAGACCGGGCGCTGCGCCTTCGCCTTCTACCGGCGCAGCGCCGATGGCCGCCGCGAGCGGCAGCAGATCAGCCACGCCGAGCTGTTGCGGGAAGGACGCCGGCTGGTGCAGGCCGAACAGCTCGGCGCCCATGAAGAGGCCCTGGCGGCGCGCGCCTTCGCCGCCGGCGGCCAGGCCCGCTACCTGCTGGCGCCTTGGTTGATCGCCGGCTTCCGGCTGAATTTTCCGGAAAGCCTGGCCACCCGCGACAACGACCGCCGCGAGCTGGGGCCGACCCTGGTGGCCGGCACCCGGGAGACCTACGGGCGCCTGTACGCGCAGGTCCAGGCCCGCCTGCCGCCGCCGGGCAGAGCGCAGAGGCGCCTGGTCGACTGGGCGCTGGCCCGGCGGCCCGGTCTGCTGCGCCAGGTGCTCGGCGATTGGCTGGTGCGCCGGCCGCTGCGCGACGTGCTGGGCTTTTCCCGCACCCGCGCGCCGCTGCTGGTCGGCGAGCCGCTGCCGCAGGAAGTCCAGGCGTTCTTCGCCGGGCTGGGCATCGCGGTGCGCGCCTGGCCCGATCCCGCCGAATGGCACAGCCCGCCCGCGCATCCGGCACCGCTCGTCGGCGACTGGCTCGCCGACGGCTCGCAACCGGCCTGACGAGGAGAAGCACCGATGTCTCAACCACTGCTCGAGCTGGACAACATTTCCCTGGCGTTCAAGGGCGTCAAGGCGATCAGCAATATCGGCTTCGCCGTGGCCGACGGCGAGATCTGCGCGCTGATCGGGCCCAACGGCGCGGGCAAGAGTTCGCTGCTCAACGTCATCAACGGCGTGTACCGGCCGCAGGAGGGGCTGATCCGTTTCGAGCGGGTCGAGCGGCGCCACATGCGCCCGCACCGGGCCGCCGAGCTGGGCATCGCCCGCACCTTCCAGAACATCGCGCTGTTCAAGGGCATGAGCGTGCTCGACAACGTGCTCACCGGGCGCAATCTCAAGCGGCGCAGCAGCTGGATCGAACAGGCCCTGCGCGTCGGCCGGGCCGCAGCCGATGACGACCGCCAGCGCGAGGCGGCGGAGCGGGTGATCGAGTTCCTGTGCATCCAGCCGTGGCGCGACGCCATCGTCGGAAGGCTGCCCTACGGCCTGCAGAAACGCGTCGAACTGGCCCGCGCGCTGGCCGCCGAGCCACGCCTGCTGCTGCTCGACGAGCCGATGGCGGGGATGAACGCCGAGGAGAAGCAGGAGATGAGCCGCTTCATCGTCGAGGTCAACCGCGAGTTCGGCACCACGGTGGTGTTGATCGAGCACGACATCGGCGTGGTGATGGGCATTTCCGACCACGTGGTGGTGCTCGACTACGGCCGCAAGATCGGCGACGGCGCGCCGGACGAGGTGCGCCGCAATCCCGAGGTGATCGCCGCCTATCTGGGCACGCGGCACTAGGGACTGGGTAGGGTGGGCAACGGCGCAGCCTTGCCCACCGCTGGTGGGAAATCGCTGCGCGAGTTTCCCACCCTACGTGAACCAGCGTTCGACAACGACCGCCTGTGCGCAGGCGGCCAGGGCGCCTCGCGCCCGTAACAGGCAGGAAACGCAACATGGAATTCTTCTTCGAAGTGCTGATCGGCGGGCTGCTGGCGGGGGTGATGTACTCGCTGGTCGCCATCGGCTTCGTGCTGATCTACAAGGCCTCGGGCGTGTTCAACTTCGCCCAGGGCGCGATGGTGCTGTTCGCCGCGCTGACCTTCGTCAGCCTGCTGGAGCGCGGCGTGCCGTTCGCCCTGGCCTTTCTGATCACCCTGGCGGCCATGGTGGCGCTGGCGCTCGTGATCGAGCGGGCGGTGCTGCGCCCGCTGGTCAACCGCTCGCCGATCACCCTGTTCATGGCCACCCTCGGCCTGTCGTACATGCTCGAGGGCTTCGCCCAGGCGCTCTGGGGCGCCCAGGTGCATGGCCTGGAGCTGGGCATCAGCGACGCGCCGCTGGAGGTCGGCGGCCTGCTGCTGTCGCAGTTCGACCTGTTCGCCGCAGGCACCGCTGCCGCACTGGTGGCGCTGCTGTCCGTGCTGTTCAACAAGACCCGCATCGGCCTGTCGCTGCGCGCGGTGGCCGACGACCCGCTGGCCGCGCTGGCGGTGGGCATCCGCCTGCAGCGCATCTGGGCGGTGGTGTGGGCGGTGGCCGGTTTCGTCGGCCTGGTCGCCGGCCTGTTGTGGGGCGCGCGTCTCGGGGTGCAGTTCTCGCTGTCGCTGGTGGTGCTCAAGGCGCTGCCGGTGCTGATCATCGGCGGCTTCACCTCGATCGGCGGGGCCATCGTCGGCGGCCTGATCGTCGGCGCCGCGGAGAAGCTCGCCGATGTCTATCTCGGCCCCTTGGTCGGCGGCGGCATCGAAAACTGGTTCCCCTATGTGCTGGCCATGCTGTTCCTGCTGGTGCGTCCGGCGGGGCTGTTCGGCGAGCGCGCCATCGAGCGCGTGTAAGGAGATCGCACCATGCTCTATCGAGAAGCCGGCCAGTTCAGCATCCGCTATGCCGACGACCGCCGCCTGTTCCGTCTGCGCCAGGACCGCCTCGGCCTGGCCCTGCTGCTGGCCTTCGCCTTCGTCGTGGTGCCGTTCCTCGGCAACGACTACTGGTTCAGCGCCATCCTGATTCCCTTCCTGGTGCTGTCGCTGGCCGGGCTGGGGCTGAATCTCCTGACCGGCTACGCCGGCCAGCTGTCCCTCGGCTCGGCGGCGTTCATGGCCGTGGGCGCCTTCGCCGCCTACAACTTCGAGCTGCGCGTGCTGGGGCTGCCGCTGCTGGCCAGCCTGGCGCTCGGCGGTGTGGTCGCCGGGCTGGTGGCGCTGCTGTTCGGTCTGCCCAGCCTGCGTATCAAGGGCTTCTACCTGATCGTCTCGACCCTGGCGGCGCAGTTCTTCGTGCAGTGGGCGCTGACCAAGTTCGGCTGGTTCTCCAACGACAACCCCTCGGGGGTGATCAGCGCGCCGAAGCTTCAGATCCTCGGCGCCGACTTCGCCTCGCCGGCCGGGCGCTACCTGCTGACCCTCGGCGTGGTGGCAGCGCTGTTCTGGCTGGGCCACAACCTGGTGCGCAGCGAGCTGGGCCGCAACTGGATGGCGGTGCGCGACATGGACACCGCCGCCGCGGTGATCGGCATTCCGCTGGCGAAGACCAAGCTCTTGGCCTTCGCCCTCAGCGGCTTCTTCCTCGGTGTCGCCGGCTCGCTGTGGGCGTTCACCTACCTGGGCACCGTCGAGCCGCACGGCTTCGATCTCAACCGGTCGTTCCAGGTGCTGTTCATCATCATCATCGGCGGGCTGGGCAGCATCCTCGGCAACTTCCTCGGCGCGGCCTTCATCGTGCTGTTCCCGTTGCTGCTGTCCAACCTCGCCGGCCTGCTGCCGGCCGGGCTGATCGACGCCGGGCAGCTGGAGAACCTGCAGAAGATGGTCTTCGGCGCGCTGATCGTCGCCTTCCTGATCAAGGAGCCGGAGGGCCTCGCGCGCCTCTGGCAACGCCTGCGCGAGCGCGCCCGGGTGTGGCCGCTGCGCTACTGATGCTCTCAAGGTTAAGAGCCTCCAAGCACTACCGGACGCCGGTCCGGCCCCCGACCCTCTCCATTTCGACAAGGACAATCACGATGTTCAAACGCAGTTTCGTCGGCCGCCTGGCGCTGGCCCTGAGCCTGGGCGGCGCGACTCTCGCCGCGCACGCCGCAGGCGAGCAGTATTTTCCGCTGCAGAGTTATCGCGTCGGCCCCTATGCCGCCGGCGGCACCGGCTTCTTCGGCGGCTTCATCGATTACCTCAAGTACGTCAACGCGGGCGGCGGGGTCAACGGCGTCAAGCTGACCTGGAGCGAGTGCGAGACCGAGTACGTGGTGGAGAAGGGCGTCGAGTGCTACGAGCGCCTCAAGGGCGGCCACAACGGCGCCCCGGCGGCGGCCACCAACCCGCTGTCGGTGGGCATCGCCTACGCCACCCTGGATCGCTCCACCGCCGACAGGCTGCCGCTGATCACCATCAACCACGGCCGCACCGACGCCACCGACGGCAGCGTGTTCCCCTACGCCTTCCCGCTGCAGCTGAACCCGTATTCGGAGGTGTCGGCGATCGTCAACTACATCGGCCAGCAGGCCGGCGGCCTCGACAAGCTCAAGGGCCTGAAGATCGTCACCCTGTACCACGGCTCGCCCTACGGCAAGGAAACCAACGAGGTGCTGAAGACCCTGGCCGACACGTACGGCTTCGCGCTGACCCTGCTGGAGGTGCCGCACCCGGGCAACGAGCAGCAGTCGCAGTGGCTGAACATCCGTCGCGAGAAGCCGGACTGGGTGATCCTGCGCGGCTGGGGCGTGATGAACCCGGTGGCGCTGAAGACCGCGCAGAAGGTCGGCTTCCCGGCCAACCGCATCATCGGCAACATCTGGAGCAACTCCGAGGATGACGCCGCGCCGGCCGGTGCCGCCGCCAAGGGCTTCATCGCGATCACCACCCACCCCTCCGGCACCGCCTTCCCGGTGCTGCAGGGCATCAAGCAGGACGTGGTCGACAAGGGCCAGGGCGACCTGGCCGATCCCAAGCGCTTCGGCAACGTCTACTACAACCTCGGCGTGGTCAACGGCATCCTCAACGTCGAGGCGCTGCGCATCGCTCAGGCCAAGTTCGGCAACCAGCCGCTGACCGGCGAGCAGGTGCGCTGGGGCTTCGAGAACCTCAAGCTGGACGACGCCCGCCTGAAGGAACTGGGCGCCCTGGGCTTGGTGCAGCCGCTGCAGCTGTCCTGCGCCGACCACGAAGGCGGCGGCGCGGTGCGCTTCCAGCAGTGGGACGGCGAGAAGTGGAACCTGATCAGCGACTGGGTGCAGGCCGACCGCGCCCTGCTGCGGCCGATCATCGAGGCGTCCTCGCACAAGTACGCCGCCGAGAAGGGCATCGTTCCGCGCGAGTGCGGCAAGGCATCCTGAGTCGTAGGTGCCGGGGCGGCGCCCGCCGGCACGGCCGCCGTCCGCCCCGAGATCCGCGTGTGGCCTGGGCCGCTAACGATGACGTGCTTCACAGTCGGGCGTCTGGCGCGGGCGTTCTGTGAATCTTCTGTGAACCATGCCCGCTGCGCGGGCTTATCAGTCCGGTTTCCTGCACCGATAATTGACCTGCTTCCGCCCCAGGAGAAGGTCTTGTCGAGCCCATCCCCGTCCGTCGCCGATTCCTCCCCGTTGCTGGTGCAGCTGACCGACAGTCACCTGTTCGCCGACCCGGAGGCGCGGTTGCTCGGCATGCAGACCGAGGACAGCCTGCGGCAGGTGGTCGAGCTGGTGCGCCGCGAGCAGCCGCGGATCGATCTGCTGGTGGCCAGCGGCGACATCTCCCAGGACGGCTCGGCCGAATCCTACGCGCGCTTTCGCCAGCTCTGCGCGCCGCTCGCCGCGCCGCTGCGCTGGATTCCCGGCAACCACGACGCGCGCGAGGCGCTGGTCCGGGCCAGTGCCGGCGGCGACTGGCGCCGGCCGGTCGTCGACCTGGGCAACTGGCGCATCGTGCTGCTCGATTCGGCTCTTCCCGATGCGGTGCCCGGCTTTCTCGAGCCGGGCGAGCTGGCCCTGCTCGAGCGGGCCCTCGCGGAGGCGCCCGAGCGCCATCATCTGGTCTGCCTGCATCACCATCCAGTGTCGATCGGCTGCCACTGGATGGAGTCGATCGGCCTGCGCAACGCCGAGGCGCTGTTTGCCGTGCTCGACCGTTTCCCGCAGGTGCGCGCGCTGCTCTGGGGCCATGTGCACCAGGAGTTCGACCGCCTGCGCCGCGGCGTGCGCCTGCTGGCCTCGCCCTCGACCTGTGTGCAGTTCGCCCCCGGCAGCGAGCACTTTGCGGTCAGCGACCAGGCGCCCGGTTATCGCTGGCTGCGCCTGCACGCCGACGGCCGCCTGGAAACCGGGGTGTCGCGCCTGAGCGACTATCCTTTCCAGATCGACTACGGCAAGGGCGGCTACTGAGGCGGGGCATCTGACGCCACGTCGCACGACGGTAAACGCATCCGTCGACTTGAGACTGTGGCGTGCCGCTTGTAGCCTTTTCCCCTTTCGTCACTGTCGTCCGAGATTCATGCCCAGCACCGCGCCGTCCATCCTCTACATCCACGGCTTCAACAGCTCGTCCGCTTCGCACAAGGCGCAGCAGCTGATCCGTGCCATGCAGGCCCTCGGCCTGGCGGCGCAGCTGCGGGTGCCGGACCTGCACCACCAGCCGCACCGGGCGATCGCCCAGCTCGAGGCGGCGCTCGCCGAGCTGGGCCGGCCCCTGCTGGCCGGCAGTTCCCTGGGCGGCTACTATGCGACCTATCTGGCCGAGCGGTACGGTCTGTCGGCGGTGCTGATCAACCCCGCGGTGCGCCCGCACCGGCTGTTCGACGGCCGTCTGGGGGCGCAGCGCAACCACTACAGCGGCGAGACCTGGGAGCTGACCGCCGACCATCTGGCGGCCCTCGCCGCGCTGGAAGTGGCGCCACCGCAGGACCCCGCGCGTTACCGGGTATGGCTGCAGAGCGGCGACGAGACGCTCGACTGGCGGGATGCCGCAACCTACTACCGGCATTGCGCACTCTCCGTCGAGACGGGCGGCGACCACGCGTTCCAAGGCTTCGCCGAGCGCCTGCCGGAGCTGCTCGCCTTCGCCGGCTTCGACGCCGGGCTGTGGCGCGATTTCGATTTTTCCGAACTTTAGGGCCTGTTGGCGTTTTGGCAACGCGGCTCGCGTCAACAGGCCCTAGAACCTTTCGAACTCTGAACTAAGGCAACCATGGCTCAGACCTACAACGCGGACGCCATCGAGGTTCTTTCCGGACTCGACCCGGTGCGCAAGCGCCCGGGCATGTACACCGACACCACGCGTCCCAACCACCTGGCCCAGGAAGTGATCGACAACAGCGTCGACGAGGCCCTGGCCGGCCATGCGAAATCCGTGCAGGTGATCCTCCACGAGGACAACTCGCTGGAGGTGATCGACGACGGCCGCGGCATGCCGGTGGACATCCACCCGGAGGAGGGCGTGCCGGGGGTCGAGCTGATCCTCACCAAACTGCACGCCGGCGGCAAGTTCTCCAACAAGAACTACCAGTTCTCCGGCGGCCTGCACGGCGTCGGCATCTCGGTGGTCAACGCGCTGTCGACCCGCGTCGAGGTGCGCGTCAAGCGCGACGGCAACGAGTACCGCATGGCCTTCGCCGACGGCTTCAAGGCCAGCGAGCTGGAGGTCGTCGGCACGGTCGGCCGGCGCAACACCGGCACCAGCGTGCAGTTCTGGCCGGACGCCAAGTACTTCGATTCGCCGCGGTTCCTGGTGAGCCGCCTGAAGCACGTGCTCAAGGCCAAGGCGGTGCTCTGCCCGGGGCTTTCGGTGAGCTTCGAGGACAGGGGCAGCGGCGAGCGGGTCGAGTGGCACTACGAGGACGGCCTGCGCTCCTACCTGGCCGATGCGGTCGGCGAGTTCGCCCGCCTGCCCGAGGAGCCGTTCGTCGGCAGCTTCGCCGCCAGCCGCGAGGCGGTGGACTGGGCGCTGCTGTGGCTGCCCGAGGGCGGCGAGAGCGTGCAGGAAAGCTACGTCAACCTGATTCCCACCGCCCAGGGCGGCACCCACGTCAACGGCCTGCGCCAGGGCCTCTTGGACGCCATGCGCGAGTTCTGCGAGTTCCGCAATCTGTTGCCGCGCGGGGTCAAGCTGGCGCCGGAGGACGTCTGGGAGCGCATCGCCTTCGTCCTCTCGATGAAGCTCGCCGAGCCGCAGTTCTCCGGGCAGACCAAGGAGCGCCTGTCGTCCCGCGAGGCCGCGGCCTTCGTCTCGGGGGTGGTGAAGGATGCCTTCAGCCTGTGGCTCAACGAGCATCCCGAGCTGGGCCTGCAACTGGCCGAGCAGGCCATCGGCAACGCCGGGCGCCGCCTCAAGGCCGGGCGCAAGGTCGAGCGCAAGAAGATCACCCAGGGCCCGGCGTTGCCCGGCAAGCTGGCCGATTGCGCCGGCCAGGACCCGCTGCGCGCCGAGCTGTTCCTGGTCGAGGGCGACTCCGCCGGCGGCAGCGCCAAGCAGGCGCGCGACAAGGAGTTCCAGGCGATCATGCCGCTGCGCGGGAAGATCCTCAACACCTGGGAGGTGGACGGCGGCGAGGTGCTGGCCAGCCAGGAGGTGCACGACATCGCCGTGGCCATCGGCATCGACCCGGGCTCGGCGGACCTCTCCCAGCTGCGCTACGGCAAGGTCTGCATCCTCGCCGACGCCGACTCCGACGGCCTGCACATCGCCACCCTGCTCTGCGCGCTGTTCGTCCGCCACTTCCGCCCGCTGGTCGAGGCCGGCCACGTCCACGTCGCGATGCCGCCGCTGTACCGCATCGATCTGGGCAAGGAGGTCCACTATGCCCTCGACGAGGCCGAGCGCGACGGCATCCTCGAGCGCCTGGTCGCCGAGAAGAAGCGCGGCAAGGTCCAGGTCACCCGCTTCAAGGGCCTCGGCGAGATGAACCCGCTGCAGTTGCGCGAGACCACCATGGACCCCAACACCCGCCGTCTGGTGCAACTGACCCTCGACGACTTCGACGCCACCCGCGAGGTCATGGACATGCTGCTGGCCAAGAAACGCGCCGGCGACCGCAAGTCCTGGCTGGAAACCAAGGGCAACCTGGCCGAGGTGCTGGTCTGATGCGACCTTGGCTGTTGGGCCTGTGCGTGGGCCTGCTCGGTCCGACGCTGCACGCCGCGCTGCCGGTGGAGCCGCTGCGCCTGCTCGGCGAGCATCCGCTCGACGGCATGCCGAGCGGCAACCTCTCCGGGCTGGCCTGGTGCGGGGACGCGCTGTGGGCGGTCTCCGACCGCGACGACGATCGCCTCTACCGCGTGCGCCCCGGCGAGACGGGCTGGCAGGCCGAGGCGCAGACCTTCGTCCTGCCGCCGCTGCCGGGCAGCGGCCTGCCCTGGGGGCTGTCCGTGCGCAGCCGGCTGATGGGCAAGCTGCGTGGCGGCGAGATGGATTTCGAGGGGCTGGGCTGCGATGCCCAGGGCAACCGCTATCTGGTCAGCGAGGCCCATGCCGCGGTGCTGCGCCTGCCGGAGGCCGGCTCGCCGCAGTGGCTGGCGCTGCCGCCGCAGCTGCTGCGCCAGGCCCGGGCCAGCGGCATGCTGCTGAAATTCAACGCGATGTTCGAGGGCATCGCCGTCGACCCGGCCGGCGAGCGCCTCTGGCTGGCCGCCGAGCGGGAGCGTCGCGGGCTGCTGGCGGCGCACCGCGCCGGGGACGGCTGGCAGTGCGGCGGCAGCTGCGTGCTGCTCAGCGAGGACGGCCCGGCGCTGCCGCCGGCCCAGCTGAAGACGTCCCGGCGCTGGGCGAAGAGCTTCGCCGACCTGGCGTTCTACCGGGACAAGCTGTACAGCCTGGAGCGCCTGGCGCACCAGATCTGCCGGCACCGCCCGGACACCGGCGAGGTCGAGCGCTGCTGGTCGTTCGCCGACGAGTTGCTCACCGACGCGCGCCGCTACGCCCAGCCCTGGGGCAGCGCCGAGGCGCTGTGGATCGACGCCGAGGGCGCCTGGATCGGCACCGACAACGGCAAGCAGCCCCGCGGCGACGGCGAGACCCGGCCGGTGGTCTGGCGTTTCGCCGCGCCGGCCGAAGGCTGGGAAAGCGCGCCGTGAGGCCGGGATACCCCGCATTCATTTTCTCCGGCGCCGGCGGCAGTCTGCCGCCGCGCCGCAACTGGGACTGACCCATGAACGAATCCTTCGACCCCGGCCTGGACGGCGTGGAGCGCCGCTCCCTCGCGGAGTTCACCGAGCAGGCCTACCTCAACTATTCCATGTACGTGATCATGGACCGCGCCCTGCCGCACATCGGCGACGGCCTCAAGCCCGTGCAGCGGCGCATCGTCTACGCGATGAGCGAGCTGGGCCTGGACGCCGACGCCAAGCACAAGAAATCGGCGCGCACCGTCGGCGACGTGCTCGGCAAGTTCCACCCCCACGGCGATTCGGCCTGCTACGAGGCCATGGTGCTGATGGCCCAGCCGTTTTCCTACCGCTACACCCTGGTGGACGGCCAAGGCAACTGGGGCGCGCCGGACGATCCCAAGTCGTTCGCCGCCATGCGCTACACCGAGGCGCGCCTGTCGCGCTATTCGGAAGTGCTGCTCGCCGAACTGGGGCAGGGCACCGCCGACTGGGTGCCGAACTTCGACGGCACCCTGGACGAGCCGGCGGTGCTGCCGGCGCGGCTGCCCAACCTACTGCTCAACGGCACCACCGGGATCGCCGTGGGCATGGCCACCGACGTGCCGCCGCACAACCTGCGCGAGGTGGCGAGCGCCTGCGTGCGCCTGCTCGACGAGCCGCAGGCGACGGTGGCGCAGCTCTGCGAGCACATCCCGGGACCGGACTTCCCCACCGAGGCGGAGATCGTCACCCCGCGCGCCGAGCTGCTGAAGACCTACGAGACCGGCCGCGGCTCGGTGCGCATGCGCGCGCTGTACCGGGTCGAGGACGGCGACGTGGTGATCGTCGCGCTGCCGCACCAGGTTTCCGGGGCCAAGGTGCTGGAGCAGATCGCCGCGCAGATGCAGGCCAAGAAGCTGCCGATGGTCGCCGACCTGCGCGACGAGTCGGACCACGAGAATCCCTGCCGCATCGTGATCATCCCGCGTTCCAACCGGGTCGACGTGGAGGGGCTGATGCAGCACCTGTTCGCCACCACCGAGCTGGAGTCCAGCTACCGGGTCAACCTCAACATCATCGGCCTGGACGGCAAGCCGCAGGTGAAGAACCTGCGCACGCTGCTCGTCGAGTGGCTGGCGTTCCGCGTGCAGACGGTGCGCCGCCGCCTGCAGTTCCGCCTGGACAAGGTGGAGAAGCGCCTGCACCTGCTGGAAGGCCTGCTGATCGCCTTCCTCAACCTCGACGAGGTGATCCATATCATCCGTACCGAGGATCAGCCCAAGCCGGTGCTGATGGCGCGCTTCGGCCTCGACGACGTGCAGGCCGACTACATCCTCGACACCCGCCTGCGTCAGCTGGCGCGGCTCGAGGAGATGAAGATCCGCGGCGAGCAGGACGAGCTGGCCAAGGAGCGCGACAAGCTGCTGGCCCTGCTCGGCAGCGAGGCCAAGCTGAAGAAGCTGGTACGCAAGGAACTCCTGGCGGATGCCGAGACCTACGGCGACGCGCGGCGCTCGCCGATCGTCGAACGTACCGAGGCTCGAGCCCTCTCGGAAACCGAACTGCTGCCCACCGAGCCGGTGACCGTGGTGCTCTCCGAGAAGGGCTGGGTACGCTGCGCCAAGGGCCACGACATCGACCCGGCGGCGCTTTCCTACAAGGCCGGCGACGGTTTCAAGGCGGCGGCCCAGGGGCGCTCCAATCAATATGCGGTGTTCATCGACTCCAGCGGGCGAAGCTATTCCCTGGCGGCCCATTCGCTGCCCTCGGCGCGCGGCCAGGGCGAGCCCCTGACCGGGCGCCTGGCGCCGCCGCCGGGGGTGGGCTTCGAGTGCGTGCTGCTACCGGACGACGAGGCGCTGTATGTCATGGCCTCCGATGCCGGTTACGGCTTCGTGGTGAGGGGCGAGGACCTGCAGGCCAAGAACAAGGCGGGCAAGGCGCTGCTGAGCCTGCCGGTCGGCGCCCGGGTCATGGCGCCGAGACCGCTGGCCGATCCGCTGAGCGACTGGTTGGCGGCGGTGACCACCGAAGGGCGCCTGCTGCTGTTCAAGGTCGCCGACCTGCCGCAGCTGGCCAAGGGCAAGGGCAACAAGCTCATCGCCATCCCCGGCGAGCGGGTGGCCAGCCGCGAGGAGTACCTCGGCGACTTCGTCGTGCTCTCCGCCCGGGCGACCCTGGTGCTGCAGGCCGGCAAGCGCACCCTGTCGCTCAAGCCGAGCGACCTGGAGTATTACCAGGGCGAACGTGGCCGGCGCGGCAACAAACTGCCGCGTGGTTTCCAGCGGGTCGACGCGCTCTTGGTCGAGGAACCGGCCTGATGGCAGAATGTCGCGCGAGCGCATCGGAGGGCGCGGATGCAGCGGCCCACGGCTAGCTGCCACGGCTTTCCAAACGATCACACAGGCCGGCCTGCAAGGGATTGACGAAATTTGGCCATGTCCGGGCCGGCCTTTGTCCAGGGGGCGCTGCAGCCGCTCCCCGGCGGACGAGTCCGCCCCGGGCATGGCCGATTGAGCCGCTCGGCACGCGCCTCGCGCAGCGTGCCGGGGCTTTGGTTTCGACTATGGATCATGGCTGCCTGTCGGCAGTTTTCTGGGTGAACATCGATGAGATTCCCGCGCTTTCGTTTGCTGGTCTTGCTGGCTGCCCTGTCGTTGCTGGGCGCCTGCTCCTTTCGCCCGACGACCACCCTGTATCGGCTGGACAGCGGCGATCCAGCGACTCCCGAACGGAACGGCCTGGCCGTGCTGCTCGGTCCGGTGACCCTGGCCGACTATCTGCAGCGGGATGCCGCCCTGGTGCAGCGTCACAAGGACGGCAGCCTGAGCGCGGCCGGCAATGCCCGCTGGGCCGGCAACCTGAAGGCCGACATCGACCAGCTGCTGTTGCGCCAGCTGGCCTGGCGTCTGGACAGTCACCGCCTGGTGGCCGAGCCGGACACGTCAGGCTTCAAGCCGGACATCCAGGTTCTGCTGAACATCACCCGCCTGGATTCGGGACCGAAGCAGCCCGCCGTGCTGGAGGCCCAGTGGCGTCTGCTGGATCGTCGGGGGCGCCTCGGCGAGAGTCGCCTGGTCCGCCTGGAGGAGCCGCATAAGGGCTCCAGTGCCGATCAGGTGCGGGCGCAGAGCGTGGTGCTGCAGCGCCTGGCCGAACAGCTGGCGGCGGCGATTCTGCCGCTGGCCAAGCAGCAGGCGCAGGCCTCGGCGTCGGCGCCGGAGCCGCGCAAGAGCGCCCGGGTGACCGCGCGACCCAAGGCGGAGGCGAAACAGCCGCCGGAGCCGGATATCCCCATCGTCAGCCCGACCCGCGACGTCAAGGTGTTCCGCTTCTGAGCGACGCACCGGCGGCTCAGGGCAGGTCGAACAGCAGCGCTTCGGCCTCTTCGCGGGCCTCCAGCTCGATCGCCGGCTCGCCGGTCAGCGTGGCGCCGTCGCCGGCCTCGAGGGGAACGCCGTTGACTGCCAGGCTGCCGCGGGCGACGTGCAGGTAATAGGTGCGCCCGGCGCGGACCGGTTGAGCGACCTGCTGGTGTTCTCCCAGGCGAGCCAGGTACAGGCTGGCATCCTGATGGATCGGCAGCGAACCTGCGCGACCGTCCGGCGAGACGACCAGGCCGAGGCCCTGCACGGCGGAGAAGTCCTTCTGCGCATAGCGCGGTTGCACGCGGTTCTGCTGCGGCAGGATCCAGATCTGCAGGAGGTGCAGCGGCTGGCTGTCGGAAGGGTTGTATTCGCTGTGCACGATACCGCTGCCGGCGCTCATCACTTGGACCTCCCCGGCCTTCAGCCGGCTGCTGTTGCCCATGCTGTCCTTGTGCTCGATGACCCCCTCCAGCACATAGCTGACGATCTCCATGTCGCGGTGCGGATGGGCGTCGAAGCCGGTCCGCGGCGCGATGCGGTCGTCGTTGATCACCCGTAGCCGCGAGACGCCCATGTGGCGCGGGTCGTGGTAGTCGGCGAAGGAAAAGCTATGGTGGCTGTCCAGCCAGCCCAGGCTGGCATGGCCGCGTTCGGCGGCCGGGCGCAGGGTGATCATCGGGACTCTCCGGCGGGGTAGAGGGGGCACTGCTTCCAGCAAGGCTAGTCTTCGCCAGAGCGAAAGAAAAACGCGATTTTCGGAAGAAACTGATCGAAATTCCGGATGAGTTCGGCCGTACCCCCGTCCCGGACGGGCCTTGGACGAACGGCGTGCGGATGGTTAGGCCGAGGTGTCTGCCAAGCCCATTGTTGCAATCACCGATGTGAAGCCCGCCAGGAACATCGATACGAAGGCGTAGATCAGCCATTTTTCCGTTTTGTCAGGTTGAAGGGTATCTCAGCCGACACCGGATTGATCCATCATGTGCTGGATTGCCCTTTGTGCTGGTTCACTTCGACCGTGACATGCACCAGCTCCTCATGAATGCTGAGCTGTCGTCTGAAGTAGTCCGGCTCGGCGGCGTCCGTGACGACGAGCGAGAGGATGCAGGCATACTTTCCCTTGCCGACGCGCCACACGTGCAGGTCGGTGATGGCGGCCTTGATGGGGCTTTCGTCGATGACTTCCCGGATTTCGGCGACCACGGGGGCATCCATCTCCGCATCGAGCAGTACGCGCCCGGTGTCACGCAGCAATCCGTAGGCCCATACCGCGACCAGCGCGGCGCCGACGATACCCATGACCGGATCGAGCCAGCTGGCGCCCCAGAACTTGCCCCCAATCAGCGCCAGAATGGCGAGCACCGACGTTGCTGCATCCGCCAGGACATGCAGATAGGCGGAACGCAGATTCAGGTCGTGATGATGGTCATGACTTCCATGGTGATGGTGATGGTGATGGTGATGGTGATGGTCGTGATCGTGGTGATGGGCATGGCCATCCTTGAGCAGCCACGCACAGGCAAGATTGACCAGCAGGCCGACCCCGGCAATCGCGATGGCTTGATCGTAGTGAATCGGTGTCGGCGAGATCAGGCGCTCAACAGACTGATAGAGCATCAGCCCGGCAACGCCAACGAGGAAGATCGAGCTGGTATAGCCGCCCAGCACCTCGATCTTCCACGTACCGAAGGCAAACCGCGCATCGCGAGCGAAGCGTCGGGCAGCCGCATAGGCCAGTACCGAGAGGCCCAGCGCCAGGGCGTGCGAACTCATGTGCCAGCCATCGGCCAGCAGCGCCATCGAGTTGTACAGCCAGCCGCCGACGATCTCGGCCACCATCATCGTGGCGGTCAGCACCACGGCCCAACGGGTATTTCTCTCGGCCAGCGGGTTGCCTTCATCGAAGACGTGAGAGTGACGCCAGCCTTCAAGGGACATGGAGGGTTGCATTTAGAGCACCTTTTGATCAGAGTAATATACTATACTCCAGTATACTTTATTGCAGTCAAGGTACCCTATGGCTCATACGAGCAAATCCCAAAAGCAGCTGCTGATCCGCGTGCGGCGCATCAGGGGCCAGGCTGAGGCGCTGGAAAAAGCGCTTGAGCAGGAGGCGGAGTGCGCGGCGATTCTTCAGCAGATCGCCGCGATCCGGGGCGCGGTCAACGGACTGATGGCCGAGGTGTTGGAGGGACATATCCGCGAGCATCTGGGGGCGGATGACATTTCCCCACAACAGCGGAGCGAGGATCTGGAGCAGGTGGTGGCAGTACTGCGGTCCTACCTGAAGTAAGGCGGCGCGTACGATTTTCCGAATGCTGCGGGCCGCTGGTGTCTGCTCGACAGTTTTTCGACACCCAATGAAAAAGCCCCTGAAAATATCTAGTGTCTCAACACACCTCAATCTGCGGATATAGGCTGCGCAGCTTGACCCTCGCATCCCGGGTGGTGAACTGCCAGTTGATCTTGGCATCGAGCTGGTTGCGGCGTTGCTGCCATGCGGCGACCTCCTGGCGCATCCGCTCGA
>Ga0209575_10000464_pt1 | contig 25801 bp, 17 predicted proteins | sample Medcelwee11metaG_FD_187172 | JGI IMG/M metagenome (GOLD analysis project Ga0209575, IMG submission 187172) | Freshwater pond sediment microbial communities from the University of Edinburgh, under environmental carbon perturbations - Medium... | ecosystem: Environmental > Aquatic > Freshwater >...
GGCTTCTGCAGGTCTCAAGGGTGCTCGGCGTCAGCTCCTTCTCCGCCGCGCTCTGGAAACCGGCGGCGGCAGGGGCAGGCACCGCCATATTGCTCTGGCTTTGCAGGCCGTGGCTGCTCGGGCTCGGCCCGGCGGTTGCGGCGCTCACCGGCGTCGTAATCGCTTCCGCCGTTTATCTTGCCCTGATCCTGTCGTTCAGGTTGGAAGCAGAGGATCGGGAACTTATTTTATCCATTATGCCCAACCGTCGTCCACAATCATAATGCCAGAAAAGTCAGCCAAGCAGACAAAGCAGCCAAAAAGAGTAAAGCCGGATAAGCCGGTCACGGCGCCATCGAGCGGGATTCCTGCGAAGAAAGGGGTTCTTCCTTACGCCGCAGCCGCTGCGGCGTACCTGCTGCTTGCACTCGCGCTCTACTACCAGCTCCTCTTCCTGCCGATGACGCTCTCCGCGCCCGATTCGCTGGTGCCGATGGCCTCCTCAATCGCGCTCGACCGGCTTCACGACGCATCGGGCCAATATCCGCTCTGGCAGCCATGGACCTTTGCCGGCATGCCGACCGTCGAAGCGTTCAGCTACCTCGGAGGGCTCTACTATCCGAACCTCCTCATTTCGCGCCTGCCGCTCGGCGATATCGGTTCACAGATCCTGCACCTCTGTTTCGCCGGTCTCGGCGGTTACGCGCTTCTGCGCACCTTTCGGCTGCACCATGCCGCTGCCTTTCTCGGCGGCGCGGCCTTCATGCTGAACCCCTACATGACTGCCATGCTCGTGCATGGCCACGGCAGCCAGCTCATGACCGCGGCCTACATGCCGTGGGTGCTCTGGGCTACACTCAGAGTGTTTGACACTCGCGCTCCGCTTGACACTCGCGGCGGATTTTACACTCGCAGCGCCAGAGGCGCTTTGGGCACTCTTGACACTCGCGGCTCCAGTGGGGCCTTGGGCGCTCACGCTCCGGAACTTGACACTCGCGGTGCCAAGGGCACCTTGAGCACTCCAGCAATGCTTGGGGACGCGGGGATGCTCGCGATCCTGCTCGGCTTTCAGCTTCAGCGTGCGCATGTGCAGATCGCCTGGTACACCTGGATGCTCATGGGCCTGCTTGCCGTGGTGCTGCTTGTTTCAGGTCACAAAACGGTGAAAGAGAGCCTGAAGAAAGCCGGTTTTTTCGCAGTAGCCTGCGTGGTAGGTATTGCCATATCGGCAGCAGTGTATCTGCCCGCATCGGAGTATGCCGCATATTCGGTCAGGGGAGCGGCCAGAGGGGGGGGAGCCGCAATGGAGTACGCCACAATGTGGTCGATGCACCCGATGGAGCTGCTCACCTTTTTCGTGCCCGGCCTCTACGGTTTCGGGGGCGTCACCTACTGGGGTTTCATGCCCTTCACCGACTTCCCGCACTACGCGGGCATTGTGGTGCTCCTGCTTGCTTTCGCGGGATTCGTCGCCCGGCGCAGCGACCCCTTTGTACTCTTTCTCGGCGGCAGCACGCTGCTTGCGCTGCTCATCTCCTTCGGCAATTTCTTCAGCCCGGCGTTCGACCTCTTCTACAACTTCGCCCCGCTCTTCAGCCGGTTCCGGGTTCCTTCGATGGTGCTGATCGTCGCAGAACTCAACTTCTCGCTGCTCGCCGGTTTCGGCCTGCACTGGCTGCTCGACGCGCCAGAAAAGTCGCTCCGGATTCCCCTGAAATCGCTCGCGCTCGCTGCCGCCCTTGTGATTGTGCTTATTCTGCTTGCCGGCGAGGGATTCGAGGGTTTTTTCCGCTCGATCTTTCCCCCTCCGCCGGTCGAGAATTTCGATCTGGCCTTCATGGTGAACAAGGTTCGGTGGGAGGGCATCCGTGACAGCGTGGTGATGTCCTCCCTTTTCGTAGCTCTCGTTGCAGGTCTCGCCTGGCCCGGCATGAGGAAGTTCCTCTCCGGCGCGAAGCTCGCCGCAGTGATCGTGGTGCTTGCCATAGGCGACCTGCTGCTGCTCAACGCGAAGATCGTCAGCCCCCCGGAAGCCTCGCTCCGCTCTCCCGTACTGGTGCAGCGCCAGCAAGTTGAAACCGCACTTGCGCCTGACGACGTCACGAGCTTTCTTGCATCACAGAAAGGCCCGTTCCGCATCTATCCAATCGGCCCGCTCTTCGGCGAAAACAAGTTCGCCCTCTCCGGCATCGAATCGGTCGGCGGCTACCACCCCGCAAAACTCAGGAATTACGAAGAGTTCCTGCAGCGCACGGAGAACCTCTCCTCGCTTGCAGCACTCAGAATGATGAACGTCCGCTACGTGGTCTCGCCTGCAGAGGTACAGCATCCGGACCTCGAACCGGTGAAGCAGGGTACGCTCCGCCTCGTCTCTGGCGACGTTTCCGCATGGGTCTACCGCCTGAAAGCAGGCTGTCCGAGAGCCTGGTTCGCCACCACGGTAACAGGCCTCTCCAGCCGCGACGACCTCTTCGCGCAGCTGCTGCAGGACGGCAGCGACTGCCGATCGGTCTACGTCAACGGCACAGAATGGCAGGGTACCAGACGCTTCGCCGAAGGCACCATCACCGCCATGCAGCGCACAGCCGAAAGCATGACGCTGAAAATCAGCGCCCCCTCCGAAGCGTTCCTCGTGACAAGCGAGATTTTCTATCCTCTCCGCTGGCAGGCGATCCTCGACGGCAGGCCCGTCTTTACGAAAGAGGTGAACGGCCTCATCCGCGGCGTGCGGATTCCCGCAGGCGAACACGAACTCACCTACACCTACGACCGCTCCGATTTCGACAAGGGAAGGTATGTGTCGCTTGCCGCCTTCGGCGTTGCGGTGCTGATGGTTGCTGGCGGGGTTGTTTTGGGGAGAACAGGGGGGAAGAAAGGAAAAAAGTAATATCTTTGATGAGGACGCAAAAAAGATGTGTATTTAAACGAGATAATGATGTCGATATTGGAATAGCATTGAATCTTATAAGATGATCGAATGGAGCATTAAGGATTTATTCGAAGTTCTTGCATATGGCGTTGCAATACTTAGTGGTATTGCTGGTGCTTTTGTGTTTTTCAGAAATGAACGGAACAGTGCGATTGAAAATACGAGAGAAGTAATTGTTCGGGCTTGGACCAATGAAGGCGATATTTCATCAATTGAATTACCCTTTATCACGTTAGATCTCGAAAATTCAGATGGTGATATAATTGGCAGTCTGTCAACGAGCGCTTATGATCGTATTTTAGAAGTCCATGCAGATGTCGATTGGTTTTCGATATACTTTACAATAAGTGAGTTGAGTGGGCGAAACGTCTGTTTTATAGCTAAAGTCAAAGGTAAGCTATCAGGAAATAATAATCGACTTGAATGGAAAGTGGTTAATGGAGATGATAAACAATTGCTACCCCAAAAAACCGTTCTTTGGCCAAGTGTTGTTAGGTTGAATAAATTACAAATAACAACTCTTCAATGACTTGATTATATTTTAATTATTTACGTATTGTAATGAGAAGTTCCTGATTTCGGGTTTCTGTAACGCGTTCTAAAATACAGAGAAGGTATGGCGGTTAATCTCGATAAACCGGCGAGGTGGAAAGCCGACATTGCGAAATCGGTCGATATGTACAACGACTGGTTCATGACCTTTGCCCCGCAAGCGTTCCGCTCGACACGAATGCAGACAACGAGGGACGTAGAGTCTGCATTGCATTTCACCGGCAACATGACCGCAGTAACTCCTGCAGTCATTCGCGATCATCCCGATATCCTGCCGACACTTCGCATGTCCACCTGCCCTCCGCTTGCCGTTGACCGACTTATCGGACTTTCGGGTGTTTCTTCAAATCTTGTGAAAAGTCTTGAGCTGAGAAAGAAGCTGCCTTCAAAAATGAATTCCGGATTGCTGGATGAGGATCTTCAACGGATAGCCGCTATCATCGTCAAGATGGCCGATCCGGATATTTTTGTCTGGCTTGGCCGGAAAATGCAACCGGACAACGATGAAATACACCGGGCGGCTACCATTGTTGCCGACCGGCTTTGCGGCGCGGTTGCCAATCCGATTATCCGTAATGCCCAGGAGAAACGGCAGCTTGCAGCGATCAAGTCATGGCTTGAAGCTCGTGGTTACAGGCAGTTGCAAAATGGCGAGGCGGTACGTTTTGACTCGATGCCTCCGGGTACGTTTACCTTTCGCATGAATGTGCCGGTCGATCTTGAGGGCGGTGTCAAGCGGGTGAACATACCGGTTGATGCTGTGATCATGCCGGGGAAGTCGAAGAATGGAGCCTTACCGGTTTTCTTCGAGGCGAAATCTGCCGGGGATTTCACCAATACGAACAAGCGCCGGAAGGAAGAGGCCATGAAGATGAGCCAGCTTCGCAGCACCTATGGGCGGAACGTCCGGTTCAATCTTTTCCTGTGCGGTTATTTTGACAGCGGTTATCTTGGATATGAGGCCGCAGAAGGCATCGACTGGGTCTGGGAACATCGCATCGACGACATGGCGCTTTTCGGGATATGAGCATGACGGTTTTACAGGATACATTCGAGGCGAACCGCCTCAGGCTGCAAAGCGAACTCGACGCCGGAAAGACTCAGGCTGAACGCAACCGTCTCGGCCAGTTCGCGACGCCGACAGCCCTTGCTCTCGATATCCTTACCTATGCGTCAACGCTAATTCCTGAAGATGAACCTGTCCGTTTTCTCGATCCTGCTGTAGGGACAGGCTCATTCTTTTCAGCATTCCGGCAGGTTTTTCCGGCAGGGCGTATCGACTCTGCACTTGGTTTTGAAGTCGATACCCATTATGGTGAACCGGCCACCCATATATGGAGGGATACAGGTTTCACGATCAGGCTTGCCGATTTTACGGCAAGCGAACCTTCAGTGCCTTTCAATCTGGTGATCTGCAATCCCCCGTATGTGCGGCACCACCACCTGCAGAATGGCGACAAACTGCGCCTTCAGGCGAAAACCGCCTGTGCAAGCGGCATGAAGATCAGCGGTCTTGCCGGGTTGTACTGCCACTTTCTTGGCTTGTCGCACTCATGGATGGCTGAAGGTGGCATTGCGGGCTGGCTCATTCCGAGCGAGTTCATGGATGTGAATTACGGCAAGGCCATCAAGCGGTACCTGCTCGAAAAGGTCACGCTGCTGAAAATCCATCGCTTCGATCCTGACGATGTGCAGTTTGCCGATGCGCTTGTTTCTTCCGCTGTCGTCTGGTTCCGCAAAGCACCGCCCCCGGAAAACCACCAGGTCTCGTTTACCTTTGGCGGTTCGCTGCTTGAACCCCGCTGCAGCAGGGATGTTTTGGCGGAGGATCTTGCCCGAGAGGCGAAATGGACACGGTTTCCCAAGGCAACAGGCACCGGAACAAAAGAAGCGAGAGCGGTCATAGCCGACTTCTTCCATATTCGGCGAGGCATAGCTACCGGCGACAACGCTTTTTTCATTCTTGACAGAAAAGAGATTGCGGCAAGAGACCTGCCTTTGGAGCTGTTCCGGCCCATCCTGCCAAGCCCGCGCTATCTCGTCGAAAACGAAATACTTGCTGATACGGATGGTTACCCCCTGCTTGACCGGCAACTCTTCCTGCTCGATACGAAGCTTCCTGAAGAGACGATCAAAGAAAGGTATCCGGCACTCTACGCATATCTTGAGAAAGGTAAGGCAGATAGCGTTCACGAACGCTATCTGTGCCGCAACCGTACTCCCTGGTATTCACAGGAAAACCGGCCTTCTGCTCCTATTGTGTGCACGTACCTTGGCCGCAGCAACACGAAAAGCGGGCGACCTTTCCGTTTCATTCTGAACAATTCGATGGCTACGGTAGCGAACGTCTACCTCGCACTGTATCCAAAACCGCAGCTTGCAAAAGCTGTCTCTCAGAACCCCTCTTTGCTTCGTTCAGTATGGGAAGTTCTGAACCTGATTACTCCCGAACAGCTTCTCGGTGAAAGCCGGGTTTACGGAGGAGGTCTTCACAAACTCGAACCGAACGAGCTTGCGAATGTCGATGCATCGCATATAGCCGAACTGATTCCGGATTTCAAGCTGGAATCGGGTGTGGAGCAGTTGGGGCTGTTTTAGAAAGGAAAATAATGTGCTCCCTCCGAGGCGTCCGCATTCCTGCAGGCCAGCACGAACTTCCCTGCACTTACGACCGCTCCGATTTCGACAAGGGCAGGTATGTGTCGCTCGCAACGTTCGGTGTTACGCTGCTGAGGGTTGTCGGCGGGGTTGTTTTTGGAAGAGTTGGGAAGAAGAAAAAGCAGGTTTCCTGAAAAAGCTGTATCATTAACGTGATATTGATTTCTATGAAATATGATGTTATCTGGCTTATGCCGCACTGTTGATGGCTTGTAAGTGACGTTGTTATGCCGATTCGGATAAGACACAGAAATAAAATATAAAGCAGGATTTAAGTGATTTATAGGTATGCGGTTAGAGGGTATTTAAGCGTTTAGTTCAATTGCGTGTTATATGGGTTACTATTCAAAAATCAGCGGTTTAGACGGATCCATTTAATTATTGTTAAGCGACAAGAAATGGAAGCATGAACTACAGGGGTAAATCACGAGAGCATCTTAAGGCGGCATCAGAACAGTTAGAAACTGGATCTGATTCGGCTCTGAAGTATGCTGTCCTTGAGCTAAGGATGGCTATGGAAGCTATTACTTACGATCGAGCATTAGCTTTTAAAGAAGAAATTCCAACCGAAGAATACGATACTTGGCAGCCAAAAAAAGTAATGGCAGTGCTTCTCGAAATCGATCCTATGACCGACAAGGACAGCACAATAGCTTTCGGTTTGGAAGAAGAATATGGCGTTCCTGCAAAAAAAATGACATCACTCGGAACAGAAACAGTACTCAATATGGGTGTGTTAAAAAAACACTACGATGCGCTTGGTAGTTTTCTGCACATTCAGACTATAAAAAGCACGAAGGCAGGGAAAACAGTTGATCACAAAAAATTACGCAAGCGTTGTGAGGAGATATGGGCTTATTTAGATAAAGTGCTATCGTCTCCTATTTTTAATTCGACTCTTGGGGTCTTTTCTTCGCTTGAGTGTGCGGAATGTGGTAAGAAAATTAGAAAGAGAATTCCGCAGGGAGAGAAGACCATACATGTCGAGTGTTCTAATTGTATTGCATCCTATCGTGTGAGCGATTCTGGCGCTTATCAATCAGTGTGGGAGCCTTTGCAACAAGAAATAGAGTGTGCAAATGCAGAGTGTACGAAAAAGATAGTAGTTTGGGAAAAAGAAATCCGTCTTGGAACTAACTGGAACTGCCCGGATTGCAAAGGAAAAAACACATTTGTTCTTGGTGTTGCTTATGAAAAACCGCTTAACAAGTAGCTTCACCGGACAAAATACTCACAGCGCTCGCATTTTTCCGGTGAGCTAAGTTGAATGCTGGGGGAACGTCTATTCTGTTCGGGCGATGAATGGACAAGTCGAGTTGTCAAAGATAAGTTCAGCTCAGGGCAGGGTTAGTTGTTGTCGAGCAGTCTGGATTTCTGACGAAAATATTCTGTTTCAGTTAATACGCCTGATTCAAAAAGCTCTGTTAGCTTTTTTAATTCATCAGCAATTAAGATGTTTGATGTATTTGTGGGCGCGGAGCCGTTTTGAATCGTTATATTGGCGTTTTTTTCTTCGGCTCTTTTTATGATTATGTCTATAAGCCCAAGTGTATTGCGGGCTTTGTTCATGCTTCTATTATAAACGACATCTCCTTTTGTGCATGCTGATTCTAAAAAATAGATATTAAATGATGGTGTGCTCATGTCATTTATGGTGATATGTAGATAGATTTCGCTTACTTGCGCTATTGTTTTTTGCTTACCTGATAGTCCGCCAATAACGGCTCCGATGCCTCCACCCAAAGCACCTCCAATGATTGTTCTTCCTATCATTGATGAACTAACGCTTTTATTGATTGATGTCCCATTTTCAAAAAGTTCGGCTGACATAATGCTATTGTAAGGTAACGTTTTCTGAGTGATGGTGCCTTTAGTGCATTTAAAAAGCATTACTAAATCATTTGTCTCATTTATAGCAATGCCTTCTGTGTCATATGTACCCATGATGACTTTTGTTGCGCCAAAGTTTTGTAATTCCTGTTTTAATGAGTTAATTGTTTTTTTATTTCTTTTTGTAGCAATACTGCCTAGCCAAACAAGAGCAATGGCCATTGATAAAAGTATTATTCCATTAAGAGGGCTGTCAGGGCTAATTCCAAACATAATTTATTTATAAAAAAAATATAAGAAGTATTGTTTTAAATATGTTAAGTATATGGCTATATAATTAAGGAGCCCTTAAGCTTAACGAATAAAAAATAGCATTTTTTTTCTCCAAAGAAAAATTCTCATTGAGGAGAGTAGCGAGAGGCTATAGTACGCTGATCCGTATGGGGGAATAGGGGGCTGTGTTTTCTTTAAGTACTTATTGGGAAAGAGGAGCAGTGAAGTCCATGCTGCGTGGGCAAAGTTTCTCAGGGCTATTGGCGTTGGAATTTTTCGAAAAGCCGTGTGATGTCGTGGCGAAAAGTAACTGAGGTTAATGTAGTTTCTTAATTTTATCTGTTGTATTTTGAGCTAATTTACATGATACAGAAAAATGAGTATTGTTTATAATACTGATAGGAGTAAGATATAGAGGCCTTTGATCAACGGAGTCGTTCCTTCGCTTCTTTGTCTTTTAACTAAAACGTTACTCAGCAAGAAATAAGATGAACCTGTTTGAAAGAGATTATAACATCCTCCTGCCCGACGAAGAAGAGCAATTGGAGTACCTGCGAAATGCGGAGGTAGTCGGCACTATTGGGGAAGCAGCAATTCGTCGTAGCCGGTTTCGCGACTATCCCAAAGCGGCACGTCACTTCATACACCTTTTCCCGAACAACTATTTAGATATCGTTGAACTTAAAGAAGAGAACCGTTTGTCAACTCAACTCGCGGCATTTGAACGGTTGCTCGATGCCGATGATGCCAGCGAACGACAGATTCTAAACTTCATTAAAAATGATCGGGCCTATTTTGTCATTGGCTCAATCCTTAAAACATATTACCCTTTTGGGCACCACGAAGCATATCTTTTCCCGGAATTTCAACTTGGCAACTCATTTAAAGTTGACTACTTGTTGGTCGGTAAGAATTCCGGGGGATGGCATTTTGTTTTTGTGGAATTAGAAGCCCCGAGGGGGAAGATAACACTTACAGATGGAACCCTTGGAGAGGCGTTCAGAAAGGGAATTGCACAAACAAAAGAATGGGACACATGGTTGGACGCACGATACCCAAGCATTATAGAAACGTTTGAGAAAGCGAAGCGCTCTGAAGTGACGTTGTCTTCCGAATTTGGACAGTTGGATCGTTCCCGAATCCATTTCGTAGTTGTCGCAGGTCGACGTAAAGACTTCAACGAAAAGACGTACCGTATCTGTCGAAAGGAACCACAACTCTTAATTCATTACGACAATTTAGTCGACGCTTCTCGTCAACTTATCGGTGAAAGCACTTATTAGCTTGAGAGGGACGTTTCGAATATGGGGTTTTGGAACGCTGATCCGTATTCTAAAAAGTCCGTCCGTTACCAGTGATCTTAGAGATTCCCTGCCTATACTTTAATTCGAATAGCATTGACAGTCTCGGGGTTCGATTGAATATCGAGCCTCCATGAGTCTCTTGAAGATGGCTCTGTCCAAAGCAATATTATTGTGTTATATTTAAAGCTTATGCGGGTTATGCTCCATAACCATTCATGCCGGTGCTATGCAGGAACGATATTCTCTGAACCAGACTCCCGAGCAGATTGCGCGGGATGTTATCGATGTACAGTTGCGGCTGGCAGGTTGGGCTGTTCAGGAAAAAAATCGCATCGACTGGCAGGTTTCGTCGGGTATAGCCGTGAGGCATTATCCTACACAGGATGGTCTTGAAGCCGATTATGTTCTGTTTGTCGACCGCAGGCCGGTCGGGGTCATCGAGGCGAAAAAAGAGGATGAGGGGCATCATCTTACCGTGGTTGAAGAGCAGTCTTTCGGATATGCCGAAAGCAAGCTGAAGCATCTCAACAACGATCCGCTGCCGTTTGTTTACGAAAGTACCGGCACGTTGACCCGCTTTACCGATTACCGCGATCCGAAACCCCGTTCACGACCCGTCTTTACCTTTCACCGTCCAGAAACATTCCGCGAATGGTTCGGCCAGGAGCGGAGTCTCCGGGAGCGCCTTCATGATATTCCCGGACTGAATCCTGCCGCTTTGCGGGAGTGCCAGACCGTGGCAATCAACAACCTCGAAGGCTCTTTCCGGGACGGACGACCCAGAGCGCTGATCCAGATGGCGACCGGCTCCGGCAAGACCTTCGCAGCCATTACCTTCATTTACCGTTTGCTCAAATATGCCGATGCCAAACGGATACTCTTTCTGGTCGATACCCGCAACCTCGGCGAACAGGCTGAGCAGGAGTTCAGGGCATACACGCCGAACGACGATAACCGAAAATTCGTAGAACTGTACAACGTGCAGCGGTTGCAGTCAAGCTCGATTGCCGGCGATAGCCAAGTCTGCATCACCACCATCCAGCGGCTCTATTCAATCCTGAAAGGGGAGGAGCTTGACGCTTCGCTTGAGGAGCAAAATCCTGCTGAAAAAAGCTGGCAGCCGAAAGAACCGGTTCCGGTGGCATACAATGCGAAGGTTCCCATAGAGTTTTTCGACTTCATTGTCATCGACGAGTGTCACCGCTCGATCTACAACCTCTGGAAGCAGGTGCTCGACTATTTCGACGCATTCCTGATCGGCCTGACCGCAACGCCCGACAAGCGCACCTTCGGTTTTTTTAATGAAAACATCGTGAGCGAGTACAGCCATGAACGAGCCGTGGCAGACGGGGTCAACGTCGGTTACGATGTCTATACCATCGAGACTGAAATAACCCGGAACGGCTCCCGGATAAGGGCTCGGGAGTTTATCGACAAACGTGAAAAACTCTCTCGCCGCAAACGGTGGGAGCAGCTTGAAGATGATGTTGTCTATACGTCGTTGCAGCTTGACCGCGATGTGGTGAACCCGAGTCAGATCCGCAACGTCATCCGCGCGTTCCGTGATGCGCTTCCGGTTTTGTTTCCCGGACGAACCGAGGTGCCCAAGACCCTTGTATTTGCAAAGACCGACAGTCATGCCGACGATATCATCCAGATTATCCGTGAGGAGTTCAACGAAGGGAACGCATTCTGCAACAAGATAACCTACAAGGCCAGTGACGACCCGAAAACGCTGCTTGCCCGGTTCCGGAACGAGTACAACCCGAGAATCGCCGTTACGGTCGATATGATAGCCACCGGAACCGACGTCAAGCCGCTCGAATGCCTGCTGTTCATGCGCGACGTCAGAAGCAGCAACTATTTCGAGCAGATGAAAGGGCGGGGAACACGGACGCTCAGTTTTGACGATCTGAAAAAGGTTACCCCATCGGTTACTTCCGCCAAAACCCATTTCGTGATCATCGACGCCGTAGGGGTGACAAAATCCCTGAAGACCGACAGCCGCCCGCTCGAACGCAAGCCGACGGCATCGCTGAAGGAGTTGCTTGAAGCTGTAACCTTCGGGGCACAGGATGAGGATCTCTACAACTCACTTGCCAACCGTCTTGCCCGGCTCGACAAGCAGATTACCGAACAGGAGCGTGCGGCATTTATCGACAAAACCGGAGGCAAGAGCATCAATCAGGTTGTCCGCGAACTGCTCGACTCATGGGATCCCGACAGCATCAACCGGAAAGCCCGGGAGATGAATCCGGAGGCAGTTCAGGAGATGGGCGAAAGCCCTTCAGGCGAAACAACCATGTTTCTTGAACAGGCGCAGCAGGCGCTCCTTCACGAAGCCCGATCGACCTTCAACGGCTCGCTGAACGAATTCATCGACACCGTTCGCAGGGTGCATGAGCAGATCATCGATACGGTCAATCTCGATCAGGTAACGAGGTCAGAATGGGCTGCAGAAAGTGGCGAAAAGGCAGCAGAACTGATCGGGGAGTTCAAGGCCTATCTTGAAGCGCATAAGGATGAAATCACCGCGCTCGGAATATTTTACAATCAGCCCTACCGGCGAAGGGAACTGACCTTCAGGATGATCAGGGAAGTGCTTGACCGTCTCAAAGCCGACAGGCCGATGCTTGCCCCGATGCGAATCTGGCATGCCTACGAACAGCTCGAAAAGGTTAACGGTACGAGCCCGAAAAACGAACTCATTGCCCTTGTTGCGCTCATCCGTCGGGTAACCGGCATCGATCCGGTTCTGACCGTTTACGACAGAACCGTTGACGCGAACTTCAAGCAGTGGGTGTTCAGCAGGCACTCCGGCGCCGGAGACAAGTTCACCGAAGAGCAGATGAACTGGCTTCGCATGATCAAGGAGCATATCGCTTCAAGTATCCACATGGAGCAGGACGACCTCGATCTCACGCCGTTTGACGCCTATGGAGGTCGGGGCAGGATGTGGCAGCTTTTCGGGGATCGTATGGATGGGATTATTGACGAACTTAACGAAGCGTTGACGGTATGACAGCTATCAATATCGGGCCTTTCCGGAGCTGAAAACAAACTGTTCGGTATCGTTGTTTTAGCCTTGCAGGGTGGGAAAATTGGGCGAACAGAGGCTTCTCACTATGGCCAGGATTCTGAGCTGTTTATTGAAAATCAACGTAATCACCTTATTTTCCCTTATCTTTTTTTACTCAAAAAAAACAGATCAAAGCGCTTATTATGAAGCTCATAAACGGATAAGCTATGAACCTACAAGACGCATATTACGAGCAAAAATTCGAGAACATGTTTCTTCGGGCGAAGGGCGATGAGTTTCAGATATTTTTTGAGCGCTTGATGGGTTTGGCTTATAAGGCGGATTTTATGGCATGTCGGCCTTGGGGTAACATTGGCGACCGAAAAAACGACGGTTTTTTAAAGTCGGATCATCGTCTTTTTCAGGTTTATGCGCCGAATGAAGTTGAAGCGGCAAAAACCATTGCAAAGATTACAGCAGATTTCGATGGTGCAAAGGTATATTGGGGCAAGTTCTTCGACAAATGGACTTTCGTTCATAACGCAACAGACGGGCTCCCTCCACATGTGCATGAGCACTTGCTCAATTTCGAGCAGACCAACAGGAGCATCAGAATCGATAATTGGGGAATGGAGGAATTGCGACAGATTTTTCGCACACTTTCACTTGAAGATCGGATATCCTGGTTTGGTCATGCGCCTGACGAAGAGATAAAGGCTCGAATCGGCTTTCAGGAGATTCAGGTCGTGTTGGAGTCACTGGAGTGCAAGACGGTACCATCCAGTTCGGTCGTGAAGGCAATTCCACCAGGAAAGATCGAGGCCAACGATCTTTCCGAAAGCGTAAGTACCCTGATCAAAAGTGGGTTGTCGAAGTCTCCATTGGTTTCCGCATTCCTTGATACCTGGCATGACGAAACGTTGGGAGAGCGTCTGGCGATTTCTTTTCGTAAAAAATACGAGGATTTACGAGGAACAAAGCACCCGAACAAGATATTCACCGATCTGCAATTGTGGGTTGGTGGAAGCCATATCGAAACTGCTGAACATCAAATGGCCGTGTTGGCAGTGCTGGCGTATTATTTCGAGCGATGCGATATTTTTGAGGAACCCGGAAACGTATTCAAATGATTCTGCCGACAAAACATTTGTCCCAGGAGCGAGCATTGCTCACAGTCGGAGCTCGCTTGCTCACGCATTTGGCACAGCCAAGGACAGTATCTTCGCTCTGGGAAGAAATCACCCATTCGGATATTCCCATTGAGGGAAAGAAACCTGCGCTGCGTTACGATGCCTATGTTCTTGCGCTTGACCTTCTGTTTCTCATTGGAGCAATTGAACTTAAAGATGGCCTCATAAGCCGGAATCAGCCATGATTTACCGTATTTTTAGCAGTTTGCCCAGCTTTAAGGAGCTTGAGTTTCATTCCGGACTGAATGTTCTTATCGCCAGGAAGGAAGCGGGAGCTACAGATAAGCAAACCCGAAACCGGGCAGGCAAGAGCAGCCTGATTGACATTATCGATTTCCTTGCTGGTGCAGATGCAGAGAAAGGCTCCCTTTTTCGTTCTGAAGCACTACTCAATGAAACATTTGGTATTACGTTCGATCTCGGTGGAGAAAAAATTACAGCGAAACGTTCCGGGAAAGAGAAGTCAAAACTGCATTTGGAAGGGCCTGCTTTTCTGGACAACAAGACCAGCAGTACGAATACCGAGTGGACGACATTACTTGGTGAAAAAATGTTTGAGCTGCATGGTCTTCCAAAAACAGATGGCCGCAAACCAACTTTTCGTTCGATTTTTCCCTATTTCGTCCGTCGCCAGCGCAGCGGGGCTTTCACCACTCCGGAAAAGCAAGCCACGATGCAGCAGCCCGGAGACCTGCAGATGGCGCTTCTTTTTCTACTTGGACTTGATTGGCAAGTTGCCAGTGAATGGCAGAGGATTCGTGATCGTGAAAAAACATTGAAAGAACTCAAAAAGGCGGCAGGTAGCGGTGCTTTTGGCAGCATCATCGGAAAAACCTCCGATCTGCGTACCCAAGTGACTATCGCCGAGGCTCAACTGAAAGAAATGCAAGCTCAGCTATCAGTGTTCCGGGTTCTTCCTCAATACTCCGAGCTTGAATCAGAAGCAGACCAACTCACTCGTAAGATCAGCGATCTTTCAAATGCCAATGTTATTGATGCAGGGTCTATCCGGGATTTGGAAACAGCCATGCATTCTGAATCTCCGCCACCAATTGGTGAACTGGAGAGAATCTATGCTGAGGCGGGGATCTCACTGCCGGAACTTGCTGTCAAGCGGTACGACGATGTAAGACTTTTCCATGAATCCGTTATTCGTAACCGTCGGGACTATCTCTCAGGTGAACTCGAATCCGCAAAGCAGCGTATCCTTGCGCGGGAGCAGGAAAAGCAATATCTGGATGAGCGGCGTTCCGTAATAATGAATCTCCTGAAAAGTCATGGCGCACTCGATCAGTTTACCCGGCTCCAAGCGGAAATTGCCCGAAAAGAAGTTGAAGTTGAAACGCTTCGCCAGCGATTTTCTGCCGCAGAGCAACTGGAAGGCACTAAAAACGAACTCGACATTGAGCGAAACCGTCTTACTCTTCGTCTTCGCAGGGACTTTTCTGAACAAAAAGAACGTCTTTCCAATGCTATTCTGGCCTTTGAGGAAACCTCGATGCGTCTTTACGAATCAGCAGGCAGCATGACTGTGGATGAAACCTCAAACGGCCCTCAATTCCAGTTCCCTATGCAAGGCTCTCGCAGCAAGGGTATAAAAAATATGCAGATTTTCTGCTTCGATATGATGCTTATGCGGCTTTGCGCCAAGCGTGGCATTGGTCCAGGTTTTCTCGTTCACGACAGCCATCTTTTTGATGGTGTTGATGGTCGCCAGCTTGTCAGTGCGCTTAAAGTTGGAGCAGAAACGGCTGAAGAACTTGGTTTCCAGTACATTGTTACCATGAACGAAGACGACGCATTCAAGGAAACCACACCCGGGTTCAATGTTCATGATTATACCATTCCAGTAGTACTGACAGACGCACGGGAGGATGGTGGGCTGTTTGGATTCCGCTTTTGAAGCAAACATACCAGGTTTTATTTCCAAATTGCGTGAATAAAAGATTGCTGTTCATGGCACAATCGCATATAGAGTGGACGGAGATGACCTGGAATCCTGTGACGGGATGCGACAAGGTATCCGATGGGTGCAGGTTCTGCTACGCTGAGGCGTTCGCAAAACGTCTTCAGGGGATGGGCGTTGAAAAATACCGTAACGGCTTTCAGCTTACCCAGCACCCCGAAACGCTTCGGGAGCCGTTCAGATGGAAAAAACCGCGTGTGGTATTTGTGAACTCCATGAGCGACCTGTTCCACAAGGATGTCCCTGTCGACTACATCCGGCAGGTGTTCTGCGTCATGAAGCAGAATCCGCATCATGTCTTTCAGGTTTTGACCAAGAGAGCCGATGTGCTCAAATACTACGAAAGCGAAAGATGGCTTGACTGGTCGCATAACATCTGGATGGGTGTATCGGTGGAGAACCGCAACACGATGCACCGCATCGACCGGTTGAAGGATACTGGTGCTCGGGTTAAATTTCTCTCCTGCGAGCCACTGCTCGGGCCATTGCCGGAAATGAATCTGCAGGGTATCGACTGGGTCATTGTCGGCGGAGAGAGCGGCAGAAATGCTCGACCGATGAAACCAGAATGGGTGCAAGAGATCAGGGAGCAATGTATTGCAGCCGATGTGCCGTTCTTCTTCAAGCAGTGGGGCGGGTTCAACAAAAAGAAAGCCGGTCGTACGCTTGACGGGCGCGTTTGGGATCAGACACCGGAAATGCCGGGATTGTTGGTTGGTTAATATGGAAGAAGTTTATGCAGTAAATATGGAAAATCAGTCATGGTTAAACTGCTCATTATGCGATGTTGCTCAAATTCTTGATAATTATCGGAAGCCTATAAATGCTACAGAGCGGAGTGATAGAATACTTGGAAAAATAATATCAGAACTATACCCTTACTACGGTGCAACTGGACAAGTCGGATATATAGACGATTTTCTGACTGAAGGAGAATATGTTATTCTTGGAGAAGATGGGGCGCCTTTTCTGGATCATAGAAAAAATAAGGCTTATCTTATAACTGGGCGATCATGGGTGAATAATCATGCCCATATATTAAAGTCTTATTTTAGCGATAAGTACTTATTGTACTACCTGAACAGTATTGATTATAGCGATTATGTCTCCGGTACAACTCGTCTAAAGCTTACGCAAGGGGCATTAAAAAATATACCATTTTTACTTCCACCGCTACCTGAGCAAAGAGCTATTGTTGACAAAATCGAGCAGCTTTTCAGCGAACTTGATAACGGGATTGCCTGTCTAAAAAAAGCGCAGTACCAGCTCAAAATCTATCGCCAGGCTGTTCTAATGCAAGCGTTTGAGGGTGAACTCACCAAATCATGGCGCGAACAGCAAGCCAACCTCCCGTCAGCACAGGATCTTCTCGATACTATCAAGGCAGAGCGAGAGCAAGCTGCAAAAAATCAGGGAAAGAAACTGAAGCCAGTTATACCGCTTACGCAAGCTGAGCTTGATGACTTGCCTGAAATTCCGGAAGGGTGGGGATGGGATTTTCTTGAGAATATTACTTTCGAAATAACTGACGGAGATCATCAGCCACCCCCAAAAGCCATTAAAGGAGTCCCATTTATAACAATATCAAATATTGATAAAGCTGGAAATACAATTGAGTTTTCGTCTTCATTCTTCGTCTCAGATGAATATTATTGCTCATTAAAGAATAATAGAAAGCCGAAAAAAAATGATATTCTGTATACTGTAACTGGTTCATTTGGAATCCCTGTTCTTATCGATTTTGATAAACCATTCTGCTTTCAGCGGCATATTGGTTTAATTCGACCCTCATATCATGCAGCTCCCAAATGGCTCTTTTATTTGTTACAGACCAATCATGTTTACATTCAAGCTCAAAATGCTGCAACAGGTACTGCTCAAAAGACTGTTGCGATGAATAGTTTGAGGAGGTTTTTTGTTCCCTTTTGTTCCCCACAAGAGCAAGCTCAAATCGTGCAGGAAATAGAGACACGCCTTTCGGTTTGCGATAACATGGAAGCAACAATTCGTGAGTCGCTTGAAAAAGCTGAGGCATTGCGACAAAGCATTCTGAAAAAAGCATTCGAGGGCAAGCTGCTCAGCGAGGAGGAGTTAACGGCAACCCGCAACGATCCGGACTGGGAGCCTGCTGAAAAGCTGCTTGAGCGCATCAGGGCTGAAAAAAACCAATCGAAGAAACAAGCATTAACGTAGTACCCATGACCAACACCCCGTCATCCATAGTTTCGAAAGTCTGGTCGTTCTGCCACGTGCTGCGCGATAGCGGCGTGAGCTATGGCGACTATCTTGAACAGTTGACCTTTCTCATCTTTCTGAAAATGGCCGATGAGTACACCAGGCCGCCATACAACCGCAAGATCGACATTCCGTCCGAGTACACCTGGCCGAAACTCAAGGCAAAGCGCGGTGCAGAACTTGAAGTGCTCTACGCCAGACTACTTCGCGATCTTGGCCAGAAGCCGGGCATGCTCGGGCAGATATTCCTGAAAGCGCAGAACAAGATTGCCGATCCGGCCATGCTCTATAAAGTTATCGACATGATCGACAAGGAGAGCTGGGTGATGATGGGGGCCGATGTCAAAGGGGAGATTTATGAAGGGCTGCTCGAAAAGAACGCCGAAGATACCAAAAGCGGAGCAGGGCAGTACTTTACGCCCCGTGCTCTGATCGAGATCATGGTGAAGTGTGTCCGGCCTGAACCCCGGAAAACCATCGGCGATCCTGCGTGCGGAACAGGCGGTTTCTTTCTGAAGGCTTACGATTTCATCACAACCCGCTACAAGCTTGATAGGGATGAAAAGGAGTTTCTGAAGCATCGTACATTCGGCGGGAACGAAATTGTGCCCGGAACGAGAAGGCTCTGCCTGATGAACATGTTTCTGCACAACATCGGTGAGCTTGACGGGAATGTTGCCGTTTCATCCACCGATGCCCTTGTTGCCGATAATGGCATCAAGTACGATTACGTACTGACCAATCCTCCTTTCGGCAAGAAGAGCAGCATGACCTTCACCAATGACGAAGAGGAGCAGAAAAAGGAGAGTCTCGTTTATAACCGGCAGGATTTCTGGGCGATAACCGCCAACAAGCAACTAAACTTTCTGCAGCATATCCATACCATCCTGAAAGTTTACGGGCAGGCCGCCGTGGTGCTTCCCGATAACGTGCTGTTTGAAGGGGGTGCTGGGGAGCTGGTGCGGAAGAAACTGCTTGAAACGACCGAACTGCACACCATTCTAAGGCTGCCGACCGGCATCTTTTATGCGCAGGGAGTGAAAGCGAATGTTTTCTTTTTCGACGTCATGCCTGCCGATAAAGATCCCTGGACACGCGAAGTCTGGTTCTACGACTACCGAACCAATGTGCACCACACCCTGAAGAAAAGCCCTCTGAAAGCCTCGGACCTGCAGGAGTTCGTAGAGTGCTACAACCCCGCAAACCGCCACAAACGCAAGGAGACCTGGTCATCGGAAAACCCGGAAGGCCGCTGGCGCAAATACACCTACGATGAGATAGTCGCCCGAGACAAAACCAACCTCGACATCTTCTGGCTCAAAGACAAAAGCCTCGCCGATCTCGACAACCTCCCCGACCCCGATCTGCTCGCCGGAGAGATCATCGAAAACCTCGAAGCCGGATTGGCAAGTTTTCAGGAGATTTTGGGTGTGCTGAACAATGTGAAAATGAGAAACCCACTAAAATAACTGTTTTCGCAAAAGATATTTCTCAATAAAACTATCACTATCATGAAAGACTTAGATTGTTTAAGACAAATCGAAGAAGAGCTTGGTATAAAGTTGAATGAGCTTGATTCGATGCATTGGAATACATGTGGGTATGTCATGAATCTATCTAAACAAGTAACTTCTCTTTCATTGTATGGGTGTAAAATATATAACATTGGGCGAATTATTAAACCTCTTCAATATCTTACTTGCTTATCTGAACTGAATATATCTCGTAATTATATAAAAAAAATAAATCCGATTTCGAACTTAGGAAACCTTTCAAGTTTATATGCATCCGGAAATAAAATTATTGATATAACCCCAATTTCATATATAGGAAACTTGACGACCCTTAATATAACCAACAATGAAGTCAGAGATCTTAGTTCCTTAAGAGGTATGAGTTGTCTTAAATATCTATATTTTTCAAGAAATAAAATTAATTGTATAAAATTTCTATCAGGATTTCAAAATCTATTAAGACTTGGTTTTTTTGAAAACATGGTTGATGATCTTGAGCCGTTGGCGACACTTCAAAATCTCCTTGAAGTTGATATGTCTAATAATCATGTGACTGCTCTGGATCCATTATCTGACTTGAAGAGCGTTGTGAAAATTAATGCGTCTAAGAATAAGGTGCGGAGTCTTGATGCTCTTTCAAGTTTGAGCAACCTTACAACTCTTTCCATTTCGCATAATTATATAAATAATATTGAGCCAATTTCATCTTTGCATAAGCTTTCTTTTCTAAATCTTTCGAGCAATTATGTTCAAGATCTTCAGCCGATTTCATCACTTAAAAATCTTGTTGGTCTTAGCTTGTCTGATAATCTAATCGTAGATATAAGTCCGATATCAAAGTTAGTAAATTTGAAAGAACTTGATTTGTCTAAGAATCAGATAGTAAATCTGCCTCATTGGATTACTGATTTATCAATGGAAATGCAGTGGAGTGAAACAATTGAAAATGGCTATATGACCTTTTTCAATAATCCACTTAAAACACCTCCTCCTGAAATAGTCATAAAGGGGAACGCGGCTGTAACAAACTATTTCAAGCAATTAAAAGAGATGGACAAGGATTATCTTTTTGAGGCAAAACTTTTGATTGTCGGTGAAGCTGGGGCAGGTAAGACAACTCTGGCTAGAAAACTTGAAGACCATGATTGCCCATTGCCGGATGATGATGACACTACACGAGGGATAAATGTCAAACCAAACTTTTTTGTTGTTAGGGAGGAGGATTATCCTGAAATAAATGGGAAAAATCTTGATGTTAAAACGTTTCGGATGAATATCTGGGATTTTGGAGGTCAGGAGATCTACAAGCCAACCCATCGTTTTTTTCTTTCAAACCGCTCATTATACGTGCTGGTTGTGGATAACAGAAAAGAAAATGCTGATTTCAACTATTGGCTGCATATCATCGAGATGTTTGGAGGAAACAGTCCTGTGCTGATTCTCTCGAATGAAAAACAGCAACGCCAGCGCGATATCGATGTTAGCGCCCTGCGGCAGCGGTTCGAAAATATTCGAGATATTCTTACTGTTGATTTTGCTGAATCTGATCATAAACGGCTCTGCGATCTTGATATTGCCATTAGGCATCAGATAAAGAGGTTGCCGCATATCGGCAGCCCTGTGCCGGCAACATGGACAATTGTCAGGAAGCGCCTTGATGAAGAGCAACAACACACAATTTCACTGCAGGAGTATATTGCTCTCTGCAAAGCAGAGAAAATAACGGAGAGAAAGGATGCTCTTATGTTGAGCCAGTATTTTCATGATATCGGGGTTTTTCTCCATTTTCAGGATGATCCCTTGTTAAACAAGACCATTTTCCTGAAACAAAACTTTGCAACCCTTGCTGTTTACAAGTTGCTCGACCACCCTCTGCTCGATAGTCAGCATGGGCGATTCAGCCGTGAAGATGCAGCAACCATATGGCATGAAGAGGAATATGCTGATCTTCGCGATGAGCTGCTCCGTCTTATGCAGAATTTTTTTCTTAGTTATGAAATTAACGCTTCTGGTAACTACATCGTGCCGGAAAAACTGCCATCAGCAAGCCCTGAATATCCATGGATTTCAACTGGCAATCTTTACCTGCAGTATGCCTATGATCTGTTTATGCCAAAAGGAATCATGTCGCAGTTCATTGTAGAGATGCATCGATACATTTCAAATCACGACCTGGTCTGGAAACGCGGATGTCTCCTGGAGCGTGACGGTGCCTTTGCTGAGGTCATCGAAAGCTATGATGCGTGGCAAATTGCGATACGTCTCTCTGGAAAAAACAAACGGGACTTTATGACCATTATTGCTGAAAAACTGGATGCAATTAATTTGCAGTATGAAAAAATGAAGGTTGATAAGTTGATTCCCTGCAATTGTCAAGATTGTACTGTATCAGAAAAACCTTTCTTTTATAAATATGCTGACCTTAAACGACGCATAGAAAAAGGGAAACAGGATGTGGAATGCGGAAACAGCTTTGAAATGCTAAATGTTCGACAATTAATTGATGACGTGTTGAATGAAGACTTTATGCCAAACGATGATATGAGGGGTAAAGCAAGAATCTTTGTCAGCTACTCGCATCAAGATACAGAATATCTTGCGCAATTAAAGCGTCATCTCAAAGCATCTCAAAACATGGGGTTAGCCATTGATGTGTGGGATGATACTCGCATCAGAAGCGGGAATGACTGGAAGAAAGAGATAGAAAAAGCCCTCGCATCCGCTACAATCGGTATTATTCTTGTCAGCATCGACTTTCTTGCTTCCGACTTTATCATGAACGATGAACTTCCGTCTCTGCTTAAATCCGCAGAAAATAACGGCCTGAAAATTCTGCCGCTTATTATCAAACCTTGTGGTTATCAAGGGACGCCACTCTCAAAATTCCAGGCTCAGAACGATCCGAATCGAACGCTTAGCGAACTCTCTGAACCACAACAGGAACGATGCTACATGAATTTGATGGGTAGAATCAAGGAGTTGCTGAACGAGGGAGGTGGGACGTTCAGAACTACGTAAACTAATAGGGAATGCGATAAAATTCTTGCTTTTCAGAAGCAAAGCCAATCCTCAGACGGGAGGAAGGAAGCCTTAACGACGAACACCAATGCCGGGAGGAGCAAGACCGGATGCGCCGGGTACGCTGCATCACGTGATGGTGCTGGGCATCGAGGGGAACAGCATTGTTGCTGATGGCGAAGACCGGCTGTTTTTCGTTTCGCAGATCGGGAAGGCTACCTGACAGCCAGAGCTCTCAGGATCATTTTGTTTACGGCGTCCGTTGCATGAGCGGTAATGAGTTTCACTTCGGGATGGTTCGATGCAAATACTCTGAAGATTTCGTCTGCAAATGCTTGTCCGATTTCTTCAACGTCTTCAAAATCAAGGATTACGGTTGAGAACTTCTCGAAGCGCGACACGAGCCTCTTTGCCTGCGATCGGGATACGAGCTTTTCTCCCTCATATCGGGCCAGCTTTACCGGAACTCTTGTTTTGTTAAAGGCATACTCGTCCGGCTCGGCATACTCGTCATAGATTTCCTTCATGGTTCGAGGGCAGGTGTTGCTCAATCTGAGATAAATGCTCGTGCCCGGTGTATCAGAGTCGATATCGATCAGCCAGTCATCTTTTTCTGCCCGGTGGGTGAAGTACAGATTTCTTGAGATGATTACGAAGCTGTCGAATGCCCTCGATGTAAAAAATATACCTTCGCCGGAATGGTTCTGCGGGTCGGTTGTCAGCTTGCCCTTGGCAAGCTCAAGGATTGATTCCCGTGCATCATACAGGCCGGTTAATCGTTGAATACGGTGGAAGATGCCCTCGCCATCGTCAGTAATCGTCAGTTCGCAGTCTATTGCGTTTCTTGAAAAGTAAATTGACAGGTTAAGTCCCTCTGAATGATCAAGAGCGTTGTTGATCATTTCTGTCGCACCGTATTGCCACATTTCGCGGACATTCCCCGGCAAATCTGCAATCAGGGGAGCTATCGATTCAAGCCATACCACATCCTCTTTCAGGCCAGCCAACAGGAATGTCCAGGATGTTTGCTTAAGAGGGATAAGTGTCGATTTTTTGACGTTTTTCGCCCCTTCCGATCTGACGAGTCCGGCTTCTTCGAGTGCATGCAGGTGCCGTGAAGCCGCCTGTCGTGAGATTTTGAAATGCCTTGCAGTCTCCGCAGCGACATTGAGCGACTTGTCCCTGCAAGCTGTCAACATGTAGTTTCTTATTTCAGTTGTTCGTTCTCTCATTTGCCCGCCATGTCGTATTCATATTATGTTGATGAGAATAATATATGATTATATTTGACAACATAAATGCGGTTTGTTGACAACTAAACTGGAGGGTTTGACAACAAATGGTATGACCCGCTGAACCTGGAAGTCTCCGAGGCGTTGATCCATACCCTTAAATGTTAGTATTCATGATGAAGAGCGAGTCGTGACCCTGCAGTGGAAGTCGAAGAACAGGGCTTTGCCTGTTAATTCGAGATGAAATCCGCAGGAAAGAAGTCCTTCGTACTTCGGGACGTCGTTGAATATCCTGAATGTCAGGCATTACAATCCCTTTTCAGTCTCATTGTGTGGCGGTAGAGGAGATTCAGAAGTGATTTTCAAACTGACAGAAAACAGCTCATTCAGTAGGCGGCCAGGATTCACGGGTGTATCCCTTATGCATAAAGTTTGAGCTCAGAAGGGCGTTGACCGCAGATCGGATTATTCATCAGAAGAGGCGAACATGAGCACGCTCAGGCAGCCGGGAACTGTCGCACTTATGTTGCTGGCCACTGTCCCATGGTCGGTTGTGCCGGATCGGAAAAAAAGTCACCAGCTTTGCATATCGAAATGATATGGTTATAGTCAGGGTGTTCACGGTTTTCGTCGATAACCCTTTTTGCCGACTGCGGATATGAACCCTTCGTTGATTTTGCTTCTTTTTTTTCTGGCGCTGCCTGCCTTTGCAGCAGATTCGCACTCTTTTTCGGAGTGGATACCCAAGGGCTGGAAGCTGATTGCCCACAAATCGGGAGATTTGAACAGGGATGGACTTGACGATGCGGTGCTTGTTGCAGAACAAACAGATCCTGCAAAATTCAGGAAAAACAACGAGTCTCTCGGTGCATCAACTCTCAATCTGAATCCGAGACGTCTCATCATCCTGTTCAAAACGCCCAACGGGTTCAGAACCATTCTCGACAGGGATGACCTGCTGCCGAGCGAACATAACGAAGATGTTCCGTGCATGGCCGATCGTCTCGATGGCGGCGGGGTCTCGATAAAACGGGGGAATCTGGCGATCGGATTGCATACGTGGCTGAGCTGCGGAAGTTATGGGGTGACGCATGAAACGTTCACGTTTCGTCCTGAGGGGTCGAGGTTCCGTCTGATCGGTTACGACTGTTCCGAGTTCTCCCGGAACTCCGGGGAACGGTCAGACTTCAGCATAAACTACCTTACAGGAAGAAAAAAGATCACGAAAGAATTGAACGCCTTCAGGCCTTCGAAGCCGAAAGTATCGTGGAGGAAGCTTCCCCTGCAGCGACGGTTCTTCCTGGACGGGATATCCCTTGATTGTGATGCGACAGATCCGGCGAATAAGGATAACTGGTGTCAGTAAGGTGGCCCGATGCGAAGATTATAGAGTGCGGGTCGTTGTTTGGTCTCCTGAAAGTCAGGCACTCGTTATGCTGATGCGCACACTGTACCCCTGAGGATGAATCAAAACACTTCCGCCCTTTTTACCCGGCTTTTCCAGTATCGGTCCGAGTTTTCACTCCTATTAATGCCAATCATTATCAGGTCGCCTGAAGAGTGATCAGTTTATGGGACATGAAACCGTATCGCATCTTCCAGGAGCGGCAGGGCCCGAACCTTGTAAATACTATCCACGCCAAACGTCCATTCAGTTTTCTCGACATATGCAAGTCCGAAGAATCCTGCGAACCGGTCAATGGTTCGGTGCAGATACGATGATATTGCGATCTCATCCGGACTCGTGGAATGCCGCGGAGGAATCTCGTCGAGAAACGCCGGAAATGCCGTGAGAAATGCGTTTACATAGAACAGACCGTCACGTTCTTCCGATCCGAACCGGTGCAGCAGGTAGAGCGTATAGAGAAACGAACGCTGCATGAAATATAGTTCACCGTACCCGTCGTTATAGGCCCAGTTATACTTTTCTGCATAAGCCCTGAAAAGCTCCGGCCAGATTCCGCCAATACCATGTCTGTCAAGGAGAGCCCGGCACTTTTTCGTCAGGATAAACCGGCCCTTGTATTTTCTGATGAGGCCGGCAAGACCTGCAATAAGTCGTGTTATGTGCAGATCGAAATAATCGGTCTCTTTCTGTATCA
>Ga0209575_10000465_pt1 | contig 25749 bp, 23 predicted proteins | sample Medcelwee11metaG_FD_187172 | JGI IMG/M metagenome (GOLD analysis project Ga0209575, IMG submission 187172) | Freshwater pond sediment microbial communities from the University of Edinburgh, under environmental carbon perturbations - Medium... | ecosystem: Environmental > Aquatic > Freshwater >...
CGCACTGTACGGCATTTTGAAAAATCGCCAAGTATTTGACAGCGCAAAGTTTTATCATTCTTTGCCAACGACATGATTATCAAGGTGTTTTTTGTTTAAGATTGAGGTTGACAACAGAGTATCTACCGGGTTGTGGGAGCGCCTTGCAGGCGCGATTTCTTCCGCCAACACTTTCAAGGGTTAAGTCTGCCCAGTGGTGTGGGAGGACGGCAGGGGGGACTTTGCCTTCGATCTAATTGATCAACAAGAGCGCCATTACTTGCGCTGTTTTAGGTGTTGGCGCAGCGTTTCCAACCCAATGTGGGTGGTGTCTGCTGCTTGTCCAACGGTCAGTGGCGACGTGCGGCCCTGTGCGTAAGCATAGATGACTTCGTAACTGGCGGGCAGGCGGTCGGCTTGTCGATATTGCTCATAATGCGCCAACATTTTCTGTAAACTGCCGCGCCCGGTGAGTCCGCGTGGTCGTCCTGCCGTGACGTTGTGCGCACCTAAACGCTTCAAATGCTGCATCAGTGTCATCCCATCAGGAAAAGTCTGGGTGAGACGATCCACGTCTAGCACCGGACTGACTAGGCCAGCGGCAAACAGCGCATCACCCACGGCGTGCAAGTCGGCAAACCGATTGACATGGTTATGGCTATCCACTGCCGCCCAGCTTTCGCGCAATTCCCACAGGGTGTCGGGGCCTAGGGTCGAAAACAGCAGACGCCCGCCCGGTTTCAACACCCGCGCAAACTCTGCAAACACCGGTCGGTAATCGTTACACCATTGCAACATCAGATTAGACATCAGCAGATCGATGCTGGCATCCGGCAGCGGTAGCGACCTCGCATCCGCCGCGCAATAATGCTGCTTGGAAAACCAACGCGGTGCTTGCTGACGGGCGCTTTGTAACATGCTGGGGGCCAAATCCAACCCATAAATTTCAGCGTGCGGATAACGCGCCGCCAAGTGTCGCGTCAGCAGCCCAGTGCCAGCCCCCAAATCTAAAACACGCCGGGGAGTTTGTGGCGGTAAATCATCCAGGCGCTCGTCTAAGCGCTGTGCCACTTCGCGTTGCACCAGCGCCACTTGTTCGTAGTCCGGCGCAGCCCGCCCAAAGGCCAGGGCGACGCGGTGTTCATCCAATAACCCCGGTTCTGGGTTTGTTGCCGTGTCAAAAGTAGTCATCGAGGAAACTTTGCAAGCTGTGGTCGAAAGCATCGACATGGGAAAGAAAAGGCATATGCGCCGCGTCGCTCAAGCAGAGCGTGTGCAAAGGAGCCTGCGCGTGCGGCCACAGGCGTTGCCAATCGGCCAACACCCCCACCGGCACCAGCGTATCGCGTGCGCCTAAACATAACCAAGCGGGGCAGCGTATCTGGGCCAATTCGTGGCGCATATCGCCGTGTTTTAAGAGGGCTAAGCCAGCGGCTAATGCACCGGGTTGTGGGGCGGGTGCCTCGGCCAGATGCTGGCGCACATGGCGCAACTGTGCGCGGGCGCTGGGACTGCCTGATACTTGTAGGCTGACAAAACGCTGTAAAGTACCCGCCCGATCTGCCTCTAAACGTGCCACAAATCCGTCTAAGACGCTCGGAGCCAGCGCCTGTGGCCAGTCATGGCTTTGTACAAAACGCGGCGTGGTCGCCACCAACGCCAAGGCGCGCACCTGAGCCGGATAATAACGCGCCACCGCTTGCGCCAACAGGCCGCCCAGCGACCAACCCAGCCACAGCGCAGGGCCGGGCAAACGAGTCGCCAGCGCCTGTGCCAGCGCGTGCAACTCCCAAGGAGACGGCCAGCCCAGGCTGCGCCCGTGACCGGGCAAATCCACCTGATACACCCGATATTGGTGAGCCAAACGCGCCGCCAAGTTATCCCAAATCCGGTGATCAAAGCCCCAGCCATGCAACATCACCACCGGCGGGCCGCTGTGTCCTTGGTGTCGAATAAAGAGTGTGCCTGGTTTCAACCTGTCTGCTTACCGCAATGACTTCAAAAACTAAACCTGCCAGGTCTTCAAGACCTGGCAGGTTTGCGATCTCAAGAAATTCACCTAGATTTGATGGCGCAGTGAGGCATTAATGAACGCCCATCAACACCCGCACATGTTCAGTGACACTGCGCGCCAGCGCGGATAACACATAGCCGCCTTCTAATGAAGAAACCACCCGACCCTGCGCAGATTCATTGGCAACTTTCACCAATTCCGCTGTGATCCACGCATAATCGGCTTCGCGCAGATGGATATTGGACATGTCGTCTTCGATATGGGCGTCAAATCCGGCAGAAATAAAGACCATTTGCGGGGCAAAGCGGTGTAGGGCTGGCAACCAGCTTTGTCGAATCGCCTCCCGAAACTGTTCGCCGTTAGTACCGGCGGGCAGTGGCGTGTCCACAATATGCGGGTTGTCTTGGTTAATCGGGGTGTGGGGATAAAAGGGATGTTGAAAGGAGGAACACACCATCACCCGATGATCTTCTTGAAAAATTGCCTCGGTGCCATTGCCGTGATGCACGTCAAAATCACAAATGGCGACCCGGCTCAAGCCAAATTCGCTGATGGCGTGTGCTGCTCCGACGGCGACATTGTTAAAAAAACAAAAGCCCATTGCTTGTCCAGGCGTCGCGTGATGACCGGGTGGGCGCACATTGCAAAAGGCGTTTTTCACCTTGCCATCGGCCACCAATTCCGTCGCCAGCACCACGCCGCCTGCGGCTCGTAAGGCGGCCTCCGGGGTATGGCGCATGATCACGGTGTCTGGGTCTAGGTAATCGTGGTCGTGCCAGTCATCCCCGGTATAGCCCAAAATCTTCTTAATATACGGTTCCTTATGTACTCGCCCCAGTTGGACGCGGGTGGCGCGGGGCGCTTCGTGATAGCGCAAAAAATCCAATAAACCCGCAGCCATCAAGCGATCTTCGATAGCACCCAGGCGCTCTGGGCATTCGGGATGTCCTTCTCCCATGTCGTGCAGTACGCAATCGGCGTGGGTAATATAGGCGGTGGTCATACTGCGTTCCCTCCGGGATTGAGTGGCGGCCTGGTTTGGCTGACCGGTTCCTGTGTGACAGCTAGTTATAGGTTTAATGAGCGCGGATGACAAAGGACTATTCTAGCCCGAAGTCGAGCTTTTGTGGATGCGCAGGCTGTGGTTTCGCGGGTTTTTGAAAAACCTGTTCCCAATTCGTGGCAGCGGTGACTTTCATCAAAATCGCCAAGGTGAGGACGGCCCCTAAAGTCACCATCAAACCGGTGATGCCTTTGAGGAAAAAAGAGTAAGAAAACAACACCATGTAGAACAGTTGTCCGGCAAACGCCAGCGGCCAGGGAAAGACGGTGCCCAAAGCTGCTCGCAAATACAGCGTCACCAGGCTCACCGAAATCCCTGCACTCAGCCAAAAGGCCAGATGCAGATTGACCACATCCACCAGATAGGCAAACAGCAGGTGAAAAGCAAAAAAGCCTGCCGTGACAAAAAGATAGTGCATCGGGTGAATGGCGACTCGGTACACCACGTTGATCGAGGCCAATAACACAAAGAAAAACAACAGGCACACCGGGGCAAAAAAGGTAATCCGGGCGGATAAGGGGCCAGGATTCAGACGTTCTGGCATCAACATGCCAATCGCTTGACTGGTGATCAAATCCTCCGCTTGCCAATGCAACACCATGCCCTCTGCTTCGCTGTCTTTCTGGGTGGGGGACAAAGAGCCTTGGGGAAAATCTATCGCCGAAAAATTGGTGCGCAACACCACGGCAAGATTGCGGATCCGTCCGCTGCTTTCATCAAACACATAACGCCAACTGTTCAAACCCCGAGTACGGTAACTGGTTTCAAAAGTTTTACTGGCACCGGGTTCTAATTCTAAAATCAGATTAATGCCTTCACGGGTGTTGATCGGCATGTCCAAATTTTGATCATCCAGACGGATTTTAAGCCGGTCGTAGGTAGCGGTTTCGGAAGGAAACGGAAAATGAATACGGATTTTCTGGCGCACTGCGTCGTGATTGGTGATCACATAACTGGCATTAAAATCACAGATAAAAGTGGCGTACCAAACCAGCCCTTTTTGCCGGTATTCCAGGTTCAACGCCACGTCCAGCTTATTGCCGCTGGGCACCAGCGGGCGCAACTGCTCGCTGCCAGGAATTTTCACGGAAAAGCCTGGGGCGTGTTGTTCAATCGCTCGACCCCAGAGTGCTTCCACCGCATCACCCAGGTAATGATCAGATTGCCAGGAACGCAGTTCAGTCACCGTGCCCAGCACGATCCAGCCGCCTGCTCCCAACAGAAAAATAAAAATCAGTGCAAATATACGCTTTAACGTCATCACAGCGGTTCTCCTGACAGCTAACTGTGCAGCCTACGGCGTGCCCACGGGTTCTTTATAAGAAATTGCCACTGGCAAGGTCTCGCCAGTATAAAAAGCGCGTGAGAAAAAATAAGGTTTGCCAATGAAACCACTGGGGGTTTTCCAGGTTTTGTCAGCGCTGGGAGCCGCATCGGGAGCCACATCCGCTTCCACCGACAGCAATTCAACCCGGTTTGGCAACGCCAGCCCCACATACAGCCGATGTGCAGGCAAGCCCAATCCCGGCAACTGGGTTTCTAAACGGCCTTGCAAACCGAGTTTTTGGCTTTGCACCAAATAGGTCAGTTCGATGCTGGAAGTCTGATCGTGCGCCAGCGGTATAATCCAGCGCCCATCTTCCAGGGTATACACGCCTTTTTTCTGACCATTCACCAACAGCGACCAAATCTTCGCGCCCGGCACTGGCTGCAAACTCAAACGCGGGCCAGCACTGGGTGGCACGTTAAACTGCAACACCGCCAACATGGCCCCGCTGTCTTCAAACGCCGCATAAAAACGCACTTCATCCAACACCACCGCAGGTGCGGCCACGCTGGCAAAACTCTGGACATTAAATTGCACCACGCCCTTGTCTGGCACTTGCAGCACGCGGTCTTGACTGCTCACCGCCGTGCGCAAAGCAGTGGGCAAACGCGACACCGGTAACGCTGGATACTCGCCAGTCAGCGTGATGCGCCCCGCCTCGGACTCGACAATCACCAGATGGCCTTCATGACCGCTGTTATCGGCGAGATGCGGCAAGGTCGCTTGGTAAAGACCGGCGTTATCAGGCGTCAGCACGCATTGCAGGTTAAAGCCGTTGCCAATCGCAGTGGGCGACACTTCCAACCCAGTGCTGCTGACTTTAAGCGCCGAAGCGGGCAGAGAACTGCTCAGATAACGGCAATGCGTGGGCAGTTGAATCTGCACGGGCCGATCCGGGGTTTGTAACGGCAAGCAATGGAGATCAAGCAATACCCGCTGGCCTTGCAGCGACAACACGCTCAACAACTCAAATTCCAGCGGTAGCGCGCTCGCTTGCGCGGTCTTTTCCACAAAACGCAACAGCAGTTCTTGACTGGGCGGGAAATAATAAAAATCCCCCTGAGCCTGACCGGGTGCGCCCAGCAAGTGATAGTGGGCGGGAAGACTCAGTTGCAAACGGTTTTGCACCGCCGTCGGTACTGGCCAGCGCACATACTGAGATTGGCGATCTTCCTGAATCGGCAATAACAGTTGCAACGTGGCCTGAAAAGCGGGGGCAGACGGCAACAGCGCGTAGCCCTGCGCCTCACGAATCAGGCTGACCCCGGCGGTTTGGGGAATACCCGTGAAGGCCAAGTCACCGTTTAATAAGGGAATCGATTGATAGGCACCGCTGAGTACCCGTCCTTGAATTTGCATCTGCACCGCCGCTTGCGGCGGTTCCAAACTGACGCGATGCGCCACTGCATCCAAGGTGTACAAGAAGGGAGCGGGCACCTGGGTTTCGGCAGCCTGCTGTTGTTTCAGGGATTTTTGATAGAAAGCCTCAAATTCTTGCCAAGGCAAAGTAATCTGGCCTTGAGAATTGGATTGAGCCTGCGCCAGACTGCTCAGCCCCATCACTAGCACTAACACCTCGACACGCATGTACATGGCCCTCGCTGGTTTTGAATCGACCGCAACACAAAAGCGACTGGAGCAGGGCGAATTAAGCGCAGCGTCTCCGCCTTTTTATGCTTAATCCGGCTCCATTTCTTAATTTAACGGCAGTACTGCCTGGGTGGTGAGCGCGTCAATAAACCGGCGCAGCACGAGGGCCAGTGGCGCGGGATGAACAGCCAGGATTTGCTGGCACAGGCGGTGCGCTTGCTGGCTTTCACCCTGTTCCAACAGACCCAGGGCTTGGTGCAATTGGTGGTCGATCAGATAATCGCGCCAGACCAGCAACGCCGGTTCGGCTTTCAGCGTCACGGCTTGGCCCGCCAACGCCAGCGCGGTGGTGGGGTGGCCTTGTTGCCACAAACACAGGCTTTCGCTGAACAAGGCGTGCATGCGCGCTTGAGCCGCCAGTACCAGGCTGAAATCGCTGCCACAGCGGCGACACAGCGGCCCGTCGCTCAGCCGTGCGCGGCAGACCGTGCAGCGTTCCATCTTAAGTTTCCAAGTAGTACAAAATATCGGACAGCGCATCTGCCGCTTCACTCAAAGCAGCAAAATCCTTGGCAGTTATCGCGTCACGCAACGTTTCGAGCAAATTGGCCATGTCTTCGCGGTCTTCTGGAGAGGATTGATCGAGCATCCGCTCGGCTTTTTCGATCAGTGCGTGTGCCCTGACCAGTTGGCGGTGTGCGGGAGTCACGTCGTCCTGGTCTGGAAGGCTCTCCTCTGCCAGGCTCTCGCCAAAAATGGCCGCGATGCGGTCGTGCGCTTGTCGGAGTGCCTGATACACGAAACGGGAAATGGCGTTTTCGATGGTGATGCGTTTTTCCAGCCCGGTTTCTTTTTCTTTGGCCGACACCTGCAACACGCCGTTTAAGTCCAAGTTCAGGGTGATCAGAATGGGATTGCCTTCAGGCACATCTTGCAAACCTTCAACCGTGAACTGGCCTATCAGAATATTATTCAGCGCGTCGGGGTCTTCGCCTTGATAAATTTTCACGTCTACCTGGCGTTGACCGTCGCGCATGGTAAAAAAGACTTCGCTTTTACCCACCGGCAAGGGGCTATTTTTGCGGATAATTGGCACATACATGAAAGGCGTCCGTTCGCCGTCGACTTCCCCTATCGCGCTAGTACCGTAGGTGTAGGGTGTCACATCTACCAACACGGTGGACACTTGAGCGCCGCCGATCAGGGCGGCCTGAATCGCCGCACCGGTTGCCACGCACAAATCTGGGTGAATGTCGCTATGCGCTTCCACGCCCAGTTCGTCATGCAGCCGCTGACGTACTGCCGGGGTGCGGGTACTGCCGCCTACCAAGAGGATTTTGTCGATGTCCGAGGCGGTCAAGTTGGCGTCTTTCAGCGCGATATGCACCGCTTCCAGGGTTTCATCGAGATAACTTTCAATCATTGCCTCGTATGTGTGGCGGGATAATTCCAGCGATAAATGCACGGGCTTGCCGTTTTTCTCGGCCAGGTATTCTTCCTCAATGCGCACATAGGGTTCGTCGGATAAAGCGAGCTTGGCCTGCTCGGCTGCGCGTGTCAGGCGGGCCACGGCCTTGCGCGAGTCCTTGAGTTCAATCGCATGCGTCTCGCGCATGTGTTCGAGTAAAAATGCCACGATCTCATGGTCGAAGTCATCGCCACCTAAGTGGTTGTTACCGTGGCTAGAAATCACCTCCACCACGTCGTTTTCGATGTTGACCACCGACACGTCGAAAGTGCCGCCGCCCAGGTCATACACCAGCACCCGCTTGTGATCTTTCTGGTCGCTTTCGTAGGACAAGGCCGCAGCGGTCGGCTCGTTGATCATGCGCACCACTTCCAATCCCGCGATTTCCCCGGCTTCGCGAGTGGCTTGGCGCTGCGTGTCGGAGAAGTAGGCGGGTACGGTGATCACCGCTTTGCGCACCGGCTGACCCAGATAGTCTTCGGCAATCGCCTTGAGGCGCTTGAGGATGATCGCGGAGATTTCCTGCGGCGAGTAATCTTGACCGGCCATGTCCACGGTCACATCTTCACCCATGCGCCGTTTGATGGATTTCACCGTGCGTTCGGGATACAGCGCATATTGGTTCTTGGCGGGCTGGCCGACCAGAATTTCACCGTTGTCGCCGATGCCCACGAACGAGGGCAGAATTTTATGACCGTTCGCCTCTTCAATGACGACTACTTTGCCATTTTGCACCACTGCGACTTCGGAATTGGTGGTGCCTAAGTCTATGCCGATGATAATGTCGTTCATGCTTTCAAGTTTCCTTTTATTTGTTCACTCTGACTTCTGCTGGACGCAATAGTTCGTCTTCCCAGGTAAATCCCTTGCGCAGTTCCTCTACCACCGTGCCGTTAGCGTAAGCGGGATCGCTGGCACTTTCCACCGCCCGCATGGTGTGAGGATTGAGGGGCAGGCCCAGCGCTTCGATGGGTTGTACCTGGTAACGCGCTAGAACCTGGAGCAAACGGCGTAAGGTCATGCCCTGCCCTTCGCAGACACTGCCGACAAAAGCAGTATGGGCTTTACGTCCCCAAAAGCCAGATTGGTGATTTTCCAGCACATGCAGGCCCGTTTCCATCCGGTCATAAATATCCAGCATGTCCAATAGCAGACCGCGCAACAGTTCGCGGTTTTGTCGGCGACACTCGCTGGCGCTACGCTCCAGCGCACGGTTGGCGGTGTCGTGACTGGCTTGCAGAGTCTCAAACACGCCCCGGAATTCTTCCAGCGCGGTCTTGAACTGGCGCGACTCGGTTTTCACCTCGCTACGCAAACCCGCCATTTCCGCGAGCAAGGTGGATAAATCCGGCCCCTGACTGACCGCCTCGAACTCAGGCGGAGCGCTGTCCAGATAGTGCTGGAATGCTTGTAATAATTGATTTTTATCCATGAGTTTGCCTAAAGACTGGCGGCCAAGGCTTGGCGCAAAGCTTCGCACGAGGGGCGTTGCGGCGCACCGCGTTGTTGCAAAAGATGCTCGATAATATCGGCTGCCGTGGGTTCGTGGACGTAAAACAAACGGTATTCCAGCCGCTTGTGCAGGGTCTGGATCAGTTCGTAAGCCTCGCGGATGCGCTGGAATTGCTGCGGCGCACGTTCCGGCGGATAGTCCCGGATTTTTTGCAAATAGGCTTGTTTTATCTCAGTGTCACTGGCGTCTTCGGCCACGCCAAGCATCTCGAATGGAGTCATCTTATTTTCGTCTCGGTTTGCTAGGCAAGGGAAACGGAAAAGGAAAAGGAAAAGGGCTATCGCCTTCATCGCCCTCTCCATCACCGCGCATTAAATACTCAAATATCTTACGCAAGAAACCCTCTCGCCCAAGTTCTTCTAATTCCTGTGGCGAAGGCATGCGTCCGTTGAACACACGCCTTACTTGTTCTGCCTCCGGCAAAGCTTGGAATTTTGCCATGCGCTCATCCAAGCTGTTGCGCAGCGCTTTGCTGTCTTCACCTTCATTTTCATCTTCGTTTTCTTCGTCATCATCTTCCATGAAAAAGGGCGACCTAATGGGACGCTCGCTCAAGAAGTGAATCAACAAGCGCCTCGTCCGCTCATCCCCCTGTGCCTTAGCTTGTTCCAGGGCTTGTTCCAGGCGGTTTTCCATTATCCCGGGTAGCCAGCGGTTATCGCCGCCCACACCGCCATAACATTCGTAATACACCAGCAAGGGCAGGTCTGGTCGGCGCTGAATCCCGTGATGGGCGTACTGTACTAGCAAGCGGTATTCTTTGCACTTTTTGAAAAATTCGCACAAGCCGATCAAGTCGTCGCTCTCAAAAGCTTGATCAGCGGCTTTTTTCAGCCAACTATCCCAGAGTCTCAGCAAGTTGGTAAACGCCCGCTGTTCTTGATAAGGCTCCAGCAAACGCGGCAGGCGGGCTAATTCCTTGGGTGGGGGCAAATATTTTTTGTCCCAGCCAGGCAACAAGGCGGTGGCTTTTCTGCCAAACGCCCCAGACAATTTACCGGGTTCAATCCCCACTTGCTGGCTTTCTAGGAAAATCAGCGCATGACCACCGACCACCGATCCAGCGGCCCGTAGTGCCTCTTCCAGCAAGACGCTGGCGCGTTTATGCTCACCTTGCAGGTAAGCCAAGCAAGCTTGGTTAATACGCAACACTGGATTGGGCGCGGCAACCCGCTCATATTGGGCTGCGTGGTTCAGTTCTTTGGTAACAGCCTCGTATTTACCGGCCTTGAATTGCTTACGTGCATGGCCCAAATGCGACTCGATCAAAACCGCCCGTGCCTTGGCATTGACGGAATCAATTTTGAGTACAGCTTGCGCATAGCCAGCGGCTTTTTTGAAGGATTTGCGCTGATTGGCAGCTTCTACTGCGGTGAGCAGAACATCCACCTCTTTGGGAAATTGCACCACAGCCTTGTCAGCCCATTCGGCATAGGCTTTCTTGGAGTCCGGTGCGTCACGGTACAGCGCAATCAATTGCAACCAGTGACTTTTATCCTCCGGTTGCCATTTTATACACTGCTGCAAAGGTGCTTCCAGATCCGCCAGCGTGTCGTCGTCGATATACCGTAACAGGCCAATCCGGCGGCTTTGAATCAGCGCCGCTTGCAGGCGTTTGTCCGGGTCGTGGAGCTGGGGCTTCAATAGACCCAGCGCCTCCTCCCACAAAGGCAGTGCCTGAGAGTATTCTCTGTTGTGTTCCAGGGTTAAAGCGCTGAGAGTCAATTTTTCCAACGGCGTGACGCTGAAAGTGCGCTCGAAGGCGTGCAACGCTTGCGCAGACAAGTGAGGAATCCACTGATAACAAAGGCGGCGCACATAGTCCTCACCCAAACCACGGCGATGCTTGAGTACCTGGGAAAAAAAGGCCCCGGCTTTTGCTTGAGCCTTGCCCGTTTCCGCTTGTCCTGCGGATGCTGGCAAGGTCAGCGCCTGGAACGCCTTGACTTGTTCCGGGTTCCAACCATACAACGCAGCCACCCAAGCCTCCTGATCAGGCCGGGGGCACACCACTGCTTCATGCCCTGCCTCGTTGAGGACAGAAAACCGCACGGGCTTGGGCAACAGGCGCGCCAAACTGGCATAAGGCGAATCGTGCGCAATCCCCGCCGCCAGCCGTGTCGCTTCAGCAGGATTGCTATCAAGCAAAGCCAAGGCTTTCAGCAAGCTGCGCAGATCGCGAAACGGGGAACGGAAGGGAATCTGCTTGAGCAGTGTTTCCAATGCCTCAGCGGAAGCACCCTCACAATAAGCACGTAGGGCACTTTCCGCCAACGCCAAGGGCGCTGTCCAGGCGGGGTGTTTGGCTAATTCCTGGCGCAATCCAGGGGCCTTGTTGCTCAAAGCCAGCGCTCCGAACAAAGCGGGTAGGTTTTTCGCCGTTTGGCTCAATGCCGCTTCGTTTTCCTGATACAAATACATGGCGCGGTCATAGCGTCCGGCTTTGAGCAACCATTCCAAGTAGGTGGCCTGTTCTGACGAATCGCCGCAGGTGCTGGCGCGGTTCTCCCACATCACCGCCGCTTCCTTGTACATGTCCTTAGCAGCCAGTTCATGGCCCCGCTGTAAATACGTCTGAGCCAGTGCAGACAGCCATTCCGCACGCGGCTCGCGTTTAATCAGTATTTTATAACGCTCAATGGCGTCACGGTAATTGCCTTTGGCAGCCAGCGCTTCGGCTTCTTGCAGTAAAACCGCTGCTGGCTGATCCTGTAATTTGCTGCCTGACTTGTGATTGGCGGGTTTTTTCTTGCTCATCACGCATACCGATATTGGGAAAATGCGTATTGTAAAGAAAATCAGCAAAAAACGCCGAGTTATCGATAAAAAAACGCTGTCTTGTTGTAGGAGCGCCTTGCAGGCGCGATGGTCACGCAGAAACGAACAAGACCTGCCAGGTTTTCAAAACCTGACAGGTCTCAGCTAGAAGCCCCCTACACAGAGCGCATGGGAACGAGAGAACAACAGCTTCTTAGAGACAGCTATCAACAACCACCTGTGCTGCTAAGTTTGTCTGCGTCAATGGGTCTGGAAGCCCAGCTTCATAAATATCGCCATCAACATTATTTATGGTTTTACCCCAAGTATTGCCATCGCTAAAGCTCAGATTCAGCACACCTGCATCTTTAGCCAAGAAGACCACTTTGAACAAATTAGTCTTTCCTGTCGGCACATCAATGGCGGGAGGCGCAAGCGTAGTTTTACGCAAGGCTTTGAATACCACATTGCCTAAAGAACCAAAGTCCAAGGTTGCTGCACCTTTCACCAATGAGGTCGCGCTGACAACACTCACAGAAGTTGTGGGTGTAAATTTCAACCAAGCCTGCATCTCACCAACCGTCTTTGTGCTGTCTGCCGCAAAAGTTACCTCAAATGGTTGCCCTTTACATACCTTGCTCGGTAAGACAGGCTCTAATACCAAAATAGGCTTAACTTTTGGTCCAAATTTAGCAACACAGTTTTTAGCGGCTGTCATAGCGACTGTGACCACTGGATTTGTGCCAGAACACGCACCAGTCCAGTTTGAAAACACCCACGTTGCATCTGGTGGTGTTGCCGTCAACTTCACGCTGGTATTTGGCGCATAGTCTTCCGTGCAATCCGTGCCACAGTTAATGCCCGCAGGTAAACTAACCACCGTGCCTGTACCCACTTTGCTCACAGACAGCGTAGCTTTTTTGGCTGCAAAATTCGCCACGCAATTTTTAGCCGCCGTCATAGAGACCGTGACCACTGGATTTGTGCCAGAACATGCCCCAGTCCAGCTTGAAAACACTGACGTTGCATCGGCTGTTGCCGTCAATTGAACATTGGTGTTGAGTACATAATCTTCCGTGCAATCAGCACCGCAACTAATTCCGGCAGGTAAACTGGCTACACTGCCAGTGCCCACTTTGCTCACAGACAAGGTAAACTTGGTAGCCGCTTGTGGTTTGACACCGAAATTCACTGGACGCGGTATGCTCAAAAGATTCATATTGCGCGTCACTGAATTAGGGGTTGTGTAGGTGTGAGTTGTCCGATTTTCACCGAAGATTATGTGGTTGCCACGATTATACAGATTGGTAAACTCATAGAAACCATTGGCATCTGTGAGTTTACTCAATTCCGCCCCATTGGGTTTACGTATAAAAACACGCCAGCCGCTCACCGGTGTTTCATTGGCATCGAACAAACCGTTGCCGTTTGTATCGTTCCACACCCGCCCGTTGATGCTAGTTTGTTTTTTCCATTTAGAAATCCACCGGATAAAAGGATTGAATTGAACACCAGTGGCAGTTACCTCAAGCATAGGACCTGATGTGGTTTCACCGGTTTTTCCGATGAAGAGCTTGCAATTTCCTAATGGAATACAGGCTTCTCCAGTCATGGAAGTATCATTGTCACTAAAAAATGGACTTTTTGATTTTGACGACAAGTCGATTGCTAAGTTAGTTGCCACATCCCGATATGTTCCTTTTGGAGTCACTGCATTTGGATTGTTGGTAGTAACGATCCCATTAGGACTCGGACATTGAAGCATCCACGAGAAACCAACGCCATTGCCGTTGCCGCTGATGCAAGCATAACCTTCTACTGATGTAGCTGTTGGTGGTGGATAGGCTAGTGTGATTGAACCTTTACACTCCGATGTTCTGTCGATAGGGTCAGCAGGATTACCAACATCTCCCCAAGGTCCACCAGAGTTTACCGTGGCATAAGGGGTTTGTGCGTTAGCTGGCACAAACAGTTGTATGGTAGTATCGTTGGGCAGGTTGTATATGGCATTATCTCCCAAGTCAAAATACCGCTCTATAGTCCGAGAATCTCCACCACCCGGAGGGGGAATAGCCACAGCTTTAACAAAAACCTTAGAACTAGAACCGTATGTATCTATCAAAGATTTCTCAATTGTCACTTTAACGCAGGAAGGAGTAGTTTTTTCCCAATCAAAATTCCAGGTACTAAAGTGACTCACCTTACCATCAAAGCGACCATTCACCAGAGTGGCTTGCCCTTCCTCTTTCCAAAAGCCTGTTTTCTCATCGTAAGACCACAAACCAACAGTTGATTGTGAATTAACCGCAGGCATCGAGATACTGGCTTGCGTACCAGAACGCAGATTGTATTTCATCACACCCGCCGCATCGCTAAACTCCGCCCAAAATGCGCCCGCTGTTTCCAAGGCTACTTTAACGCCATTTTTATTAATGGCTGAAAAATCGCCAGGCATTTGCTCAGTAGCCAAATCATAAGTGCGCATAGACACAAATACAGGGTTTTTAGCAGCTTGTCCCTGAGCATTCACAAGTGCGTTAGCAGGCAATTTAATTTGCGTACCCTGCCCGCTGGGAGAATCCGACAGCGTAACTTCTTTTGTTGGGTCAAACTGAACCGTGTAAGCTGGGGACAATTTAATTTGCAATGCCACGTTACCGCCGATGGCTTTAGCTTCAATAACAGAATTAGAAGCATAACCAGCTTTGCTGGCGTTGATCACATAACGGCTGGTGCGAGCCGCGTATATTTCAAAGAAGCCGCGTGTGTCAGTCAATTTAGACACGCCATTAACCGACACGCTGGCTGATGCCAGCAGCCTCCCTTGGTTATCGACCACCATACCCGCAAACCGCTCGTAGATTGATGGGAGTATTGCTGCCTGGAGCATGGATGACCAAAATAATGTAAAGCAAAGGTAAGAGAGTACGGATAGCCTTATAAATAAGGCAGGATACATCTTGCTATTCATTGCAAACTCCTCAACTTTAAGTAAATGAAGCACGATTTACAACACTCAACAGCACGGTAGTCACTTGCTGCCACTCGCCTTCGCTCGCTCTCACGCGATCTAAGGTTCTATAAAGAACTCTAATTCCAGATAAGTGGCCTATTGAAGCTACATTACCGTGAATCCAGACAGTAAAGTTCCCCACGCCGAAACTATAAGTTAAAAATGCAAGCCCCCCTCTTTTTGCGGTAAAAATCTACAATTTTGGTAAAAAGCGATAAAAGTGGTTTTTTCAGAATTTGATTAAAATCAGTCAAATTAGCGGGTTAGCATTGCGTCTGGGAATGTATAACGGTACACTGTGTAACAGCAACATGGTTTTACCGCCCGTTCTTACGCCCCTTGCCTGGAGCAGCGGGTGACGTGGGAACCGTCAAAGCATCCACTTTTTGACATTTAAGCACTGCCAGTCCTCGCAGGACTGGCAGTGCTTAGCCGTATGCGGCGCAAGGCGTTGTGGACGCCCCTACGCCGCGCACGTAGAGGCCAGCATTGGCATTTGTCTGTGGTTTGAAGAAGTGCTCAGGTTTACATAACATCGCCTGTGTTTAATGCACAGGTTACTTAACCCAATTAGATTAGGTAGGATTATATGACTGGAGTTTTAAAAGCAGGCGCATTAAAAAATGCTTATTCTGATAGCGATAAAAAAACACAAAATCAGCTTAAAAAGGAAGTGAATGATTTGATGAAAAAGAGTGGCATTAATTACCAAATCGGTCTTACGCGCTTAAATGATATTTTAAATGATAGAATTGATAACTTAAGATTGCATGAGGGTTTGGCTTTATCGACGGTGTTGAATAGCTTTCTGAGTGATTTTGTGAACGATACCTTGTTAGAGTTAGGGAGTTTTGAGTTGAAACTACGTAATTTTAATTCTGGGGTAGAATTTGATGAGTTTTTGTTAAAAAGAGAGGTAGATGGCGGCGAGCGCTTGTGTATTTATGCAACATTTCCAAGTTATCCATTTTTTCCCTGTGGTAATCTAACAGAGGACTTAGAGAAACAGCGGTTATCTAAAATTAATGAAGCGCGTTTTGAAAATATTATGAATGGTCGCATTCACACACGCGAATATTTTACCTTGGATAGCTATCTAAATTTTTTATTTTATCCTGTTTCTCGAATTTCCAAGGAAAATAAAATATTAACTTTAGATAGAATGTTGGATATTTTTAATAAAAAAATAACGCCACACAAACTGCACTTTTTCTCTAGTTGCAAGCCCTATCAGCGCACCTTTTCAAGTATGGAGTTATTTCGAGATAATGATTTAGCGTATATGAATAGCTTTTTACCAAATCGCATTTTGATAATTAAAAATAAGAGAATTTATGAAACTATCAGTAAGGATTTACAGGTTTTTCCTGATTTAGAAGCAATAGCCATGAATGATGCATTGGATTTATTGAACAGGGGAAAAGCATTTTTAATGTCAAGTCACACTGATTTTGTGAGTGGTGATCAGTTGCACTCCTTTTGTGCGCAGTCTTCAACCGATGTGCAGGCGCTCATGCGTAATGTGATCTGTGGATTATAAATACAGCGGTGTTGTAATGTCTGGACATGGATCGTTGCCGTCATGATTCATGCAGGAAACGTCATGTCCAGATTTTAACTGTGATTGGTAACTAGCCGAACGAACCCATAAAATACTCCTTGGCTATAGCCATCTGGTTGAGAACATTGCTCTCTTCCACGCAGAACACATGGAAACGAGAGAGAAACGTTTTGTTGATGATTATCCAGACTGTTATTTAATGAAAAAAATCATGTTTATCTTTTCCTTATGATAAAACGCGCAGTGAGCAATTTTTTGTCGGTTTTCCCACCCTGACCGCCTGGTTTGTAAGGTGAGATATATTTAACCAAGTAAGATAAGTTTAGGGGTTAATTCATCTAAAAGACAGGCGGTAATAATGACTAGTTAATCATGACTAGGTAATAATGAGTAGGGTAGTCATTACTACCCCAATTTTTTCCAATAAAAAAGCCTCCTGCTTACACAGGAGGCTTGATGAGTTAGAATGGCTTTTGGCAATTCAGTGTGTTATTTTTCCTCGCCGCTATTTAATAACATTTTTATTTCTTCGATATGGAATAGTTGATAGCAGTTTGTTAAGAACCCGCCGTTTATTGAAATATCAACGTGTTTTTCAATTACCCTATTGGCACACAACGAGGACAAACGCGTGCAAAGCGTCGCTGAAGGCAGGCCAGTTTGTTCTCTCAATCTACTCAAGCTAATGCAGCAGCAATGTGTGTCATCCATTGCTTGTAGTAATGCACCTAGAATAAGGCAGTCGTTTTTGGTGAGGCGAGTTCGGCTTCTGATACTTTCCCCTGTTTCTAGAAAAGTATGAGTTGATGTTGCTTTTGATTGCTGTAATAACATAAAAAGTTTCCTACCTTTTTTGTAAAATTCAGGGCGAATCAGGAGATTATCTCCAATGCGGCTTTATGAGCAAGGAACGTACCAAACAATTTTTTCTATAATTTCAGTTTATTAAGTGTACAGAAAACTTAGTATTTCAAATGTCTGAGTGATGAATAACCGCAAAATCTGCTGAAAATTAGCACAATCGTGTTCACGCGCCTTGCGTTAATCAATGCTCATGGCGTACACCCCAATTACATCAACCATCGCGCCTGCAAGACGCTCCTACGCAAGCAGAATCGTTAACCCTCTGTCCGCGGGCACGGTACGGGTTTGGAGCAAGTAGCCAATCGCATTTAGCAGCTTACCGATTTCACAGGCACTTTTTTGGAAAATGGCGGGGACTGGGTAGGCGCGCAGATGTTGCTGTTCGTGGGCATCGAGTTCTTTGGCGGTCAGCACGATCACCGGGATGTGTTGCCAAACCGTGTAGGCGGGCAGCCGCCAAATAACAACCGCTGCGGCGCAGCATTTTTTGCAGCAATGCCAGCGTTACCGGCTCGTCTTCTACGTTCAACAGCCGATGACTGGGCTGAATCCGGTGATCGGTGAGGGCGTCGTGGGCGGCTTCAAAATCGGTGACTGGGACGGGTAATGGCATGTCTCGGCGGGCGGGTAAGCAGATTTCAAAAGTGCTACCCAGACCCGGTTGACTGCGCAAACTGATGCGCCCGCCCAGCAATTCGACAAAGCGCTTGCTGATATTCAGTCCCAAACCGGAACCGGTGCCGCCGTAGACACGGGTGCTGGAGTTGTCGGCTTGGGTGAATTTATCGAAAATCGTGGCTTGGTCTTGCGGGGCGATACCAGCCCTGTCAAGGTGAAAGAACTTCATTAAGAAATCAGCCTAGCGGTTGAAACATGTGGTTGGCCTTTGTACTCCTCTTTTGGCGGTGGCGGCTTTTTGGTGCCGCGTTTATTTTTATAATAATCTTTTCAGTTTTATAGTATAATTCCTCATCCACCATTATTTAAACTTAACTCAAACAGAGGCAAAAAAAAATGGCATACAGTACAGATTTGAGAATACGTGTGTTGGACTTTATTATGAAAGGAAATACCATACAAAGTGCAAGCAAGCATTTTAGCGTGCATCACAATACGATTGGGGAATGGTTAAGAGCCTTCTATGAAGAGGATAGATTAATTCCAAAGGAACCTTATAGACAAGCACCCTATAAAGTAAACTGGGAATCGCTAGAGCAATTTGTTAAACTTAACCCCGACTTAACCCAAGCAGAGTATGCTAAACAGTTTGATGTTTCACAAGGACAAATCTGTAAAATTTTTAAAAAGCTAAATATCACCTATAAAAAGAAGACATTTACCTATAAAGAGCAAAACCCAGGAAATGGTTTTTAGTCACCTTGATAGGGCTGCCCTATCGGACTAAACATGGGTGACACCACAGGAGGGGACGCACCAGCGTCCCGTCTTATAACACGCAGTCGTGACCCTGGGCGGATTGAAACATGTTTTACAAAGAACTGCTCAGTACTGCGGCGGTGGTACTCACCTTGGTGGCGTTCTATCCCTATTTGCGCGGCATTCTGCAAGGTGCCATCAAGCCGCATGTGTTTTCCTGGGTCATCTGGGGCGCTTCCACCTGTGTGATTTTCCTGGCACAACTGGACGCACGTGGGGGCGTTGGTAGTTGGTCGATAGGCTTGTCTGGCGGCATCACGCTGCTGGTCGCCGTTCTGGCTTATCTCAAACGGGCGGATGTCGCCATCACCCGCAGTGATTGGGGATTTCTGATCAGCGCCCTGTCTGCTTTGCCGCTTTGGTTTTTCACCGCTGATCCGACTTGGGCGGTGGTGCTATTAACCTGGGTCAATCTGCTTGGTTTTGGGCCGACGGTGACTAAGGTGTATGTGGCTCCTGATTCGGAACCACCTATGTTTTTTGCCCTGTTTGCAGTGCGTAATGGCTTGGTGATTGTGGCGTTAGAGAGCTATTCGGTGGCCACGCTGTTTTTTCCCGTTGCCATGACCGTGGCCTATGTTTTAGTGGTGGGATTGATTCTGTATCGAAGGCGGGCATCTCGTCAAATCAACTCGCTGGATAGACATAAGTAGCTAACCGCCAATTTTTCTTAACCCGGTTTTTCCATCGCTGCGGCTGCGCTCAGGGCAACAACACCTGGCGGGTTTTTAAGTGCGCTCTTGTTCTTGCACCAATTGCAGAATGCGCCCCAGCAGTTGTTGGTCAACTTCGGCCAATCCGGCGGTTAGCCGCGCCAGATCGCGTTCGCCAGCCCACAGCGCATGTACGGCGGTGTCGATGTGCCAGCCATCTTGGCGCAGTTTCGCCAGCAGGGGCAACAAAGCCGCACGCGGGCTGTCGTCGCCTTGCGCCACGGCGGCAATGCCTAATAACAGGGGATGAAATTGCTGGAAAATTTCTTTCATTAAAATGCCTTACTAGATTTCGTCGGGGCAACAAAACGTCTTTTTTTGTCCATCATTGTAGCATCAGGACACAGAAAGGGGACAGGCAACAAAAAGAGGGTTTCCCTCTGGCCCACGCAGAGCGCGTGGGAGCCGAAAATCCAAATAGTCCAGCAAAACTAAGAATGAGATAAAAGAAACAGCCTGGGTGGTTAATTGTGCGCATCAGTCAATTCCTTCCAATCTATCCTGATAAACTTGTACCAGTTTGTACTGTCGGCTGAGTTCACGGATATCCGGCCACAGTGCCGATAATGCCTGATGAAACTCCCGTATTTTCAAGTTGCCGAAACGAATATGGATAACCCTCGGCGGTGGTTCGTGCAGCAAAATCCGCTCAGAAAAATCCGCGTCCTTGCTGACGATGGTCAAACCCTGCGTCTGTGCGTATTGCCAGATTTGCGAGTCAGTCCAAGTTTCGCCTAACTCTTTGACATGAATGTAATCCGAGGCAGCCCACAGGCTGAAACGGTAAGGCAGGTTTACGTCAATCAGAAAAACTGCCATCAAGCTACCCCATTTTAAGCGTGTATCGATGCGCCATGAGCTTGCCCGCGAAGGCTAAGCAAGCATCTATATCATCAGCTTGCAGCGACGGATATTGGCGCAGGATTTCTTCCCGGCTTTCCCCGGTACTCAGAAATTCCAGGATGGTTTGCACCGTAATCCGCAAACCGCGCAAAGTGGGTTTGCCGTTGCAAATGTCGGGATGAATGGTGATTTTGCCGTTTAGATAGGTCAGTGGTTGGGTGCTTAACATGGGTTTACCTCATTGGCTGATTTCTGAAAGACCTGACAGGTTTTGAAAACTGTCAGGTTTTTCTTTTGCGCTGTGACATCGCAGATTTCGTAGGGTGGACAAAACGTTTTTTTGGCTTGCGCTGAAAGCCCTGTCGAAGTCTTTACCCACCATGAGGCATCTAACCTACGCGACTGTGAGCAGCCCTCTGGGGGTGATTCCCAGAGGCTACTCGACCCCCGGCTGGATTATTTTAACTTTTGGAAAAGCCGGTGAATCTTTTGAAACAAAAAAACCACAGTGAGCAGAAATGCAAGTGGAAACATTTGTTGATAATAAATAAACAATACAATATTTCCACCGTAATCATCTTCCATATAATAAAATGGATATGAAAAAAGAGTATCTCCGAAACTCAGATAGGCTCCATATATTAAAAAATACGGACTATTGAAGTATTTTAATAATAAATAAAACGAGACATATCCAAAAGGAAATGTTGTAAATGCCATAGTTAAAAAATCAAGAAAAAACCCCATTCCAGATAAATAGTCTGATTTTATCATTGATAAAATCAGGGGAATGCTACAGCCTGGCATTTGGGTACAGAGATGAGGTGAAATACTCAGATACTTTCCCAGCAGGAATATAGATAAGAATCTACCCCCTAGAGAACCAAGTTCAATAAAAAACATACACCAAAAAAATCTGCTTAAACTCATACTGATTTCTTTCATTTTTCACATTACCATAAAGTGGAATCTTATAAATCAGTTGCAATAAAAGCAAAACAACGCCAAGCAATTCTAACACAAGCGTTTTACGCCAAAAAAATGGGGTGGCGTAGGGTGCATTCCCAAAAAATGACATCCCGAAAAGCCAGGAATTATGCGGGTTTTGGCAAATCGGATGAATCCTGCTCCCCTTCCAAAACCGTCCAAAACGCCCGCCGCATCAGGGTGGCCAAATTCCCCATAAAAATTCCCAACGCCCCGACAACAGTTGCGAGCGCAGGAACAAAAAGCATTCAGCCTTCAGCATCATGTAGGGGCAAAAAATTTTTTGCCCCTACATCCCTGAACCAGGCGTAGCGCATCCGCTCCCGGTTGCCGGCAAAATAGTTGGCGAATTTATTCTTCGCCTGTTCCCGTTTGCGTTTGCTTTCATTTGCCCCACCGCAGTGAATCCTTACCCTGTTTCTTTTTGTCTTCTTTTTCTTCGCGTAATTCGGTTTCTAATTGTAATAGCCGTGCTTCGACTCGTGAGGCCAGGTAGAAACTGAGTTTTAAACGGCGCGCCTGTTTCAGTTGTTCTACCGCTAATCCAGTTTGACCGTTTTGATAATAAAATTCTGCCATCGATAAATGGGCGGTGCCAGTGTCGCCCAAGGCTTGCTGTGCTTGGGCTAATAATTGGTAATAACTGGGATTATTGGTTTTTTGGGTGTTTTCTAACACCTGCGCGGCTGAGGCGGCTTGAGATTGGTTGAGCAGCAACTGGGCGTAGGCCATGCTCAAGGTGGTGTCGCCTGGATAGACTTTCAGTCCTTCTGCGAAAATGCGGGCGGCTTGGTCGTCGGCTTTGTTCAACATCGCCAGTTGCGCGGCGGCGAGACGATACACCACGCGGTCGCCGTCCTGAGCCTGCAACCAGTCGAGATGGGTCTGTACACCAGCGGGGGTGTTGCTGGCCAGTCGCGCCAAGGCCAAGCCATAATGCACGGCGCGGGCGTCGCGGTATTTGCCGCTTTCCAAAGAGGCTTCTAATTGTTTGATTAATTTGGGTAACTCTTTGTGGGTCGCCACCAAGATTTTGGCCCGCATCAAGTGGTAGTCGCTGCTGTCGGTTTGGGCGGCAACGGGGTGGCTGTCGGCGTATTGTTCAGCGCGGTCGCGGGCTTCGGCAATGCGGTCGGTGGTGACTGGGTGAGTGCGTAAAAATTCGGGCACATTGCCTTCATAAAGGCGGCTGCTGCCTTGCAGGCGTTCAAAAAAGCTGGGCATACTTTGCGGCGAAAAGCCCGCGCCAGCGAGGGTTTCCATGCCGAGGCGATCCGCTTCTTTTTCGTGGGTGCGGGTAAAGTCGATTTGCATTTGGATATTGCCCGCCATCACCGCTGTGACGCCCGCTTGGGCGACTTCGGGGTTTTTCATGCCTACCAAGATGGCGGCTAACATGGCGGCGACTGAGGCGACGGAGAAGCGGCTAGTGCCTTCGACGGTGCGGGCAATATGGCGCTGGGTGACATGGGCAATTTCGTGCGCCAGCACCGAGGCCAGTTCGCTTTCGTCGCGGGTGCTGAGGATCAGGCCGCTGTGGACGCCAATAAAACCGCCTGGCACCGCGAAGGCGTTGATGCTGTTGTCATCAATCGCGATAAATTCAAAGGGTTGCATGGGGTTTTCGCTGTGGGCGGCCAGTCGGGCACCCAAGGCATTGAGATAGGCGCTGACTTCGGAGGCATCGATGACTTTCGACTGCTGGCGGAGTTGGCGCACAAAGGCTTGGCCGAGTTCTTGTTCTTGGGCCGGGGAGAACACCTGGTCAGCGGTGGTGCCGATGTCGGGTAAGTTGACTTCGGCTTGCGCCAGGCTGCTTGCCAGTAGCGTGGTGATTAACAGGCTTGAACAGAGCCAGCGGCAGCGAACCCGAGATTTCAGTAACATAAGAACCACCCTGACACCAGACTAAATGAAAGAAACGCAAACCTATTATCAGGATGCGTTCGCACTGAATCAAGCCGCGCTCAGCGACAGGCTTGTTATCATAGCCATTATTTTGCTTTGCCGAGTGTGATTATGAGCCAGTTTCCCGATAGCCCCTCTGTCACTCAACGCTTCGACCCGCTCGCTGGTGCCGACGTGGTGACTCAGTTTTATGCCGCTGCCGCGCCGATTCCCGTCGTCCCGAACAGTGGCTTTTTACCGCCGGGTCTGATCATCGCCACCGCTTACCGCATTTTGGCTGGCCCACTGGGTGGTCAGACCGGCGAAGCGGAGGTCTATCAGTGCCACGATGAACACCGAGACACTGCGGTTGCGGTAAAACTCTATCGCCATCAGCACGCCCCTAAAGCAGAAGTATTGGCCCAACTGCAAGGACTGGCGCACCCCAATTTGGTCAGTTTGCACAGCCACGGGGTGTGGCAGGGGCGTTTTTATGAGGTGATGGAGTATTGTGCAGGCGGCGTGATGGCTGAGCATATGCCGCTGGATGAGGCGATGCTACGCGCCTATTTGCCTGCATTAAACCAGGGGCTGCATTATTGTCACAGTCAAGGCATCGTCCACCGTGATATTAAGCCCAACAACCTGTTTTTTCGCGATATTGAACGCCAACAACCCTTGCTGGGCGACTTTGGCATCAGCTCTTTTCAAGACGGTGCGGCCCCAGGCGTGCGCGTCACCCGTACCGCTGGACATCTGACCCTAGATTACGCCGCCCCGGAATTACTCGACGGTCACGAAGTTGGCCCGCCGACCGATTATTACGCACTGGGCATCACCTTGTTACATCTGTTGCAAGGCCAATCGCCTTATCAAGGCATGACACAAAACGACATTCTGGTGGCCCATTTACGCGGGCGCTTGCCGTTGCCAGACCACCTGTCTGACGATTACCGGCTGTTGTTGCGCGGCTTAACCCTGCACAATCCACAACAGCGCTGGGGTTATGCCGAGCTGCAAGCTTGGCTGCGCGGAGCGGCTCCCGCGCTGCCGATCACCGTGCCACGCGCTGATGAGGGCTGCAAACCCTATCCGGGCTATCCTCAGGTGAATAGCCTGCCCGCGCTGGCTGCCGCTTTGGATCAGTTTGATGCGGCGCAGCAATTGCTGCGCGGTGATATTCGCCGCTGGGTGTTTGACCACATCGATCAAGACTTGGCTAATCGGATTGAAGCGCTAGAACAGGCTTACCAAGAACAGCCCGCACTCGGCCTGATTCGCTTGCGTTATTTGCTAGACCCGCAAGCAGCGCTGTTACTTAACAACCAGCGCACGGTGGCCAGCTTGGCTGAACTCGCCGCTTTGCTGGTCAGCGCCGAAACCCCCGCTGGCCATCCATTGCGCCAAGTGCTGGAAGCCGCACTGTGGCAAGGTGCGATTACTAGCTGGCTGGCTGCTGGTCAGCACGCTGGGGCGCGTACCGCCGAGTTATTGGACAAGATTGCCAGCCTGTGTCAGCGCTTGCAATTCACCAAATACCAAGGCAGTGCGCTGTTTGCGCTGCTTTATACCTTAGACCCGCAACGCCCGTTACAATTTTTGCCTGATTGCGACATCCGGCACCCCGGCGAATTTGAAAACGGCTTTCGCCACAATCGCCGCGCTGCCGCGACGACTTTGCATCATTTGCTGAGCAGTAAGCGCCTAGAAGAATGGGTGCGTGCCGCACAATTTCCAGACTGGGAAACCACTTGTGCGTTTATCGAAGAAGTCCGTAGCCGTTATTTGGATCAACCCAAACTCGGCATTTACACCTTGCGTTGGTATTTTTGTCCCAGTTTACCGTTTCCCTTTGAAGGTCAGCGGATTACCCAGCCCGCCGCCCTGGCACGCTTGATCGACGCCAGTCCCGACAGTCGCGCACGCGGTTTAGCCTTGTTGCAAGCGGGCTGGATTCGCGCCTGGCTAGTCGGGGCGCGCAAAGTCAGTTCCGCCACCGACTTGGATCATGCGCTGCTGATGGTGGATGCGCTTTGGCCGGAAAAACTTGAAGCCGTGCTGCATTTGCTAGACCCCAGTTTGGCTTGGCCGACACTCAGCGTCACCCCGCCGCTATTGAATCTGGGGGCCGTCACCGCTGACGAACCACGCAGCAGGCGTCTGCGCCTTAGCAACAGCGGGCGGGGATTTCTGTCCGGCGAAATCACCTTGGAACACGACGGGCAAGGCATCACGCTCAATCAATACCTGATCACAGGCGACACCGAGATTGAAGTGACTGCCGAAGCACTGGGACATAAACCAGGATTGCATGTGCAAAACACCTTGTTTATACACAGCAATGGCGGCGACTGTGCCGTGCCAATTCAGTTCAGAATTCGCAACCAGGTGCAAAGAGAAACGTGGTTAGGGAAAATACAGCGGTGGCTGGGGGCATGAAGGCAGGTACTGCTCATTTTCAACAAGTGATAAAGGGAAATTGTTCCTTTTTAGCACTTATTAACTGACCTTACGCAACCAGCAGCAGGTAGACTATGCCGATGAAAAAAGCGTATCTGGATTTATACACGAACTATTTGTTGAGCAGCTTTGGTGCGCCGACGGCAACGGGCTTGTCGGCGATGGTCGAAGGTGAGGTAAGTCATGCTCAGGTCACACGATTTTTATCGGCGCAGGAGTACACATCGAAGGAACTGTGGCTACAGGTCAAGCGCGTCGTCCGAACGATTGAAC
>Ga0209575_10000466_pt1 | contig 25698 bp, 27 predicted proteins | sample Medcelwee11metaG_FD_187172 | JGI IMG/M metagenome (GOLD analysis project Ga0209575, IMG submission 187172) | Freshwater pond sediment microbial communities from the University of Edinburgh, under environmental carbon perturbations - Medium... | ecosystem: Environmental > Aquatic > Freshwater >...
CCTGTCGATCCTCGGCGCCATGCAGGTCTCCGAGCATGGCGACCTGGCCAACTGGATGATCCCCGGCAAGATGGTCAAGGGCATGGGCGGGGCCATGGATCTGGTCGCCGGGGTGCGCCGTGTGGTGGTGCTGATGGAGCACTGCGCCAAGGGCGGCGCGCACAAGCTCCTCGAGCGCTGCGAGCTGCCGCTGACCGGCGTCGGGGTGGTCGACCGGATCATCACCGACCTCGCCGTGCTCGACGTCACCGAGCAGGGCCTCAAGCTGGTCGAGCTGGCCGAAGGGGTGACCTTCGAGCAGTTGCAGGAAGCCACCGGCTGCCCGATCCGGCGCTGACACCGCGCCTCCGCTGGAAACCTCTTCCACCCTGCGCACCGGCACACAGCCCCGCGGGGTGGAAGACGGCACAGCCTTGTCCACCCCTGCCCCGCACGGCGACCCGGTGGAAAAGACCTGCGGTCGTTTTCCACCCTACTACGCACTGATCCCTCGGCATGGGGGCGACCGTTCCCGACCCCATGACCGTTTGCGCGGTGCCTGCCCGGCCCGCGCCTTTTTATTCGGAGTTCGTCATGCAAGAAGTCGTCATCGTCGCCGCCACCCGCACCGCCATCGGCGCCTTCCAGGGCGCGCTGGCCAACATTCCCGCCACCGAACTGGGCGCCACGGTGATCCGCGCCCTGCTGGAGCAGACCGGGCTCGACCCGGCCCAGGTCGACGAGGTGATCCTCGGCCAGGTGCTCACCGCCGGCAGTGGGCAGAACCCGGCGCGCCAGGCCGCGCTCCAGGCCGGCCTGCCCCATGCCGTGCCGGCGCTGACCCTGAACAAGGTCTGCGGCTCCGGCCTCAAGGCCCTGCACCTGGCCGCCCAGGCAATCCGCTGCGGCGACGCCGAGGTGGTGATCGCCGGCGGCATGGAGAACATGAGCCTGGCCCCCTACGTGCTGCCCAAGGCCCGCACCGGCCTGCGCATGGGCCACGCGCAGCTGGTCGACAGCATGATCGAGGACGGTCTGTGGGACGCCTTCCACGACTACCACATGGGCATCACCGCGGAGAACCTGGTGGCGCAGTACGGCCTCACCCGCGAAGCCCAGGACGCCTTCGCCGCCGCCTCCCAGCAGAAGGCCTGCGCCGCCCTCGAAGCAGGCCGCTTCCAGGACGAGATCACCCCCGTCTCGATTCCCCAGCGCAAGGGCGCGCCGCTGAGCTTCGCCCGCGACGAGCAGCCGCGCGCCGGCACCAGCGCCGAAGCACTGGGCACGCTCAAGCCGGCGTTCAAGAAGGACGGCAGCGTCACCGCCGGCAACGCCTCGACCCTCAACGACGGCGCCGCCGCGGTGCTGCTGATGAGCGCCGGGAAGGCCAAGGCCCTCGGCCTGCCGGTGCTGGCGCGCATCGCCGCCTACGCCAACGCCGGCGTCGATCCGGCGATCATGGGCATCGGCCCGGTCTCGGCCACCCGCCGCTGCCTGGAGAAGGCCGGCTGGTCGCTGGAGCAGCTCGACCTGATCGAAGCCAACGAGGCCTTCGCCGCCCAGGCCCTGGCGGTCGGCCAGGAACTCGGCTGGGATGCCGGCAAGGTCAACGTCAACGGCGGCGCCATCGCCCTCGGTCATCCCATCGGCGCTTCGGGCTGCCGCATCCTGGTCAGCCTGCTGCACGAGATGCTCCGCCGCGACGCGAGAAAAGGCCTGGCTACCCTGTGCATCGGCGGCGGCCAGGGCGTGGCGCTGGCCATCGAGCGCTGAACCGTCCTCCTTCGCCCGATGCCGACCGCCCCTGCGCGCCGCGCGGGGGCATCACCCTCCAGGAGAAATCCGCCATGCCCGAGGCCCTGAAAGAACGCCACAGCCTGCTGGAGGACGTCCAGGCCATCCTCTTCGGCACCGTGATGATCGCCTTCGCCCTCAACCTGTTCGTCCACAGCCAACTGCTGGTCGGCGGCGCCGCCGGCCTGGCGCTCATCGGCCACTACCTGAGCGGCCTGTCGGTGGGCACCTGCTTCTTCCTGATCAACCTGCCGTTCTACTACCTGGGCTACCGCCAGCTGGGACTGCCCTTCATCCTCCGCACGATCGCGGCCATCGCCTGCCTGTCGCTGCTCAGCGACCTGACGCCCCGCCTGGTCGGCTTCGCGCATCTGGACCCGCTGTTCGCCTCCTTCCTCGGCGGCTGCCTGATCGGCGTCGGCTTCATCATCATCTTCCGGCACGGCTCCAGCCTGGGCGGCATCAACATCCTGGTCCTCTACCTGCAGAAAAAGCACGGCATCAGCGCCGGCAAGGTGCAGCTGGCCATCGACTCCGGCATCCTGCTGGCCGCCTGTTTTCTGATCCCCTGGAGCGCGGTGCTCTACTCCCTGCTCGGCGCCTTCCTGGTCAACTTCCTGATGATCTTCAATTTCAAATCCTCGCGGTACAACGGCTTCAGCTGAAGCCCGCGCCGAACGTCCGCACAACGGATATTTGGACCTTTGACATCCTCCCCGCCCTCTCGCTTCGCTCGCAGCCAAGCAGGAAGGACGGGGATTCCTACGGCGCTAGGCGGCTTTCGCCGCGTCGTCGCTTCGGCGGGTTCCTGCTGCTGACGGCCTGACAGCACCGTTCACTTCACAGGCGATCGGGGCATGGTCCTGCCCTTCGAGCGTTTTCAATCCGCGCTCACGGATGTTCCTGGCCGCAACCCGGTCGGCGTTCTCGCTGTGGCCGCAGGCCACACAGAGAAACAACGATTGGGTCTGGCGATTGTCGGCGTGAGCATGTCCGCACTCGGGGCACTGCTGGCTGGTGTGCCGGGGCGGCACGGGCACCAGCCAGCCACCGGCCCACTGAGCCTTGTAGTCGAGCTGGCGGCGAAACTCGCCCCAGCCCTGGTCCAGGATCGAGCGGTTGAGCCCGGTTTTCTGCCGGACATTGCGCCCCGGTTGCTCGGCGCTGCCCTTGGCCGACCGGCTCATGTTGCTGACTTGCAGGTCTTCGACACACGCCAGCGCGTGGCTTTTGCTGATGGCGTGTGACGCTTTGTGCAGGTAGTCCTGGCGGGCGTTGACGATCTGGCGGTGGATACGCTGGACCCGAGCCTTGGCCTTGAGCCAGTTGCGGCCGAACGTGGTCTTGCGGGCCATCTGCCGCTGGGCTTTGGCCAGCCGATGCTGGTGCCGGGCGAAGCTGCCCAACGGTTCCAACACGGTTTCCCGCTGCCCATCCCAGAGCGTGGCGAAGCGCACCACGCCCAGGTCGATGCCGACCGCCAGCGGGGAGGCGTGGAGCGGAATCGCTACCTCGCGCTCCGTCTGGATCGAGACGTACCAGTGGCCGGCGTTCAGGCTGACGGTCACGTTCTTCACCGTCCCGAGCACGGGCCGGCTGTGGCGGTATCGCAGCCAGCCCAGCTTGGGCAGGAAAATCCGGCGGTTGCCCTGGTCGAGCTTGATCTGTTTTGGGTCGGGATAGCGGAAGCGGTCGTGCTGGCCACGTTTCTTGAAGCGGGGAAAGTCGGCGCGTTTGGCGAAGAAGTTCTGGTAGGCCCGGTCGAGGTCTTTGAGGGCGTGTTGCAGTGGATGTACCGGAGCCTCTTTCAGCCACGGCGTTTCATCGCTGTTGCGCCAGGCCGTGAGCTGCTTGGCCATCGGGACATAGCCGATGTACTTCTCGCCGGCCTCGCGGTTGGCCTGCTGGAGTGCCAGCGCCTTGTTGAACACGAACCGGGTCATGCCTGCGAATTGCCGCAGCTTGCGCTGCTGCTCGCCGGTTGGCTCGATGCGGAACTTGAAGGCTTGGCGTCTGAGCATGAAAGAATACTGGTTATGCATACAGGTAAGAGTATAGGGCCGCTTCGCAGCCCGTGCTATCCTTCCCCGCACTGAAAGTACGGGGTTTGTCGCGCTACTGGATCATGCCTGCCGGAATGCCAGAGCCTGCAGGAGTTCACCGTGAAAACGTCCCGCATCCGTTGTGCTGCCGTCCTGCTCTGCGGACTGCTGCTCGCCCCCTTGGGCCATGCCGAACCCTTGCAGTTCGCGCTGCTCGCCAAGCGGGTGGACCACCCCTTCTTCATCCTGGCCGGCGAGGGCTGCGCCGAAGCCGCCCAGGCCCAGGGCGATACCTGCCTGTTGCTGGGCTCCTCGGGGCCGGCGCATTTTCGTCTGCAAAACGAAGCCCTGGAGCAGGCGCTCAAGCGGGGCCTGGACGGCATCGCCCTGTCGGTGACCCACTCGAAATGGCTGGCCGAACACGCTCTTCAAGGGCTGGGCAAGACGCCGCTGATCACCTTCGACTCGGACCTCGGCCCCACCGAGCGGGAGCTGCGCAAAGGCTATGTCGGGCTCGACAACCTGGCCTTCGGCCGGCAGCTGGGCCTGCTCGCCCAGCGCCTCAGGCCCCAGGGCGGAAGGCTGTGCATCCTGAGCGCCACCTCGCTGGACACCAACCTCCTGGAGCGCCTCCGGGGCGTCCGCCAGCAGCTGCGCGGCGGCGCGACCGGCGACGGGGAAGCCGAGCGGCTGACCGGCGAGAATGGCTGGCAGGAGCTGAAACGCTGCCCGCTGTACAACGCCAACAACCAGCAGAGCGTGCTGTTCCAGCTCACCACCCTGCTCAACGCCGGCTCGGTCGACATCATCGTCAGCCTCGGCAGCTGGCCGATTCACCAGGCCGGCGAGTTTCGTCGGCAGCTCGGCCCGCTGCTCGCCGAACGGGATGAACAAGGCGCGCGCCCGACCATCGTCATCGCCACCCCCGAACCCGACCCGGCACAGCGCGCCCTGCTCGACGACGGCCTGATCCAGGCCTACCTGAGCATGGAAAGCCGCGAAATCGGCCGGCAGAGCTACTGGATGATGAAGCGTCTGGCGCAGGGCATGGCCGTTCCCGAGAAGGTTCTCGTCGACAGCCACGTCTATCTGCCCGGGGCGCCGTCGCACAGCGGCACGGAACAAGAACAATAAGAAATGCCCGGAGCAATGCCATGCGCAGCGTCGAGCAGGCCGGATCGAACGAATCCACCGCCGTCCGGACCACTCGGGGATTCGCCGTGAAACGTCCGCGCTCTCCCCGTCTCCTTTCCGTCGCCGCCCTGCTCTGCGGGCTGGCGCTCGCCCCGCTTGGCCATACTGGGTCCTTGCAGTTCGCCCTGCTCGCCAAGCGGGTCGACCATCCCTTTTTCATCGTGGCCCTCGAAGGCTGCGCCGAGGCCGCCCGGGTCCAGGGCGATACCTGCCTGTTGCTCGGCCCCACGGGATCGCGCCATTTCCGGCGGCAGAACGAAGCCCTCGAGCAGGCACTCGAGCGGGGCTTCGATGGCATCGCCCTGTCGGTCACCCATTCGCAGTGGCTGGCCGAGCACGCCTTGCAGCGGCTGGGCCAGACACCGCTGATCACCTTCGACTCGGACCTGGGCCCCGGCGAACGGCATCTGCGCCGGGGTTATGTCGGGCTCGACAACCTGGCCTTCGGTCGACAGCTCGGCCGGCTCGCCCAGCGCCTCCGGCCGCACGGCGGCCGGCTGTGCATCCTCAGCGCCAGTCCGCAGGACACCAACCTCCGGGAACGCCTGCAGGGTATCCGCCAGCAGCTCCGCGCTCTCGAACCCGCCGACGCCGAACGGCTGGACGGAGAGAATGGCTGGAGCGAATGGGAACGCTGCCCGCTGTACGGCAGCGGCGATCAGCAGAGCGCGCTGTTCCAGCTCACCACCCTGCTGAACTCCAGCCAGGCCGACACCATCGTCAGCCTCGGCAGCTGGCCGGTACACCGGGCCGACGAGTTCCGCCGGCAGCTCGGCCCGCTGCTCGCCGGGCTGGACGCCAGGGGCGCACGCCCGGTCATCCTCCTCCCCACCATCGAACTCGACGGCGCACAGCGCGCCCTGCTCGACGAGGGCTTGGTCCAGGCCTATCTGAGCATGGAAGTCCGCGAGATGGGCCGGCAGAGCTACTGGATGATGAAGCGCCTGGCGCAGGGCCTCGACGTCCCGGAAAGGATTCTCGTCAAGCCCCATGCCTATCTGCCCAAGGCGGCGGACGGCCCTGCGCAGCCTGAACCGTCAGCGCAGGATGCTCAGCCAAGCAGATAGGCGTCATACGCCACCGCATCGCCGTCGCCACGCCGACCGAACGCTTCAGACGCACATGCCGCGGCGCCGAGGTTTCGAACTCCGGGGACAGGCGGAAGTAGTACTGGCCCGGATCGCTTACTTCTGGGTCAGGACCCACACGGCGAGAGTCCTGGCTTCCTCGTCGGTGACTGCACTTGGCGGCATCGGGATCTTCCCCCAGGTGCCCGAACCGCCACTCTTGATCTTGGCAGCGAGCATGGCGGCCGCATCGGCCTGGCTGGCGTACTTGGCAGCAACGTCCTTGTAGGAGGGGCCGAGTGTCTTGGTGTCGATCGCATGGCAGGCTGAGCAGCCCTTGGTTTTATATAGTTCATTGCCATCTGCAGCCAGCAGCGGGTGCAGGGGCAGCGCGCCACCGATAGCGAACGACAAAATCAGGAACTTTTTCATACGGTTTCTCAAGGCTGATGAGGACGGGGTTTGGGGAGCAACGGAACCAAAAACCAGCGTAAGACTGCATCGCTGCCGAAAACATGAGCGGTTATCCAGACTTTGTTTTGGTGAATGTCTTTTCCTCACTGATTCACATGCAGAGGATTGCCTTGGTGTCCGGGTCTGTAAGGTAAGAGTCCAACAAACGATGGCTTTCCCGGAAAAGCCCAGACACAGCAAGGAATTGCAAGACAGATGCAGGGCTTAAGTACAGTTTCGATTTCATTGCTTCCCAAGCCCCAATAAGTACAAAAAATGATTCGATATTTTTTCGATGCATTCCTACACCTCCTGAGACACATTAATCTCAACGCTTAAATCCGCGCATCCCTCAACAACGAAGACTCAATTGCTTCGAACAAGATTCGATTATCGATCTCCCGTCAGAAGTTGAATGCATAATCGACCATCACCCGGTTCTCGTCGGCGCCGCTGGCGAAGTTCGAACGGTTGGTCGAGTTGCGCCAGCGCATCCCCAGGTTCTTGAGCGGTCCGCTCTGCACGACATAGGCAATCTCGTTGTAACGCTCCCACTCGTTGCCCCGGGCGCCGCGCGCGCGCAGTTCGCGCGCCTCGGAACCGCTCATGTGGGTCGGGTCGACATGGTCGGCGCTGACGTAGCGAAAGGTGAACTTCAACCCGGGAACCCCGACGTCGACGAAGTCGAAGTCGTAGCCGACGTGCCAGAGCCGCTCGTCGGCGTAGGAGAACTGGCTGACCATCTGTTCGCCGAACAAATAGGTATCGGCGCCGCCGACCATGGCGAAGGCCGTCTCGCCGGATACCTCCTGGTAGCCGCCGTAGACGGTATGGCCCTTCCACTGGTAGCCGAAGTTGGTGCTGATGGTGTTGTTGTCGACATTGCCGACTAGTTCTTCGCCGGTTTCTCGGGCGATGAAGTAGCGGATATCGCCGAACACCTTGCCGGGACCGGCCGGCACGCTGAACTTGAGGCCGAAGAAGTCGCGGCGGAAGATGTCTTCCAGCTGGCTCCAGTGATAACTCAGCGTCAGGTTCCGGTTGACCTCGTAGTCGAGGCCGGCATAGAGGAATTCGTCGCTGGTGACGGTGGCGTCATAGGCCCCGGCCTGGCTCATGATGGTCAGGCCCTCGAAGTCGGTCGAATCGCGCTGCTTGACCTTGTCCAGGCGGCCGGCGGTCAGCGTCAGCCCCTTGATGTCCTTGGAAACCACTTGGGTGCCGTTGTAGATCTGCGGAAACAGTCGGCTGGAGTTCGAATGCAGCAGCGGCAGCCGCGGGCTCAGCGCCCCGTAGCGGAGTTCGCTGTTGGCGTACTTGACCTTGGCCGTCGCGGCGGACTTGCCGTAGTGGTCCCTGGAACTGCCGTTCTTGTCGCGCGGCATCAGGCCGCCGCCGCCCTCGCCGCGGGCGCCGTCGTCGAGCTTGAGGCCCACCATGCCCATCAGGTCCAGGCCGAAGCCGACCGTGCCCTCCGTGTAGCCCGACTCCCAGAGCAGGGTGATCCCCTGCGCCCAGTCTTCGCGCTTGGCCTGGCTGGAGGATTGCTCGCGGTAATCGCGATTGTAATAGAAGTTCCTCAGCATCACCTTGCCCTTGGCGTCCCCGAAGAACTCGGCGTGAACTTCCGGAGCGACTCCAGCCATGCAGACACACAAACTGGCGGCGACCGGCCATGCAACTTTTCTTGTGATTGTTTCGCTGCACTTCATGATTAAAAACTCTATACGCCGGGCAAGACGCTTCCCTTGGGGAAACTTGCCCAATAATTGTTATTCGATGCGTGAAAGGCTCCCGGAAAGTTCCGGGCTATTTACCGCTGATTACGCTCAATGGCTTCTGGACAAACCTCGGCAACTCCTCCGATTGCTTTCGCCGCCACCGCCCGGTTCGGAACTCCAGGCCCGCGAACGGGCCCGGAGACACGCTTCAGTCCACTCGCTTGGGGTTGCGCACGTAACGCATGATCACGACGCAGGCCAGCAGCAGCAGGGGCGCGATCGACAGCATGCCCATGTAGCTGATCCCGGTCAGGTCGTTGATGTAGCCGACCATGACCGGCGCCACCATGCCGCTCAGTTGGCCGACCGAGTTGACCGCCGCGGTACCGCTGGCGATGGCAAGGCCGCTGAAGGTCGACTGGGGGATGGTCCAGAAGACCGGGATGGCGACGAAGGTGCCGGCCGTGGCCAGCAGCAGGGCCAGGATCAGCGCCAGGGAGTTGTCGGAGAAGAAGCAGGCCAGGCCGTAGCCCACGGCGGCAGCCAGCATGCAGCCCAACAGGTAGCTCTTGCGGTCGCCGGAACGGTCGGACAGGTTGGTCACCACCAGCATGCCGATGCAGGCGACGGCATAGGGCAGCGCACTGACGATGCCGACCAGGGTGAGATTGGTGATGCCCGACTGCTCGATCAGGTGCGGCATCCAGAAGTTCAGGCCGTAGCTGGCGAGCTTGATGACGAAATAGATCAGCGCGAAAATCGCGACCTCCCGGGTCAGCAGCACCTTCCACAGGGAGCCGTGCTTGCCGTCGGCATTGCGCCGGTCGCTGTCCAGATTGCCTTCCAGAACCGCCTTCTCCTCGGCGGACAGCCACTTCGCCGACTGGATGTCGCGGTCCAGCTTCCACAGCACGCAGAAGCCGAGGATCACGCACGGCAGGCCGGTCAGCAGGAACAGCCATTGCCAGCCGGCCAGCCCCATGACCCCATGCAGGTTGCCGAGAATCAGACCCGCCAGCGGAGAACCGAGGGCACCCGCCAGGGGTACGGCGAGGAACCACAGGCCGTTGATCCGCGCCAGGTATTTGCGCGGGAACCAGCAGGCCAGGTAGAACAGGATCGCCGGGCCGAAGCCGGCCTCCATCACCCCGATCAGAAAGCGCAGGAAGTACAGGGTGTACTGGTTGTAGGCGAAGATCAGCGCGGCGGTGGCGATGCCCAGGGAGACCATGATCCGGCTGATCCAGCGGGGCGCGCCGTATTTCTTCAGGCCGATGCTGCTGGGAACCTCGAACAGCACATAGCCGACGAAGAACATGCTGCCGGCCAGGCCGTAGGCCGCGTCGCCGAGACCGAGGTCGGCCTGCATCTGCGCCTTGGCGAAGCTGATGTTGATGCGATCGAAATAGGAAAACACGAAGCAGATGATGGCAAGCGGCACGATCCGCCAGGCGACGCGGCGGTAAAGCAGCAGCTCCTTGAGCTCGTCGGTGACACGCTCGACAGCGGACACACCAGTCATGGCGACCATGTGTTTCTCCAGTTGTTGTTGTAGTTGGAGTCGGTGGCACCCGCAGGTGCCTTTCTGTTTTTGATGAAGCGGGATACCGAGATCAGCCGATGCGGACCAGCCTCTCCTTGAAGCGCTGTGCCCGCGCCACATAGTCGCGGGCGTTCTGGTGGAATTTCGCGACGGTCGCCTCGTCGAGTTCGCGGACGGCCTTGGCCGGCGCGCCGATGATCAGCGAATTGTCCGGGAACACCTTGCCCTCGGTGACCACCGCGCCGGCGCCGACCAGGCAGTTCTTGCCGATCACCGCGCCGTTGAGGATCACCGCCTGGATGCCGATCAGCGCGCCCTCGCCAATGGTGCAGCCGTGCAGCATGGCCTGATGGCCGATGGTGGCGTTGGCGCCGATGGCGAGCGGAAAGCCCGGATCGGTATGCAGCACCGCGCCCTCCTGCACGTTGCTGCCGGCACCGACCGCAATCGTCTCGTTGTCGCCGCGCAACACCGCCTGGGGCCATACGCTGGAGGCCTCGCCCAGCACCACCTTGCCGATCACCGTCGCATCCTCCGCGATATAGGCGCTCGGATCGATCTGCGGGCGCTGCCCGTCGTACTCGTAAATTGCCATCTGTCGTTTCCTTGGGTCTCTCTTGTCGGGAGCCGGCCTGGCCGGCCCTGTCTCACTGGTCGACTTTCAGGACGCCGGCGGCGCTCAGCTGGACGATCTGCGCCTCGCTGTAGCCCAGGCCCTGCAGGACCGACAGGGTGTCCTCGCCGATCCGCGGGATCGAGCGGCGCGGCTGCAGACGCTGGCCGTCGAGGGACAACGGCAGCAGCGGCATGTCGGTGTGCGAGCCGTCCTCCAGCTCCAGTTTGGCCAGGCCGCCGCTCTCGATCAGGTGCGCGTCGTCGAACAGCTCCTCCGGGCGGCGGATCGGCGCAAAGGGAATGCCGTTCGCCTCCAGCTGCACGGCCAGGGCCTTGGCATCCATGGTGGCGAACACCTCGCCCAGGTGCGCGAGCAGGCGCGGACGCTGCAGCACCCGGTCGTTGTTGGTGGCCAGGCTCGGATCGGCCAGCAGCGCCTCCTGGCCGAGCAGCTTGCAGAGGGCGGTCCACTGCCCTTCGCCAGTGGCGGCGACGAACATCTGCTCGTCGTTGGCGAACTGGAACACGTCGTAGACGCACCAGGCGCTGATGCGGTTGGGCATGGGCGCCGCCGCCTCGCCGGTGACCACGTACTGCTGCATGTGCTGGGCGGCGAGCAGCACGCAGTTCTCATAGAGCGCGCTCTGCACTTCCTTGCCGGCACCGGTGCGATTGCGCTCGTTGAGCGCGGCGAGCACGCCGATGGCGCCGAACATGCCGCCCATGATGTCGTTGACCGAGCTGCCGGCGCGCAGCGGACGGCCGACCGGCCCGGTCATGTAGGCCAGGCCGGCCATCATCTGCACCACCTCGTCGAGGGCCAGGCGCTTGTCGTAGGGGCCGCTGAGGAAACCCTTGTGGGACGCGTAGATCAGCCGGGGGTTGCGCCGGCGCAGGGACTCGTAGTCCAGGCCCTGGGACTTCATGCGCCCCGGCTTGAAGTTCTCGATGAACACGTCGGCGGTATCGGCCAGCTTGAGGACGGCTTCGCGCCCGGCCGGATCGTCGAGGTTCACGGCGATGCTCTTCTTGTTGCGGTTGAAGGTGCGGAAGAAGCCGGCCCCCGCGCCGAGCAGACGGCGGGTGCCGTCGCCGCGGATCGGCTCGACCTTGATCACCTCGGCGCCGAGGTCGCCGAGAATCATCCCGCAGGTGGGGCCCATGACCATGTGGGTGATTTCGACGACACGGATTCCGGCGAGCGGTAGTTGCGACATTGCGGTGTCTCCGTTTTGAAGGCGTGCGCAGCCCGTGCGGCGGATCTGACGACGCGCCGGAAAAGCGGCTGGCTTGCAGGCAAGGGTTAGGCGTTGGCCGGGCTGCTGAAATGCTTCGGCAGCCCGGCGCGGGCGATGTAGCCGTACAGCGGCTCGTCGGGCAGCGCCTGCTGCAGCAGGCTGCGCGATTCGATCAGGCGCGGCAGGTCGATGCCGGTGGCGAAGCCCATGCTCTCCAGCATGAACACCAGGTCTTCGGTGACGGCATTGCCGGAGGCTCCCGGCGCGAAGGGGCAACCGCCCAGGCCGGCGAGCGAGGAATCGAGTTCGCGGATGCCGTGCTGCACCGCCACCAGGCTGTTGGCCAGGGCCAGTCCGCGGGTGTCGTGGAAATGCGCGGCATGCAGCTTGTAGCCGGCAATCTCGCGCACGGCATCGAGGGTTTCGCCGACCTGGCCGGGGGTGGCGTAGCCGGTGGTATCGCCCAGGGAGACCAGGTCGCAGCCGGTTTCCAGGACGCGCCGGGTCAGCTCGCAGAGGTCCGCCAGCGGCACCTCGCCCTGGCGGGTGCAGCCGAAGGCCACCGACATACCGGCCATCATCTGTACCTGGTGCCGACCCGAACGGGTGCGCAGCTCGCACATCCGGGCGAATTCCTCGACCATCTCCAGCGGCGTGCGGCGCACGTTGGCCTGGCTGTGGGCGGCGCTCACCGAGATCGGCGCGATGACCCGGTGCACGCCGGCGGCTAGGGCGTTCTCGGCCCCGCGCAGATTGGGCGCGAGGGCGGTGACGATCAGATCCGGGTAGCTCAGTGCGTGGGCGACCACTTCGCCGGCGTCGGCCATCTGCGGCAGCAGCTTGGCCGGAACGAAGGAGGCCACCTCCATGTAGCGGATGCCGGCGGCGTAGGCGGCGTCGATCCATTTCCGCTTGTCGCTGGTGGACATGACCCGCTGCAGGCTCTGCAGGCCGTCGCGCATGCCCACTTCGTTGATGGTTATTTTTTTCATGGAAGGCTCTCAAGGCACTGTTGCTTGCGGCCAAGACTAGGAGAGAGCCCCCGCCCGGAAAAGACGTCATTTGCGGGCTGATCCATCGCCGCAGACGATGGATAACTTACCCCTACGGTACTTCCCCGACAGTCGGCATGCGTGCCAGCAGATGATTCAACAGGCGCCGCGCGGACAGCGACAGCGCCTCGGCATCGCGGACACAGATGACGAACTCGCCGAGCGCCCAGTCGTCGACCAGCGGAATCACATGCAGCCCGAACAGGCCGGCATAGCGCGACACCGCCTCCTGGGGAAAGACGCCGAGGCCGAGGCCGAGCTGGACCAGGCGATAGGCGGCCTCGAAGGTGGAGACGTGGCTGCGAAAGCGCAGCTCGCGGCCGCCCTGCGCCGCCGTGCGCTGCATGAAGGCATTCAGCGTGGCGTAGACGGACAGGCCGACATGCTCGAAATCGAGCGTCTCGGCGAAGGCGATGCGGGTCCGTCCGGCCAGCGGATGCTTGTCGTTGACCAGCACGGCCAGGTGGTCCTGGCGATAGGGAATGAACTCCAGGTCGCCGCTGGCCATCGACTTGCGGCAGATGCCGAGATCGGCGTTGCCCTCGGCCACCCCGCGCACCACGTCCGGACTGAAGCGCTCCTCGATGTCCACCTGGATATGTTCGTTGGCGAGCAGGAATTCGGAGAGTTCCTCGGGCAGGAACTCCATGATCGAGGACACGTTGGCGAGGATGCGCACGTGTCCCCGCCCGCCTTCCGCATACTCGCTAAGCTCGCCCTGCAGCCTTTCCATGTCGCGCATCAGCTGCCGGGCATGGCGCAGCAGCGCCTGCCCGGCCGGCGTCGGGACCACCCCGTGCTTGCTGCGCAGCAGCAGCTGGACGCCGAAGGTCGCCTCGATGTCGGCGATGCGCTTGCTCACCGCCGAAGGCGCGATGAACTCGCGCTCGCTGGCGCGGGCGATCGCCCCCTCCTCGCAGACCGCCACGAACAGCCGCAGCGAAACCGGATCGACACTCCACATGGGCCTGGGCCCTCCGCTCGACAACCATCGGAACCGCTACTGTGCCATACGGGGGCCGCCCCTCCCGCGCCCCGGGGCGGCTCAGCTCGCCGGCCGCAGGGCCTCGATCAGCGGCCGCAGCGAATAGCCCAGCCGCGGCGCCAGGGCCTCGGCGCGCGCCAGCAGACCCGCGCGGTCGAGGGATTGCTCGAGGTCGGCGGGCACCAGCAGGATCACGTTGCCCTCGGTCACCGGGCACTCCCAGTAGTGGCGGTGGTAAAGCCCGCGCAACAGCGCGGCGCCGAGGGGCTTGCCGTCCTCCCCGGCCCACTGGTTGATGACCAGCCAGCCGCCCGGGTTGAGGCGCTTCTGGCAGTCGCCGAGAAAATTCCACGCCAGATGGCCGACGTCCGGCCCGGTATCGGTATACAGGTCGACGAAGATCAGGTCGGCGCTTTCCACGCTGGGCAGCAGCTCCAGGGCATCGCCGATGCGGATGGTCAGCCGCGGGTCGTCGGCGAGGCCCAGGTACTCCATGGCCAGGCGCGGCACGTCGGGGCGCAGCTCGACGACCTCGACGTCCTCCAGCGGCAGGTAGGCGAGGCAGGCCTGGGTCAGGTTGCCGGCCCCCAGGCCGAGGAACAGCGCGCTCTCCGGCGCGTCGTGGCAGAGCGCGCCGAGCAGCATGGCGCGGGAGTAGTCGTACTCCAGCCAGCGCGGGTCGGCGGTGAACACGCAGCTCTGCTCGACCGCCTCGCCGAACTCGAGAAAGCGGTAGTCGCCGACCTCCAGCACGCGGATCAGGCCGAATTCGTCACGCACCTCGGCGAGCAGGCGCTCCTCTTTTTCCATTGCCATCCCCCTGCGATGAGCCGGCTATGTTACCAGCCGCCATGGCCGACGATCGGTTAACATGCACGGTCATGCCAAAACCAGCCGATCCGAGCAGCCGATGAAACCGAACTGGAGTCCCGACAGCTGGAGGGCCAAGCCCATCCAGCAGCAACCCGAATACCCCGATGCCGCCCACCTCGCCCAGGTCGAGCAGAGCCTGGCCGGCTATCCGCCGCTGGTCTTCGCCGGCGAGGCGCGCGAGCTGCGCCGGCTGTTCGGCGAGGTCAGCCAGGGACGCGCCTTTCTGCTGCAGGGCGGCGATTGCGCGGAAAGCTTCGCCGAATTCTCGGCGACCAAGATCCGCGACACCTTCAAGGTGCTGCTGCAGATGGCGGTCGCGATGACCTTCGCCGCCGGCTGTCCGGTGGTCAAGGTGGGGCGCATGGCCGGCCAGTTCGCCAAGCCGCGCTCGTCCGGCAGCGAGACGGTCGATGGCGTCACCCTGCCCGCCTACCGCGGCGACATCGTCAACGGCATCGACTTCGACGAGAAAAGCCGGGTGCCGGACCCGCAGCGCCTGCTGCAGGCCTACCACCAGTCCACCGCCACCCTCAACCTGCTGCGCGCCTTCGCCCAGGGCGGCTTCGCCGACCTGCACCAGGTCCATCAGTGGAACCTCGACTTCATCGCCGACGCGGCGCTGTCGGAGAAGTACAGCCAGCTCGCCGACCGCATCGACGAAACCCTCGCCTTCATCCGCGCCTGCGGCCTGGGGAGCGCGCCGCAGCTGCACGAGACCAGCTTCTTCACCGCCCACGAGGCGCTGCTCTTGAACTACGAGCAGGCTCTCACCCGCCGCGACAGCCTGACCGGCGAGTGGTACGACTGCTCCGCGCACATGCTCTGGATCGGCGACCGCACCCGCCAGCCGGACGGCGCCCACGTCGAGTTCCTGCGCGGGGTCGGCAACCCGATCGGGGTCAAGGTCGGGCCGACCACCGATCCCGAGGGGCTGCTGCGGCTGATCGACACCCTCAACCCGGACAACGATCCGGGCCGCCTCAACCTGATCGCGCGGATGGGCGCCGACCAGGTGGAGCGGCACCTGCCGGCGCTGATCCGCACGGTGCAGCGCGAAGGCCGCCAGGTGCTGTGGAGTTCCGACCCGATGCACGGCAACACCATCAAGGCCGGCAGCTACAAGACCCGCGAATTCGAAAGCATCCTGCGCGAGGTGCGGCAGTTCTTCGCCGTGCACCAGGCCGAGGGCAGCTATGCCGGCGGCATCCACATCGAGATGACCGGGCAGAACGTCACCGAATGCATCGGCGGCAGCCGCGCGGTCACCGCCGACAGCCTCTCGGACCGCTACCACACCCACTGCGACCCGCGGATGAACGCCGACCAGGCCCTGGAACTGGCCTTCCTCATCGCCGAAACCCTGAAGCAGGTGCGCCGCTAAGGTGCAGCGGGGGCGTCAGTGATGCCCCTTGCGGGCGGCCCGCCGGAGCGCGGGTCCCCGCCGGCCGCGACCGGTCGTCGGTGGCAACGATCTTGCATTGCCCCTGCGGCCAGCGAAACTGGCCTAGCCTTTCAGAAAACCGAGCAGTCCGAACAACAACAATGCCGAACCATCGGCCCTGATATCTGAGGGGGTTGGAAAAATCTCGTTCCCGAGGTGATCGACATGAAACGCTCGTATCTGCTGTTGCCTTTCTTCTGCGTCGCCGCCGTCAGCCAGGCTGACGAGCCACCCGTCCAGCAGTACCACTACGGCTTGCCCCTGGACATCGCCAAGGTCATTTCCATCGAGGCGCCATACGACCCCTACGTCTGCGAAGTCATCGACGCCAAGATGACCTACCTGGACTCCGCCGGCGAAACCAAGGTCGTCGCCTATCGCAAGCTGTCCGCCGGCTGCCTCCTGAAGACCTGATCGGCCGCCGTCCTGCCCCCACAGGGACGCGGGGTGCAGGCCTTGAAATCCCGTCCCGCCCGCCGGCTGCCCTAGTCGAGCAGCAGAAGCAGCGTGCAGAGCACCAGAAAGCCGCAGAACGACAGACCCAATGCCCGCTCCGGCAGCGCATGGGCCATCCGCACGCCCCGGCCGATGCCGAGCAGGCCGCCGACCGCTAGGGGAATGCCCAGCGCCCAGTCGACCCGCCCGTGCTGGGCATAGGTGGCCAGGCTGACCGCCGCGCTGGGCGCGGCCAGCGCCAGCGAAAGGCCCTGGGCGACGACCTGGCTGGCACCGAACAGGGTGGTCAGCAGCGGCGTGGCCAGCACGGCCCCGCCCACCCCGAACAGCCCGCCCAGCACACCCGATCCGACGCCCAGCGGCACCAGCCAGGGCCAGGGCCGGCTCAACTCGCCACCGGGCGCGCGGCGCAGGAACAGGCGCAGGCCGTTCCACAGCGCCAGCACCAGGAGAAAGCCGCAAAAGGCCAGACGCATGTGCTCGGCGTCCAGCAGGTTGGCCGCCTGGGCACCGAGCCAGGCGGCGCAGAAGCCGGTGCCGGCCATGGTCAGCGCCTGGCGCAGCTCGATGCGCCGGTGCTGGTGATAGCGCCAGAGCGCCAGCAGCACGTTGGGTATCACCATGACCAGCGCCGTGCCCTGGGCCAGATGCTGGTCGAGGCCGAACCACAGGCCGAGGAGCGGAATGCCGATCAGCCCGCCGCCAATGCCGAACAGCCCGCCCAGGCAGCCCAGCACGAGCCCCAGGCCGATATCGAGGAAAAACTGCAGCAGACTCATCGCACCTCCGCGAAAAGGCCCATGCTAGACAGTCATGGCTGGTCGGGAAACGCAAAGCAATGCACAATCGCTATGCATCATTCGCATAGCAGGGCCCCATGAATGCCGATGCCCTCAGCGGCCAGCTGGAACTGTTTCTCGACGTACTGGAATGCGGCAGCTTCTCCGCCGCAGCCCGGCGCCGGCAGCTAACGCCCTCGGCGGTGGCGCGGCGCATCGACGGTCTGGAGCAGGCGCTCGGCAGCCTGCTGTTCCAGCGCAGCACCCACGAGGTGCGCGCCACCCCCGCCGGCCAGGCCTTCGCCGAACGCGCCCGGCGCATCCTCGACGAGCTGCGCCTGGCGCGGGCCGAGGTGGTCTCCCTGGACAGCGCCCCGGAGGGGCTGATCCGCGTCGACGCCCCGGCGCCCTTCGGCCGCCGCCGGCTGGCCCCGGTCATCGCCGAATTCCTCGTCGCCTATCCGCGGCTGGACGTGCAGTTGCGCCTGATCGACAGCTTCGTCGATCTGCAGGGCGAGCATCTGGGCCAGGTCGACCTGGTCCTGCGCATCGGCCCGCTGACCGACAGCCGCCTGGTCGCCACGCCGCTGGCGCCGATGCGGCGCATCGCCTGCGCCAGCCCCGACTACCTGCAGCGCCGTGGCACTCCCGGCGATCCGCACGAGCTGCCGGCGCACGACGGCCTCGACTGGGACGCCCTGGCTCCGCCGCATGCCTGGCGCTTCGTCGTCGACGGCCAGGTCCGCACCCTCCGTCCCGGCCGCCGGCGGATGACCGCCAACAACGCGGAAACCCTGTTGCTCGGCGCCCTCGCCGGACTCGGCATCGCCCACCTGCCGACCTGGCTGGTCAGCGAACACCTGCTGCGCGGCGAACTGCTGCCGCTGTTCTGCGAGAACGGCCTGCCGCCGCCCGAGTCCAGCGGCGTCTATGCCCTGCGCCAGCACCCGACCGGCGCCTCGCGCATGCGCCTGCTGCTGGAGTTCCTGAAGAACCGCTTCGGCCCGGTACCGCCCTGGGACCTGACCCTGCTCAACAGCCTGAATCGCTCCTGACTCGCCAGCCGCCACGCCGGTTGCGTTTTGCCCACGAAAGGCTTGCGCGCTAAATTAGTTACTTATTATCGGGAGATCGCCATGTCCGCCGACGAAACCTGCCAGGAGCTGCTGCTCGACAACCAGCTGTGCTTCGCCCTCTACTCCACCTCGCTGCTGATGACCAAGGTCTACAAGCCGCTACTGCAGGCGCTGGGCCTGACCTACCCGCAATACCTGGCCATGCTGGTGCTCTGGGAAGGCGACGGCATCACCGTCGGCGAGATCAGCGCACGCCTGCTCACCGACCCCGGCTCGCTCACCCCCCTGCTCAAGCGCCTGGAAGCCGAAGGCCTGCTGAGCCGCACCCGCAGCAGCAAGGACGAACGCGTAGTGGAACTCCATCTCACCGAGCGGGGCCGAGCCCTGCACGAGCAGGCCCGGAAGATCCCCGCCTGCATCGTCGCCGCCAGCGAACAAACGCCGGCCGCCCTCGCCGCCCTCAAGGAAGAGCTGGTCAGCCTGCGCAGCAGCCTGCAAAAGGCGATCTGACCGGCTTATGCCAGAGTCCAGGATGCGTTATTCCCAAATCTTCCAATAATTAACTTGCGCGCAAGATTAATTAGAACTAGTTTTCATCTCACGCACTTAGTTTGCGCACAAATTTTTACCGAACAAAACGAACGATTGGAGATACTGCCATGCAACGCATCGAAGCCCTCTACACCGCGACTGCAACCGCTACCGGCGGCCGTGACGGCCGAGCCGTCTCCTCGGATGGCGTCCTCGACGTGAAGCTGACCACGCCGCGGGAACTGGGCGGCCAGGGTGGCGAAGCCACCAACCCGGAGCAGCTCTTCGCGGCCGGCTACTCGGCCTGCTTCATCGGCGCGCTGAAGTTCGTCGCCAGCCAGAGCAAGCGGCAGATTCCTGCCGACGCCTCGATCACCGGCAAGGTCGGCATCGGCCAGATTCCCGGCGGCTTCGGCCTGGAAGTGGAACTCGACATCCACCTGCCGGGCCTGGAGCGCGCCGTGGCCGAGGAGCTGGTCGCCGCCGCCCACCAGGTCTGCCCCTACTCCAACGCCACCCGCGGCAACATCGACGTGCGCCTGAACGTCATCGTCTGATCCTGCAGCGGATACCGGAAACGAAAAAGCCCGGCGCAAGGCCGGGCTTTTTCGTGACGATGGGGAGATCAGGCCTTGACGCGGGACTTGTACTCGCCGGTGCGGGTGTCGATCTCGATGAAGTCGCCGATTTCGCAGAAGGCAGAAACCTGCAGCTCGGCACCGTTGTTCAGGCGGGCGGTCTTCATCACCTTGCCCGAGGTGTCGCCGCGCACGGCCGGCTCGGTGTAGGAGATCTGGCGCACGATGGTGGTCGGCAGTTCGACGGAGATCACCTTCTCGCCATAGAACACGGCTTCGCAGACGTCGGTCATGCCGTCTTCGATGAAGGCCATGACGCCTTCCAGGTCGGCCTTCTCGATCTCGAACTGGTTGAACTCGCCATCCATGAACACGTAAAGCGGGTCGGCGAAGTAGGAGTAGGTCACTTCCTTGCGATCCAGGATGATCGGCTCGAGCTTGTCATCCGCGCGGTACACGGTTTCGGTGCCGGCGCCGGTGAGCAGATTCTTCAGCTTCATCTTGACCACGGCGGCGTTGCGGCCGGACTTGTTGAACTCGGCCTTCTGGATGACCCAGGGCGAGCCGTTGATGTTGGCGACCTGGCCAGCACGGAATTCTTGAGCGGTTTTCATGCGGTGTATCCGTTTGGATGAATAACTAAGAGCAGGCCGCGTATCATAGCCAATCTGTATAAAATTGCACCAGTGCCGCGGCCAGATCAAGCTTGCCGGCCTGCCGCGCGCACCAGCGCTCGGCGTGTTTGCCCAGCTCCGGCCAGTCGTCTCGCAGCGCCGTCCAGGCCGCGCCCATCCCCTCTCCGGCGTTCCAGGCCCGCCACAGCGCCTGCAGGGCAGCCGCGGCGCTCGGCGACAAGCCCTCGAGATAGCGGTCGAGGAAGGCCTCCAGCTTGTCCCAATGGACACCGTCCGCCTGCGGATAGATCTGCCAGAGAAGCGGTCGACCGGCCCACTGGGCGCGCAGGAAGGAGTCCTCGCCGCGTACCGCGTTGAAGTCGCAGCACCAGAGCAGATGGTCGTAGGCGTCCTGACGGACGAACGGCAGTACCCGGATGCGCAGGGCGCCGCGTTGCTCCTCCACGCCGGCGGCCAGCGCCGGCACCTCCAGCCAGCGTTGCAGGTCGCCGAGGATGCGCCCTTCCGGGACCAGCAGCAGCGTGGGCGTGGCGTCCGCCGCCAGGGCCTCCAGCCAGCCGTCCAGACCTGCATTCTCGTAGGCGAACAGCGAGACCAGCCGCTCGCCGGGGCACGGCGACACGCCGAGCGCCTGGAGAAACGCGGTGCGCGCCGCGGCATCGGCCTGGAAGGCGCGGCGCCGCTCGATCAGGCCGCGCTCGCGGAGCAGCCCGCCGGTGCCCTCGGCAAAGCCGGGGAAGAAGAAGAACTTCTCCAGCCCTTCGGGTTGCAGGGACGGCAGGCCGTGGCAGCCGCCGACCCAGTCCTCGGCGCTGAGGTATTCCAGGTTCAGCCAGAGCACCCGCGGCCGGCGCGCCGCCATCGCTGCGACATGGGCCTCGGGCAGTTGGCAGGCGAAGGCCTCGACGACCACGTCGGCCGGCTCGACCGGCTGCCAGTCCGCCGGCCAGCAGCGGATCTCGACGCCCTCCCGCCACTGCTGCGGGAGGCTGGCGTCCGCCTCCGGACAGAGCCGCACCAGCGCCGCCGGATCGTCGATCCACAGTCTGACTTGCTGGCCGTGCTCGGCCGCCAGCTGGCGGGCCAGGCGCCAGGTCACGCCGGCGTCGCCGTAGTTATCGACGACGCTGCAGAAGATCTCCCAGGAGGCCTGCATGTTCGCTTCATCTCCACTGCTGAGGAAGGGCGGATTATGCCAGCGGACGGAGCGTGCGGTTGGTCGGAGGCAGGAAGGCTGCGCCGGGGACGGCCGGCGCGGAGGGATAACGGGGATGGCGCGAGGGGCGAAGCGGGGGGCGACGGAGCCGGACCGCGTCGTCCGTGGCCGACCTGGCAGGCCGTCAGGCGGCCTCGCTCCTGCCGAAGAAACGCTTCATGGAGCGGGACAGCCAGCCGCCCGAGCTGCGGTCGCCGGCCAGGGACTGCATCTGCATCCGGACCGCGCCGACGTAGCTGGCGTCCTCTTCCTTGATGTGGCTGAACAGCCAGCGCGACAGCAGATCCTGCAGTTCCCCGGCGACATCCTCGCCTACCGCGTAGCGCGCCCGATAGTCGTAGACCCGCTTGATGAAGAGGTCGTGGATGCGCTTGTGGGCGCGGCTGAACGGGTAGCCGGCCTCCTCCATCAGGGATTCCTCGAAGGCGAAATGCGACACCGTGTAGTCGACCAGCGCCTCGATCACCACCCCGACGGCCGCCCTGTCCTGTCCCTGGGTTTCGTCCAACTGGTTGATCATCTCGACGATGCGCCGGTGCTGCATGTCGATCACCTCGATGCCGGTGTTCAGATCGTTGCGCCACGTCAGATAAGCCATTGCGGTACTCCCCAAGCTCAAGCGGCAATGGATGCCAATGGCGCGCAGACTAGAGGCAGGCAACCGTCGCGGCCTTGAGCCAGATCAATCCGCCCGGCCCCCTGGCGAACCGGGACGAAGGCCGTCAATCGCGCCCGCGCAGCTCCGCGGCGCCCTGGAAAAACACCCGTGCCAGCGCCAGCTGGGCGCCCAGCAGGGGCAGCATGGCCTGCGCCGCAAACACTAGGGAGGCCAGCATGAGTCCTCCGGCGATCGCCAGCCAGCCCGCGCCGCGCAAGGCCTGGAAGCCTCCGGGTACGGCGAGCAGACGCACCCCGAGCCACACCAGCAGGCCGCCATAGCCGATCAGCCCTGCGGCATAGAGCCACGCCTTCCAACTGGCGAGCGGAGCGGGTTCGAAGGACAGTACGGCGGCCTCCAGCAGAAGGCCCAGTGCGACACTCAGCCACACCGGCCCCGCCAGGCCGCGGGCGGCGAAGCGCGCCTCGGCGAAGCCCTTGAGGCGCAGCAGCAGATAATTGCCGAGCAGCACCAGGCTCAGGCCGAGCCAGTCGCCATACAGGGCGACCCCGGGCATCCGGATGAGGCCGCCGAGGGACAGCAGCGCGCTCACCAGACTGCCGAGCACCGTGGCCAGGCCGAGGCAGCCGAGCACCCGCAGCTGGGCGGACGACCAGCCGGGCATCGGCGGCGCATCCGGCGCGTCCAGCAGGGCTCCCCTGGGCGGTGCATAGGGGTTATCGTCGCGCCTGCCGGCAGGATCATCGCGCACGGGCCGACGCCTTCGCCGGCCGGACGAAGGCCCGGCACCGGCGGTATCCGCGATCCCCGAGCCCCACCGGCAGCCCACCCTTGCAAGGAGTCTCGACAGTGACCGCAGCCCTCAGGGCGGTGTTTCGCCCGCTGGCCGACTCATCGCCTTCGGCGATCGTCGCCGGTTTCATCGCCATGCTCACCGCCTATACCAGTTCCCTGGTGCTGATGTTCCAGGCCGGCCAGGCCGCCGGCCTGAGCGGCACCCAGATCGCCTCGTGGATCTGGGCGCTGTCGATCGGCATGGCGGTCTGCACCATCGGTCTGTCGCTGCGCTATCGTGCGCCCATCGTGGTCGCCTGGTCGACTCCCGGCGCGGCCCTGCTGGTCGGCAGCCTGCCCGGCGTCGGCTACGCCGAGGCGATCGGCGCCTACCTGCTGTGTGCCGCCCTGCTCGCCGCAGTCGGTCTGAGCGGCGGCTGCGAGCGCCTGATGCGCCGCCTGCCCGCCTCGCTGGCCGCCGCGCTGCTCGCCGGCATCCTGTTCGGCATCGGCAGCGCGATCTTCCTCGCCGCCGAGCGGCGCCCCCTGCTGGTCGGCGCCATGTTCTTCGGCTACCTGCTGACCAAGCGCCTGAGCCCGCGCTACGCGGTCCTCGCCGCTCTGCTGATCGGCTGCCTGCTTGCCGCCCTGCTCGGCCTGCTGGATTTCCGCGACTTCGCCCTCCGGCCGGCGCAGCCGCTGTGGACCGCGCCGGGCTTCTCCCTGCAGGCCATGGTGAGCATCGGCATTCCGCTGTTCGTGGTGGCCATGGCCTCGCAGAACATTCCCGGCCTCGTGGTGCTGCGCGCTGACGGCTACCAGGTGCCGGCCTCGCCGCTGATCGCCACGACCGGCCTCGCCTCGCTGCTGCTGGCGCCCTTCGGCGCCCACGGCCTCAACCTGGCGGCCATCAGCGCGGCGATCTGCACCGGCCCCGCCGCCCACGAGGACCCGCAGCGGCGCTACACCGCCGCCCTCTGGTGCGGGCTGTTCTATGCCGTCGCCGGTACCTTCGCCGCCACCCTGGCCTCGCTGTTCGCCGCCCTGCCGGGCGAGCTGGTGTTGTCGATCGCCGCCCTGGCGCTGTTCGGCTCGATCGGCGGCGGCCTGAACAGCGCCATGGCCGAACCCCGCGAACGCGAGGCGGCCCTGGTCACCTTCATGATCACCGCCTCGGGGATGACCCTGCTGTCGATCGGCGCGGCTTTCTGGGGCCTGCTCGGCGGGGTGCTGACGCTGGCGATCCTCGAGTGGCGCCGGCCCGCCCGAGGCTCGATCAGCCCAGCTCGGCGAGCAGCGCCACCAGTGCCCGGGCCGGATCGGCGGCCTGGCTGATCGGCCGGCCGATCACCAGGTAGTCGGAGCCGGCCGCCAGCGCCTGGCGCGGGGTGAGGATGCGCCGCTGGTCGTCCTGGGCGCTGCCGGCCGGACGGATGCCCGGGGTCACCAGTTTCAGCCGCGGCTGGGCGGCCTTCAGCGCCGGCGCCTCCTGGGCCGAGCAGACCAGCCCGTCCAGCCCGGCCTGCTCGGCCAGCGCGGCCAGGCGCAGGACCTGCTGCTGCGGCTCGATATCCAGGCCGATCCCGGCCAGGTCCTCGCGTTCCATGCTGGTCAGCACCGTCACCCCGATCAGCAGCGGCCGGCGGCCAGCGATGCCGTCCAGGGCCTCGCGACAGGCGTTCATCATCCGCAGGCCGCCGGAGCAGTGCACGTTGACCATCCACACGCCCAGCTCGGCGGCGGCCTTCACCGCCATCGCCGTGGTGTTCGGGATGTCGTGGAATTTCAGGTCGAGGAACACCTCGAAGCCCAGCCCCTGCAGGGTCTCGACGATCCCCGGGCCGCAGCGGGTGAACAGCTCCTTGCCGACCTTAACCCGGCACTGTGCGGGGTCCAGCCGGGCGGCGAGGGCCAGGGCGGCCTCGCGGCTGGGGAAGTCGAGGGCGACGATGATCGGGGTCGGGCAGGACATGGTGCGGGCTCCAGGCAAATCGCGGTGGCAGGCATTGTAGCGGACCACCAGGGTCTGTTGACGCTTTGGCATAGGCCGCCAAAACGTCACCCTATGACAAATGCTCCAGGGCGAAGGCCAGCACGAAGCCGGCCAGGGTGATCAGCCCGGTCAGCGCATGGGTAGCCTTGAAAGCCTCGGGAATCAGGGTGTCCACCAGCATGCAGAGCACCGCGCCGGAGGAGAAACCCAAGGCGAAGGCCAGCCAGCCCAGCGACAGCCCCGCCAGCAGGGCCGGGGCGATCATCGCGGCGAAACCCGAGAGGCCGACGATGACGCCCCAGAGGGCAAACACCTGGCGCCCGCTGCGCCCCTCAGCGCGCAGGCTAGCCGCGCTGGCCAGCCCCTCGGGCAGGTTGGCGAGCAGCACCGCGACCAGCAGCACCCGACTCGGCTGGCCGTCGTCGAGCAACCCGAGCCCCAGCGCCAGGGACTCGGGAATGCCGTCGAGGAAGGCCCCGGCGGCGATCAGCAGACCGACCACCGAGCCCTTGCCGAGACGCCGGGCGCGATGGTGCGCCTCTCCAGGCGGTCGAGCCCCTCGTTGGCCAGCACGAAGGCTACGCCGCCCGCCAGCAGCCCGGCCAGGGTCGGCCAGACGCCGCCAAGCCGCTCGGCCTGGGGCAGTTGCTCGAAGCACAGGGCGGCGATCAGCACACCGCTGCCGAAAGCCATCACTGCGGCGACCAGCCGGTCCGCCAGGCGTGCCGCGAAACCCAGCCAAGCCCCGAGCAGCAGGCTGCTCGCCGCCAGCCAGCCCCACAGCCCCGCCTGCAGTATCAGCGACTCCGGCATGCCTTCCCCCCCTTTTGCCGGGGCAAGGCTAATCTTACTGTGTCATAAGCGTGGATGCCCCAGACCTCCATACAGGTCCCGGCAATACTCAAGCATCAGGTAGACACCCAGTTGATGACGCAGTGTCGTGATCGAGTCCGCCACATGCCGCTGTGCGCGCTGGCCGACCGCGGGGGCGGTAATCCGCGGGAAGCGCAGGTACCGTGCACCCCATGAGGTTTTTTTTTCCTT
>Ga0209575_10000469_pt1 | contig 25592 bp, 4 predicted proteins | sample Medcelwee11metaG_FD_187172 | JGI IMG/M metagenome (GOLD analysis project Ga0209575, IMG submission 187172) | Freshwater pond sediment microbial communities from the University of Edinburgh, under environmental carbon perturbations - Medium... | ecosystem: Environmental > Aquatic > Freshwater >...
AGGTGCCGTTCAGGGTCGCCTTGTCATATGTGGTCGCGTTACCCCACACCAAGTATCTGCCTGCGGCGATGGAGGAATTGGGGTTGAACGTGAAGACTGATGATCCGGAAGCGTTGCTAATCGCCTGGCCGAGAGAGATATGCGCGAGACTGATGCTTGGATCGGAGAGATTCAAGATGAAGGATATATTGATGTCTTCGGCACCCCCAATGTCTTTCGCATGAAGGAGAGCAGAATCAGCAATGGAGCTATTGAGCCCGTCACGGTCGATCTTAGTACCCATCGATGGTCCGATCATCTCCCACCCCATGACTATGGCCCTCCACGTAGGACTCATACCCTCCACTGATTCGTTGTTATAGCAGGTCACCGACCAATCATATCTTCCATAATCAAGAGATAAACCCTCGAAAGTGTTGGAGGCGTTGACGGTGACATTGAAATCAGTGGAATTAACCGCTCCGTTTACAATTAACGAACAGTTGCTGATGTTCTTGATGTCCGATACATAATATGTGAAATTGACTATCGTGGGCGAGGTGTACATGGTATTATGGGCGGGTGATTGGAGTGTGATGATCGGGCCCGGGACAGATATGTTAAACCTCCAAGTCGCGCTCGTACCTAGGTTACCGGATGAATCATTGCACCTGACATACCATTGGTGAAGCCCGTTGTAGAGCGACACCTGGGTGAAATAATTGATCGCTCCGCTCGTGAAATCATTCCTCGTCTCCTGGAGATGCCAGCCTGATCCCCAATTCCCGTAGAGCATGCAGGAAGCCAGGGTCGGGTCTGTCGGCCTGGCAGCGAAAGAGATAAGTTTGCTCGTCCTGATGGAATTGTTGGACGGCGAGATGAGCTGGACAATCGGCGGAGAGATATCAGAGACGTTGATGTACGAGACTTTTTCGGCAGGCGAACCTGAATAATAGTATCCGGAATCAGAGATATTGCACTTGACCAGGAGGTTTCCAGTGGACGTCGCGTTGAAGGTAAAAGTGGCGTTACCGTCGGCGTCGGTATTCACTATGCCCTTGAAGGCGCCCGCGAGGTAGAAACGCACAGGATAGCCTGAGATGGAACCATTGTCGAACTCATCCCTGATGAAACATGAGTAAGAGAAATTCCTGAACTGGAGGACCGATTTCTTGGACATATTGGAGTGGTTGATCTCAGACGTCGAATAGAGCGAGAAATACCTGACAAAGACGGTCCTGTTGCTGTTGCCAGAGGTATCGTTGACATGGACCGACCGCACGTAGATCCTTCCAATGGAAGGGAATTCAGCCAGGTCGGACGTGTCGAGCGTATAGTTCGCCCAGGATACCTTTCGCAGGCCGAAAGGCGCTATCGAATAGTTGACTGCGGTCCCGCTCGCGTTATGTTCGATTGTGGCATAGCTCAGGTTCACATTATCCTTCCAGAGGGATGAAGCGGTGACGTTCTCGCCGCGGAGGACAGGGGCTCCCTGGAAGACGCTCAGGGCCCAAGAGAGATACTGAGGCCTGTCGCTGTCTCTTCCGATCAGGAAATAGTAGAAACCGTTATCCGGCCAATAGGCTCCCAGGGAACCATAACCAGTCACTGAGTAGTTGCCGTAAGGGATGCCTGAGCTGTCCCAACTGAAATTCGCCTTCGCAAGCGCGTCTGTCACCTGAGGCACAAGATACTCTATATGCTCTGATTGAGTCGTAACCGTACCCTGCGTGATGTTCTTTGCCCTGAGGAAGATATGATCGACTGAGGCGTCCTGATTGCTGTCGTCGTTGCCCTGGTAGGTGAACTGCCATTTGACGAGGTGAGTCCCGGGACTGAGGACCACCGATGATTCGACATAGGTGGCGGATGTGGTTGAATCATCGAGGATACCGTCAAGGTAGAAGTTGACGGTGCCGCGGTTCTGGTGTCTCCTCCAGCGCCACCTGAGTGTCGACTCACCGTTCACATAGATGGCTTTTTCGAATGACGAAGTCTCGGATGCGTATTCGCATTGCGAATCTCCTGAGCAGTCGAGCCTGATGAGCGCCATGCCTGTACCGTCGTATGCGGTGCCTGTCGTTCGCCAAGCGCCCCCAGCGAGGGTCGTGGAACCGGTCTGCCAGTATCCTACAGCAAAGCTATCCTCCTCAAAATTGTCGGCAAAGAGATAATCATCATGCGAGGAGCGGTTCACGACCGCATCTGAGTTGTTGAAATATATCCCTATCCTGTGGGTTGTCCTGTTCCAGATATTGCTCGCCTTGACGAGAATCTTGGTGTTCGGCCTGTTGCAGCCGTTCGTCGTGTTATAGAAATAATAGGGGAGCTCCTCATTGCTCTGGCCTGCGAACCTGAGATCGCTGCAGTTTGCGTTCAGGAGGCCTTGTGAGATGAGGGAAGCCGTATCCAGAGTGATGTTGATGACCGGATAAGTGAAGCTCTCGTCCGCATGGCTCGTGACCGGTATCTCTATGCGTCTCTTCCATGACTCGTTCCACCAATACAGCGTCTGGTTGTCCCGCCCGAGGTTCCTGATGATGCCTGCATAAGCTTCACCGCCGACCAGCAGGCTTCCGGCGATGTCTTTTAGGAGCGCTTCTGGATAGATCTCTTCACCCTGCGCCACATGGGAATCAAAAAGGGTAAGGGTATACTTTGTCTCGAAAGTCACCTCGACCTTGAAATACCAGGTATCGCTCTGACCGTCGTTCAGCTGCGGTGAGTCGTCGGTACATTCCACATTCCATTCATAGACAGAATCTGGGAAAACAGAATATATGTACTGCACGATGCCTTCATTGATGGAATTATCGACAGCCACACTGGTCCCGTTGACAAAGAGTTCGCACTGATCGATGCCTGAAGTCACGTCTTCTACCATGAACGCGAACTGGACCTCTCCGTCGGTGTCGGTACTGGTGTTCTCAGGGCCGATGAGCGTGATCTTTGGCGGGAGGGTGTCTGGTCCGATAGTGACGTTCCTCGCCTGCGCCTCGCTCCAGTTCCTTGAATCGCTGGCATCAAAGCATCGGACAGTCCAGTTAAAGGAGCCGTAGCCGAGACCTGCCAGGCTGAAGGATTGGTTTATCCCTTTCGCCACGATGAAATCAGTCTGGTTCACCGTGGAATTGACGATGAGGGAGCAATTGAGGATGGAACTCTCATCAGTCACGTTATACTGGAAGTTCAGATCTCCTATGACAGACTCGTAGCCGTCCCCAGGGGAGATGAGGGTGACATTCGGGCTTGCGAGATCATAATCGACCTCCAAGAGGAATCCGGAACTGTTCCCCATGTTGCGGTTCACCGAGTCGTCATAGCAGGAGACATGCCACGAATAGCTGCCTTCAGGGACCATACCGAAGGAGAATGACTGGTTGATGCCTTCGATGATGGTCAGGTCGGTGTCGTTCCTGATGCCGGCAAGGATTAGGGAGCAGTTCGCTACTGAGCCCATGAAGTCAGAGGCTACATACGTGAAATTCACCTTTCCATCCGTGTCAGTCGAACCATTGATCGGCCATATGAGATCGACATCAGGCCCAGTGTTATCGGTTCCGACAGTGAACTCAAAGACTGCGCTCTGTCCGAGATTTTCCCTCGGAGAATCGTCGAAGCATTTCACTCTCCAGGTATGGGTACCGAAATCAAGGTCCCTCATGGTGATGTTGTGGTGCTGGCCTTCAGTGACTGGACCAATCGTGCTGTTCGCGATACCATCGACATAGAGCGTGCAGTTCTTCACTCCATGCAACTTGTCTGTCGCATTGAAGATAAAGGAGACGTTCTTGGGCGTATCGACACTGTCCGGCGGAGAGATGAGGTTGACTCCCGGCCCGATCCTGTCATCGATGACCGAGAATGACCTGTTCTCGGAGCGGAAGCGGTTATTTAAGAAGGCATCGTCGAAGCACTCCACATTCCATGTGATGTTCTGGAAGCCAGGGAGCGTGAGATTGTGACCTTGCTCGGCTGCCTCAGGCGGGGCGGGGAAATCCTGCCTGGAGACGAACCCGGTATCATTGTAGTACCAGATGGAGCAGTTCTCAAGGCTTGAGTAGATATCTGAAGCTGAAAAATTGGTCCAGACCGGCCAGGCCACAGTCTCGAAACAGTCAGGAGCTCCAAGGAGGGTGATGGAAGGAGGTGTCGAATCAAAAATGGTAACCTGCACATCGATGTGATCCTGCCCTAAGGTCGTGTAATAGTACCCGCTCGAACCGATGGAACAATTATAGGTGTAGGTCCCCGGAACTGCGAAGCTTGTATTGAATTCCGCCCATCCTGAGGAGTTTGTCTTGTCGCTTCCGATATAGGTCGTCCCCCTGTATAGATAGACCGTATAGTCCTGGATGGGAGAGGAGATGTCCTTATCGAAAGCCTGGCACCTGACTGTGAAGGTCTCGCTCTGGTTTAGTGTCGACTTGCTGGAATGGATCTTGGTGAGGTTCGAGTAGTCATAGATGAAGAAGTATCCTAGATTGCCGGTCGAGCCGTACATCCCGACATCAGATGCATAGATGCCCTGGACGTCGACCCTTCCAGCGAAAGGGAATTCAGTGAGGTTGGAGAGGACCATGGAATAGTTCGCCCATCTTCCCGTGACTTGTGCTGTGCGGTTCCTGTTCGAACCGTTCCCGTCGTGGCTGGCGAAAGCAGGCACCCTCAATCCCCTCACTGCGTCTTCCCAGTAGGAATAAGCGATAATTTTGTGCGTCCTCAAAGCAATCGATCCCGACGTCACGTTCAAACCCTTGATGGTCGCGTTCGGCGCTGAGATCGAGTGCATTTCGACAACCGAGACCATGCGATAGGCGGCCTCAGCATCATCAGAGGGGTGGCCGCTGGTTGCGAGCCCGGTGTTTGACCATGAACTGCCACCCCAGGTCGCAAACCCAATATCATACCAATTGGTCATGGCGATGAGATAGATGTTGTCTGAATAGGCGCTGTCGGCTGATACGATGTGTGCAAGATTGTAGGTGTACGCTCCCACTGTGTTTTCGGCACCATAAGCGGTCGTCCCGTTCGAGACAACCCGATATCTGACCGACATATAATCTGAGTTCGACCCGGGATTGTTCTCCCATTCGATATAATGGATGAGCGCGTCTTCCGAGACGCCCTCGAAGGCTGCGTCGAACCCGATATATGAGGTCGATTGCAGTTCGCTCGTCGGTTCGCCCATATTGGTCCAGGCGCTGCCGCTCCAGATGAAAGCATTGAGATCGGCATCAGCATCCGAGAGGAGAGCGATGATGCGGTCGGATTTATGGTCTGAAGCGATCTGGATGACATAGGCGTCATCCCCCATGCCAGCGGCGGTCTGATCAGCAGCGTCCCAGGCGCTGTTGACATATGCCCTATAGTGGATGTTGTTATTGTTGCCGTTCCTGTAGACAATCATGCCGTGGTCGGAGTCACCCTCCCATGCCACATCGAAGGTCTTGAGGGTAGCGAAGGAGTCGGTCGAAACTTCTGTCACACCGCTCCAGGATGAACCGCCCCAGACCTGGACATTGATGTGGCCGTTCACGTCAAGTGTCCCCATGATGATTTTTTCAGAGCTGATGTTATAGGAAGGCTCCATCTCGATGAACCGGACAGTCCCGCCCACGTTCGATGCGCTCGATTCGGCTCCCCACGAAGAACCGTTCCATACGCGGTATTTAGGGGTGTTCGTGTTGTCTCCCCACACCACGATCCCACTGCCGGTATTCTGTGTAAATGCTGCGGCGATCGCCTTGTAGTTGCTTCCGGTCGTGAGCTCAAGAGTGAGGTTGTCCTTCCACGCGCTCCCGTTCCAGACGGCAGCGAAGACATCCTGTTGCTCGGTCTGCCATATCGTCAGCGCCTCTTCCTTGAATGGATGCGACGCGACCTCGACCCAGCGAGGATGGTCCGCGCCATCTGGGACATCACTCTTCGCCTCACCCAATGAGGAGGTGGTGATGTCGAAGAACTTGTACCTAGGGGAGAGCTGTTCGGTATAACCACCTGTGCCGTCGAAACCCTGACCCCACATGAAAAGGGCGTCTCCTTGGATTGCCGGATCGACAGCGAGGAGCCAGGCCCTGTCTTCCAAGAAGGATTTTTCCCCTATCCCCACAAGACCGCCATATCTGATCTCCGCTTTCCCGAGCTCATAGAGGTACGGGGTTAGGAAGGGGACCTGGGATACATAGGAGACCTGCTGCTTGGATGAGACACCCTTCCATGTGAGGGTGGTTGTCGAGCCATCCGACCGAACCTCCGCGCCTCCGGAATCCAGGATCTCGAACGAGGAGGGGAGACGCTCGATTATATCAAACTCCTTGTCCCAGCCGAGGGCTTCAACCCTGAAGGTGTTCTTGAAGGGTCCTCTCCAAGGGTCGAAGGTCATGGGAACGTCCCTTACGATATCAAAGATGAACCTTTCGGCTGTACGGACAGAGGAAGAGATGATGACGTCCCCATCGCCAGTGATGGCTTTCGCCATGAGCGAATAGGTGCCGAGCTCCTCAAGCGTGATGTTGGCCTGGTAGATGCCCAGACTGTCTACTATGATACCGCTTCCAGTCGAACGTACTATCGACTGCCCAGCCGGAGATTCCGCTTCGAGGATGACCGAGGCGTCATGGACGATACGGCCTTCCTTGTCGAGAACCACCATCAGGACCTCGGCCTCTTCGCCCGGATGGTAAAGCGGCTTTCTGGTATTGATCGAGACGAGGCCATAGGTGAACCAGACCGTAAGGGTGCTGTTGTCCTGGACAATCTCCGCCTGGTATCGTCCTGGCCTGATAGCATTCGAGACATGCCTGATGCGCACCATATCGTCTGAGATGTCCACGGCGAAGGGAGCCTGCGTCCTGTTCTCGTCCAGGACGATCGCGGATATGACGCCGCCGATAGGTAGGACGATGTTCTCATCGAAACCGAAGTGCTCGGTGATGCCTTTGTTCTCGAGCAGGATGGTCCTTGACATGACAGCTGCGCCTTTCTCCGCCCTGACGACCGCTTTGGAATAGAGGTTCTCATCAGATGAGACGATGAGCCGGAATTCGGTGGTCAGGCCGGTGACGGCTTTTTCGGTTACCGACCCGTCTATCGCGTGGAGCTCGACCACGACTGAATCAGGCGTGATCTCGGTCTCGCCCTCAAGCATCCTTATGATGACCTCGGTCTCGACAGCTCCGCCTAAAGTCTCCACCTCGAGAGAGAGGTTACCGGTGTCAGAGGGATCGAGGTATCTCCTGTCCTCTCCGAAGGAGATGAAATATTCAGGGGGCTCTATGGACTCCTCGCTTCTGATAGTAAAGGCGATTATGGTCTCTTCATCGCACTCCCATCCTGGCCTTGCAGAGTCGGTCGCGAGGTTGAACCTGCCCTCGAAGACAGGAGACGGGTCGTTTCCGTCAACGATCTCCTCAGGGATATCAGGAGGCTGGATGATGCCTTCGACGTCATGCTCTGTCACGGCGAAAGTGGTGAGGTTGCCGCAATGGATCTCTGAAGGGAAGACCGCTCTTGTCCCTTTGAGTACTAGATCGTTCTTTCCAAGAGTCTTCACCCTGACGACCCAAAGCTTTCCGTCGATGACCTCGCTCCCGAGGATTGTGATCTCATCCAGGATGATGATCTCGATCTCGAAAACCTGAACTGAAGTATGAGGGGCGATCCAGGTCAGCAGTTCCACAAGGCCGTCATTGTCCGAGTCTTCCATGGTAAGGTTGAAAGAGGGATCATCAGTGACGTCTCTCCTTTCCCCATCGACCATCCAATAGAGCCTGACCTGATCAGGCCTTGCAGGCGTGATTCCAGCTGAAGTGGTGATATTCTGGTAATGGAATCCGCTTTCAAGGATGACCTGCTTCCTATCTTTCGTCACCTGGCGCTCTTTGACTTCAGGTGCCGTGGTGATGAACTCGATGGCCCTGGCCTTCGGCGAGGTTTTCACCTTGACTATCTCATCAGGCCTCCTCGTCTCGCTTTTCCTTATCATCGAGAGGATCCCACCTCTCCTCTTGAAGGGGGTACCATCATTAAGAGATATTGAAGAGACATCTCCCATCATGGAACCGTTCACATCAAGGATCCTGACCTCTTCGGCTCCGAATGGAAGCTCTGCCTGTCCGTCTTCTTGCACCGGGATCTTCCACCTGACAGGCTGGCCTGCCACTGCAGGGTATTGGTAGGGCGCGTCGATGAGCAGGGAAGGGGATTCAACTAAAGCTTCCGACAAATTGGTGGAGATATTTGCTGAACCGTTTTCTGCGACCGAACCGTTCATTGGAAGCGTGATGTTTGAGGGATATCCCGAAAGATTCACCGGAAGCGTGAGATTGACTGAGACGTTACCAGAACCGTTCAATGAAAGATTCGATGAAGAGGACGAATCATTTCCTGAGAGATTGATTGAAAGGTTCGCTGAGAGAATATACGATCCGTTTTGGGAGATGTTTATTGGGATAGGAGGGGTGAAGTTACTATCGACCCAGGCATGGTTGCGCAGTCCTATGCAGCCGCTTTCGCCAATTACTATCGAGAGGTTGAGGGAACCATTATGCCCAGGACTTTGTAGGAGGACCTGATATCCATCAGAAGAGTTATCGTCAACTGATATTTTGAGCCTGGTTCCATTCAGCGAGACTAGCAATCCGGACGGTGTATCGATGGTGGCATTGTCCAGGGCTCTGCCGAAAACAGAGAGGTCTATGGTAAGAGAGGTATTGCACTCCCCGATAGTTCCATCGTCCATCCTCTGATCTTCATATGATTCCAGCTCAATGAATGCTTCCCTGGAGCAACCAAGGCAGGAGGCGATATCGATGGTGTGATTCCCATTGACTGATGAGTTGATCACAGCATGGGTGCCATTGTAACTTATGTTGACCCCTAGGTCGTGGCTGAAGGAAAGATCAGGGCCGAATGAGGAAAGGTCAGCTGTGACTATCCCATCGACCGGTGCCTTCAACGATATCGAGGGGATGTCTTCTTCGGCAAGGCTATCCATGAGGGCATCAGATGATCCGCCCTCCAGCAGGAACTCGAGCTCTCCAGGTTCAGCGTAGGTCGAGATCTTCACCAGCCTAAGCGCGTCAGCCACCACTGTCCCTTCGGTCCCATCAGTCCCGATGACGACTTCGCTCGATTGATTGAGATCATAGCTTCCCAGGAAGAACCAGTCAACAGATACCTGCTGGTTCACCCGCACCGTGTCAGACCCAGACTTGTGCAGGATGGTGACAGGAGTGCTGGCGGAGTGGGCATCCATCGCGGGATAATGGAGGTACGCCTCGTATGATGAAGTCTGGACTCCAGGCCTGAAAATGAAGGATGTCTTCCCTTTCTCTCCTGCCCGGTCATGGACGAAATCAGCCCCATGATATCCCGGAGTCCTATAATCCTCCAACCACACTCCAATGGTAGACACTTCAGGATCGCGGTTATCGACAATCATCCCCGGGAGGTCGACAAGCGTCTGTGTGCCAGGCAAAACTGAGTAATAAAGATATGCGGTGCCCTCCATATTCGGGATGACCTCCCCGATGACAATGACGAGATAACCGCTCATCGATGTGCTGTCGAAAGAGGAATGCGAGAGGCCGGCCGGTTGGAATGAATAATCGAGGTGGCTGCTCGAGAAGGACGGAGCAAAGACCTGGAGTGAATCAAGCTTTGCATCATCATCGAGGTTGACCTTGACTTTGATGGTGAAATTTCGCTCATAGTCATTTGTCATGAAACGGATCGGAATCCGATATGGGGATCCAGAGACAGACCATGAATCATCGCTGAGGAGGGACCTGTAGTCGTTCCCAGGGTCAGCGTCCAGAAGATTCTTTCCATCACGATGGAGCATGGCGGTGATGAGACCGTCGATCATTGAGATGTTAGTCTTCACTGGGACTGCGCAGCCCCCGCACAGACTAATATCTTCGAACGAGAGGAGCATATCGCCATATTGAACGTCCAGATCAGCGATCGCGTCTTCCATGCCATCGTTCATGATGGTTATGGTCGCTTCATCAGAAGGTTCTATTCCCAGCACGAGTAGATCGCCATCAGGCCCTTCCTGGATTTCTCCATCTAAGGTCAGGAGATTAGATACAACTACGATGCTCGATGACCTGAACGGAGACGCGTTGAGCGTAACCTGTATCGAATTCTGTGCGGTGACTGTGGCTATGACAGTGAAACGCTCTCCTGGCAGGATGATGCCAGTATCTGTCATCCCGTCAAGGTTGGAGTCATCCGCTTGGAAGGTCTCTGCTCCTTTCTTGACCTTGATAGACAGCACCTCCCCTTCAGTAATCACTCCGAGCGTGATGATATCAGAGCGGTCGGTGTCCAAGAGGAAGTCCCAAGAAATTTCTATTGGCTGTTTTGGTACTGCCAGGATGGACTTGGGCGATGAAAGGTTTCTCAAACCCTGCGCTTTCACTACTGCTGGGGCTTCCGGAGCCATGAGCATCACCGCGAAGGACGAATCCATCGGGATACCGAAGACCGTGAGGATTTCGGAAACGTTCTCAAGGATGAATCGGAATGTTCCGTTGGTCCCTGAGATATTGAGGGTGCGGTTTTGACGGAGGGACCTTAGCGTGAGATTGCCATCCATCCCAGGGGTCACATTCATGAGAAGCGAAGTCCCATTCGGGAATCTGCCGAAATATCTCGTCTCCCACGAGTTGTTCAGGAGGAATGAGATGTTGAGGAAGGGGGGCTCTTCCTGGATACCTATCCTAAAGGTATGGTTGAAGGCCATCGGGCTGCCTAAGATATCGGTTGTGACTTCCACAATGTAAAGTCCGGGTGTTACTGTCGGGAATGTTCCCTCGTGATAGCCTTCGAACGAGTCCTCGAGTTCGATGGGATTTTTGTTTCCTCCGGGGAAGGTGACGGTCGCATCGAGGGGGATCGAAAGGATGACGATTCCGCCTATGTCTGCCGAGACGTTGAAGCTGACAGTATCTCCGGGATCCATCCGCGGGCCTTCCTCGAAGGTGAGGCCGAACTTCGGAGCCTGGGCTAACGCCGGGAGAGCCAGGAGGAGCAGGACGAGGCAGATGATGAGCTTATGGTCCCACCTCATGGCCGCTCACCTCCTTTGTCCCTGCATCTCGCGAAGGCTGTCGCGATGGTGGTCTGTGAACGGTTCAGGGCTTTGGCTATGTCGCCTGTCTTCATGCCTTTGCGCACTTTCAAGTGCCAGACGACTGCCTCGAGCGGGGAACCGGTCCTCGCTGAAAGTATTTCAGCCGGTATCTTCGGCCCGTCCTTGGTCGGGGCAGGGATCCCTTTCGTTTGCGCGCGTTTCAGGATGGTCCATACGTTCCGCCTGTCCATTCCGAGGATCTCTCCGATCCGAGAAGGAGAATGAGAATAGGTGTGGTGAAGATAGGAGATTGCCGCCTCGCTGAAGCTGAGCGACCTGTCGCAGAGGACGGAACAGGGGATGAGGGCTGTCCGTTGAGTATCTTGAGTATTTTTTGCCGGCATGACTTATCCTGATTCGCGCGCAGAAGTATTCTACATTGTGTGACATTAAAAAGCTTGCGAAAATAGCGCCTCTTAGACGCGATACAGAGAGCATTGATCCAGAAGAGGGTATGGATCAGGATTTGCATCAGGGTCAACACGGCACAATATTTATAAAGTTCCGTGGAACCCGAAGGAGGACAGGCCGCGATCGCTTAGCCTGGCCATAGCGCCGGATTGCTAAGGGCTGAAAGTCCTTCAGAAACCGAATATGGCTCGCATTGATCCGGTGTCCGAAAGGGCACGGGGGTTCAAATCCCCCTCGCGGCGTTTTTTAAGGTGGGCCGGAAAGGGCCCGCCGCTTTCTTGTCAATCACTTTATATAGAGCCTCAATATGACCATCATCGATGGCATCCATAATCACTCATCCTGATGAGAGGCTTAGGATAGTCTGCGCCCCAGTCAAGTCGATCGATAATAAGGTAAAAAAGGACGTGAAACTCCTCATGCAGGCGCTTGAGGAACTAGGTTCCCCCCTCAGGATGCTGACCGGGATCGCATCGAACCAGATTGGGCTCTCGAGCAGGATCATTGTCCTTAAGAATCATAAGGAAGGAAATGTGACTATGATCAATCCGACGGTCGAGCGACGCCTCATCCCTTCTCTTTCCATCGAGCTTTGCGCGAGCCTTCCAGGGAAGATCAGGCTCAAGAAAAGGCACCTCATGACAAAGGTCCGCTTCACGGACCTGGAGAACAACAGCAAGACCCTCACCTTCTTGGGCTCTGACTCATTCATCATGCAGCAGGAACTCGATCATCTTGACGGGAAGCTCATCATCGACTAGGGCATTTCGGTAAATCTGTCCACAAGGATTAAAAACCCCTGCTGTTTCTCAACTGCCATGGGCAAGTAATTCAGCCTGGTAGAATGCCCGGTTCGCATCCGGGTTGCCCCGGGTTCAAATCCCGGCTTGTCCACTTTTTACATCTCAAGGCTAGCTTTGTTTATCGAGGGGGATTTGAACCCGCGGGTTCACGCACAGAAAGCAAAGCTTTCTGGCGCCGTGAGCAAGCTCCCGGAATCCCGGCTTGTCCATTTTTTTTCTCGTTGCATGATGTTATGTGATTCAGGGGATTTGAACCCGCGGGTTCATGCTCAAAAATCAAAAATTCCGCCGCACTGGACTATCCTCGGCAGCCGATGTATTGACGCTCATGATTAGCGGAATTTTTGGTCTTGTTGGGTTACGCCCTAAAGGGCGGGCTACAAAGTGAACGAAGTTCACTTGTACAGGAAATCCTACGGATTTCCTTGTATGAAACCCAACAAGAATCAAAGATTTTTGGCACCCCGCGAACTTGAATTTGCGTGGAATCCCGGCTTGTCCATTTTTTTCTATCATTTCTGGATTGGACACGCTAAGGGACCAAAGGTTCCTGGCGTTGGGATATCCTCGATATCGCGGATTATCCACTTGTTCGAATAAATCGTCCTATAGCGAGTGGATTTAAATGAAGAACTCATCTAATCTTTCCATTATCTGAAACAAAATATCCATCTGGCCTGATCAAGACACTATTCCTAAACATCTGTTCAATATATGCGCCAAGCCAACCAAAACTTCTAGCGATAGTAAAATTCACTGTATTAAAGTCTGGCTTAAAACCCATATGATATAACAACGGTGATGACCAAAAATCAACATTAGGGTATAACCCTTTCTCTTCTCTGCAGATATATTCTATCCTTTTTCCGATTGTCGCATAGACTTTATCACCATACTTCTCAATCATCGCCAACGCCATCGGTTCTAAGATTGTGGCCCTCTTATCCCCTTTTTTTAATTTACCATGCCCTTCCCCAAATACTGAATGACCAGAAGCTAACACATTCCTGACGTAGGTATCGATCTTATCAGTAATGACGTTCTCGTCAGTCAACCCTCCCAACTCATAATCCTTTATCCGTTTCCATTGTTCCATCACTTCTTTGCTTGCTCCGCCATGCAAAGGACCTTGTAAAGCGCCTGTCGCAGCGGACATAGCAGCAAATAGTGTTGAATGTGTCGATGCGATCTCTGTCGTTGTAAATGTAGACGCATTAAAACCATGAGACATATGCAGATTGACATATATTTTCAGGATTTCATGGAATTCGTCAATTTTTGCCTCATCCTTAAAATACATGCTCAGGATATTTGTTATGTAATCGTTTGTCGGGTCAGGCCTAGTGATCTTATCCAATATTTCCTCTAATCTTTTTGTCCTATCCATATTTTTTACTTCCCAAATGTTCAGTAGAGAAGCTGAGATTGTCGGCATCTTCGCTGAGATATCAAGCCCCACCCCGATAAGCTTATTCGCTAGTTCCCATCTATGACCCTTATCTAATAGATTATATCTATTCAAGTTGATATGATCACTAAAATTACCTAACAGGGATACCGCTGTCCTCATCACGGCCATCGGTTCAGAGATCCTTACATCGCTTTCAAAGATATGCCGATATAATTGCGGAGGTAATTCCATATAGTTAGCCACAGTATTCGTAATTAGCCGTACTGTTTTTTCGCTCACATCACCGGTAATCAATAAAGAGGCAGTTTTCATCGGATCCCAATTCGCCACTTCATCGATGGGCCTATCCCTATAAAATAATTTTCCACCATCTTCACTAATTACTCCACAGACCGCTGTTTGCGTAAAAGGGACTAATCTCATCCCTTCATCAATAAAACGCCTTTCACCTGTTGTAGTATCATACACCAATTTAGCATTAGGATTCTCTTCTAATGCACTCTTAAAAATCGGTAAAAACATCCTGACAATCTCAGCATCTAAAGTACCCTCCTCAACTAATTTTTTTATGGGTACATATTCTCTAGAAAATGGCTTCAGAACAACACTATCCGGACTTGAGATATAAAATGGATCAGCCATGAAAAAGATAATGAACTAGATTATATAAAATTTATTATTTTATTACTATTGAATTATGAATAAAATTTATAAATAGAGACGCATATTGTAAGTAAATTATTCTAAATTTAATTAAAACCAAGATAAAAAATAGATATATTTTTAAACAATTACTGATATTGTAAGTAATTGGGTTTGGATTTTGCGGTCAGCGAAGCGAAAAGATGCGGAATATAGTGAAATCTGGGTAGATTGCTCGATATTCCACAACCGCCGGCTGACCTTCTCCCAAGCCCTTGTCCTCTTCCTAAAAGAAGAGAAAAAGCTCAGTCTCGCAGACATCGCGCGGCTCCTTTCCCGCGACCAGCGCACGATCTGGACCCAATACGCTACCGCAACCCAAAAGCTCGGGCCCAGCTTCTACCGCTATCCGGAAACCCAAATCCGACTGCCTCTTTCTCGGCTATGCGGACGCGAGACGAGCATCCTTGAGGCAGCTGTCCTCCACCTGAAAGGGGAAGGCCTGAGGAACAAAGAGATCGCCGAAGCGCTCGGCAGGAACGAGAGAACCATAGGTTCGCTCCTCGTCCGCATCAGGAAGCGGGGTGAGGCACAATGAGCGCTCCCTTCCTGAAGAAGATGGGGTGGATGCTTGTCATCCTGCTCCTCATGGCGCCGCTTATCACGTCGGAACTCATTGTAGAGATCACTCCGACAAGGCAAGCCTACCTCTTCGGAGAACCTATCGAGTTCAGGATAGAGTCAGCGTCAGGCACACCGCTCAAAATCGAGATCAGTGATCCGAACGCAGAGGTGACACGCCTGCGCGATTGCACTGGGACATGCGGATATAGCTACATGCCAAAGATAGTCGTCCAGGGCGAATACAGGATCAGCGCGAGCGATGGGCAGTCGCTTCGGCAAGCGAAAGTCATGGTGACCGAGAGGCCTATGAAACCCGTACAGAAAGTGATACCAGACAATAGGTCAAAACCTACAGAAGAGTATGTGTTCGTCGACATCGAAAAAGAGATAGGATCTGGCCAGGAAGAAAGAACTGAGCCTATCATTTCAGCGGTGCGCAACGGGACATCCGCGAGGATCTCTGTCGGGACAAGGAACGTCGGAGAAAAGATAACCATCACAGTGACCGATCAGGAAGGCAGCGTGTATGTGCTCCAGCCACCATTCGATGGCGAGTCTTACACTATCGACCTCTACACCAATTCAAGCGCTATCGAAATCGAATTTGATGGGACGACGACTCACGTGGAGATCCAGAAACCACTAGAGAAGAATCCAGAGATCAGGCAATCGAGGATTGCGGAGATCATCTCCATCAAGGATTCGCAGGGCAGGGACATGTCAGCCAAAGTCAGGATGGTCACAAAAGACAGGATCATCGAGAACGCAAGCGACCTCAGAACCGCAGGGGATGTCAAGGAAGGAAGGCTCGATATCGATTTCGACAACCTCCATGTCAAAAAGATGGCGTTCAGGGATGTGGATAGAATCAATGTGACCGGAATGGCGCTTAAAGTCGAAGATGTCCCAGCGGAGATCAAGCGTGGGGCGAAACAGGCCTATGCGATCGATCCGACAGGGATGGAGTTCAGCGAAGCCGAGGTCACGGTCACTGCAGAGGGAGAAGTCCTCATGAAGTGCAAGGAGTACGACTTCGACACCAGGATATGCAGCGGTGAATGGGAATATGTCATGCATATCACACCAGGCAGGAACTACACCTTCATCCTGACTCCAGAGGACCCGATCTATGCGGAGATGGGCGTCACCTATGTCCTTGATGACGGGTGGGTGGCGAGCAATGCGGCGACGACGGTTTACAATACCGCGTCTCTCCAGATACGGGACAGGGCAGCCTCACGCAACAGGCTCTACATGAGATGGGACATCTCAGGCTTACCGCCAGATATCAAGGTCACCAATGCGGTTCTCGCCCTCTACAACAGGGTGGATGGAACTACTGCCTCCGCTTCAGTCTACCATGTGCTGGACGATTCCTGGCGAGGGATCAGAGAAACGACTCTTACATGGAATAACCAACCATGCGGTCTCCTCGTATTTAACGCGACAGCATGCAATGCCGTAGCTGAGGTCACCATCAATTCAAATACTGGCTGGAAACGATACAATGTCACCAAGATGATGAACGTGGAAGAGATAAGAGAAGATGGAAAACTGTCCCTCATGATAAGGACCCCTGAGACAGGAAACCTTGGCGCAGATGTCCATGATTCCTCTGAGACCGCCCAGTTGACAAGACCGCAGCTCAATATCACCTATCTCCTCTACCCGAGGGTATCACTCACTACACCCGCGAACGCGACAACGAGCTACAGGAACTCAGTCGAACTCAACTACTCTGCATGGGATGATACCACAAAACTGAACTGCACGCTCTATGGCAATTTCAGCGGTGAATGGAAGGCGAATAAGACCATCATCAACGCCCTCAACAACACCCATAGGAATTTCACCATATCACCCAGGGCAGGAGCATACATATGGAACGTCCTCTGCATAGACAAGACAGGACTCAATAAATCCGCCTCAGGAAACAGGACAATAATCGTCAAGAGACCTCTACTCACTGCTAACGCCACTACCTACCTGACAGTCCATACGGCAGGTATCTCAGGTACAACGTTCCCACCTAACTCCAACCTCACCATCACTTTCACCGACCCTCTCGGAGATAACGTCACAGGATACCCAAGGACCATCCTCACCTCAGGGACAGGGACATTCAGCAGGACATGGCAGGTGCCTGTCAATGCCGCAGGCGGCATATACACCATGGCAGCGCGCCAGACCAATGACTCCCTTGTCACCGCAAGCGCCACATTCGTGGTCTATGCGCTTTCCGTCACCCCGAAGAGGACAGATTATGTGAAGGATGAGACGATGAATCTCACTGCAGGAAGATTCACAGCAAACGCTGATGTCATCATCCGTCTGACTGATCCATATCTCGACCCAGTCTCAGGTTATCCTAAGACCGTGAAAGCCAACGCCTCAGGACAGATCAATGACAGCTGGCATATCCCTGTGGATGCCACCTTGGGTGACTACCAGATCAATGTGTCAGAATCAGCGGTGCCGGCAAGATCCAGGCTAGGTGAGTTCTCTGTTGTGAACGCGGTGATAGAGACACAATACGCCTCCTATGAGCCAGGAGAAATAGTAAACATCTCAGGCTTTGCCTGGGACGCCTTGCAGAATGTCACCATCAATATAACAAGTTCCTCGGGGACGATTGCCTATGGCCCGCGCAATATCACAGCCAACTCCTCAGGCATGGTCAATGCCTCATTCCTGGTCGGCTACGGACTCAATCCAGGAGATTATACCCTCTCCGCCCGCTCGCCCTCGAACCCCGCGAAGAGCAACTCATTTGTATTCGTCATCAATAGCCGCGCAGTCTCAGCGCTATCGCAGTATCCCTGGTACAGGACAGGCGACCAGCTGAACATCACCGGCCTAGGCTTCAGCCCTGGCGGAACAGTGAACCTCTCCATCACAAACTCGACAGGCCAGATACCAGGGTTCCCGCAGCAAAGGACAGCGAACAGCACCGGAGGCTGGAACAGGACAATTACCATATCAGGCATGAACACCGGATTGTACACCCTCCTTGCGGCAGATATCTCTTATCCCAACCTGAACACCACCTCTCTCTTCGAGGTCGTGAAAGAAGACGCGCTGCCTGGCAAATCGAGCTATGCGACTGGGGAAGCGGTAACTATCATAGGAGAATACTGGGACAGGATGAAGGACGTGACCATCAATGTGACCAATTCGACAGGCCATAAGGTCCATCTCGAGAATACGACCGTAAACAGCCAGGGCTCATTTGTCTATCCGTTCCTCGCGCCTGTGCCAAAGGGAAGCTCCGAGACTTTCAACGCGACCATCTATGAGCCGGGAAGGGACGGATGGGAGAGCTTCCTCTTCGTGGTGCAGTACAAGGCCAGCCTCAACACCAACCAGAGCAGGTACATCAATAACTTTACTGCTCGTATCACGGGCAACTATTACACTCCAGGCGGACTGGTCCAGCTGAACATAGTCTCAGGCAAGACAAAGACAAACGCAGAGGGATATCCTAAACTCATCTCAGCGAATGCAACAGGAGGTATCAGCCATCTCTGGAACACCTCGGATTACTGCCTGGGCAACTATTCTGTACGCTCGATCGACCAGACCAAACCGACCCTGCTCTATTCCGAGAAAAATTTCTCTATCGTGAAGGACTGGCGCAACACCTTCTTCGACGGCTTTGAGAGCGGGAGCCTCCTCACCTACGGCTGGCAGGAATACGAGATCCAGGCAGGATCCATCACCGTCACCAACGTCAACGTTCCTAAGACCGGTGCCAACCACCTGGAAGTGAGGGGACTCAACAACTATGTCAACCTCACGATCGACCTCAGGAAGAAATCAGACGCGAATATCACCTTCTGGTGGAAAGGCATCAACATGGAGGCAGGCGAGTATGTGCAGCTGAATATCTATGACGGTGTATGGCATAACAATGTCAAGCAATGGGGAGACCCGAGAGATACGAGTGTGTATTACCTAGAGAACATCTCGCTCGGACAATACAACCTCAGCAACAAGATCACCATCCAGTTCTTGGCAAAGATGAGCACGACTACTGATTACTATTATGTCGACGACTTCACCATCAAAACAGTGAATACGACAACTTGCAGAGAATTCGACTCATCGAGACCGAATGTGACGACGGTAGCTGCCACACCATCAACGGGCAAGATCGGAAGGCAGGTGAATATCTCGGCCCTAATCAAGGATGACAGGGGGATCAAAGAAGCACGGGCGAGAATAATATCTCCTGACGCGACAACCTACAACCTCAGTATGACTGACCATGACTCTAACTCGATATATAATCTGACTTTCACAAGCACAGCAGAAAGAGGGACCTATCAGGCCACTATCTTTGCCACAGACAACTCAAACAACATCAACAATACCCAAAAGACAAGCTTCACCATCGAGTATGACACCCTTGCGATAGCGACAGACAGGAGCAGCTATATCGTCACAGAGACCGCTTATCTCAGGGGGACTGGATTCGATTCCTATACTGACATCAATATCTCATTGCATAACGCGTCAGGCCACAGCTTGTCCGGATATCCCAAGATTGTCGAATCAAATATCACAGGAGGGATAACGGATTCCTGGGCAATACCAGCAAGCACCAACCTTGGGACGCTCTTCTTCAACGCTACACAGCTCTCGATCCCAGCGAGGAGCGCGAAGACCACCATGAGCGTGGTCGCGGCAGTCCTCACCATGGACAAGATCTCCTATGAGCAAGGAGAGACCTCCACTATCACCGGCTACAACTGGGATCCGACGGAAAATGTCACCCTCAATATCACCTCATCCGGAGGGACCTTGATCCACGGGCCTATCAATCTCACCGCGAACAGCACCGGCCAATTCAACACCACCTGGCAGGCAGGCTATGGGCTCGCTGTTGGAACCTATAGGTTGTACGGTTTCGAACCATCGAACCACATGAAATATGATTCTTTCACCTTCGAGGTCTCCAAAAGGACTGCCACCTTTGAATCGGATCATCCATGGTACAAGGAATCTGAGACCATCAATCTCACAGGGAAAGGATTCGCTCCTGGAAGCGAGGTCTCGATAGTCATCTCCAATACTTCAGGAATCCTGCCTGGATACCCGGACACCGTCACCGCAAACTCCTCTGGTGAGATCAACCTCAGTGTAGTGGTCACGGGATATGATCTTGGCAACTATTCCGCATACGCGGAAGATACCCTGTATCCTAACCTGAATTCGACGACTTGGTTCATGGTTGCTGAAGCATCATTCTCCACAAATAAGGCCACCTACGGAACAGGAGAGAACATAACGCTCACAGGAAGCTATTGGGACAGGGAGAGGAATGTGACCATCAACATGACCAACTCCACAGGACACAAAGTATACATCATCAATGCCACAGCCGGCGCTGATGGGATGCTCTCGCATTCCTTCGCAGCACCTGTTCCGAACGGCACCATGGAATCATTCACCGTCAGGGCTTACCAGGACGCGCTTGACTGGGATGAGAAGAATGTCACTGTCTTCCTCAAGGCCACCCTCACGACCAAGAAAACCGCATACTTCCCCATGGCTCTTGTCGATCTTGCCGGAGATTACTTCACCCCGCTCGACGAGGCAAGATTGACCATAAAGAGCCTATCGAACAGCGGGACAGCTGAAGGATACCCTGTCCTTGTCTCAACAGGAATAGCTGGCTCATTCTCGACTGTCTTCAATTCATCGGACTACTGCTCCGGTTCCTATGTCGCTATGGCGACAGATCTCCTGAACCCAGGCGTCCTCCAGGCCAATGCGACATTCTCCATCGCGTACGATCTCGAATCCTTCCAGAACGCTGAAGTCGATTACGGGAGGTACATGAACTGGACCTGGCTCCCGAACAGGGACAGCGTGGCATGCGGAAACAGCGCGGCCCATGCAAACTACAATCTGAGAGGGGTATTCACACTCGGTCCAGGGAACAACAGCTTCTTCACCGGTTCATGGAAGGAGTCAGATGACCTGCCGCTCGCGGCAGGAGGATCTGAAGAGGCCACCATCACCACGAACGGGGGAGACCGATACAATGGCATGATGATGACCTCCCCTACTAGGGTACCTGCGAACGCCATGGAAATCTCCTTCTGGGCCTATGGATACTATCTCTCAGGTGAGACCAATGTGTGCATCGCAGGGAACAGGTATTTCGGGACAGCGAACTCCACCCCGAACAACGATCGGGCAGAATACATCGGATTCGCGGTGTGGGTGGACAATGACGGCGACACCATGAACAACACGAATATCGACGATGATTTCATCATCTTCGAATCGCACCAGAGCAGGATCGAATCGGGGACAGTGAACTTCGCCGTGCCTGAGCAGACCTATTATGTCGATGTCGAGCCCTTCAGGGGAAAACGGGTCTACCTTACTGGGACTGTGACAGGGACGAGCACCACTGACGACGCGCTCATACAGATGGATGCTGTAAGGTTCATCTTCAATTCGACAGGATGCAGGCAGTTTGATATCATCAAGCCTAATGTCACGGATATCAACCCTGCGAACGGCTCTCAATCCGAGATCTATGAGGCTGTCAATGTCTCCGCGCGGGTCACAGACGACAGGACAGTCATCCTGAGCAGGGCGATGATCACCTATCCGAACGGATCGACCATCAACTTCACCATGACTGATCCTGACAAGAACAAGAGGTATAATGTAACCTTCGTCCCGAACATCCTTGGGGACTACCAGATCAGGATATACAGCCAGGACAACAGCACCAATGTGAACACGAGCGAGAGGGTGACGATCAAGGTCAGGGATACAGGAGCGCCCTCATGGTCAGAGAACAAGACAAGCATACAGTCAGGAGGGCAATACAATCCCTTCAATACCTACCAGTTCAATGCCACCTGGGCAGACAACTTCAGGATGGGGACAGTGAGGATAGAGCACAACTTCAGCGGCTCCATGCAGAACATCACGGTGACGGCAAACAGGAGCGGGGAGTGGTATCATACGAGAGGACCGATCGCCACCGGGACGTACAGGATCACCTGGTACGCGAACGATTCGTCAGGTAACAGGAACAGGACAATGCCGGTCTCCTATACGGTCACCAGAAACAGTTCAGTGATAGAACTCAAGCTGAACAGCACCCAAGAGAACAGGACTATCCAGGTGCATGGAGCAGTCCTCATCGAGGCAGAGGTCCTGGAGGGAGAGAAGCCGGTTGTCATTAAGATAAACGGAACCACGATCGCATCAGGATACCCGTCAGCTTCCGCAACTAGGACTTTCGACAGGATAGGGGCCTACAACATCACAGCAAGCCATCCGGGAACCAGGAATTACTCGGGGACCATGGTCACGCACTGGGTCCACTCGAACGATACCATCGCTCCGGAGATCATCGATGTCTTGCCAGGCAACGCGACCTATCATGGATACAATGAAACTCTCTCATTCAACGCGACGATTACTGATAACTTCGAGACCGATTCCGCATGGCTACGGGTATGGAACAGGTTCATTGAGATGTTCTTCGGACTCATCGATATCGGAGGCACCTACCAGGCCAATGTGACCTTGAATGAGAGCTTCGCCGGAAGCGTGAATTATTCCATCTCAGCGAACGACTCCATGGGCAACGTGAAGGTAGGCGAGAACTGGACCATCTTCGTCCTCGGAACGGTCCGAGCGATGACAGACAGGCAGAGCTACATACGGGGAGAAGTCGTGCAGGTGAACGGGACAGGTTTCAATCTCTCGGTGAACATAACCATCACCATCATGAATGCATCCGAGAAGATGGCGGGATACCCGAGAAACATCACCTCCGACAGGTATGGGGGCGCCAATGCCACATGGCAGATTCCTATTGGCCAGCAACTCGGGACATATAGCGTCCACCTGAACGATACCACATCGCCGAGGTCCGCATCAGCTACCTTCGATATCGTGACAGCGGTGGTGGAAGGACAGGAGGATTCATTCGCGCAGGGAGATCGGATAGAGATATCTGGATACAATTGGGAACCGCTCACGAATGTCACCATGAATATCACTGACTCTCTTGCTCAGGTCATCTACGGACCTTTCAACCTGACAGCGAACAGCAGCGGACAGATCAATGACTCCTATCAGGTGAGCTACGGAGCCGCTCTCGGCAGCTACAGGATATACGCGGAATCAGGGGAGAAATCTGACTATTTTACCTTCAGTGTCACAAAGAGACCAGTCACGCTCCAGACAGACGAGAGATGGTACCAGAAGGGAGACAGAGTCAATCTCACAGGAAGCGGCTTCTCACCAGGAGAGGAGATAACCATAACGATAAGGAACACCACGACGACTTTGCCAGGATTCCCCTTAAACACCACCTCTAACGGATCAGGCCATATTGCGAACGAATGGGTGGTAGGAGAAGGGACGAGGCAGGGATATTACAATGTCACGGCCATCGATTCCGCTTACCTTAACCTCAACGCGAGCACGTCTTTCAGGACCCCAAGAGCTGAAGGAAGGACAGACCAGGCATCATACAATAACGGAGACACGGTAAGGATTGCGGGAAGCTTCTGGCAGAGGTCAGGAAATGTCACCATAGGCATCACGAACAGGACAGGACACATGGCTTCTGGGTATCCTCTCAATATCACGTCGGATGGGGACGGAAATATCAGCACGACATGGACTGCATACACCAATTCACTCACAGGAATCAGGTATAATATCACTTTCAGATCGGCAAATGACCACACCATGAATGATACGAAGAGTATCATCGTCCTCATGGCAGCGACACTCCATACCAACAGGGAAGATTATGACCAATACGAGACAGCTCAGATCACCGGACAGTATTACACCGCCCTTGGCAATGTCACCCTTGAGATAAGGAACAGGGAGTATGACGCACTTGTCCCAGGATATCCGCGACAGGTGACTTCGGACGGTTTAGGGGACATTGCGACGTCCTGGAACACCAGGCATTACTGCGAGGGCAATTACTCACTCATCTCGACAGACAGGACTTATCCGTTGTTCCTCAATGAGGAAACCTACTTCGAAATCGATTATTATGACGTGACAGGGACCGTCGAGACCGGGGACAGCGTGAGCTACTCAGGGAATTATGGGGGATCAGGCGGGGCGATCATCAACTCGAGGACGAGCGACAACAGCTACCTCTGGTTCGGAGGAGTGGATACCGCGGCGAACGTGAACGCCTGGATGAGCCTCAACTTCGACCTGTCGGCGATCGGCATCGAGCCGTCTCAGATAATGAATCTCACATTCACGACCGAATACTGCCATTCAGGGGTCCAGAGCAATCCTGTCTGCACCAGCGGTCCTGCGCATGATGGCGAGACGAACGGCGAGCAGCGCATCGAGGCTTACAACTTCACATCGGGGTCATGGGTGCGGATCGGGGCGCTCTCTGTCGACGACCTGACAGTGAACGAGCAGACAAGCCTCTCGAGACTGTATTCAGGATTCACTGATCTCGTCTCAGATGACGAGCTCCGGGTGAGGCTCGAGATCGACTTCAACGAGATGGACAGCGATGACGATATGTTGGTGGTCGATTACGCAGGCGTCGGGATTTATTACAGGACTGATGTCTTCAGGCCGTGCCTTGAAGTGAGAGACTTCATGGAGAACGTGACGAACATCACGCAGCTCCCAGGGATGGAAGTCTCTGTCAAGGTAGACGGTTCAGCCCTTGATGTCAAATCAGACTATGAGGGTTTGAGGAATGTCACGCTCTACAACGGGACGACGCCTCTTGTCAGGTTCGAGCATGATTTCAACAGTTCGACTCTCAACCTGACATCCATCACCATGCTCTTCGATAACGGATCGGTCGCGGCAAGCGTGCCAGGCCATGCGATCACGCTCCTTGTCCCCTTGGTGAATGAATCATGCAACGTGCTTGTCTGCGAAGGGGTCTTTGACAGGGAGGGATGTGATGAGACGAATAACAGGACAGTATATGGCGATCCTGTCAGCGGATTATGCGAGATCGAGGTCAATGGGACCTGGGCGCAGGATGCGCCGGACAAGACCGACTTCCTGGTGACCTCCGCAGATATCTCATTGCCGGAAGGAGAGCATATCGAGGGAAGGACCATCTATCTGAACGTGACCATCACGAACGATGGGACGACAGAAGTAGAGGACCTGACGATCGAAGTATACGACAAGACCCATGGCGAGAGGATCAACATCACCAATATCACCTACATGGGTCCTGAATCTGAGCACACGATCAGGGACATCCCGTGGAGAGCTGAGATTGGCAATACTACGATAGAGGTGCGCGTCGATCCGTTCAATAAGTATGGAGAGAACGATGAGTCGAACAACAACGCTTCAAGGCAGGTCAATGTCTCTATCTGGCAGACCTATCATGGCCATGTGAAGAGCAACCTCACCATAGGGTCGGGCTTGTTCTCAGCCTATGAATGGTCAGTCCTGAACCACACCGGAAACTTTTACGTCGCGGGAGATGGGGTGCAGATAGACTGGACACGCCTGCAGGCGCTCGGAAGGACATCTGTAGGAGGGGTGGCGGCTGACGACTTCCTTGAGGCTGATACCG
>Ga0209575_10000470_pt1 | contig 25565 bp, 32 predicted proteins | sample Medcelwee11metaG_FD_187172 | JGI IMG/M metagenome (GOLD analysis project Ga0209575, IMG submission 187172) | Freshwater pond sediment microbial communities from the University of Edinburgh, under environmental carbon perturbations - Medium... | ecosystem: Environmental > Aquatic > Freshwater >...
AACAAGGAAGGATCAGCATTCCATGGATAAATCCATTAAAGCATTAAGTTCCTTGGCTGCCCACTATGTACCTATTGATGACGCTTCCCAGAAAACGCGGGTTGTGCGATCTCATAATGAATAGGGACGCCCTTATACTCTTTTGGAAGGAAAGGGGCTTCATGGTTCAGCATGACAAAAAGGCAATAATTGCCAGGATAAGAAGGATTACACGATAGTATCTTATCATTGACCGGTGCGACATTGACTCCATCAAGGATGGCTGGATCGAGATCGCCTGATACGATAAACTCACGGAGATAGGTGTCAAGCCCACCTGATAATTGTTTGAGAGCCTCATAGCCAGTCATATTGAGATAAAAGAAAGAGGGACTATATATATTTTACCATTTATGAGGGACAAATGTGAGTGACATCCCCCACTATTCCCCAGACGCAGGTTCACGAGCTGCCTCCTGGTCTAATTGATCCATAAAATCTGTTTTTCCACAAGTGTTTCACTAATGGTATACCTTCAGAATTGTGGAAAGAGCATGGTCGAAGAACGCTCGCCCGAAGCAAAATCCCTGAGAACCTGTTCGACCGAATCGCCCGGAACATAAATGGGCAGGCATGCCAAGAACCTAAAAATCTGATTTTTCCACCAGTGTATCACTGGTGGTGTGAGTGGAAAAATCAGGGTCTGAGAAAGTGTGCCTTTTGTACACCTCGAAGAACGCATTCGACTGTGGTTTGCTTTTCGCAAACCTCGGAGAACTTGTTCGACTGAGTCGCTCCGAGCCCATCAGGGCGAGCATGCCACCAGTCTGTGACCGATGGTGGGTGATTTCGATTGACTCTGCGGAGAGCTATTTCAATTGGCAAAAAGAAAAAAAATGAAAGGATCAGATCAGGATCTCGATCTCAGCTTTTTCGTTCAGACCTTCGATATAAGAATCGATGGCTTCACGCCTCTTTTCGAGAGTCAGCTGCTCGATGATACTTTCCTCGACCTCATCGAATGACTGCTGTCCGCCTTCGTGCTTCCCGGTGAGGAGGATGATGTGGTAGCCGAACTGGGTCTCGACAGGCTCATGAGTATAGTCACCGATCGCCTTGAGAGCGAACGCTGCCTCCTCGAATTCCGGGACCATCGCCCCCTCACTGAAGTATCCGAGGTCTCCGCCTTCAGGCGCGCTTGGGCAGCTGGAATATTCCTTAGCGAGTTCCGCGAAATCCGCTCCGCCTTCGAGCCGCTTGATGAGGTCGAGAGCCTCCTCGCTCGTGTTGACCAGGATATGGCTTGTGCTTATCTCAAATGGAGTGATGAAATCAGCGGTATTCTCATCGTAATATGCTCGCGCTTTGGCGCTATCCACGTTCAATTCCTTGAAGATAGTGTCATTGAGGAACAGGCCCATGGCCTTCTGCTTTGAATAGAATTCCATGACATCATCGAATGCGAAAGGCATCCCTTCAAGGCTTTCCTCATAATCAGAGAGTTCCATCCCTTCTTTCTTGAGCTTGGACTCGAATTCTCCTTTAATCACGTCAAGGTCAGCCTTGTAGCCATTCGCGATGGCTTCCCTGAAGATGAGTTCCTGGACGATGGTCTGGTTCAAAAGGACCCCTTCAGGGACCATGGACTTGTATTCGAGAGGCATCCCCTGCAGGAAGAGGATGATATCGATGTCTTTCTCGAAATCTTCCCTTGTTATAGCTTTGCCGTCGACGATTGCGACATCGGTTTTCGCGCCAGTCGTCGTGCTGACAGGCTTGTCTGTCGCGACTTCGCAGGAATCTCCGACGCAGGGCGCCGCCCGGTGATTGATGAGATATCCTGCAGCGAGGACGACGACGACAAAAAGGATCGCCCCTCCGATGATCATGATATTCTTGAATTCTTCATTGTCCTGTTTCATGGTTACCCCCTAAGAGCATTGAATATCACGGGACTGGTTGACGTTTTATTAAGTTTATGGTGCACTCATCCATTTTGGCCCGGATCGCCACGATCCCAAATTCTTACGATGATCAGTATATTGAAGAAGATCAGCATATCACACTTGAAAGAGAGTTGATGACATCCTAATCTGATCCATAGAAAGAACAAAAAAGAGCAGAATACAAGGGATGACGAATTGCCTCCCGAAACATATATATATCAGGAGACAATCCTTTCCCCCATCATGCAATCCTCAACAACCGATTGGGCCTGTTGTGAGCTGGCGTAAGCCTCGTGCATTGACAATTCTCGTTTTTGATGTGAAAAAAATGGAACAGAGCCAGAAAACTATAAACCATTTCGCGTTGGTGGATATCTCGAAGCTTCACCGGCACGAAGAGATAAGGAGAGCGCACTATGCGGAGCTGAGAAAGGAGATCATGAAAAACGGCTATGTCGAGCCAATCCTGGTCGAGGCTGAGCACTGTGTCATCCTTGACGGCCACCATCGGTTCGAGATACTCAAGGATCTCGGATACAAGAAGATCCCTGCGATCCTCGTCTGCTACAGCCATCCCTGCGTCAAGCTCTGTTCCTGGAGGGATGATGTCTGCGTGACAAAAGAGGAAGTAATCAGAAGGGGAAAAGAAGGTGACCTTTATCCCCCGAAGACATCGAGGCATATCATCGAAGGGATCAAGAAGATGAGGGTGCCGCTTACTGCTCTGATGTAACGCGATCTTGGAGAAACAATTTCAGGATTTCCGTATCGCGTGCAACATCGCCCTGTTTTTTGGATTTATCATCACCGCGAATCCATTTTTTTCAAGGTGCCTCATTAAATCTATGACCTTATACTCACAATCATTATCATGATGTTCCAGGCTTATTTTTTGAATGATCTTAAGGGTCTTTTTTGAACATCCGAATAGGACCCTATACTCAGCCCCCTCACAATCCATCTTCAGGAAATCGATCCGCTTGAGCCCGTTCTTTCTGACTATAGCGTCTAATGAAGTCGTATTAACCTGATAGGTTTTTCTTGATCCTTGAGGTCTTGAAATAAGGGAGTGCATACCTATATTTGTAGGATGGATATACATAGTCGCTTTGCCTTCTTTATCTGAGACCGCTTGATTGACTGGGATCACATTGCTGGATTTGTTCAGGGAGAGATTTTTGACGAGATACCTGAAATTTTCTGGATTCGGTTCATAGGAGAAGACCTTCCCCTCCTTCGCTAATCTCGAAGCGAAGATGGAGAACACGCCAATCTGTGCCCCGATATCAACGATGATGTCCCTTTCCTTGATCTCGAAGTGCTGTGGCGTATAAAACCTATAGAACCATATCTCATTGATGATCCCATTGTCTACACCGCCTGGATGGATGATGAATGAAACACCATTTCTCATCTTATAGAGGAGCGGTCGGCTTTTAATTATTCCGAGATAGTCTGCGAAAAACGGGAGCCAATTCCTGTTATGCCTTATAATATTATAAACAGTTTTGATTTTTGGCATCGATAGGATGGTTATCAGTATTTATTTAAAACTATTGATGAAGCGAACAGGACCACGAAGCATAACACAAGATATTTATAATAGTAACAATTACCTAATAGAAATGATTACTGATAAGGTAAGGACCACCTCGCAAGAGACCATCATCCTTGAGCACCTGAGATCAGTCAGGACCCATCCGACTGCTGACATGATCCATGAAGCGGTGAAGAAGAAGCTCCCTCATATCAGCAAGGGTACTGTCTACCGGAACCTTAACAAGCTGTATGCAGGAGGGAAAGCCAGAAGGCTAGAAGTCGATGGAGAGTTCCGCTTTGACGCAGAGACCCATCCCCATATCCATACGATATGCACATCATGCAAGAGAATATCCGACAGCTTCATAGAAAATATCCCACGATACGCCTTAAAAAGATTCATAAACAAGGATTTCATGCCTGAGTCAGTCACCATCATCTATGAAGGGACATGCAGGGCATGCGCTCTGAAAGAAAAAAAGGCAGGGACAAATTGAAGGAAGCAGGATTACGGACATGGGTTGCGCATCCCCGAAACCCTTATTAATAAGGAAGCCATTAAGGAAAATTGGGGGAGATTTCGAGGTGAATAAATGGGAACTACTGAAGAGAATCTGAAAGCAGCTTTCGCCGGCGAATCCATGGCGAGGAATAAATACGATTATTTCGCAAAAGTGGCAGAGAAAGAAGGCTACCGCTACATCGCGGATATCTTCCGTGAGACTGCCATCAACGAGCACCAACACGCGAAAGACGAGCTTAAGCTCCTGAAAGGGATCGGCGACACCAAGGCTAACCTCGCTGAGGCCTTCAAGGGCGAGGACTACGAATTCACCAGTATGTATCCGGACTTCGCTGCTCAGGCGGAAAAAGAAGGGAACCAGGATGCGGCGAGGCTTTTCAGGATGATAGCGAAGGTTGAAGAGCAGCACCGGAACCGCTACAGGAAGCTCCTTGAGATGGTAGAAGCAGGGACGGTCTTCAAGCGCGACATGCCGATCAGATGGAAATGCCAGAAATGCGGCTATATCCATGAGGGGACCGAACCTCCCCTGAAATGCCCTTCCTGCAAGCATCCGAAAGAATATTATGAGCCAGAATGCATGTGCTTCGATGAAGATTGCGAGACATGCTGTTAGAGGTGAGAAAATGGAGATATCAAATGAGATGTGTGACGCCCTGAACGGGCAGATCGGTGAAGAGCTTTTTTCCGAATACCTGTACCTGTCGATGTCGGCATGGTTCGAATCCGAGAACCTGCCAGGATTCGCGAACTGGATGAGAGTCCAGGCTGGAGAAGAGCATGAGCATGCCATGAGGTTCTACAAGTATATAGTGGAACGTCAGGGGAAAGTCAGCCTTGAGGCGATCAAGAAACCGAAAGGCGAATGGAAGAGCCCTCTTGAAGCGTTCGAAGAGGCATATAAGCACGAGAACCACATCACGAAATGCATAAGCGGACTCATGGATCAGGCGATAGACTCTAAAGACCATGCGACAGCATCCATGCTGAAATGGTTCGTCGACGAACAGGTCGAGGAAGAGGCATCGGCTGACGAGATCGTAAAGAAACTCGAGATGATAAGAGACAGTAAGCAAGGCCTCCTCATGCTTGACCACCAGATGGCGGCAAGGAAAAGGGGCTGAATCGCCAACTTTTTTTTCTATTTTTTTTTGCATGACATTCCTGATCGAGAGAGAATACTAATGCCCCATTGCCTTGAGCAAGATTTATTAACTACTATTTTAAGGAATTAGCTACCATTTTTTAGAATATTCAAATGGAGGACCGGACATGGGAACGAACCTGAAAACGATCATAAAGAGCGCAATAAAGGAAGAGCGCTATTTCATGGAATACTACAAGAAAGCAGCAGCGAAGACAGACATCATGTCTGCGAAAGATCTCCTGACAAAGCTCTCCCTCCAGGAGAAGGGCCACAAAGAAAGGCTCGAAGCGCTTGATATCGGTAGATTGGATGGGAAGACCCTTCCGGGAAAGCTTGAAGCGATCCAGCTCCATGATGACCTTCTCCTCACCCCGATAAGCGAGCTCAAAGGTCTGAAAGAAGTGTTCGCTTTGGCGATCAGGGCTGAGGCGGCCGCCCAGGAGATGTACAAGACCCTCGCGAAGTCAGTCGATGATACCGCAGCAAAGTCGCTCTTCACAAAGCTCGCTCTCGAGGAGAAGAGCCACGAGGCCCTCCTCAGGAAAGAATTATTGACCCTTGGGATTTGATGTTCCGGCGATTCGCATAATTGAATCAGGCATACCTATCAGAAGGATATGATGAACAGAGAGAAATCGAGTCCGGTTTTCGTGTAAAGAGGCACCTACAGCGAGGAAAAAAGTATTGTTGACCCATCAGTTGTTCATTAAAAGCTTTCGAAATCAAGACCAATGCAACAGATCAAAGGCAACCTGCTCTTTTCGAAAAGGAAGTTGGTCCTCGAGAGATACGGAGAGAAGGCTTTGGCAGATATCCTCTCTAATGCGAGACAGGATACAAGAACCTTGTTCATGGGGATCATCGATACCAAGGCATGGTATGACAATGAATTCTATGCAGATTTCCAGCGGGCATTTGACAAGACTTTCGGGAGGGATGAGTTCATCAGGATGTCTGCCTGTACGATGGAGCACCAACTGCAAAAATACTATGGCTGGGTATTCAGATTTGTCACGCTTGAGATGGTCCCTCCGCGAGCCAATGAATTCTGGAGAAAGATGCATCCATCAGGTGAGTTGAAGTGTGAGATCAATCGGCCGGAGGTCAGCTTCTCAGTGAAGGGATTCAGCTTGGATGATATCCAGGCTATCGGCCTCATGTATTATATCAAGGGATTTATTGAACATGTTGAGAAGAAGAGACATATATGCTCATTCAGGAGGTCTGGGAAGATGGACATCACCTTCACTTTCCTGGCTGAGCATTGAGGCGCCTAGTCCATATTGGTCATCGTATTATATTCCACCCAATATTAGTCATTAGTAATGTAATTGTCTCGCTCCAGCTCTCAAGATTCAACAAAGTTACATTCCGATATTAGGTGAAATTGCCAGCCCGCCTTTCAAATGAATAATATTATAAATAATCTTCATTAATGAATGTATGATGACAAAAAACAAGATTATACTAACAAGCGCAATAACAATTATAATTATTGGTTTAATCTTGATTTCCCTATATATTTCAAAACCAAAAAATTCAATTTCCTCAACTCCTGATGCCCAAAATATATCTGAGCTTATTATCTCCACCGATAAAAATCAATATAATGAAGGGGAAATTATAGACATTGTTGCAAAAAATGGCTTAGATAAATCAATCCTGTATTCAAGCGGAGGAGATAGATTTTGGGGAATTGAATATTTTAAAGATAATGAATGGATCGACCCCAATTATCAAGAAGGTGGTGGATTCCAATTGACTGAAGCAAATGTGGGAGATGTTTGTTATATAGCATTGTATGAAATAATGCCTCCAATAAGACTAGAATCACAATCTAGTATATCAAGTCAATGGAATCAAAAAATATGTCCCTTTGGAACAGAAAATCCAGGAGAACCAAGAACTGTTAAATATATAGAGAGCGGGAAATACAGGCTTGTTTTTAATTATGGTTTTGAAATATTGGAAGATGATCCATATAGAATCTCAGATTTTCAGAAGATTTATTCAAATATATTTATAATAAAATAGACGGCGGGCTGGCAACTCAAGGGGACGCTGCGCTTCGGGTCCACTCCGTTACGCCGACCCTCGCCTAACAGGAATTAACAGGTGGCGGTTCTCAGAAAAAACTCTAAATGTTTTTTCTTCCTCCCCAAAATCACCTTCAGCGACTTCATTAAATTCCTTTATATTTCATTTGGCATACTTATTCAAATAATTATTTGATATAAAACTCCATAGAAATATCCTTTTCAATCTTTCATTGATAGGATTTTCAAATAAGAACAGAAATCCCAGCATATCAAATGTAGTATCTCCCCCCCTCTTCCCTCACAAGTCCCTCTTTAACCATTGAATCAAGGAGAGAAGACATCCTGCCATCATTGATCCTCCTCTCCAGCTCTTCAAATGCAAGAGGCCCCACAAGCAATTCCCGAAGTATCCGCGCCCTCACCTGCCTCGTGCTCCCCTCGAACCTTGATTGGCGGGTTTTCGGCCTTATCCCTGTCTTCCTTGATGTCATGAGTGTCGCGCCGTAATCCATGAGAGCATTGTGCCATTCCCTCGCCCGCCCTTTCGGGAGGCACTTCCAGGCAAGCTCAAGGATCTCCCTGTCTACCGCCTCGTTAGACAACCCGAATTCCGCAATGATGATCCTCCTGATATTCGTGTCGACAGCCACCAGATCCTCATTCGCCGCGAAAATCCGGACTGCCGCAGCAGTATACGGCCCTATCCCCGGAAGTTTATTTCCCTCCCTCAATGCCTTGAGCACGTCTCCATTATACTCAGTATCGATGATTTTCGCTGCTTCCTGGAGCCGGATCGCCCGGGAATTATAACCAAGGCCCATCCAGGAAGAAAGGAGATCTTTCCTCTCCGCGCAGGCAAGGTCATGGACAGTCGGCCATCTGACGATGAATTGCTCCCAGTACCTGACTCCGCGCTCAACCTGGGTCTGCTGGAGCATGATTTCTGAGAGGAGGATATGGTAGGGATCCTGGGTGTTCCGAAATGGCAGATCCCTCCCGTGCTCCCGATAATAGGAGAATACTTTTTCCTGGAATACCCTGATGCAATCCATGGAAGGGGGCTCGCAGGACAGTATTTATGAACTTTACTGCCAGGAGCATATTTGCCAGTTTCTTCATCATCGTACCAAGAAACATCGCTTGAGCATCACTACCTCCCGTGGCGCGGGTCGGCGGTGGGGTTGGGCCCTACGGGCTACCGCCGTAGGACATTTTTTTGAAGAAAAAATGACCGTCCGCGCCAGGGGAGGGAGGGAGGGAGTGATGCGTTGAAGCAACGGCAGAATATACTGACGTTCAAAAGGTCTCGAGACGTAATTTGGACAAAGAGATACGAGGATCACCACGGACTTGCAAACGAACCTGCTGGGATCCATCCACGGGTCGGTGTTTTTTGCCATTTATACCGACTTCACAGGCAGTTCATGACCTATCGCTAGCATGTGCAATTGGTCCTACTTACACACAATAATTCTCATCGTGTCTCCCTTTAACAACAATCATCGGAACTATTTAAAAAAAAATACGTCGATACACTTATAAATAAAATGGCGATTCGCCCCCAGATGGTAACAATCGATGATATGATCAATGAGAACCGATCCCTCAAGGAGGCCCTGGATTTGCTCAATCAAAAACTCAATGGCTATGAGATCATGAGGCAGATCGAGAAAAAGCGGGACGGATATGTGAGAGAGGTAGTCAAAGCCGCTGTCGATCCCAATGTCGCGAAGGAGACAGTAATGGAATTCGTCACTGAATGCGCAAGGAGCCTCTATGAGGTTCCGGAGACAGGAAGTTCCCTGAGAGCGATTCTTTACCAGATTCGGCCGATGACAGGGAGATCATATGACCTCATCAAGAATGGAGAGGGTATAGAAGGTTCCAACCTCAACGATACACTCTATTGCATGCTCGACACCAATTTGTCAGGGAACGGCAAATCATTCCATGTCCTTCCAGAAGAGAAAAGGATACTCTCCATAAAGAAGGATACCGTCACCGGTGATTCCTATCTGCTGAGGATGCCTGTCACAAGCCTGAATGATGGCGCGAAGCCCCATGATGTCAAGCATATCCATCAGGGCACCTATGATAAGAGCAGGTGGCCTGACGCTGATCAGCGCGCAGCGTTCCCTTTCATTAATCCTATCAGTTCCAAGGTCGAATACATCCTCGTCATCGACAAAGGGGGAGAATCCCTGACCGATTACGATATCCGTTTTGTCAGGGATTTCGTCAGGGACGCCTCAAACGTCCTCGCGATCAAGCAGGTCATCGAAGAGGACAGGCAGCTCTATAATAGCGTGAGGCAGGGACTGCATAATCTCTCGACCGCTATAATGAACATCGAGGGTTATCTCGAGCTTTTGCATGAGAAATATCCAGCAGAGGGAAAGATACCTAAGCTAGAGGAGCAGTTCGATCGTTTCAAACGGGTCATCCGGCAGGTACGCAAGGGTGAGAAGATCCATGATCTCGCCCAGCAGGACTTGAAAGGCCGGATAGCAGAGATCGCTGATTCATTCAGGAAGATACAACCTAGAATTGAAGTCATCATGGATTTCCCAGGGCAGGACTTGGACGCCTATTATGACAAATATGTCATGACCGACGCGATCGAGAATATCCTCAGGAATTCGAGCGAGACAGATGCTATTGACAAGAGGATAGAGATTTGCCTGAGGCCTAAAGATGAGGGTTATGTCATGCTGACCATCAAGGACAATTGCGGAGGCATTGAACCCGAGCTTTTCGGAGCGATAATGCAGCGGCCAGGGATCACCTCTAAGACGCAGGGAAGCGGGATCGGGGTGAACAGCGCCATCTCTTCACTGCGCGAATGCGGATGTCTCGTCGACGTATTCAATAATTACCATTTCGGCCTTGAGTACCAGGTATTGGTCCCGAAAAAAAAGCCTCTGTGAACTCATAGTTTGCGATTCACACGGGTTTCCTGCCCAGCGTTGCTCAAAGCCTGCCCTTTGTACTCTCATCCGTGATTCACCCCCACCCTTAAATCAACACAGCCATTGACCGCAGGGTGTTCTAGCGAGGCTAATTACCGTTCAATACCTCCGTTTTCCTCCTGATAACCCCCAACACACAGAAACGTTAATATACTACATATGACAGACCACTCATATGAAATGTCAATCATATGATTCATTTTTCGATGTCTTCGCCAACAGGACCAGGATGAAGATCATCGAATCCCTCATGGAGAAAGAGAAATGCGTCTCAGACATCTGCTCACATATCGGCGAGGAGCAGTCAAAAGTGAGCCACAACCTGCGGGTCCTCCAGAAATGCCATTTCATCGAGAGGAAGGCTGAAGGGAAGAGAAGGGTGTACTCCCTCAATACCGTGACCATCAAACCGCTCATGAAGATGGTGGAGACCCATGTCAGGACACACTGCCGCAAGGCATGCTGGGTGAAAACATGAAAGAGATATATCTTGACAACGCGGCGACGACAAGGATCGATCCCGAAGTGCTGAAGGCGATGATGCCCTTCCTGGGAGAAAGATACGGCAACCCAAGCTCCATGCACGATAAAGGCATGGAAGCGAGATCGGCGGTCGAAAAGGCGAGGGAAAGCGTCGGAAGGATCCTCAACTGCCGCCCGGACGAGATCATATTCACCGGTTCAGGGACAGAATCAGACAACATGGCCATCTTCGGCTACGCGAGGAAGAACAGAAAAAAAGGGAAGCATATCATAACCACGAGTATCGAGCACCACGCGGTACTGGATGTATTCCATAAGCTCGGTGAGGAAGGCTTCGATATCACTATCCTCGACGTGGACATGGAGGGCATTGTCCATCCGGAGACCCTCAAAAGCGCCATGCGCAATGATACCATACTCGTCTCGGTCATCTATGCAAATAATGAGATCGGGACAGTCCAGGACATAAAAGAGCTCGCGAGAATTACCCACGAGGGAGGAGCAGTATTCCATACAGACGCCTGCCAGGCAGCGAATTACCTGTCTACCGACGTGAAAGAGCTCGATGTGGATATGATGACCCTGAACGGGTCGAAGATCTATGGCCCCAAGGGCATAGGGATGCTCTACAAGAGAAAAGACATCATGATAGAGCCGATAATCTTCGGAGGGGGCCAGGAGCAGAAGCTCAGGTCAGGGACAGAGAATGTCGCGAATATCGTCGGCTTCGCGAAAGCTTTAGAGATGGTCAGCAAAGGAAAACAAGAAGAGATAGCCCATTCAGAAGTCTTAAGGGACCGCCTGATAAAGGGGTTGCTCACCATCCATGACACCCGCCTGAACGGTCACCCTGTAAAGAGGTTACCGAACAACGTGAATATATCCTTCCTCAATGTCGAAGGCGAATCTCTCCTCCTCCTCCTGAACGAGGAAAGCATCTATGCGTCGACTGGCTCCGCGTGTTCCTCGGACAGCCTGGAACCATCCCATGTCATCGTCGCTCTCGGACTGCCCCTCGAACTCGGCCATTCTTCCATCCGTTTCTCCCTCGGCAAGGAGACGGCGGGAGAAGACATAACCCATGTCCTTCAGACAGTCCCTCCTATTGTCGCGCGATTGAGGGCAATGTCACCTCTCAAAAGGACGATGGATGAGATCCTGGGAGGAAAAACAACCAGTGAAAGCGGAAAAAAAAAGCAGAGGTCATCATGATGGCAGATGTCGAATCCAAAGGACAAGGGAAAAAATGGTTTTATTCCGATGTGGTCAAGCAGCATTTCATGCATCCGAAAAATATCCTGATAGATGAAAAAGAGCTGGAGACCCTGGGAGCGAACGGGATTGGAGAAGTGGGAAGCCCTGCCTGCGGGGATGTCATGAAGATGTGGCTCACCATCAAGGATGACCGGATCAAAGGGTGCAGATGGCAGACCTTCGGATGCGCATCCGCTATCGCTTCGACGTCCATGCTCTCGGTCATGCTGACAGAGAACGGCGGGATGAAGCTCGACGATGCCCTGAAGATCAGGCCGAAGGATATCTTGGATCGACTCCATGGTCTGCCTGTGGTCAAGATCCACTGCTCAGTCCTTGGCGATCAGGCGGTCCGCTCTGCCCTGAATGATTATTTCCGAAAGACAGGCCAGGAAAAAAGGGTTGTGAAAGTAAGGGCTGATCACGGGCATTGAAGTGAGATACTGCATGTGAAATTAAGGGCTAATCACAGGCATCGAAGAGAGCTGATCGATCTAGATTCACTTTTTCTCAGGACCACCTAAAAAACTCTGTATAGATAGATGGACAATAGGCAAAGTAAGCAATTGGCAGACAATTAGAGGAAACAGCATACGAAAGAACAACAATCTACATCCTAGAATCCACAAGAGATGGAAATAGAATCAATATCAGTAGGATTTAACCCTCAATTTAGAAAGATTTATATATTAGTATACCTTTTCCCATACTAGTTTAGTTAAACCAAATCTCTCATTCATCCACGGTATTGGCACCAGTTGGCAATGGCAGATAGGTTGAGCCATCATCGTTCGTGGTCAGCGGAGGTGATGGCGCCTATTGCCTTTTTTTGAAGAGTCGATGGAAGATCCTGTCCCGGTGTCTCCCGACATGGGCAAGTTTTGAAGAAACCCTTTTCTCAAACCGTTCGAATACCATGGTCCTCTCTTCGAGGTGCTGGTTATACTCTGCGATCTGTGCTTTCCTGGAGAGCAGACGTGTCTCATACTTCTCGGCATAGGGTGTCCCTTCACCGAGCTTGCTGTAAAGCACAGTCCCCAGATAATCCTTCTCGAGTGAGGCAAAAGAGATCATATGATTCATATCTTTTCTCCATTTATCGAATTCTTCCCGTTCCTGTTCCAGCATAGAATGGAGGGTCTCAAGCTCCCTGTCCAGGTCATCGATCTCCTTCGCCTTGACCACATCATCCTTTTTGCTGAAGAACATCTCAAAATCCCTGATTTTCGACTTATTTAATCTTTCGGAGGACCACCACCCCTTCCAGGTGGATGGTCATGGGGAATAGATCGAACATGGCAGTCCCTATGACCTCGTGCCCCTGCAGCCTCCTCAGATCCTTTTTCATCTGCTGGGGATTGCATGAGACATAGATGATATGATCGGGTGAGAAACCTTTCAGGGCATCGATCGCCTTCGGATCCATACCGCTTCGCGGAGGGTCGGTGACAACACTGAGGGGGCTTGAGAGGGAGAGCCGCCCTATCTGCCTTGCGTCAAGGACCAATGCCCTCGTCCCTTTGGCTCCGTTCCTCAGGATGTTTTCAGTGGCTGCCTTGACCGACCCAGGGAAGCTCTCTACGATGACCGTCTCACGGAAGTTCCCTGAGCTGATGATGCCGAAAGTCCCGACCCCTCCATAAAGATCGAGGAGAGTCCCTCCCCCGTTTTCCCTGAGGAGAGAATCGACATGCCTGTGCATCTCCTCTGCCATCCCGTGGTTATTCTGGAAGAATCCCTGGAGGGAATACTGGAACATCCTCCCAAGATATGCTTCCTCAAGCATCTCTCCCCCTTTGACCATGAAGAACTGCTCTGAGGTTGATATGTCAGTCTTGCTCCCAGCAAGGGTGACCGCGACGTTGGTCGCGCTCGATCTCAGTGCGAATCCCCTGATCCGTGATACCGCCTCTTCCACTCTCCCTGAGTCTTCATTGAGGACAAAAGAGATGGAAGAGCAACTGGATGGGGTCCTTATGACTGCATATTTGAATGTCCCTTTCTGTTTCCTCAGATCAAACGGCTCGATCCCCTGCATCGCTTCCCTGACCTCCCCGAGGAGGCGGTTGATGCCATCGTTCGATATTGGGCAGGATTGCACATCGATGATCCTGTCCCATCTCCCCTTCTCCCTGAAACCCAATCCGCCTGGATGGAAGATGAAATCCATCCTGTTCCTGTAGCCATAGGGCTCTCCGTAAAAGGCCTTGACATCAGCTATCCCTGAGGCATCAGCGACAACTTTCCGTTTATTCTCGACCTGGAGAGCATAATCGATATGCTGGGCAGTGCAGCCCCCGCATCTTCCGAAGAGGGGGCATCTTGGGGTCGCCATATGCGCCTTGGGACGTTTGACCGCTACATTAAGCTTGCGCTTTACCCCTGGCTGTCCGTGAGGAGTATTGCGACAGGGAAGACTGAAAAGTTAATATCCCCATGCCCCACATATTTATAAATGAAAACTGATTCTTCTCTTCCATGTCCGGAGTAACACAAAGGTTCTATGACCGTGGTTGCCTTCCTTGTCAGTATAATATTATCCTGTGACCACCAGACACCTCCAATCGAAATCCTTCTGATCACAAAACAATCAGTCAATTCAATATCCATGCTATTATTGAGGGAGGGAGTATCATGATACAGGTAGTGAAGATCGGCTCGTCATGCCATTTCGACGAGAAGGGGGAATTCGATAGGCAGCTCATAAAGCAGCGTCTCGACGAGATTATAGCTGAAGAAGCAAAGACCGTATTTTGGGTCTCAGGAGCGATCGCTCTTGGAAAAAAGAGTGAAGGGGTCACAAAGAATACCGGAGACCTCACCCCTTATGAGCGAGCAGATTATGCGGCAATTGGACAGCACTATCTCATGAAGCATTACGAAGAGATGCTTGGCCCTAAAGTAAGGCAGTTCCTCATCAGCCCTTATGACTGGGAAGAGGGTGATAATATCTGTGAGGGGATGAAATACATGCTTGATAAAGGGAGGATCATCGTCTGCAATACCAATGATCCAAATTATTATGGAGAGCAGACTCTTGATAACGACATGCCTGCCGTGAAATGCGCTATCGAGCTCGAGGCTGATATCGTCTATCTCTTGGGAAGAGACAGCATGAAAGGTTTCCGGGGAAGCGACAATTCATTATATAGCGTCGTCCATTCTATCACTGACCAGCATTACGCCTGCTGTAATAATGGTTCATCGAACAAAGGGACAGGTGGGATGGCAACAAAACTCAACGCAGCCTCACTCGCCATGAGGAAAGGCATCGACCTCATCATAGGAGACATCAGGGACCCATTCAACGATATCAAGACCGGTGCTGTCGAAAGGACGCTTTTCACCCCGGCAAAAAAGAAATATGATTCACATTAGTCAGATAACAGGATGAAAAAAAAGCAGATGGGTAATTACACTCAAAAAGGTCCAGGATAAATCGTCCGACAGGGATCATCCGAGCCTGTAAGACCGATCATATCGCTTGCCAGTGGGTTAGCAGATTTCTATCGATCAAGAAGATCCTTCCCCCGAATCAGCCCGACACCTGTTTCAAGTATTGTTCCTTTGTGATTATGTAATGGATATTCTCTGGCTGCCCGACCTTCTTCGGAGGGGACTTATGAGAGAAGGTGAACCCTGCCTTGATGAGCACCTTGACAGATGCCGGATTATCCAAAAAAACCTCGCCGGTAATCTTTTCAGCATTCATCCTCCGAAATCCATAATCGAGGGCCTTGACGATAGCCTTTGAGGCGATCCCTTTCCCCCAATGATCACGATCGACAAAATAACCGATCTCATAGGATTTATCGTCCGATTCAGATCTGTCTAGAGAGATGCTCCCGACAAACCGGTCATCGATGAGGATAGAGAATTCAGGGCTTTCCTTATCCTTCCTGCATCTCCTGATATATTCGGCGGCATCCTGTTCTGAGAACGGAAGATCGAATGCCTCATCAAAGGTCTTCGTCATTATCTCCTGGTCATTGATGCATCTGCAGAAAGCTGCTGCGTCTTTGATCCTGATACGGGCGAGTCTGAGCTCCATTCCGGTCAGGCATAGGTGAGGGGTATTATTAAACCTTTCCGGCGATCAAAAAAAGAGAAGGAAACAAAAACCTTCAGCAGTCCATGCAGTATCCCAGAGGCATGACCGTGAAATAGCGGTGCTTGACGATACGGTAATCCTCGTTTTGCACAGTGACCCTAAGGACATGCTCCCCAGGAGGGAGATCTTCCGGCAGCCCCATGTAATACAGCCTGTTGAAACTCTCATCCCATTCGACATCATCAGGTCCGAATGTCCTTGAGACACCGATTTCCGGAAGGCTCAAGGTGACAGTGACATCATCGATATCATCCCGGAGGAAATTGCCGAGCTTGAAGCTCACAAGGACACCTTCATAAGGCAATACCTCTTCTTGTACGATAGAGAGTCTCCGAAGCGAGAGATCCCTCGCTGCAGCCAAAGGTACGACCATGAGCATAAGTATACCTATCACCAATACTACTTTCATCTGACCACCTCAAAGGCACTCAGGGTGCGGAACTATAAATAATTTTCCTTTAAGATACCATTCAAGAATGATAAATTGATTAGAGTGTCCCTTTCTCTTCCAGGCTCTGGCGTTTTGCCTGGCGCTTAAGACCTGCATATCTGTCGAGGGGAGAATATTTCTCTGGCCTGACAGTCACTGCTGTCCCACCGCAAGAACAGGTCTCTTCCATCGTATAGATCCTGCATTCCTTGCAGCGGAAGATATGGCGTGCCATCGTCTCAGTCTATCCTTTCAAACTTCCCAAAGCTCTTGTTAGCGGTCATTGCTGCGACCGCTGTCTCGCCTATCTTCGTGATGATGCCATCAGCCTCTTTCTTGTCTTGAGAGGTGACTGACACCGAGAACTTGCCTGCCCCTTTATAGCGGATATCATGCTGGCCTTTGACCTTTTCAGCCTTCTTCAGGGCATCCTTGATGAAATCGATGCCGTTTGGCGCCTTGCTTGTCAGGGTGAGCACACCTTCGAATGTGTATTCCGGGAGCTTAATCCTCTGACGGATGAGCTCATCAAAATCCTTGATGTATTTCTCCGGGATGCCCATCTCTTTAAGATCGGCCCCGTTCTCGACGAAGTCTTCGAAAGCCTCATAGAGCTTGTCGTAATCGCTGAACAGTTTTTCAGTAACATCCAGATAGAGGTCCTTAGGCTGGATCTTATATTTTTTAGCGATCTGCTCGACGATCTTCTCAGCGATCTGCTCCTTTTTCAGATCGTCGACTTTCTGCCTGCGCTGGGATTCAGAGACACGACGGAGAGACAGGTCGATATGGCCCCTCTCCGAATCGATCTTGAGGATCTTGCAGATGATGATCTTGCCTTCCTTGACATAATCCCTGATATTTCTGATCCTCCCTGGAGAGACCTCAGAGATGTGGAGCATGCCGGATTTATTGTACTCCTCAAGATTGGCGAATACCGAGTTAGGGAGTACTTTCGTGACCTTGCAGAGGACGATCTCGTTCTCTTCCGGCATCCCCTTATTGCTGTAGAACATCCTACTCGAGTACCTCTAGGATCCTTGACTTGACCTTGAGCTTCCCCCCGGTCGGTTCAGCGAGGGTCTTGTCGCATACAAGGCACTTGACCTCAGTCGAGGCCTTTCCGAAGGTGATCTGCTCGTTCTTGCATTTCGGGCAGCGGATCTTGATGAATTTGCTATTCGGTTCTTTTACGACTTCCATAGTAGTACCTCTATGAATTTGATAGTTTCAAGAAATCTGCGGAGGTTTATAAAGGTATTGGTAGGCTCAGTATCTCCGCAGAATAAAAATGAAATCGCGTTTCTGCACGCTTCGCCGCCCCCACCATTGGCGGCAGACGGCCAATCGCTTTGCGATTGTCCTACGCCGGAGCCCGTAGGGCCCGTCCCCACCGGCGACCTGCGCCAGTGGTGGCGGCTTGCTAACTATGACAGCCTTGATGGCCCCCATCCAAGTCATGTTTTTCTTGTTGCCAAAGATTGTTTGAGAATTGCAGCCAAGTATCTCTTGAAGGTTATTGGCTGGATCAGCTGTTTCGTCGCGTTCCACGCGACGACCAACAACAGCTGGATCAGGAAATAGAAGTACCTGACTATCGATTCATTGCTCTTCGTCTTAATCTTGGCTTCTTTCGAGACCCTGAAATTGGTCTCGATCTGCCATCGCCGGGGATAGATTCTGACTAACTCATAACTTGTCCGCAGGTTAGTGGCAAAGTACAGATTGTAGTCTCGCAAACCCTTGATGACGACAATCTTTGTCGTCGGAAGCCACTTGCTTTTAGATTTCGCATAACAGAAGGTGTGCTTGAATGCTTTTATGCGTTCAGTCTCAACAGCGTAACGCTTTATCGCTCTCGTCTCAGGCGCAAGCATGAGGTACTTGAGGCCTTCTGCCTCAAGATAATCGATGAGATGCCCTGAATAAAACCCGCGGTCAAACAAACACAATTTGATTTTGATGGGGAGGCTCTGTGCATAACGAAGCAGGTCGATCGTCAACGTCGCAAGGTCAGATCCTTGCGGATACGGCAAGGCCATGAGCGGGATGGGAATCGGGCGAACGACGCTTAGAACAACCCATTCCCAGACGATGTCTGTACCTTCCTCGTACTTGGTACGACGAACATTTAGGCCTGCGTTCTTGCACCAGGCGCGGTGCTTGTGCGTATCAATTGCAAGTTCAACCTCAAAAAGGTTGAGCTTTCGGATGGCGAATCTTACTATCTGTTCGAAGGTGCGACGGATGTCGCACTCGAAATACTCTTTGATGCGACGATGGTACGTGTCAGATCGAGACGGTGAAACCGTCTCGATATAGCTCAGGGTGCGGCCGGCTTCAGCTAAAATAGCAGAGAACTCTCTCGACAAACCGCCCCCAAAACAAAAAGTTTTTGTAGGTATTTATCGATTAACACTTTTGGTTGTTTGGCTGCTATGCAGCACAGGATGACTCTCCGGAGTCATCCTATTTTGTTTTTTCTCTAAATTCTTGAGTAGTTAAACCCTTGCGGAGATACTGAGGCTGGCTATGAAGATGACCCACGGAGGAAACCCTTCTGCCGCCCTCATTAGAACGATGCAGAGGCAAATCCTATCTTACCATTGAGTACAGACAATACTTCTCAAGCAGCCAAACAGAAACAACATCTGACAGGATGCGACTACAGGGTGCTTTCATGATTGCCGATCTCGACCTTCATGACAGAAAAAAGCTTGGTCATCTCTTTTCGGATTCTTTGACTGTTTCCCAGGATGAACGGGATATCTGAATGGTGGGCTCTTAGTACAATCTCCTGTTCTGATGCCAGCGAGACAGTCGAGTGGTGGAGGCCCTGACTAGAGAGGATCCTTTCCGCTCTATCTATCCTCGAGAGGAGTCCAGGAGTCATGGGGATGCCATAAGGGATGAGAGAGGGGAGGAATGTGGTCGGTTGCCTGCTCTCGACAAAAAGACCGACCATTCTCGCCATTTCCAAAAGGTCCTCCCGATTCACTTTCGCAAGAAGAAATGGGTTCACTGCCCCGAAATCCAGAACAGCCTTTCGCATCCCGAGAGAATCAGGGTCTTTGCCTTCGATGCAGCCAGTGATGATACAGCCGATACCAGCATGTCCTGCCTCCCTTCTCACCTTGACAAGGACTTCCCACATATACTGGTAGTACCGGAATTTTGAATTATGCGAGATCATGCTCACTATGCCTGGCTCCAATTGGGTAGAGCGAAGATTCACTTGCAGCCCCTTTGCTATCCTCTTCACCTCTTCATGTGCATACGTTGAGAGGAACGGGCTGTCGACTGTGACCGCTAAAGGCTTGATTGATGGAGTCTGGGACGCTATCCTGAGGAGGACCGATGACGCGAGACCCCCAGAAAACGAGATGGCGACCTTCCCTTCGTTTTCAATGAGTGATTTGACCGCTGAAAGCTTCTTATCGATCCTCATGAGTCATCCAATGAATGCCTGTTATTTAAAGTTTCTCCCGGATCCCCGCTGGTTTTTTCAGGTACATTCCGCCTCATGGGCTAAAATTGGAAAAAACCAATGAGAATGTGCCAGCGAGATCATAGACTTCAGAAAGGATGCGGAACATCCTGCCCATCTCCTTCACAGAGGATGAATAAAGATGAGCGCGGCAAGCGTCCAGGCTCCGATGAGTATGAAAAGCCAGCCAGAAAAATATGACATCTTTCTTTTATCGAGCCTTGCAGAAATCATCCTGCCGAGGAATATGCCTGCGATCGTGAGAAGGGCCATGGCAATCATGACCCCAAGGAATACGAATCCTGGACTGAACCTTGCACCGAACAAGGCAGAGGCGAGCTGGGTCTTATCCCCCAGTTCAGCGAGGAAGATGAGAGTGAATGCCGAAAGGAAGGGGCTTTTCAATTCACAGGACCCTTCATCCTCCAATTTTTTAAAGAGTTCGAATACTCCGAAGCCAACAAAAAGTATCCCCGCTGCGAGCTTCACCCAGGTTTCTGGCAATGAGGCCGAGAGGACTCCTCCAAGAAGGACCGCAAGGCCATCAGTCAATGCGAAAGCTGACATGGCACCCAGGAACAATAGCCAGTATCTCTTGGTCTTCCCGCTGAGGCAGATGACAGCAAGCTGTGTCTTATCCCCCAGTTCAGCGACTGCTATCGCAATGAGAGGGATGACTATGTCCTGGAACATGGAGAGTTTTGAGGAGAGGAGATATAAAAATGACACTGTTATCTGATATAAGCCCATCACTGCCCTCAAACCCGTTCAAATAGAAGCACCTCAGTTATATGACCGAGAGTCAGGATTCCCCACCTTCAGTCTGATAATCCATGGCAATCGAACTCGCCCTCAACCAGTGATACACAGGTGGAAAAATCAGTTTTTAGCCCTGCTTCATCCTGCTGATGTAGATACCATTTTGGAACACCACCCCCAAGAACGTTGAGAACATTAGTTGTTGTTTGTGAGTAAAACTCCGCTTAGAGTATTCAAGAGGAAAATTATAAATAGTTATTTCATCAGAGTTCCCTAGTCCCTGCCTTTGTAGCATAGTTGACAAGCTTTGCTGCACATTCTAGCCGGGTGATAAAGGGGTGAGAACATGAAAAAGACTCTTTTTGTGACCCTTGCGGTCAGTATCGTAGTAGCGCTTGCCTTGACAGTGGCTGCAGCGCCAGGGGCGAAAGCCTACACCAACGGGTATTATGACGGGCCTCAGCCGACACTCGAGAAAGGAGAGCATTACTACGACAACGGATATCCCGACAATGACCACCAGGATTATCGCAGGAGCTGGTACCGATGGTCTTTCTGGAGGAATTTTCAGTGGAGGGAAATGACCCCGATGAACTGGACCCTGAAGAACTGGATGGTCAACCATCACGGATTCACGGATGATTGATTTTTTAATTTTTTTTAGTCATCACACCTAAGTCAAACCAGTCATCATACCAATATTCAAAAACGATTCATCTCTCTCAATAGGTATCTTTCATGATAACGGTCAAGGAAATCGACTATTCCTGAATACCTCAGCGAGAAACACGAAATTCTCGATATCTTGTGGTGGGCTTTCGCCAGCTGTCCGATGTCAAGAGGTTCTCCCTTCTCAGACAAGAATAATTGCCCCTCCAGGAGATCGATCATATCCTGCTCTTTTTTTCCGTTCGGATTGTACTCAGAATACATAAGAAGATCCTTATAGAAATCGCTTGCGTGTCCATCCATGGTGTGACCCTTATTCCCCTAATAATAGCTTAAGCTGCATAAGCTCATCTTCGATGTCTTCGATCTTTTCTCTGATGATCATCTTTGTCTTCTCATCAAGATACACAGACCCTGGATCATCTTTCACCGTCTGGTTGACATCCCCTCCCTCAAGGAATTCAATCAGTTCATCATCCTCCTGGAAAGCGAAGATCTCATTGTTCTCTGCGTCGACAAGGACAGTATATGATATCCCTGCGAAATCAGAGGGGGTGATGGAAAGCATCCACAGGAGCTTACCTCCTTTGGTGTAAGGCCTTGGCTCAATGACCTGGGCGGTCGACCAATCGATCTCAGGGAACTTCTTCTTGACATAGCTCACCACCCGGACAGGTCCTGTGAGGGTCAGGTCCTCATCGAGCTGAAGCAATTCTATCTTTCCGTCAAAGGCGTCTACCAGGAATATCTTGAACACTCCATAGCTCTTCCCATAGGGTTCTGTCGCGACCACCCATTTGAGGCCACCCTTGGTGTCCATGAGGAATGGCTGCTGGTTGCCCTGTCCCCACACATCAGAGATCTCGATCTGGTCTTTATGCAGGAAAAGGGTGTTGAACCACCCCAGGTGATATTTATAGGAATCCACCCGGAGCCTGGCGAGATATTCGGGATAGATCTTATTGTCTTTCAGAAGGGGGATATCTTTCAGCGTCTCGCGAGCAGCCCATTTGATCCCGCCCTCTTCATCGATGATGTATATCCCTGCGAATCCAGGGACCATGACAGGGAAATCGAAATGGTAATCGATCACAGAGACGATGGTGTAGACCTTGTCTCCATCGACGATATAATAGACCTCATCGACATTGATGAGATATCTCTCCTTGAATACCCTCCAATAGATGTTGTCCGATATGCCGATGCCTTCGCCCACTTTCATCTCGCTGGTGATCATCCTTGTCTCCCTTCCGCTGCTGGTCGCATCGACAACGAGGAGACCATTCACCGGCTGTGACAGATAGAGGATGCCTCCGTCAGGGATACGGGGAGAGGTCCAGGCGAGGGAGCCATTTAATCTGATGATATCCATGGGTCCGACTGTCTCCCTGGATTTCTGGAGCGAATCAAGGAGATACCTTTGCGCGATCGCCTGTGGCACAAGCCGGTAATGGGCAGTGTCAGGAAGCTCTGATATCGTATGGTACGTCTCATCACCCACGATCGAGATCTGGACAAGAGCATTGTTTAGGATGAAGAGGAGGACAGAGAGAGATAATAGGATGATGAGAGGGATCCTTGCCCATGCCAGACCATACCAAAACGAGAGGAGCAGGCATGCAAGAGCGATGATCGCGATAGCCGCGGAGGGCGCGGTGTAGAAAAGCATGAGGGGTCCATGGAGCCAGGGCCGAAAGAACCAGGCGGCGATTATCAGGACTGCGGCTATTGGGACGATATAGATGAGCATCCCCCTGTCGAACGGTCGGATATCGATATGAGCTTCCTTCCTCGGGATGAGTCCGATCCGCAGGCCGATGATACCTCCGATGATCATCCCTATCGATGGGCTGCCGAAGAATGCTCCGCCTAAGAGGCCGGCGATGACGCCGATGGCGAAACCGACCGCAGCGCCTTTCATCTGGTGGATATGGAAAGCCATACATACACTTACACGGCCAGGATATTTAAACCTTGGGGAGGGAGGGAGTGATGCGTTGATGCATCGGCAATTATTTTGGATGTTCAAAGAACATCGAAACGCAATATGGACAACGATTGAGGAGAATCAACACGAACGTGCAAACGAGCCGTACTGATGGCGTTTGATTATCGATAGATGATTAGACCCCCTACAAAAGACGTCGAGCCACAACAACGATTGATGAGAAGTATCACGAAATTGCGCGCTAGCAGTTGAGGCGTGATATCTTAGGAGAATGCCGGTAGGCAGAGATGGCGCGTTGATCCACTCAGCCTTCGCCTCGGAAGGACGCCCTGCGTAAAGCTACGTGATGGATGAAAGACGTGCGAACGCTGAATTAAAAACGAACGACGAAAAGCCGAGAAACGCATCGACCGAAAGCCGCGTGGATGGTCACTCGTGGGTTTACACTAAATAGGATTGGTTTTTTGGGACGACATCAGGTACATCATTTTTCGGTTCCTTCATTTCCCTAAAAGGATCATCCATGAGGTCCTTGTTTCCATTGTATTTATCCCTAAGCTGCATTATCCTCTCTGATCCGACCCTTTGCAGGATCCGGGTATAAGCCGAGGCTTCATTCTCTTTTAAGAGAGATAGGGAAAGCAGAAGGCCAAGGCTTGTGCTGTGGTTGACAAGCCCGATCTCGCACACCGTGACGATATCCCCACTTAATTCACCTTCCCCTTTTTTGGAATAGGAAAGTGTGGTATCGAACGCGTCGATGGCGATGAAATTGATCTGTGGAGCGAAAAGGCTCTCCCGAAGATCAGATGTACCGTCATGATACCCGTCCCTGCATCCCTTAGCGAAACAGAAATTGAGCATCATGATGGTGTCAGCGTCCTTTTTGCTCTTGAGAAATAGATCCGGAAGTGCATGGATGGCCTGCTTATAACCCTTCCCTATAGATGACGGAACGATCTTTTGGTAATCCACAAATCCATAGGACCTTCCCACCCCTAAAAAGTCTCCAATCGCTGGGAACATGGCAGGATCTTCCTTATCTGTCTCATTCCTGAACTCCGGGAAATAATCTATAACCCCTTCCAAAAGCAGGCTGTCAAAGAATGAGATGGGGGTGTGGTGATATTTTATTTCTATCCCTTTTTTGTTGATATTCTGATCCTTTGCGAATCCAATGAGGAGATTATCAAGATATGCCTGGCGCTTGGTATGGTCCGAAACCGCGTCCTGGAAATTGATTTTTCCTTTCCCTGCATCTGCGGAGGTGGTGAGAAGCGAGGCCAATCCCCCTAGAGAGACAGCGAGGAATGACCTCCGATCACAGGGAGCGGAATAGGCAGGAGAATCAATGAAACCGATCAGCCCTTCGCCGAAGTTATTCATGGGGAGAAGAACGCATTCACACTTATAAACCTTACAGCAGATTCAACAAGAGATCCATTTCATGCAGGAAAAAGTCCCGATTCAAAGAGGAGTGTACACCGGTTTTGCCAGATGCTCTTTCTCAAATGAGATGTATCCAGGATCGCACCTTTGTATGGTATGGTAGATCCGGTCAGCCTCATCATAGATGAATCTGGTGTCATGAAATTTGCGCCTCTCGATGATTGCATTGAGGGAATCTGCGATCATTCCATGTATGCTCTTCTTTTTGACCTTCTTCATGCCCTTAAGATCAGAGGTGTCAACAGGGATCCTCTTATTGATGTCTATTCGTGTGAGCCCTAGGGGATAGTTCTCAAATGATTCGATCCTTCCCTCGATCTGGAAACAGTCGCACAGTCCTGCGATGTATCTGCGGAAGATCATGGCCTCATTATAGGCGATATTCAATCCCTCTGAGAAACGGTTCGCCTGATCCCCCCCTTTGAATTTAGAATAGAAGAGAGCATGGTCAGCCTCTTCCCTGATCTTCTTCAGGAGCGTCATCCTGATGCTTTTACCGTTTGCATCGACTAGATCGTCATCAGGATAGAATGTCGAATATCCTATCGAAGCGGTGATCACTTCATGCTTGTCTCCCTTCATGCAGCATGCTCCTGGCCTTGAGCTATGCATGGCATCGCGGATCGCGTCCGGAACCTCATGGTCCATCCCGTTTTCCGCGAGATAGGCGACTGCGAATTCCTCTCCTCCCCATCTCGCTGCTTTCGCTGTGGGCCAATCACGGATAGCTTCATCAATGCATTTCCCTATGCCCTTAAGGACCGAATCACCTTTTTCATGCCCATAGCAATCGTTTATCCTCTTGAAGAGGTCGAGATCGATCATGGCGAAGG
>Ga0209575_10000471_pt1 | contig 25565 bp, 26 predicted proteins | sample Medcelwee11metaG_FD_187172 | JGI IMG/M metagenome (GOLD analysis project Ga0209575, IMG submission 187172) | Freshwater pond sediment microbial communities from the University of Edinburgh, under environmental carbon perturbations - Medium... | ecosystem: Environmental > Aquatic > Freshwater >...
AAACATGGGTAAGAAAAAATTTTGCATTTATTAAAATATTCGATGAAGCCACTCAGATATTCAGAGATTGTTTGTCAGGTGAATACTTTAAATTTGATAAAATTAGAAGTTACGTTACCTTATAAATTATATAATTTAGCTATAGTTGAGGTATATGGGTGTCCAAAGGATTATGATGGAGATGGAGTACCTGATTATTTGGATAAAACTCCTACCAATACTCCTATTGAAATATCAAAGGGAGTAGACGCAACAGGCGTTCCACTAGATAGAGACGGGGATTTTATTCCAGATTACAGTGATAAGTGTCCAAATACTCCCGCTGATTTAGTTCATAAAGTCGATTCCGTTGGATGCAGAATTTTAGACACCGAACAGTGATGGCATTCCAGATACTTTAGACCAATGTTCCATACATCTAAAGGTACAGCTATAATAAATACTGGGGGACATCAATGACATAACAGTTTATCACCAAAGATGAACTTTCATCCCGTAAAGGAAAATTTATGCCTTGGCTTTTAATACCTATTGTTTTTTTATTAAGTATTGAATTTTCTATAGAAGAAGATGCGTTTTCTCTCAGTTATGTACTTTTGCCTGTTTCTGCGGCTTTAGGACTTCGATACGGAGAACGGGGATTGATTGTTTTTCTTATCGGCGCGTTTCCTTTACTTTTTCATCTACGCATCGGGGAAATTCATACGGCAGGCGATTTTTCAGTGTATTTTATGGGTTTATTATTGGCTGCTGTTGCATCTCATTCTCCACAATTATTTAGACCTGGTTTAAATAAACAAGAATTTTTAGTGGCACCTTTATGGATTCTACTTATATTACCAGCAGTTTTATACATCACACTTGAAAGCTCAAGCCAATTTTATTTCGTAATAACAGTTGGGTTTTATTTACTCATGCCTACTTATTTATATTTAAGGGGATTAACGCAAGCAGACAAACCCATAAAAGTCATAAACTATCTTACTGTATTAGCTATCGCTTCATTTGCTATATTTTCTGGTAATAACGGAGTCGAAGAAGTTAATAACAAATTTTCAGTGGCATATGGATTTTTCTTTTTAAGTGATTTTATTTTAGCAGTAACCGCATACTTAATTGGATACTATCATGCAAATTTTAGAGATAGCGCCGTAACCCCAAAGTTACGGACACATTTAATCATTGTTCCTCTGATCATATTAGCACATTTTAATATTAAACTTTTTTATGGCTCCTTGGAGCAAAGTATTATTTCTGGAGTTGCCTTTTTGTACCTTGTGTCATTATTTGCAGGTTTAGCTAGCAGATGGGTTGGCGTATTAATAGTTAGTATAATATCGCTGTTATTCAGTAATCTAATATTTTTGCTTGAGAATATTGTCATACCTAGTGAACTTTTTGGAAGGCTAGAAATAACTCTACTTGACAACCCTTCAGTAGCAGTTGAAGCTGTTTGTTTCAGTATTTTTGGGGTATTAGCCAGCACAATAAAAGCTCATGACATTAACTATAAAAAAATTGAAACCGTAATCTCTAAGGATGCTTTACGTTTACGAATAATACATGGAATTTTATTTAGTCTTCCATTTATTATATTAGTAGTTTCATTAATTTTTAGCGCACTAGAGAGCTGGCGTGGATTTGGTGAACAACTAGTTCATGTATACGAATCCCCTGCTAGTTTATATTTTGTTGTTTTTTTAATAATCTATATTATTATTCATATTATTCCGCTGGAGCTTTCAAATGAAATTATTGAGCGTAATGGAGTTAAGTTCAATCGTATCAATTTCCCTGAAAAAGAATACAAAGAGGTTCATGACACTATTGATGAAATATATGGAAAAGATTACTTTCCAATTTATGTGGTAGATCAATCTAGCATTTTGAAATGGCCATTCGCTGCAAGGTTTTACAGAATGTTTGCCATAACTAATCCTGTCATATTATCCTCTACCCTTTGGGTAGTTAGAGAAAATCCAAAGCAACTCACTTACTTACTGCATGTCGAGTTGGCAAAGGTATATTTAAATCATAGAAGTTTATGGTGGTATACCTACTTGCTTGCATTTTTGCCATTTTTAAATTTTCTATACTTATATGCTCGAAGAGTAACAAGTTACCAAGCACACCTATATGCATTCTTAAAAACAAACGATCTTGTGATAGCTGTTAGCGCTCTAAGTGCAAAAGCTTGCTCAAGCATAATAAAAACTGTTCCCACAAAAGATGAAGCAGGCATAGGAGCTAATTTTATGATACAAGTTATAGAATTATTCTCGCCAGAACCAAATCTGAGAAATCAGATTAACTTTTTAACTTATATAAACGATGTTCAAGATAACGTTCGTTTGAAAAGAGTAAAATACGGCTATCGAGTATTGCCTTTAGAAGAAAGCAGTTCTCTATTCAAAAAAATAATCCGGTATATTTCATATCTATTTATATATAAAAATAAAGTCAGTCTTTCTATAATAATATCAGGACTTATAGTAACTTCAGGAAGTTTTCTTGTTTATTCTTATGTTGATGACAAAAATAAAACGACTTTACTACAAAAGATACTTACTGATATACAAAGTTCATTTACCATTCTTAAGTCTGAAGGGGATGCATTTGTATATGCCCCATTGGAGTTGACGCAAGTGGAAAAAAAACTTGAAGATACCAGAAATTTTATCAAAAAAAGAGAATATGTAAATGCCGAATATAGCCTAGAACAACTTGTACCAGATATAAAACTGATAGAAACAAAATTGGAAGTTATAAAAATGCGTCGTAACGTGGGTAAATTAGTAACTGAGATAAAAGAGTTACGCGCAACCATAAAAGAGTAAGGTTAAAAATGAAAAACACATTAATTATTTTTTTCTGCCTGTTTATTTTTGGTTGTTCTCGCATATCCATTTCTCCAGATCAAACTTCAGAACTTCTCTCTTTGTACAAAGAGACGGAAAATATGATTTTGATAGAAAATTATTTTATTGCAAAAGAGTATATGTCAGAATCACTACGCTATATTAACAAATACCAGGAAACTGATGACCAAAAAGCAAGAAACCACTATGAGTACATGTCAAAGAAATTTATCAGTCTTGCGATAAGCGCCTATAAATTAGAGGTTCTACAAAAAGAAGCCAAACATCTTGCAGATAAGAAAAAGCTACTAGAGAAATTATAAGCGCGGTAGGTTGGGCAGACGCCAGGAAGCCGGGTAGGGTGGGCAACATTTTTTCGTTGCCCACCATTCCTCGTTCCCACGCTCCCCGCGTGGGAATACGTACCGCGTCGCTCCAGCGGCGCGTAACTGTTCATTTGCCCGTATAAATCGCGCTTAAATCAGAGGTTCAAATGACGACACTTCACCAACCCTTAAGTAATCTCCAACTGGAATTGCTTAAACTCTATGCGCTCAACCTTACCGAACGACAACTCCAGGAGATTAAGCGACTCATTGGCGATTATTTTGCCGCACAAGCGACTCAGGCGATGGATGATTTCTGGGAAAAAAACGCGCTGACCACGCAGGATATGGAACGATGGGCAAATGACCATGACCGCGTTAAAGATAGTGCTTGATACCAATATCTTTCTGGTCATACTGGGAACAAAATCACCGTATCGCTGGATTTTTGACAGGATTCTTTCCGGCGAATTTATCCTGTGTGTATCCACTGCAATTATTCTTGAATACACAGAAGTGTTGGCGAGAAAAACAACACGGGAAATTGCCGAAAATATCAGAGGTTTTCTCATCAATCATCCGCATGTTCAATCAACAGAAGTTTATTACCGATTTGATTTGATAACAGAAGATAAAGACGACAACAAATTTGTAGATTGCGCAGTTGCTTCCAACGCCATCTGCCTAGTTTCCAATGACAGACACTTTCAAATCTTAAAACAAATTCAATTTCCAAAGCTCAATTTACTCTCACTGAATGAATTTACTGAATGGGCAAGCAAGCACGGTAGGTTGGGCTGAGCATCTTTTGCGAAGCCCAACATGAATGATGTCAAATCCGGGGATAACAGACAGGTTGTATTTCAAAGGTGCGCTATGATGACCGTAACAGACGTACTTCCCCACATCCAACAACTGCAACACGCCGATAAACTGCGCTTAATGCAGATTTTGCTGACAGACATTGCCAGTGATGAAGGCATTCAACTGGAAACCCCCGTTGCAGTGAAAAAAACACCGGCAAAATCGCTAGGCCGCCAACTACGCGCCATGCGTAGCCAATCCCTGCAACAAGGCGCGGCAAAGCTGGATTGGAACGATATTGAAGCTGAAGTACACGCACGGCGCGGCAGATGATTCGCACTTACCTTGATACCGGTGTCTTAATTGCTGCGTTTGGCGGTAATGACGAAGTGAGCGAACGCGCTATGCAGTACATTGAAGACGAAAACAGGGAATTCATTGCCAGTGATATTTTAGAATTGGAATTATTGCCCAAAGCCCGCTTTCATGCCCAACAAACGGAAGCAAATTTTTACGAATTGTTTCTTCAGCAAGCAACGCAGCATGTCATTACTCAGCCTGCCCACATTCAACGTGCGATTGTTTTAGCTTCAGAATACGGCTTGGCTGCCTGCGATGCACTACATGCGGCGCTTGCCGACGATGCTGAAGCAAATGAATTCATTACCGCTGAAAAGCCTAACAAGCCGTTTTTCAGATTGAATTTACAGGGAATGCGGATTATTTCTTGTCGTTAGCCCGCGTAGCTAGGTAGCCGGGTATGCAAAATGCCGCTACTGATCTTTGTAACCAAAAGGATTGACAAGCTCAATCCCGCAATCTTCAAAGTCCGTCATATTACGGGTTGCCAATGTGAGTTAATTTACTTTGGCAATCGCTGCGATTTGCTCGTCTGGAAGACTCATGGCACGGCCTTTTTCTTTGCGCAACCCCATGATTTCAACATAAGCACGGGCAGCAGTTTCATCAAAACCCATGATGCGTCCGGCAAACCCTTCGGCGACAAACTGCTCAAACTCCGTTTCCAGCATGTGGCCGAGTTACACCGACGCCGGGCCTGCAATTTGCGCATGTTGGTGGATGTATCGCGCTAAAGTCGCGGTGTCAGTCGGCATTGACTCGGCGTGTAAGCGCAGGTTTTCTAAGGCGTACTGGGCTTGAAACAAACGCGGCAAATAAGGATTTTTGCCCAGCCAAAGATGCCAACTTTCTCCGTCCAGCCAGTCGATCACCAAGATATTTTGTACCCGCAACAACAGCGCCGCTTGTCCAGGCTGCGCCGTTTCCCAACGTCCAGCGGCAAGCACACATTCGGCAGCCCAGTCTGGGTGATCGTGCCGCACTTTATCCAGCACGCTGTCATCCAAAATTAACCAAGCTGCATCAATGGCTTGGCGTTGGCGATAATGTTGCCAAAACGCCATCCGGCTGCGCCAATGCCGACTCGTTCCATACTCGGCACACAGCAGCGTAAACAAGGCGAGCTGGCTGTCCGCCAGCCAGCGGTGAAAGGTTTTCACCGCCGGTGGGCGCACTTCGTCCCAAAGCGCGGTTTCAATGCCTGGATGACCGGGATAACGCAGTAGAAAGCGACGAATCAATGCTTGCAAAGGGACGGGGAGCGCTTGGCGTTGCCAAGGTAACAATAAGTCGTGAATCAGTTCGCGACGGCTGTCGGGATAGCGCAAACGCGGCCCTGACTCTGCGTCATCCACCACGCTCCAAGCCAGGATTTGTTGCAACGGCGCGCTGCCGTGGAGACTGATTTCCTGCGGCAATAATTTCAGGGCATGGCGATACACGGCTTCTGCATAACCACCAGACAGCAAAGCAGCGCTGAGTCCAGCGTTGCCTAGCACGTTGCCTGCGTCTTGCTGCAAACACTCACGGGCCAAGCGGGGAATCGCTTGTTGCGGAGTAAACAAGCCGGTGCGTTGTTGGATTTGTTGCCAGCGATACAGTATTGAGGCCGGTTCTGCTTTCGCCAGTTGTTCCACTAAAAACCGCGCCACCGCGTTGATATGCAAACGATGTTCGGTAAAGTCGCGTAAAAACACATAAATCAGCCGTTTCAAAGCGGCGGGTTTGTCCGCCAATTCAACCCACAAGCGTGCCAGAAAACCGGTTTGTACCGCAGGCATGTGGGTGTCTTTGCCATACCACAGCACCCAAGGCACGCGCCGCCAGTCGCGCCAATCCAAATCCTGCCAGGCATCGGTGGCAAAAGCGTGATTGAAACTTTTGTAAAGCTGTTGGAGTTCTTCTTCTTGCGGTGAAACCGGCGGAATGTCGGGACGCGGCATTTGCACCACTAATAAACCCAGTGTGGGCGTTTCCAGGCGGACTTGCTGTAATGCCGTGGCTTGTTGGCGCAACGCGGTGAGGGCGGCGCGGGTACTCATGGCTGGCGACCAGTCATGCCACCGCCGCCGCAAAATGGGTAGGCAAATCCCAATAAATCCCCGCTTCACCACGTTGCTGATCCAGACCCGCCAAATAGGTCTCGCGCAGACTGGCCAAGGTTGACGGCGGTAACTCGTGGAACCAAGCGCGGTATTGGCTGTGCCAGAGAAACTCCCAACAGTCTTCAGCGCGGGCCAAGTGATAACCGAGTTGAGCGGTATACACCTGCGGATGCTGCAAGCCTGCTTGAGTCAACAAGTCGCGACAAGTCGCCGCCGAAGCCAGCGCGGTTGCTTGAGTTTGCCAAGAGGCTGCGGGGGGATAACCTGCCGCTGTGAGTAGTTGGGTCAACAGCGCCAGCGGTTGCTGTAACGCCCCGCTGGCGAGGGTGCTAAACACCAGTTTGCCGCCCGGTTTAATCACTTGCCGCCACTGTTGCAACGCCGCTTGCGGCTCTGGCATGAATTCCAAGCCAAAGCCACAGACTGCGAGATCGAAATATTCGCGGCGAAACGCCAGCGCGGTGGCGTCCATTTCATGCAAATCCACGTTGTTTAGATGCAAATGCTGGATTTTAGCGGCGGCTTGGTCGAGCATCGCTGGCGACCAATCCAGCGCATGGACGCGCCCGTGGACACCCACCGCCTGCGCCGCGCCAATCGCAAGATGCGCGGTGCCGCAGGCAATATCCAGCAATTTTGCGCCCTGGATTCGACCGAGTGCGGCCAGCATCCGATCCGCAGCAAAGGCATAAGCCCGCAAGGCCGGTTGATCATAACCCGCTGCCACTTGTTCAAATAAGGTGAGGAGATGCATGGTTCAATAGTCTGGGGAAAGTCGAGGAAACAGGAAGCGCCAGTCGAATGCAGTATAATGCTTTTTCACTTCCCTCGTACCACTTGACGGAACTCCCTGATTATGCTCAGCCATGTGCGACTCTTGTCCGTGATTCCCGCGTTGGGCTTGGGACTGTCGGGCTTGGCTTATTGGGCGGCTCACCAGGGCGCGGCAGTCGCGGTGTGGGCGCTGGGTTTGGGCGCTTTGTTGACGGTGGTGGCGAGTGTGTATGCCTGGCAACAAACACAACACCTGTTGGCGCGACAAGCGACAGCACGTCATCAAGCCTTGACCGAAAAAGAAACTTTGCTACGCGCCCATGAACGTTTTGTCACGGTTTTAGACAGTTTAAATACCTTTATTTATGTGGCCGATATGCAAAATTACCGTATTTTATTTGCAAATCGTTATGCCCGCGAACAACTCCAAGAGACCAAACCAGTGGGAAAAATCTGCTGGCAATTGATTTATCCCAATCAAACTGGCCCCTGTGCCTTTTGCACCAATCGTTGGTTATTGAATAGCGCCGGGGAACCCGCAGAACTGTACAACTGGGAATATCAAAATCCTTTAACGCGCCGCTGGTTTTATTTACAAGATCGAGCGGTGCATTGGGAAAGCGGCAAACCCGTCCGCTTATCGGTAGCCACCGACATCAGCGATTTCAAAAAATCAGAAGAAGCGCTACAAGAACACAAAGCGCGTTTACTCGAAACCCAGCGGATTGCGCAATTAGGACAATGGGAATGGCATATTGCCAGCGGACAAGTGGAATGGTCTAGCGAACTATTTCGTTTATTTGGCGTGCCACGTACCGAGGAAAACTGGGTTTCATTGGAGACTTTTATCAATGTCTTGCACCCAGAAGATAAAGAATCCACCTGGATACATTTACGACAAAGTGTATTAGATCACAAACCGTTTTCACTGGAGTTTCGGGTGCTGCGCCCGGATAATTCGATTCGTTATGTGGAATCCTTTGGGCGGGTGATGTACGACATAGAAAATCGGCCACAGCGGATGTTTGGTACGGCCCAGGATATTAGCGCCCGCAAAACGATTGAAGCCGCTTTACAACAAGCCAAAGAACAGGCTGAACAAGCTAACCAAGCAAAAAGCGCTTTTCTGGCCAATATGAGTCATGAACTGCGCACTCCGTTGAATGGTATTTTAGGCTATGCGCAAATCCTGTTGCGCACGAATAATCTGGATGACAAACAACGCGAAGGGGTGAAAGTCATGCAGCGCAGTGGTGAACATTTACTGACGCTGATTAATGATATTTTGGATTTGTCTAAAATCGAGGCGAATAAACTGGAATTAGCGCCCAGTGTGTTTAATTTTCAGCGTTTTTTGGCGGATATTGTCGATTTATTTAATCTGCGTGCGGCACAAAAATCGCTCCAGTTGCAGTATGTGCCGGATGTACAATTACCGGTGTGGGTGAAAGCCGATGAAAAACGCCTGCGTCAAATCCTGTTAAATTTACTCAGCAATGCGGTTAAATTCACGGATCAGGGTAACGTGACTTTCACGGTGACTTATCAACTTGATCGGGCTTATTTTCGTGTGGAAGACACCGGTTGCGGCATTGCTGAAGCGCAATTGGATAAAATCTTTGAACCCTTTTCACAAGTGGGCAATCCCTTTCAACAAGCGGAAGGCACTGGTTTGGGTTTATCGATCAGTAAAAATCTGGTAGAAATCATGGGTGGGCGGCTTGAATTACACAGCGAATTAGCGGTGGGTAGCACCTTTTATTTTGAGATACCGTTACTGGCCATGACCGGTATCGCAGGCGAAGCGCCTGCCCCAACAGCCAAGGTTATCGGTTATGTGGGCGGGCCATATCGGATTTTGGTGGCCGATGATCAGGCTGAAAATCGCTTGTTACTGAAAATCTTACTCGGCACGCTGGGTTTTGAAGTAGAAGAGGCGGATCAAGGTGAAACCGCCTTGCTGAAAATGGCGGCACATTGTCCTGATTTGGTGATCACCGATTTGCTGATGCACCCGATGGATGGTTATGAATTAACGCGGCAGATACGCCAGCATCCAGAGTGGCAAAACTTGCCCATCATCGCCTCTTCAGCCAGCGTGTATCAGACCTTTCAAGAAAAAAGTCTGGCGGCGGGTTGCAATGCTTTTTTGCCCAAACCGCTACGCACCGACTTGCTGTTACAATTGCTGGCGCAGTTGCTGGCGCTGGAATGGCGTTATCAGCCAGTGACTGGTGCAGTTCCCGCTGCGCAAGCGGTTCCTTTAGTGGTTCCAGACAGTCAAAATCTGCTGGTTTTGAATGACTTAGTTAAAAAAGGCAAAGTGCAGGCGATCATCACGCAGCTTCAGCAACTGGTACAACAACGGCCAGATTTGGAGGCTTTCACCACCGAAGCGCAACGTCTGGCGCAAAGTTTTCAGATGAGTAAACTCAAGCAATTTCTCAAACAACACAGCCCGCATGACGCGCCACACCAGGAAAAACCAAGCTGACATGTCTACTTCTCCCAAACCTGCCAAGCTGCTCATCGTTGATGATGTGCCTGAAAACATTCAGGTTTTATTCGATTTTCTCAATGAGCAAGCCTTTGAAATTTTGGTGGCCGAGGACGGTGAAAATGGTCTCGACATCGCCCGCGAAGAACTGCCGGACTTGATTTTGCTGGATATTATGATGCCGGGACTGAACGGCTTTGAGGTGTGCGCGGCGCTCAAAGCCAACTCCCGCACCCGGTCGATTCCGGTGATTTTCATGACGGCTTTGTCAGAAACCATCAACAAGGTGGCGGGCTTCAAACTCGGCGCAGTGGATTATGTCACCAAGCCCTTGCAACACGAAGAGGTGCTGGCCCGGATCAAGGCGCATTTGACCATTCATCAGCTACAGCAAGCGTTGGCACTCAGTAACGAAACCTTGCAAGACAGCAATGCCGCCTTGGCCCAGGCGAATGCCAGTTTGGCCTTAAAAAACCGCGAATTGACCGAAAAAAACGCCGAATTGGATGCGTTTGCGCACACCGTGGCGCATGACTTAAAAAATCCGCTGGGGGTGATTATCGGTATGCAGCGGCTGCTTGCTAAGTCTTTATCTCAACAACTCGATCAAAAAAATTTCAGCTATTTTCAAATGATTGGAGAATCGGGCCAACAGATGCACAGCATTATCGAAGCCTTGCTGTTGTTGGCTTATGTGGGGCGCACCGAGGTTGAGCGCACGGCTTTGGATATGGGCTTGTTGATTGTGCAGGTGGAACGCCGTTTAGCGCCGATGTTGGCCCGCCATCAAGCAGTGATTCAACATCCACCGCAATGGCCCGTCGCCATCGGCTATGCGCCCTGGGTGCTGGAAATTTGGATGAATTACCTCAGCAATGCGCTCAAATACGGTGGCCGTCCGCCGCAAGTCACGCTGGGTGCCGAGCGTCGCGAGGATGCGGTGTATTTTTGGGTGGATGATAACGGCCCAGGTTTGCCGGATGAAGCCCGCGCCAAGCTGTTCACGCCCTTCACCCGGCTGGCGCATACGCATCAGGAAGAAGGGCATGGTTTGGGCTTGTCGATTGTGGAACGGATCGCCCACCGCCTGCACGGTCAAGCGGGTGTAGAAAACTTGCCGGGACAGGGCTGTCGGTTTTATTTCAGCTTGCCCTGCGAGACCAGCGCCTAAAAACCCCCAGCGACCGGGCAGCACTCGCGTGTATAATGCGCGGTTTTCTGAAACCCTGAGGACGGGCCGTCTGGCCCAGGACAGCATGAAGCGGACACAAGATTTTATACGCGGGCAACGTTGGATCAGCGACACTGAAGCCGAATTGGGTTTAGGCATCGTCTTAAGTACCGATCTTCGCCATGTCACCCTGTTGTTTCCCGCGTGCAACGAAACCCGGGTGTATGCCCAACAAACTGCGCCCTTGACGCGGGTGCGTTTTCAACCTGGTGATACCGTCACCAGTCATGCCGATAGCTTGTTGATGATCACCCAAGTCGATGAACAGGCAGGTTTATTGACGTATCAAGGGCGGCTCGAAGACGGCAAACCCGCACAACTGACCGAAGGCGAGTTGTCGCATTTTATTCAATTCAGCAAACCGCAAGACCGCCTGTTTTCCGGGCAAATCGACGCCAACGCTTGGTTTGAATTGCGTTATGCCACGCACCGCAAGCGCAACAGTCTGTTACAAAGTCCGGTGCGCGGTCTGATCGGCCCGCGTATCAGCTTGATTCCTCATCAGTTGTATATCGCCCATGAAGTTGCCAACCGTCACGCGCCCAGGGTGTTGCTGGCCGATGAAGTAGGACTGGGCAAGACCATCGAAGCCGGGCTGATTATTCACCAGCAATTATTCACCGAGCGCGCCCGCCGGGTGTTATTGCTGTTACCAGACAGTTTGTGTCATCAATGGCTGGTAGAAATGCGCCGCCGTTTTAATCTGAATTTCAGTATTTTTGATGCAGAACGCTGTCTGGACGCCGAAGTCGAAGGCAATTCGGAAGGACGTAACAACCCATTCCACAGCGAACAGTTGATTTTATGCAGTCTCAGTTTTCTGCGCGATAATCCACAGCGTCACCAACAGGCGTTGGCGGGAGATTGGGATTTGCTGGTGGTGGATGAAGCGCACCATTTGGCCTGGGATGAAGGCGATGTCAGCCTCGAATATCGCTGTGTCGAGCAATTGGCCCAGGCCACCCGCGGCCTGTTGTTGCTCACTGCGACCCCCGAACAACTGGGCGAAGCCGGGCATTTTGCCCGTCTGCGGTTACTGGATGCCGACCGGTTTTACGATTATCGGGCTTTTCTGGCCGAAGACGCCCACTATGCGCCAGTGGCCGAAGCCGTGCAGCATTTGCTCAACGGCGAAACCTTGCCCGCTCAAGCCACCCAAACCTTGTTGAAAACCTTGGGCGAAAGCGCTCATGCCGATTGGTTACTGCAAGTCAACGACAGCACCGCCTCCGAAACCGAACGCGACACCGCCCGCCAGCACTTGCTGGCGCTGTTGTTAGACCGCCACGGCACCGGGCGCGTGTTGTTTCGCAATACCCGAACGGCGATTCAAGGCTTTCCCGAGCGCCGCTTGTTCGCCTATCCGCTGCCGATGCCAGCGGTGTATCAGGCACAAAGCGCCAGTGCGACGATTCTCTCCGACCTGCTGTACCCGGAACGGTTTTATAAACTCTGTCCCCAATCGGATGGTGTGGCTTGGATGACCCAAGACCCGCGTGTGTCCTGTTTGCAACAATTGTTAGCGGCGCATAAAACCGAGAAATTCCTGGTGATTTGCGCCCATGCCGACACCGCCTTGGATTTAGAAACCACGTTGTACCACGCTGGTTTGCGCGTCACCGTATTCCATGAAGGCATGAGCATCGTGCAACGAGATCGGGCCGCCGCCTATTTTGCCGATTCCGAACCAGGGGCGCGGGTGCTGGTGTGTTCCGAAATTGGCAGCGAAGGCCGTAATTTCCAGTTTGCGCACCATCTGGTGCTGTTTGATTTGCCGCTGAATCCCGACTTGCTGGAACAGCGGATCGGACGTTTGGATCGCATCGGCCAGCAACAAACCATCCATATTCATGTGCCCTATTTGCAAGGCGGCACCCAGGATGTGCTATATCACTGGTATCACCAAGGCTTAAGCGCATTCGAGCAAACCAGCCCCGCCAGTTCAGCGGTGTTTGCACAGTTGCAAGACGCGCTGTTACAAGTGCTGGCTACTTATCCCGCCGCCGATGCCGAATTGAGTTTGGACGCTTTGTTGGCGCAAACTCAGCGCTTGCGTACACAACTGCAAACCCATTTGAGCCAGGGCCGCGATCATTTGTTAGAACTGAATTCTTGCCGTCTGGAACCGGCACTGCGTCTACAAATCGCTATTTCAGATGCAGATTGCGACGCAGAATTGCAGCCTTATCTGGAACAATTTTGTGAAGGCTACGGCATTCAGTTTGAAGAACAGGGGCCGCACACCTATTTGATGCATCCGGGTAATCACATGCTGGCGGGCGGCCTGCCGGGACTGGAAGAAGACGGCATCACCGTGACCTTTGAGCGTGCCACCGCTTTGGCGCGTGAAGAAGTGCAGTTTTTAACTTGGGAACACCCCTTGTTGCGTAGCGCAATGGATTGGGTGTTGACCGGCGAAATCGGCAACACGGCGGTGATTGCGGTGAAAATTCCGCCCACCGCAGCGGCACCCGCCACGGCTTTGCGTCCTGGCACTTTGCTGTTGGAATGCCTGTTCAGTCTTACCTGTCCCGCGCCGCGTGCCCTGCAAGCCGAGCGTTTTTTACCACCAGTTACGCTGCGCACCTTGTTGGATAAAGACTGCCAAGATTGGCGCGAAGCCTTGCCACCTGGCGTATTGCGCCGTTACGCGGTGACGATAGACAGCAACACGGCCCGCGCCGTGGTGCGTTCACAACGCGCTTTCTTGCAAACTATGCTGACGCACAGCGACGCCTTGGCGCGCCAACGTTTGCCCCGTTTGATCAGCGAGGCGCTGGCACGGATGCAACCGGCGTTAACCGCAGAAATTGAACGCCTGACCGAGTTGCGGCAATTCAATCCCAACGTGCGCGAGGCGGAAATCCAGTTTTTACAACAACAACGCCTGGAACTGGAAAGTCATTTGCAAGCCACGCAATTGCGTTTGGATGCGCTGCGAGTGATCGTGGGTGCTTAACCGTGATGGCGCAAGATTTCAGTGGGCTGGTTTATGCTTATGCTGGATTGGCCTGTTTCCCGCTCAGGGAACGGAAAGTGGCACACGGCGTGATTTGTGGTGATAAGACAGGTAACGACTCTGATGGACGTTTTAATTGCCGAAGACAATCCCACTTCTCGCTTGATGCTCGAAGAATGGGTCAGTGCCTGGGGTTATCAGCCATTGTTGGCCGCCGACGGCGAAGCAGCTTGGCAACTGCTGAAAAACCGCAGCCAGCCTTGTTTAGCGCTGATCGATTGGATGATGCCTGGGATTGATGGGCTGGAACTGTGCCACCGTCTGAAAACCCAACACGACGGCCCCTTTGTGTATATTCTGCTGCTCACCGGACGCAACGCCAAAACCGATGCGGTCACCGGCTTGGATGCAGGCGCGGACGACTTTTTATCCAAGCCGATCCAGCCCGATGAGTTACGCAGCCGTCTCGCGGTCGGCGACCGGATTTTAGGCTACCAAGAAGCGTTGAGTGAACGCAACGCGCAGTTGCAAACCCTGTTGACCGGTATCCTCGGGATTGTGCTGTTCAAAGACGCAGAAGGCCGCTGGTTAGAGGCCAATGCTTACACCTTGAAACTGTTTGGTTTACCGCCCGAATGGCGCTACCAGGGCTTGCGCGACAGTCAATTGGCGCAGTTTCCAGGCGCACGTAAAACCCTGTTGTACAACCTGCTAGAAGGAGACCGGGAAGCTTGGGAACGCGGTCACAGCTACCATGAAGAATGGGAAATTCCCAATCTCGAAGAAGGCACCACGCACTGGTACGACGTGATCCGCACCCCCCTGTATTTTCCCGATGGACAGCGGCGCGGCTTGGCTTTGCTGGGGCATGACATCACCTTGCTCAAATTGCTGGAAGAACAACTGCGTTATGCGGCTTATTATGACGCGCTCACCGGCTTATTCAGCCGCCGCTATTTCCAAGAACATCTGCAAAAAAGCATGGATTTCTCACGGCGCAGCCAGTTACCGCTCACCCTGTGTTTATGTGATGTCGATGATTTTCGCAGCCTCAACGCCCGGCATGGACACGAGATCGGGGATCGCGTATTGAGCCAACTCGGCACCTTGATCCAGCATCAGTTACGCAACGCCGATATAGCGGGGCGTTTTGGTGGTGATGAATTCTGTATCGCCTTTCCCGGCACCTCGATGCAACAAAGCCTGGTGTGTTTGAACCGGGTTCGTGAACACCTGCGCAGCCTGGCCTTTCAAGCCGACGATGGCAGCACCTTTCAAGTCTCCCTGTCCTTTGGCATCGCTGAACTCAGTGAACAGCACCGTGGTAGCACCGATTTACTCAAACTGGCCGATAAAGCCCTGTATCGCGCCCGCCAATTAGGCCACAATCAACTGGTGGTTTACGTTGATTGAGTGCCCCCGTTCAGGACAACCGCACTCACACTTGTGTGAAAGTCTATTATTTGTATATTCAGAATATTAAGACCGCCAGTCCTTAAAGGACTGGCGGTCTTGCAAAAAAACGGCGCAAGGCCAGTCGGAGTGACACTTACCGTGCCAAGCCTGTGTTTGGACCAGCGTTTTAATGCGTGCTGATGACAGCCCAAAGCAGTGTGCTAGAATGCCGGGCAGTTCTGAAATGCCCTTTTGTTTGCAGCGAGGTTGTTATGACGACGCATAAGCTTGTTCCACTTCAGCCTGGACACGATCCTGATCAGGACGTGGCTTGTCGTCGCGTGGAGGCAGACGAGCGTTCGCTGCTGCGGCAGGTGATTGATCGGATTGCTGATCATTGTCGGGCGCGTTCTTTGTTTATTTTGCATTATTGTACGGGTTGCGGGGCGATTGAATTGCCGCCGACGATTACCTCGCGTTTTGATTCAGAACGTTTGGGGATACAGCCGATGGTGACGCCGCGCCAAGCGGATATTTTGCTGATTACCGGGTATTTGTCGGTGAAAACCCTCAAGCGGGTGATTTTGACTTACGAGCAAATGCAAAGCCCGAAGTATGTGGTGGGCATGGGTTCTTGTACCATCAATGGCGGGATGTATTGGCACAGTTATGCCACGGTGAAGCGTTTGCAGGAATATCTGCCGGTTGATCTGTACATCGCGGGTTGTATGCCGCGTCCAGAAGCGATTCAGCAGGGCTTTTTGAGCTTGATGGCACAGATCGATCAAGGGCGTGCGCAGGCGTGGCAGGATTATTATCGGCGTTATGATCAGTATCTTGGCAACCAGCAAAAGTTGTTCGGGCCAGATTGGCACACGCCCACCGATGTGATTGCCGAAGCGCGTCATTATGGGTTATTGGGTGATCAAACCTTGGGCCGTCACACCGATTTGCTGGCGAAGTTTGCTTCCCGCTATGTGACGCAAGCGATTCCCGCCGCCGATTTAGCCACCCACGATTGAGGAGTTTGCCTGTGTCTGCGCAACCAACGATAGCTGAGCCGCTGGGCGAGGTGTTTCAAGAGTTACCAAATTTGGTGGTGGAAGTCACCGGCCCGCGTCGGCTGAAAGTCAGTTTGCGCGCCAATGTGTTGCCGGCCCTGTTGGTGTTGCTCAAGGGGCGGGCGGCTTATCTGCATTTGTCGGCGATTTCTTGTGTGGATTGGGCGGAGCTGGGCGATTTTGAGTTGGTGTATCACCTCTGGTCGTATGAGGTGAAAACCCTGGTGTCCGCACATATTTTTATCCCCAAGAAACCAGGCCGCTTTGTCTCGGTACATGAAATTCATACCCCGGCGGCTTTTTTTGAGCGCGATATTCACGAGATGTTTGGGGTGCATTTTGAAGGCGCACCTGACCTCAGTCCGTTTATTCTTTCCGAATGGTACGGCCCGCCACCGATGCTGAAATCCTTTTCTACGCTGGATTATGTGCAAGACACGTTTCAGTGGCAAGACTACGCCCCGGATTGGCTGGCAAATATCCAAGCCAACGGCGGCGGTCTTGTCGAGTAGGGCAGTTTAGCGTTTTAAGTAACTGAGTTTATTGGGTACGCCGTTCCAGTCCGCCGCATCCGCAGGGGGTGCAATGGCGGCGTCCAACACCGGCCAGAGCCGCGCCAGTTCGGCATTGAGTGCCACAAAATGCTGGAAGGTGGCGGGTAAATCGTCTTCTGAATAGATCGCCTCGGCGGGACAGGCCGGTTCACACAGGGTGCAGTCGATACAGGCTTCGGGATCAATGACCAGAAAGTTTGGCCCTGCATGAAAGCAATCCACTGGGCAGACTTCTACGCAGTCGGTGTATTTGCAGCAAATACAATTATCAGTGACAACAAAAGTCATCGGGTCGGTTCCTCGGGTTGACCAAGAGATATTTGCGGTGGGTGTCTTGCATAAAGCGCAAGCCGACAGCAAATTGAGCCACACAAAGTGGTCATTATAAGCCTGAATCTCGATGAACAGCGTCACCGACCACACCCTTTTGTCTCACTTGTTTTACCCGGAGCGCATCACCCCAGCGGTGGTGTCGAAGCTTGATTACGATGCTAAAGCGTCTTAGAGAAGATATAGCCTGTGTGTTTGCACGCGATCCGGCAGCGCGCAATACTTTAGAAGTGGTTTTGAACTATCCCGGCGTACATGCGCTGATGTTTCACCATCCGGCGCATTGGTTGTGGCAGCATGGCTGGAAGGGCTTGGCGCGGTTTATCTCCAGCATCAGCCGGTTTTTCACCGGAATTGAAATTCATCCGGGAGCCACGATAGGCCGCCGTTTTTTTATCGATCACGGCATGGGCGTGGTGATTGGAGAAACTGCGATTATTGGCGACGATTGTACGCTGTATCACGGCGTGACCTTGGGCGGCACCACTTGGCAACAGGGCAAACGTCATCCCACCTTGGGCAATAATGTGGTGGTGGGCGCGGGCGCTAAGGTGTTAGGGCCGATAGAAATCGGCACTGGTGCGCGGATTGGTTCCAACGCCGTGGTGATTAAATCGGTGCCGACTGAAGCCACGGTGGTCGGGGTGCCCGGCAAAATCATCACCTCAGGCACCCAAGAGCGCGAGCAGCATCGCCGCGAAATCGCCCAAAAAATCGGTTTTGATGCCTACGGCACCAACAATGACATGCCCGATCCGGTGGCTCATGCGATTAACTGCATTCTTGACCACATCCACGGCATGGATAAAAAAATGGATAATATGTGCTACAGCTTGCGCCAACTGGACGCCTCGTTTCATGAAGCGGCCCAGGCTTCGCGGCTGGATGGCTGTGAAATCCATTCTCAAGGCGATCCCGATGACGCCTTGATCACGGTGAATAAGGACACGTAACAACAGTGCCTCAATCGGGAAATTATTACACTAATACTTGACTATTTTTGTAGGACAAGTTACTCTGAACAAAAACTGCCACACACCATTGACTGTTCTGGCTGCCTGTGCCAGGAGGGGATTTTATGAGACTGACCACAAAAGGACGCTACGCCGTCACCGCGATGTTGGATTTGGCCTTACACGGCACGCAGCACCCGATTACCCTGTCTGATATTTCACAGCGCCAGGGCATTTCTCTTTCCTATTTAGAACAGTTGTTTTCGCGCCTGCGCAAACAGGGGCTGGTGGATAGCGCACGCGGGCCAGGCGGTGGCTATCGTTTGAGCCGAGGGGCGGAACTGATCGCCATTGCCGATGTGATTTTAGCTGTCGATGAAACCGTAGATGCCACCCGCTGCAAAGGTAGGCAGAATTGCCATAATGCCAATGAATGCTTGACCCACGAACTGTGGACTGACTTAAGTGACCGGATTCATGAGTTTTTGAGCAATATCACCTTGGCGCAATTGGTCGAACAGCGCCACACCCGCCATGCGGACAACGAGTGCGACGGCGTGCCGATCAAAGCCGTTCCCAAAACCCCTAGAAGGCTCCCGCGTCCACGGGTATCGGCCTGAAACGCCGTGATTCCGTCGCCTTTGAACCGGCACCGTTTGGGCTTTTAGTCGCATTTGCCAGCCACGAGACTTCTGATGAAACTACCTATTTACCTGGATTATTCGGCCACTACCCCTGTCGATCCACGGGTTGCAGAAAAAATGTGCCAATGCCTCACTCTGGACGGCAATTTTGGCAATCCGGCTTCTCGCTCTCACAGCTATGGCTGGGCAGCGGAAGCGGCAGTTGAAACCGCCCGCGAACAGGTGGCGGCGTTGATCAATGCCGATCCCAAGGAAATCGTCTGGACTTCGGGTGCGACGGAATCGAATAACTTAGCACTCAAAGGGGCTGCGCATTTTTATCAGAAAAAAGGCCAGCACCTAGTCACCTGTAAAACCGAACACAAGGCCATACTGGACACCTGTCGCCAACTAGAACGCGAGGGTTTCACCGTCACCTATCTTGACCCTGAACCCAATGGCTTGGTTGACCTCAATAAACTGGCTGCCGCCCTGCGCCCAGACACGATTCTGGTCAGCCTGATGCACGTCAACAACGAAATCGGCGTGATCACCGACCTGCACGCTGTCGGCGAACTGACCCGCTCGCGGGGGATTTTATTCCATGTGGACGCCGCCCAAAGTGCCGGTAAAGTGGCGATAGACCTCGAAAACATGCCCGTCGATCTGATGTCGTTTTCGGCGCACAAAGTCTATGGCCCTAAAGGCATCGGTGCGTTGTATGTGCGACGCAAGCCACGGGCGCGGATTGAAGCCCAGATGCACGGCGGCGGTCACGAGCGCGGGATGCGTTCTGGCACCTTGCCCACCCATCAAATTGTCGGCATGGGCGAAGCTTTTCATCTGGCCAGGCTTGAAATGGAGGCCGACAACGCCCGGATTCGCCAACTGCGCGACAAGCTGCTGAGCGGACTGCAAGACCTCGAAGAAGTCTATGTGAATGGCGATTTGGAACACCGCATCGCCGGTAATCTCAACATCAGCTTCAACTTTGTCGAAGGCGAATCTTTGATCATGGCGCTCAAGGACTTAGCGGTGTCTTCCGGTTCCGCCTGCACCTCGGCCAGCTTGGAACCCTCTTATGTGTTGCGCGCTTTGGGCCGTAACGATGAATTAGCCCACAGTTCGATCCGCTTCACCCTGGGCCGTTTCACCACCGAGGCCGAGATAGATTATGCTATCCCACTGATTCGTAACAAAATCGACAAACTGAGAGCGCTTTCACCGCTGTGGGATATGCACCAAGCAGGCATCGACATCAGCAGCATCCAATGGGACGCGCATTGACGTTTTACCGTTATTTTTCTGAGTGAAGGAGTGTAGTCATGGCTTACAGTGACAAAGTGCTAGAACATTATGAAAATCCCCGTAACGTCGGCAGTCTTGATAAAGAAGACGCCGATGTCGGTACCGGCATGGTCGGTGCGCCTGCGTGTGGCGACGTGATGCGGCTACAAATCAAAGTCGGTAAAAATGGCGTGATTGAAGACGCCAAGTTTAAGACTTACGGGTGCGGCTCGGCGATAGCTTCCAGTTCCCTGCTCACCGAATGGGTGATGGGTAAAACCCTGGAAGAGGCTGGTAAAATCAAAAACACCCAATTGGCGGAAGAACTCGCTTTACCGCCAGTGAAAATCCATTGCTCGGTGCTGGCGGAAAGCGCGATTAAAGCCGCGATAGCCGACTATCAAAAGAAACAAGGCAGCCAAGAGATTGCGGTTTGAATGACTACCCAGAGCGGGTTGCGCTGGGTGATACATAACACTCTGAATTGAGTTGAACTGAGGGGAGACCTTATGGCTGTTACCTTGACCGAAACTGCTGCCAAACATGTTAAAAAGTCTTTGGCCCAACGCGGCAAAGGCGTGGGTTTGCGCTTGGGCGTGAGAACCTCCGGTTGTTCAGGCATGGCCTATGTGATGGAGTACGCGGACCAAATCGAAGCACAGGATCAGGTCTTTGAGTCGCAAGGCATTAAAGTGGTGGTCGATCAAAAAAGCCTGTTTTATATCGATGGCACCGAACTCGATTATGCACGCGAAGGGCTGAATGAGGGTTTCAAGTTCAATAATCCCAATGTCAAAGACAGTTGCGGCTGCGGTGAAAGTTTTAACGTATAACCTCTGAGAATCCGCATGTTAGCGACCGATAATTATTTTGCGCTGTTTGATTTGTCGCCCAGTTTTGAGGTAGACACCGCCTTGTTAGCCGAACGTTACCGCAGCTTACAGCGCCAAGTCCACCCAGACAGCCACGCCACCGGCGACAGTCAAGAACGGCTGCTGGCGGTGCAGAACACGGCTCGGTTAAACGAGGCTTTTCAAACCCTCAAAGATCCGCTAAAACGCGGCTACTATTTGCTGCAAATGCACGGCATCAGCCCGCAAAATCCAGGCGTGGCGCAGTTGGACACAGCCTTTCTCGATGAGCAAATGACCTTGCGAGAAACCTTAGCCGATCTCTCCCAAACCGCCGATCCCAACACCGCCCTGGCTACCTTTATTAACCAAGTGCAAGCGCAGATGCAGCAGTTGATCCAGCGCTTGCAGCAGCAGTTTGCCCAAACCCAGTATCGGGAAGCACAAGACCTGCTTCAGCGCTTACAATTTTTTTATAAACTGCGCGAAGACGCCCTGGCTCAGGAAGAAGACCTGACCTAACCCACAACAGACTCGTCATGGCACTATTACAAATCAGCGAACCGGGCCAAAGCACCGCGCCCCATCAACACCGCTTGGCAGCCGGTATCGACTTAGGCACCACCAACTCCCTGATCGCCAGCGTGCGTAGCAGCGTACCCGAAACGCTGGCCGATGCCAGCGGTCAACACCTCCTGCCCTCGGTGGTACATTACCGTGCGGACGGCGGTCACAGCGTGGGTTACGCCGCCCAACAGCAAGCCAACCAAGACCCGTTAAACACCATCGCCTCCGTCAAACGCTTGCTAGGCCGGGGATTGGCCGATGTCAAATCCACCGGCACCCGTTTGCCCTATGATTTTGTCGATGAAGCCGGGATGCCCCGTTTGCGCACCGCAGCGGGCTTGCGCAGCCCCGTGCAGGTGTCTGCCGATATCCTCAGCGATCTGAAACTCCGCGCCCAAGCCAGTCTCGGCGGCGAACTGAGCGGCGTGGTGATCACCGTACCCGCCTATTTTGACGATGCCCAACGCCAAGCCACCAAAGACGCAGCCCGCTTGGCGGGCTTAAACGTCCTGCGCCTGCTCAACGAACCCACCGCCGCCGCTGTTGCCTACGGCCTGGATCAAGCCGCCGAAGGGGTACATGCCATCTACGATTTAGGCGGCGGTACTTTTGATATTTCAATATTACGGCTACAGCGCGGCATTTTTGAAGTGCTGTCCACCGCCGGAGATTCAGCCTTGGGCGGCGACGACATGGATCGCGAGATCGCCCGCTGGATCATGACTCAAGCCGGGATTGCCGAAGACGCCGAACCGCACCATATCCGTCGCCTGTTGGGACTGGCACGCGCCGCCAAAGAAGCGCTGACCAATGCCGACTCGGTGCCGATAGACATGCAATTAGACGATGGCCGCCGCTGGCAAGGCCACTTAGACCGCGCCCAGTTTAACGCCTTGGTTGACCCGCTGATTCACAAGACTTTGGCCCCTTGTCGCCGCGCCCTGCGCGATGCTGGCATCGCGCTGAGCGATTTACACGAAGTGGTGCTGGTGGGCGGCTCTACCCGCGTGCCCCGGGTGCGTGAACTGGTCGAAGCCTTTTTCCAACGCCCACCCCATGTAGACATTGACCCCGACAAAGTAGTCGCCCTCGGTGCCGCGATCCAAGCCGACATTCTGGCTGGCAACAAGCCAGACAACGACCTGCTGTTGCTGGATGTGACACCCTTGTCTTTGGGCATTGAAACGATGGGCGGTCTGGTCGAAAAAATCATCCCGCGCAATACGCCGATTCCCGTGATGCGTGCCCAGGATTTCACCACCTTCAAAGACGGCCAGAGCGCAATGGCACTACATGTGTTGCAAGGCGAACGCGAACTGGTGATTCATTGCCGTTCGCTGGCTCGCTTTGAACTGCGCGGCATTCCGCCGATGGTCGCCGGTGCGGCGCGGATTCGCGTGACTTTTCAAGTAGATGCCGATGGCCTGATGAGCGTTGCTGCCGAAGAACAAATCAGCGGCGTGCGCAGTGAAATCACCGTCAAACCCTCCTATGGTCTACGCGATCAAGACATCGAAGGCATGTTGCGCGATGCCTTGGAACACGCCGGCGAAGATGTCGATGCGCGAACCTTGCGCGAACAGCAAGTCGAAGCGGATCGGGTAGTCAACGCCTTGCGCGCCGCGCTGCAAGTGGATGGTCACAAGCTGCTACACCGCGATGAGTTTGAACGCATCAACGACAAATTGGATGCGTTACTGAAAGTGATGCACGGTCAAAACGTACAAGCTATCAAAAAAGCCATCGACCACCTCGACACTGTGACCCGTGAATACGCCGCTCGCCGCATGGATGGCGCAATTCGCAAGGCGATGACCGGCCACAAAGTGACCGATTTTCAGGAAACCACACCCTCATGACCCAAGTCACTTTTCTACCCCATCCAGAAATATGCCCAACCGGTAAAACCATTGAGGTCGAACCCGGCACCAGTCTCTGCGATGCTGCCTTAGAACACGGCATCGAATTGGAACATGCCTGTGAAAAATCCTGCGCCTGCACCACCTGTCATGTGATTGTGCGCACCGGGTTTGACAGCCTACTCGCGGCCAGTGACGACGAAGAAGACTTGCTGGACAAAGCCTGGGGGTTGGAATCCGAATCGCGCTTAGGCTGTCAAGCACGGGTAGGCGACCAGCCGTTGGTGGTCGAGATTCCCAAATACACGATTAACCACGCGAAAGAACTGCATTAAACCGAGGAGAGCGATTCATGGCACTGACCTGGCTGGATGGGCGTGAAATCGCCATCGAACTGGATGCGCAACATCCCGATGTCGATCCCCAATACGTGAGTTTCCCAGACCTGCATCGCTGGGTGTGCGCACTCCCAGACTTTGCTGACAATCCCCAACACAGCGGCGAAAAAATCCTAGAAGCCATTCAAATGGCCTGGATCGATGAACGTGGCTGAGACTGACGCAAATAAGTATATGAACATAATTCATTGTAACTGCCTACCTGTCTAAAACCAATATTCACCGCAGAGACGCGGAGTACGCAGAGAAAAACCGCAAAGTGAATGGCTTGTCTTTGCGCCCTTTGCGCCCTTTGCGTCTCTGCGGTAGATTTTTTTGGGGTAGGTAGTTACAAATCTAGAATGGTCTGTCGGCCAGCAAGGCAATACCCATTTGTTGGACTTCGCAAAAAGACGCTCAGCCCACTCTACCGTGCTGAGCGTCTTTTTGCTTAGCGCATCCTACGGACTCGACCACGGCTACTGCCCCGCAAACGCTTCTTTCAACACTGTTTGCATCAGTTGTTCGGCGTAAGCTTTGCGTTCGCTGACTTGTTGCGCCAGGGCGTTGACCGTTGCCAGCAAGCGGTCAACTCGTTCGACGATGGCGTGTTGTTCGGCTAGGGGGGGGAGGGGAAAAGGCAAACATATAATTTCTTTATGAGAAATATGAGGAATGCCAATGCTTCTGCCAGGATTTATTGCTGAAATGAAATACTTGGATTTAATCCAGTGAAACAAGTGATTTTTGTTTAAATTGATTGGGATAATTTTTAATATCCGTTGTAATAATAAGCAAGGTAAATCATTTTTTGAAATTAGAGCTACTTTTAACCCAGTCGATATTATTGGACGGTCAAGCGATATAACAATATCGCCTTCGTTTAATAAAAATTCTGTGTACATTACAGCTAAATCTTCAGGCAAATAAGCTGTTTCTTGCCAGTTAATTACATCGTGAGAAATATTTATATTTCTAACTAGACGAGTTCCTCTTTTACTTTCTTTAAACCACTCGCTTTTAAACGCATATCCGTTTAAGTAATTTGTAATTTCCCCCAACCTCACCCACACCCACCCATCCGGCAAGGCAAACGGCACTTCATCCGGTTTAATCGGCGGTAGAGACGCGATTAATCGCGTCTCTACGATGTGTCTGCGCCAATCCGCTGTCAATTTTCCCTCAATAGCCTCTTGCAAAATGGCTTGGCGGAGTTTGGTCAGGTAGGTTTGTTGGTTTATATTTTCTAATATCAATTCTTTATGGTCTAAATCTATTTTATTAAATAAATTAACTATTTCAATTTGTGTATCAATTTTTGGCAATGAGATTTCGATATTTTTAATTAAATCTACAGATAATGAGACGTTTGCTGTACCTTTCATTAAAGGTACGATCAATAAATCTTTAAGGCGTGATAAATAAAGATGCAAAAATCTGGCATTTATTGTTTTTTCATCCTTTGGAATAATAGCTACTAAGATTGAACCTAATGCAAATTTTCCTTCTTGATAATGGACATAATTTAATGATGCTTTACCATGCCCTGTTGACGAAACTAATGGAACACAAACTGCTTTGGTGTCAAATTGGAAATAATCACATGTTTTTCTTTCCTTTCCTGTGGAAACTAATGGATATTCTCCATGGTTTGCTTTTGCAATTCCTGTTTTTCCTTTTACAAGACTACAAACGCTGACCGCCATGGAGAGCGAAGCGAAGGCGGTTAGTCCCCGATAGCCAATGCCCGACCGTAGAGCCGTAGGTTGAAGCGAGAGCGTAAGCCGCAGGAGA
>Ga0209575_10000472_pt1 | contig 25550 bp, 27 predicted proteins | sample Medcelwee11metaG_FD_187172 | JGI IMG/M metagenome (GOLD analysis project Ga0209575, IMG submission 187172) | Freshwater pond sediment microbial communities from the University of Edinburgh, under environmental carbon perturbations - Medium... | ecosystem: Environmental > Aquatic > Freshwater >...
GGTGGATCATCACAGCCTGACGTCAATTTAGGGTATACATCAACCGGACACACTCTGGCTTGCAGAGGCCTCCTGTCGATTACTTGGCGCTTAGCGTACGATTTTTTCCGAATTCTGCGGGCTCCCCCACTTCACCTCAGCAACGCTCGGGAAGTACCTGAATACTAAAAAGCCCCCGGCCGACAGGCAGCGGCAGCGGGGGCACACAATGGCAGCAGCAACTGGCGTCCTGCCTGTTACAGCGGCGGGGACCCTAACACCATTTTGCCGCTTCGTTTACCGCATATCGCCTGAACGGTCACGCCTGGAGGATGGGCGGTTTGATAGGGGCAAGTCCACGCGCTTTTGGCACCCGGCCAGGAGCAGCCACTGGGTTAAACTCTTATTTTGGCCAAACGATAGGTGAAAGGATGCAAACTTCGAGCGCCATACCGTTGCTCAGAATTTTTTCTGAGACCAAGGCGAAAGAGTTCTATATTGATTTCCTTGGATTCAGCGTCGATTGGGAACATCGTTTTGAAAAAAATTTTCCGCTGTATCTTCAAGCCCGTAGGGGCGACCTTGTTGTTCATCTGACTGAGCATCATGGCGACGCCACACCAGGCTCTACGATCTTCGTCCCAGTTATTGGAGTTGGTGAGTTGCACGCTGAGCTCACAGCGAAAAACTATGGTTACTCGAAGCCCTCTATTCAAGATACTGGTTGGGGACAGGTATTAGAAGTAATTGATCCCTTTGGTAATCGAATCCGCTTTTGCGAATTATCGGGCGACTGACAATGCAAAGAACTAGGGCCGTTGCGCTGAAATAACTTTCAACTCGACTGTCTCCTGCGGGTCGCTCTGTGCCGGTGGTGTCTGGCTCAGTCCGGCCAAAAGGAGACAAAAATAGGGGCTCACACAACTATGTCGTTACAATCGATTTTCTTTATCGATAGAGGCAAAATCTGAATAGGCAGCGAGCCGTTCAAGAAGCTCTCCGGCGTCGATGAGCTGCTCGCGTTCCTCGCCAGTAAGGCATGCCGTCATTGCTGCCATCAACCAGTCGTCGCGGCGTTGACGGCTGAGCTGCAGAACATGCCGTCCGGCGTCGGTTAGTTGAACACGCACCTTGCGACGATCCAGGGCATCCTGTGTACGGATAATCAGGCCGGACGCCTCAAGTTCACGCAATACGGCCGCGAGATTGGAGGAGCGCATATTCTCCGACGCCGCCAGCATCGATGGGGTTACGCCATCACCAAGCCGATCAATAGCACCGATCACCAGCATGCGAGTCCACGATTCAGGATCGTTCTGAGCCTCTCTACGCAAGCGTCGCGTCAAGCGGGTTAGCTGACGCCGAAATCGAGCGACATTGAGAGATTTTTCTAAATTCATTTTTCTATGATTGCATAGCTATGAGATGGTAGCAATTGGTCAACTGTTGCCCATCATGGTGATCCACGTAGGCAAGATTGCTGCCAGTCAAGTTACGTACTTCTCAACCGGTACTAGGAGAAAAGCTCATGCCGAAGGCAGGCCAGATTTTCGAGCGTGTTTTGCTGACCAACGATGATGGGTTCGACGCGCCGGGATTGCGCGTTCTGGAGCAGGTCGCCGCCACCTTGGCGCGGGAAGTCTGGGTGGTTGCGCCGGAACACGACCAGAGCGGCACATCGCATTCACTTAGCCTTCATGACCCGCTGCGTGTCAGCCGGAAAGGTGAAAGGCGCTTCGCCGTCCTTGGGACACCCGGAGACTGCGTTGTGATGGGTGTACGTCACCTGATGTCTGGCGAGCTACCGGAGATGATTCTTTCCGGTGTCAATCGTGGCGCAAATCTTGGTGTGGAGACGGTATTTTCCGGTACTGTCGGTGCCGCCATGACGGGCATGCTTCTTGGCATTCCCTCCATCGCATTGAGCCAGGCTTTCAGTGATCGGAACGCGGTTCCTTGGGAAACAGCACAGACCTTGGCGCCCGAGGTCATTCGAGCCCTTGCGGCGATGAATTGGAGCCGGAATACCTGTCTCAATGTCAATTTCCCTGATTGTCCTGCAGATCGCGCCGGCCCTCTGACCCTGACCTGTCAGGGTGTCGGCCTGCTGGACGGGGTCGACGTCGTGTCGCGCTCAGATCCAAGAGCCGTCGACTATCACTGGCTGCAGCTGTCTCGGTCTCCCCGACGGGATGTCGAGGGAACCGAGACAGCTGCGGTCGCAGCGGGCCGCATCGCCGTCACCCCGTTGCGGTTCGAGCGGACACACGATGAGACGCTTGCAGAGATGCGGATGGCCTTGGCTTCGACGGAATGAATATCAAGGGCGGATGTAGGATGAGACTTTATTTTCATCCATACATCAGTCGTCTTGGCGTTGATCGTGCTGCGGTCGAAACGTCCGCTTGGGGTCGACAGTTGTCGGTGACGAGAGGCTGGAGTCGACCCAAACCTGCCGCTCACATCAGGCAACAAGCGGCCAGAAGCAGCCACTATCCAATGGATGCGTTGAGGCGGTTCTAGCCATAGCTGATACCGGCTACAAGCAGTGGTTCAATTGCTTCCCAGCGATCATGTCAGCAAAGCACGACGGTACAGATAGACAGAAGCGTTCAGCGATGACCAGGCGGGCGTTTGCCAGCACATGCCGCCTTTGACTAGGCCTGAATACAGTTGCCGCATATATCTGCGCTTCTATCGCCTTCCATGTATCGCTATGCCACTATCGTCACCAATGCCTCAGACGCTGCTATGTGATCCCCGTGGATGATGCACTGCTTCCCATTTTGGGCTCCTTTGACACTCGACAAACAGGATATTTGTCATGTCTGTTTCTTTACCTCCTCCTGACCCTCTTCACGATGACTATAACGGCCAGTTGGCCTATCTCCCTCCCGGTAATCTTGAATGGCTGCCAATTACTGAGGATGCATACAAGCTCTTTACTGGTAGCGAAGAAATTGATCAGGGAGCTCTCCAGCGAATCAAAGGTAATCAGTCAGCCCTATCGGAGCTGTTTGCAAGCGCACTGCAAGTGCCGAACCTTGGCTTCTTCGCAGGTAGCGGCACGTCTTTGGGGCCAGTGAATGGCCCTAGCATGTGGAGGTTATGGACGGAGGCCATGTGCAGTGATCCAAAAGGCGAACGTCTTACAGAGCCGGCGACTGCTGTTTGCGAGGTGGTGCAATACACAGAGATGCACTCACCTAACATCGAGCATTTTCTATCGCAGTGCGATGCCTTCCTCGCTTTCAATCAAAATGAAATGGTCGAGAACTTCGTTCGCCAGGTAAAAGCTCTCATTCTTCGCCTTTGTACTAATTTCCTAAGTCAACCTGGATCTGATATTACGTGCTATAGGCACTTGCTACAGAAACTCGCCCGTCGCCGTGTACGTGATCCGCGCTTGAAGGTATTCACAACCAACTACGACATGTGCTTCGAGACAGCGGCCTCCGACCTTGGGATGGTGGTTGTCGATGGACTTTCTTATACTCGTAAACGACGGTTTGATGGTAGACACTTCAGCTATGATATCGTTCGTCGAGAAAGCGATAAGCATGAATTTGTCGAAGGTATTTTTCAATTTCATAAACTGCACGGCTCGGTAAGCTGGTCGCGCGAAGACAATGGAATCTATGAGGATGGCGCTCCTTCTCCTGACAATGCGTGCCTAATATATCCAGCGAAAGGCAAGTATCAGCAGGCCTTTATTCAACCGCACCTAGAGCTCCTTTCTCGCTTCTTAGACTTTCTTCGTCAACCCAATAGCTGCCTAGTTATTGCAGGCTTTGGCTTCAATGACGACCATCTTTCCGAGCCTGTACTTTCCGCGATCCAGTCGAACCCAGGCCTGAAACTAATTCTTGCTGATCACCGCTGCATAGCGCACGTACACAATAGAGGGCATCATGGCTCAAGCCCATATTGGAGCAAATTCCATGAGCTTGCACTAAAGGGATTTGATATACACTTTATCGGCGGATCGTTCAGAGATGTCGTTGATCGAATACCCTATTTGCGCGCAATTTCGCCAGCAGAGCAGCTAGCAAACGCCGTTAGACGTTTAGGCAATGGAGAATAAAGCATGGCCATTGATATATCGTCCAACGGAATCTTGCTGGGGGAACTTAAGATTGGCGTCATCTCCAGCGTTGCCGCTCAGCATATCAAGGTGAACCTTGCTCATGCAGGAGAGGTAAGCGGTTGCTATTTAAACAATAATCGATACGGCAAAGGTGAGGTTGGTGAGCTAGTACTAGTCGAAGGACAGCAGTCAATCCTTCTTGGAAGAATCACTGAAGTAAGCTTACCTGACAGAGATCGCAATGAGATATCCCAGGATTATTCCGGGCTAAGAAAGATCGATGCGATTGGTTTTATTCGATTGCTTGGGTCAATCGATCCAATTACCCTTAGGGTTCAAGCTGGAGTTAGCACTTATCCTCGCCTTGGGGATCGTGTGTATTCTGCCCCGGGTGAGTTCGTTTCTAGAATTCCTCTCCTCACCAGTGGCGGTATTGATGTACAGTCCCCATTGGTCTCTCTCGAATTGGGAATAGTGTCCGGAGATAGTGGATTTCCGATCTCCGTTACACCAGAAAAGCTATTTGGCCGACATTGTGCAATCTTGGGATCAACTGGCGGCGGTAAGAGCTGGACTACAGCGAAAATCATCCAAGAGTGTCGACGTTACAACTCAAAGGTTGTTCTGCTGGACGCTACCAGTGAGTACCGCTCACTGACTGGGCCAGATACTAAGCACTGTCACCTTGGCAAGCCATTACATCAAGCCCAGAGTTCGGCTGAGATCGTGATCCCCCCTACTAATTTTACAGAAGGTGACTTCATTGCATTGTTCCAGCCCTCAGGGAAAACCCAAGGCCCGAAGCTCCGAGAGGCGATGAAAAGCTTACGCCTTGCGGCACTGGTTCCCGCCATAGCCCCTAATGGGTATGTTCCTAAGGTGAATCAGCCGAAAGCCGATTACCGTAGAGCGCTTAGTACGGACGATAACGCCAGATTAGTTGATAGTCCAACGCAACCCTTCGACCTTCGTTTCTTGGTTAGGCAGATCGTTCAAGAGTGTTGTTATCCAGATGCTGGCTCAAACAATTTTGATCGCTGGGGCGGCCCGAGCAACGAGCAATCGTACTGCTCGTCCCTTCTAACACGGATCACAGGTGTGATGGGCTCTTCCTCGCTCGCGTGTGTATTCAGTTCCAACCCAGATCTGCCAAGTCTTTCTCAGCAGTTGGATCAGTTTCTCAACAGCGATGCCAAACTTTTACGAATCTGCCTTAGCTCCATCGGATATGAGTTCAATGCCCGAGAGGTTGTCGCTAATGCAATTGGTCGCATACTGCTCCAACGCGCTCGGGGCGATGCCTTTAGAAATAGTCCCCTCTTGGTGATTCTGGACGAAGCGCACAACTTTCTCGGCAAGTCGGTAGGAAGTGAAGATGACCTGCAAAGTCTAGACGCCTTTGAACTGATTGCAAAGGAAGGGAGAAAGTATGGCCTGAATATCTGTCTAGCAACTCAGCGTCCGCGTGACATTACCGAGGGTGTACTTAGTCAGATGGGCACATTATTGGTACATCGCTTAACCAATGATCGCGATAGAGACGTTGTTGAACGGGCTTGCGGGGAAATCGACAGATCTGCAGCAGCATTCCTTCCGAACCTCAAGCAAGGTGAAGTCGCGATTGTGGGGGTCGACTTTCCGATTCCGGTAACAATCCAGATCAATAAACCCTCACAGCCACCGCTGTCAGACGGTCCAAGCTACCAAGCACTTTGGGGCGCGGAAAGGCACCCGGCTGGGTAATAGTCCTCCCGCCGCTTTTGACCAGACTAGACGATCAAGAACATCCGCTCAGGGTCGACTTTAACTGGCTAATCGCGGTCATTCGACTTGCTCGCCTAGTACACCACATAAGTTGCTAAGTGGCTTCAGCCCAGCAAGCGTATCCTGCAATCAGTGGCGATTGAGAAGCTTAGGATAGCTCAATCCTTCTCCCTGAAACTCCTTGAAAATTGGTTTCTGGGAGTTTTTCAACAGAATCGGTCGACTCTGGCCTGTCGTGACCAACAGAAGTCGACCATTTGTAGACATTCATAACGATTAAGCTAAGGCGGGATTTAGCCAGCCCCGGTGAGCAAAGCGAGCGATTTGAGCATATAGCTACGTTGCGATGCGATTATGTAAATCCGTAACGATGGATATCATCCGCTCTTTCAGGCTTCAGCGAATCGAGGCACATCAAGTCCATCGACACCCAAGCGCCTTTGAGATCGATACGGCTTTCTTTCCCGGGCAGTTGTCGACCATAGCGCGCCTTTTTTCGCGCATCCATGTTAGTAAGAGCATTAGGTGACCACGTCTCGATCTTGAGATCTTCACAATCCTCGCGTGCGTTCCGGACCCACAAGCCCTGATGTATCCATGATTTCGCGCACTTGCTGTGGATTGATCTCAGTGCCCAATCTAGGCTCCAGTCCCTGGGAAGCCTTTTTCTAACCCTCGCCTCAACCAAACTGGCGAATTGCTGCGAGCAGTAGCCGTTTGCCGTATCCCCTAGGGATGGGCTCTCTAGGTATTGAGCACGATATCCGGTGTTTGCGTTGTGGAAAAAATCCACCAAGAGCGACTGAGCGCAATGAAGAGTGGCTACAACCCTAAAATAGTCATGAGACTTCTCACACGGTTCTCGTGCCACTGAAACTTTATCGATCCCCCTAACTATGAGATCTACAATGACCTGAAAGTCCGGGGCGTTTAGAAGTTGATTACGACGCTCAAACGCAACAGTCTCGGCAATTTTCCAGCGATTCTCATCAATTCGGACGTACATCCTGTGAGCCCTTGTTTTGCCTGAAGGTGGTCACTGCGAATGCGGCCCTACTCAAAGAAAATACGAAATGGACAGCAAGCCCATCCATTTCTAACAGCATAGTCATCAATCCTAAGAGCGCTATTTTCTTGCTGCCATGCTATCCATTTCCGATTGACTGCTTCTGGCCGAAAGAGACCACCCTGCTCAGGGGCCGGCGACCGGACGTGGCGCTCTCGTACCCTCCGGAAAATATGCCGATAAAATCCGTTATCATGAATTACACTGGTGCCGACCCGCGCACAGGAGTGATCACCCGATGGCCCCCCGCGAACGCCTCCGCCGCGATTTCGAAACCCTGCAGGATCGGCTGCCCGGCACGGTCTTCACCGGGCTCGAGCCGCCGAGGCTCCGCCTGCTACCCGGCGATGGCGTCTACCTGGAACTCGAAGCCCTCCTCGAGGGCCTCCACAAGGACGGCGAACGGGACCGCGAGCCCTTCGACGCCGCCCTGGCCCTGGTCGAGGCGCTGCCCCTCGGGAAACCGCCCGCCCAACCGGCGCCCCGCCATGCATGAGCCGATCGAACGGGAGGAACGGCCGGGTGAGCTGGCGATCGCCGGCGAACGCCGCCTCAGCGCCGCCGAGTTCCAGGGCCTCGCCCGGGTGCCGGCCGCCGCCGAGTGGTTCGCCAATATCGACAACCCGCGCACCCGCCGCGCCTACCGGGGCGACCTCGAAGACCTCTGCGCCTTCCTCGGCCTGCAGGCACCGGAGCAATTCCGCGAGGTGACCCGCGCCCATGTCCTCGCCTGGCGCAAGCATCTGGAGCAGCGCGGTCTGTCCGCGGCCACGATCCGCCGCAAGCTCGCCGCCCTCACCAGCCTCTTCGACCACCTGCTCGAGTGCAACGCCGTCGCCGGCGGCAATCCGGTGCACGGCGTCAAGCGGCCCAGGATCGAGAGTAACGAAGGCAAGACCCCGGCCCTCGGCGATCATCAGGCCCGCGCCCTGCTCGACGCCCCCGATCCCACCACCCTCAAGGGCCACCGCGACCGGGCGATCCTCGCCGTGCTGCTCTATCACGGCCTGCGCCGCGAGGAAGCCGCCCGCCTGGCCGTCCACGACCTCCAGGACCGCCGCGGGATCAAGCACCTGAAAGTCCACGGCAAGGGCGGCAAGCTGCGTTACCTGCCGCTGCACCCGGTCGCCGCCGAGCGGATCCATGGCTACCTGGAGGCCTCGGGGCACCACCTTGTGGAGCCCAGGGCGCCGCTGTTCCTGCCCCTGCGCGGCAAGAAGACCGGGATGGGGATCAGTGCCGAGGGCATCTATGCCCTGGTCGGCGCCTACGCCAGGGCCGCCGGCATCACGGTCGAGGGCCTCGGCGTCCACGGCCTGCGCGCCACCGCCGCCACCAACGCCCTCGAGCACGAGGCGGACATCGCCAAGGTCCAGCAGTGGCTGGGCCACGCCAACATCAGCACCACCCGGCTCTACGACCGCCGCCACCTGCGGGCGGAGGATTCGCCTACCTTCAAGGTGCGCTACTGAGCAGAGCCGCGTACTGGCCATGGTCGGGCCATCCGCTTAGGGGGTACCTAAACCGGGCCAATGCACTTATGCCGTTCTAACTTCGTTCAGTAGCTCCGGATGACGATCAAGCACCTTGAGCAGCTTTACCAACGCCAAGGGCGGCTTGGTCTTGCCCGTCTCATAGCGCGAGAACGCATTGACGCCGCCGCCGAAAATCTCGGCCGCTTCGCGCTGGTCGAGCGCGAGTTTCTTGCGCACGGCAGCGATAAAGCCAGGATCGACAATGGCCGCATTGACCTGCTTCGAGAACGCGCGCATTTCGCGCATGACGCGATCCGACTCCCCTGCGTCCAGAACAGACTCGGCGCAGGCCGGGCAGAAATCGCCCGTCACCGCCGTCAGGACGGCGGTTTCGCCCTTGTAGGTATAGGGCAGGTCGCGGGTGTCGTGGATCAGTTCCGCCGCGCCGCAGGAGGGACATTTCATGTTCATAGCTCCTTGAAGGACACGATCAGCACGTCATCGATGACCGTCAGCTTCAGATACACGCCGCCCGCCAGCGTGCTTGGACGGTACACGTCTTGCCAGACCCTGTGATCGGCGTGAGTGGTCATGCTCTTGTAGAAACCCGCTGGCGTAAGCGCCATCACCACGGCCAGCATGTCGGAAAGCCTAAGCCCAACTCATTCGCGCCCACTCGCGCAGCGTGCGTGGTGCGTACCTTGCCCACCTCGATCAAGGCTTTGATGGCGGATAGCTTGCAGTGGGGCGTTCCTTTCTCCATGACCACAAATTAACCTAATAGGTTATATGTGGCCAGTTGCCTTGGCGTACGATTTTGTCTGAATTCTGCAGGCTCCCCATCTTCAGTTCCGCCGCACGGACATTCGAGATTGATAGAGCGTGTAGCACGGCTTACGCAAAACTATTGCACCAAAGCAGCGCATGTAAGAGATCCGTCACATCCCTAGAAGCTAAGTGCTAATATTTTAGCGTTTTTTCCTCTTTGTCGCTGCAATATTGGCATACAGGAGCAACCGAGCGTCGCTTCTCCCCCTCCACAGGAGGTCGAGCAACCGGTTTGTGAATGCTAATATTCTGGCTAATATTGGTCAAAATAGCAGGAATATTAGTGTAATGGCGAAGAAGACTGCGCCTCTCTTACCGTACACCAACCAGCTGCTTATCGAACTCGGTGAGCGGCTGAAGCTCGCGCGCCTGCGCCGAAAGTTGACTGCCAAGCAGGTCGCGGAACGGGCGGGGATGTCGCCGATGACACTCCGCTCCCTTGAGGCCGGCGGCTCGGGAGTGACGATGGGTGCTTATCTGTCCGTTATGCAGGTCCTGGGCCTTGAGAAGGATCTGGCAAAACTGGGGGCATCGGATGACCTCGGCCGTCAGTTGCAGGACTCACGCCTGGTGAAGCGAGGCACCGCCCGGCCTACCCAGCCGAGCTCAGTCGGTCAAGGCCAGCGTCTTGACGCCGCAGGCAAACAAGACTCGCCAGTGACGATGAAAAGAACCACCGCCGTGAAAGGCAGTGAGCCAAACCGGGACCGAGGCCCTATGGTCACCACCGACCAAGCATCCATTAAATCACTCGGAACGACAGCGGTGGATCTTGCTTCTCTTCTGAAGCCCGTGAAGAAAAAGCGCGGAGAGCACGACAAGCAATGACGATAATCGGCGTGTATGCAGACTGGGACGGCCTGTTGGAGCCTAAAAGACTTGGGCTCTTGCACAGTCGCAAGACCCGCGCGAGCGAGTTGTTTGAATTCCAATATGATCCTGCGGCCCTGATTGATCCTGACCTTGGCCAACTGCAATTTGATCCCGGGATCGGCCTATTTGAAGGGCCTCAGTTTCCGCCACAGGACAAGTTTGGCGCCTTCGCGGACTCGAGCCCAGATCGATGGGGCCGCTCGCTCATGGAGCGTCGGCTCGAGCGGGACATTCGTGCCGGCATCCAGCCCAAAGGCACACGGCTCTACGAATCGGACTACCTCTTGGGCGTACACGATCTCTACCGTGTTGGCGCCTTTCGCTACAAACTCGATGATGCGGGCGAGTTTCTTGATGACCGAATTGGTGTGGCCGCTCCTCCGTTCGCCAGAATTCATGAATTGGAGCGTGCAAGCCGAGCTCTGGAGAAAGACCCTGATAACACGGCCTTGCAGGGCCAAGACTGGCTGAGGATGCTCATTGCCCCTGGCGGCTCGCTTGGTGGTGCCAGACCCAAGGCAAGCGTCGCAGACGACAAGGGGCGCTTATACATCGCTAAGTTTCCGAGCACCCGCGACGACTACGACGTGGGTGGCTGGGAGATGGTCGTGAATGCCCTGGCCGTCGGCTGCGGCCTGAACGTGGCTGTCGCTGAAGCCCGGAAATTCGCCAGCGACTATCACTGCTTCATGGTCCGTCGGTTTGATCGTACAGAGAACGGCCGGCGCCTTCACTTTGCCTCGGCGATGACCATGACCGGACGCGTTGACGGCGATGATGCCTCCACAGGTGCCAGTTACCTGGAACTGGCCGAGGTGCTCATAAAGTCTGGCTCCCAGACCAACACCGACCTGCGCGAACTATGGTCGAGGATTGTCTTCAACATTCTCGTCTCGAACACAGACGATCACTTGCGTAATCACGGATTCATCTTGGTCCCAGGCGCCGGATGGCGGCTCTCCGAAGCCTACGATATGAACCCCGTCCCTATTGCCGACGGCCTAAAGCTCAACATCACTGAAGCGGATAACGCCCTGGATCTCGACTTGGCACGCGAGGTTGCCGAGTATTTCCGACTGAGCCTGAAAGAGGCCGACGAGATCATTGAAGATTTCCAGGGCATCGTCAGCCAATGGAGAACAATTGCTAATGGTCTTAGGCTTCCTGCTCGAGAGCAGGATCGCATGGCAGAAGCTTTTCGCCTGGCGGAGGATTGAAGGGGCACGTCTCAGCCCATAAGGGTTTGGCTGGTTGTTAATGAGCGAGTTGAAATTTGGGGTTTGGGGAGCAACAGAACAGAAAGTGCACTTAAGCCCGGTGCCGGCCCGCAAACCCTTGTGGCGTCTGGTGAGTTCGGAAAAACCACCGTTTTGCCGAACCAGGCCAGGGGCGTCGTCATTGCCAGAGAAAGGCGGCGGTAGTCGTGCAGAAAACCCGTTCGTCAAATCAAAGTTCTGAGAACTGCCCGTGTTCACGGCGGCGCCGAACTCTAATCCCGCCTTACGTTGGTTTTTGGTTCCGTTGCTCCCCAAACCCCGGGTACCCCTCGTCACGGAGCGCCGTTACCCGTCACGCTGCCTGCCGCTCCTTCCCCTAAGCCGCACGGCCGCTGATCGACAGCCCGAGCGACAGTCCGGCCGCTACGGCAATCGCTACTAGGGCATCGAGACTGAAGGCATTGATCTTGCCCGCCTTTAGGTTGGAGAAGCGCGGCCCGGTGATGCCAAGGCGGTGAGCTTTCTCGGTGTCGGTGCCCGGCCAGGCGGCAGCCTGCTCGGTGATGGCGCGCATCAGGGCGGCGCGCAGCTTCATGTTCTCAGCCTCGGCCGGGGTGTCCTCAATGGCGTCCCAGACGCTGGCGAAGCGTTGTTGCTCGGTCATTTTCTCTCCCTCAACAGGTCGCGAAGACGGGCGGCCGCCAGATCGATATCGGCTCTTGGCGTAGCCTGGGTCTTCTTCTGGAAACAGTGCAGCACATAGACGGCATCCGGCAGGGTGGCCAGATAGATCACGCGGAACGCCCCCGAGGCCTCTCGGATGCGGATCTCCCGCACGCCGGCGCCTACGGTCTTCATGGGCTTCCAGTCGGCCGGCTCGATGCCGTTCTGGACGTTGTCCAGCTCGAAACCAGCCTCGCGACGGGCATCGGCCGGAAAATCGCGCAGGCGGTCGAGGGAGTCGGCGAGGAATTCAATGGCTTTCATCGGGCGGGGTCCTTGTCGTGCCCGGACTACTTTATCGGTTCCGATAAGGCTCGCAAGTGAATTTTATCGGAACCGATAAACTCGCTATGCCGCATGGCGTTACCCGTCACGCCGATGGCTTGCTGGTCTGCTGTTCCTGCGCCACCCGCAGTCTGGCCAGCTCCTGCTGCTGCTGCGCCCGCAGCTCCCCGCGCAACTCCGCGGCGTTACCGGCCTCCCGCTTCGCCTCCTCGCGCGCCTGCTGCCGGGCCTCCTCAAGATCGCGGCCGGCACCTTCGAGGCGGGCCAGGGCGGCCTGCAGCTGGGCGCGGCCAGTCTGGGGTCTGCTCACGAAACGGAATAAATAAATGAGGTAATCCCCCGGCTAAGCCGGGGGACTCCTTGAGGTTTGACCGTGTGATACGGTCATCGGGAGCCTTCTGTCTCGACCAAGAGATAGGAGGTACCCGATGAGAGACTATCAGAGTCTCACGCATACGAAGTGGGACTGTAAGTACCACATTGTTTTCATCCCGAAGAGGCGCAAAAAGGCGATCTTCGGGGCAATTCGCAAGCACCTTGGCGAGCTGTTACATGAGTTGGCGAGGCAGAGGGAGTGCCGGATAGTGGAGGGCCATTTGATGCCCGACCATGTCCACATGTGCATCAGTATCCCACCCAAGCACTCGGTGTCGTATGTGGTGGGCTACATCAAGGGCAAGAGTGCGATTTCGATAGCACGGCGTTTTATGGGAAAGGCGAAGAACTTCACGGGTGAGAGTTTCTGGGCTCGGGGGTATTTCGTTTCAACCGTGGGGCTGGACGAGGAGGTGGTACGTGCATACATCCGGAACCAGGAAAAGGAAGACGAGCACTATGACCAGCTCAAGTTTGGCCTGTAGCGACAGCCGCCTTCAGGCGGCCCAACTACTTGCCCCTTTGAGGGGCTAACAGAATAAAGCCCCCGGCTTTGCCGGGGGATACTTACTTTTTTGGCATAGGAGGCAGCAAAAAGATACCGGTAAAGGTCTTCTTTCATATGCGAGCGTGCATCATGATGAGCTAGGCTCATCAGCCGGTCATCGCCATACCAGCTGGTCATCGTCTGTGGCAGTGAATATCGCGTTGAGTATTTTTGAGTTGGAAGACGATAGTTTGGAGAGATGTACTTCTCCATTATTTCAGACACAGCGTAGTCTGAATCGGTAGACATCCTGTACCACGGCGTGGTACTTGCGGACCGGATAATCTGCTGCCAGCGCTCTGAGCTGTCGACGTCTTTTGTCACACCGCTTCTCAGACGGGGCAGGCCACCAATAATGTCTCGGACACTAGGGGATTCTCGCCTCCTCAGTATCTCTGGTGCGATCTTGATATCGCTCCGAATGCCGATAATAAAAATTCGGTGCCTTGCCTGAGGGATGCCGTATTCTTCTGCCTTGACCAGAAATGAAGCGGGATCAGCATCCATGCTGAACTCCCCCTTCTCACTGAGCGAGTAAAGCCGATACTCCAAACCGTTGTCGCCTTTCCCTACAGCTGATTTTGGATGTTTCAGGTCTCGCAGGATTTTCTGAATTACAGGCTCTCCCTTTACACTTGCCGACAGCAGACCTTTGACATTTTCCATCACAAATACAGGTGGTTTGTGATCAACAATAATCTTCAGATACTCTCGGTACAGGAAGTGTCTCTCATCATCCTCGAAGTCAGGAGAGCCACTCATTCTCGAACGTCCGACGAGAGAATATGCCTGGCAGGGCGGCCCGCCAATCAGTGCCCACGTTTTCGTGCTTCCCAGTCGAGAATTAATAATGTTCTGAACAATGTCATGGTTCTCTGCGCCCAGAGAAATGCGAAGCGCTGAGCTTTCCGCTTTCTTCCATTGTTCAGGATGCTTTTTAAGCAACTCTTCTTTGGGTATCTCACCGCTGATGTACTGATAATATTCTTTCGGGGCTTTACCTCGCCCGAATGAGCGGAAGAAATGTCGGAGCGTAAGCGTCTTGTGAGCAAACTCATTGTGCTCTATGGATACAATGCTGTGAAAGGACGATGCTCCTTTGCCGTTGTGAAGGGCGGAGAAGCCTTCTCCCAACCCTCCGGGGCCTGCAAAGAGATCTACTATTGGGTAAGAAGTCTTAGTCACACTTGTTCCATATAAATCTTTTAATTTGATCCGATCACTGGCTTGTGCAGCCAGGCCTTGACGCCTGCTTCACCGGAGCACCCGATGAGTGCCTGGGTCACGTCCGCCTACTTACAGTCTGCTGGTCGATCCAGTTTTCTATAGCGTCTTTTCTGAACCGCCAGCTACCCCCTACCTTGAAGCCGGGAATTTTCCCTTCTGCGGCCAGCCGATAGGCCGTCTTCTCCGCGAGCTTGAGGTACTCGGCGACTTCCTTAAGGGTCATAATCTCTTCAGGCATCACATGCGCCCCTGTCTTGACGTTTGAGAGAATAGAGGAAAATCGGGGAGTATCCAATGAGAAATCAGGGCTTCCCGCGCCTTATGGTACGGAGCCTTTGGTCTATGACTGGTTGAGTCTGTGGCTGCGTATTTGCCACAGACTCGCCACAAGCCCAAAACACCCGCAACGGACAATGGCGTATTTCTGCGGGTTTCAGCGTGTGGCATTTTGGGGTCTGCTCACGAAACGGAATAAATCGCACGCTAAGCCGAAGCAGGCCCTTCAAGCCGATGCTTGGCCAGCAGCCGAACCACGGTGGAGGGTGAACCCGGAACAGCCTACGATTTTTTCCAAATTCTGCGGGCTCCCCTTCTCCAACAGGCTGGGCGAGTTTTTGCCCAGAAAACAGTTCGGAAAGGGGAGAACTCCGGGTATACCCAAGTGGCGCCCGACCAATGAATTTCCGATTACAGAATGAAGCCGAGTACATACTGCTCGGCATTAGGCGGAGTACGCACCGAACCGACCGCCAACCTCCGCTGCGTGGACTGGCGCTTACCCTTGATAAGGGCGCCTTATCCTAGGGGATAGAAAACCGGCAGCAAAAACCCACCATCAGGGCCGCTCACAGCAGTACGGCTGAGTGTACGGCCGGAGCTAGGCGAGCCCCTCCCCGGTTTCCACCAGCTTGGCGACAAGCTTCGCCACGAGGTGCTTTTCCTCATCGCACTCATAGAAGAGTGCGGTAGCCGCTGATTTAGCCCTATGTCTATCCGGTAGCCGGGGGCCGCTTGCCTGCGCAAGTTATGGCCATTACGTAATTTGCGGCGCTTGCTTCACTGATTTCACTTACATAAGTATCATCAGTTACATCACTAGTTTCAGCTGCATAACTTACGGAGCTTCAGTAATGATTCTTGTCTTGGGTGGGGAGAAAGGTGGTAGCGGCAAGAGCTGCCTGGCGCAGAACCTAGCGGTCTGGCTGCAGCGTCAAGGGCATGACGTGCTTCTGGTGGATGCGGACCCCCAAGGCACATCGTTGGATTGGGCGCGGGAGCGCGAACAGAACCCAGACTTGCCGGACCTTCGGATCGAGACCGCCCAAGGTGATATCCGCAAGACTCTGCTGGATCGAATCAAGCGCTACGAGAAGATTGTGGTGGATGCCGGCGGGGCCGACTCGGTGGCCTTGCGCTCGGCCTTGACCGTGGCCACTCATGCCCTGTTTCCCTTCCGGCCCAAGCGTCGGGACCTCAAAACCCTGGCGCATGCCGAAGAGATGATCACGCTGGCCCGGTCGGTGAACCCGGGGCTAATTGCCCGCTCAGTGATTACCCAGGCCCCTTCCCTGCCCAGCCAAGTGAAACGCATCCTGGATTCCAAGGATGCCTGTACCAGCTACGGGTTCGAGCCGCTGCAGTCGTTCACGACTGCCAGGAATGTGTATGACGATGCTGATGAGGCCGGCTCGTCGGTTCTGGAAGCAGGTACAGATGCCAAGGCGGTCGAAGAGATCGAACAGATCGCTGCCGAACTGTGGGGGACTGAATGATGGGGGTCGGTAATCTCAAAAAGCCAATCAACCCAGCGGCCACGTCGCCCGCCGCAGATGACTTTATTAATGGAGCGAAGGTGGATGGCAAAAAGCCAATGCAGGTGGCGTCGGCCCGTGAGCGGACCTACAAACGCATTACCTTCAGCCTGTCAGATGAGTTGGACCGGGAAATCGAGCGCTTGAGCTTGATCCCCCGTGACTTCCGGGCCAGTCGCTCGGACGTGATCCGAGCAGCCGTGGCTCTGCTGGCCGCGCAGGATGAGGCAGAAATTGCACAACTTATGAAAGAGGCACAACAAAAGTAAGTTACGTCAGTTATTGTGATTACGTAAGCTGCATGGCTTGCATAAATTATGTTGATTACGTAATCAACTTCAACAAAGAACAGCATGCAGGCGGCGCAGGGCGCCTTCGCGGGATTCGCCAGGGTATGCCAAGCGACTTAGCTCGGCCTCAGTAAGGAGACGCGGTTGCTCCAAGTCGAGCACTTGCTTTGGTGTGCCCTTAGCTTTTGCCTTGGTCCCAGGCTTGGTCTTGGCTGTTGTTGAGGCGGCTGCTTTAACCGTGAATGTGAAGATGAAGTGAGTGACGGTCCGACCGTTCTTGCGCTGTGTCCAACTGACCTGAAGAGGGCTGTGCTCGTTCACTTGCTTGACTGCGGGATCGATGACCCATTTCTTCAGATCGGCAAGCAAGGGGTAGCGGTCTTCGAGCTGGAAAGCCCGGCGCAGCCACGCCACCTCAATCTCGCGCAGGCCGGCGCCACGCCATTGCACCAACAACTCGTACAGACGGATACCGTGAGCGGAGGTCATCTTGGCTACGTCGGTGATCGGGTAGATGGTATAGCGCTCAGATAGGTCGGCCAGATACGGGAGAATGTCGGCGGCAAAGCGCAACCGTACCAGCCCCTCGGTCGGCACATAATCGACCATCTGGACCCAGCGAAAGCGCCGCACCGAGGCGCGCTCGCCCTTGGGGCCATAGAGTACCGAGACATGCCGTTCAAACAGCGTCTGCGCTGAAGCGGCCAGTTCCTGATAGGCGCCTTGTCGGGTGATGCCAGCGTATTCCGCGATTTCTACAGCTCGGATTGTATAGATGATCTGGTCACTGATTGGCTGATCACGTCGAACCTGGGCAATGCAAGCCAGAATGATCCGATGCTCCCCAAGGGTGAGCTTGTATCCGGCTTCGACTAAGGCGTTTGACTTGCAGATGCGCCATTCATCCATGGGGCGTGCTTTGGATGCCTGCGCGGAATCAGGATTGGTGGCTGCCTTGTGAGGCATGTGTGGCTCCTTGAGTGCTCCTCAGGCACAGAGCTTACCCATATATGGAGACCAGGATCAACTCTCCACATATGGGTAAATTTCTCTCCACATATTGGTAAGTTTTTCTCCACATATGGGTAAATTTCTCTCCACATATTGGTAAGTTTCTCTCCACATATTTTGTCTGAAAGACACGGATTACGCGGGTTTAAGAGGCTTTAAAAGGAAAAAGGATTAAAAGGAAAAAGAAGAGCTTTCTTTCAAGCTGTGAAAAATCCGAAGAGCTCATGAGGTCGAAAGAGGTAAGTTTTTCTCCACATATCCGAACGATCGTCCCGCTGTGAACAGTAAATTTTTCTCCATATATCAGCCTACAGGCTGCAGCTGTCGGAACGCATCACAGGCCCGGTACGCCTCACCCTGGCTGAGACGATCAATGGCTTGTACAAGGCGGAGGTGATTCATCGCCAGTCCTGGAAGAACCGCGAGGCCGTGGAGCTGGCCACGCTGACCTGGGTGGACTGGTACAACCATCGTCGACTGCTGGAACCGATCGGCAACATCCCGCCGGCGGAAGCTGAAGCGGCGTATTATCAACAACTCGACGAGTCAGCCCTGGCGGCATGACTCACACCAAAGAGCCTCCGAGATTCCCGGGGCGGTTCATAGCCAATGGGCACAAGGCCGCCAGCGCACTACGCAAGGAAGCCCGCTTGCATGGCGATGCGCGCCTGGAGGAAGCCTGCGCTTACGCGCTGACCATCAAGACCTTCGCCCTGAAAAGTCTGCAATCGATCTTGCGCGAACAACCTGACAAACGCCCTGGCCTGAAATCCCTACCCAGCTCGACACCTGCTCACGAAAACCTGCGCGGTGCCCATTACTTCGCCGATGAAAAGGATCACTCCCCATGCTGAACCTGCAGACCCAAAACAAACTCCAGCAACTGCAACTGTCCGGCATGGCCAAGGCCTACCGCGACCAACTTGAGCAGCCGCGCATGCAGGAACTGTCTTTTGATGACCGCTTGGGCCTGATGGTGGATCGTGAGCTCAGCGAGCGCGAGAACCGCAAACTGTCTCGACTGTTGAAGCAGGCAAAGCTGCGCTATGCGGCTCACCTGGAAGATGTGGACTATCGCAGTAGTCACGGCCTGGATAAGCAAGTGATCGCCGGTCTGGCGGTCTGTGCCTGGATCGGTCAGCAACAGAACCTGCTGCTGACTGGAGCCACCGGCACAGGTAAAAGCTGGCTCGCCTGCGCATTTGGTAGCCAGGCGTGCCGACAGGGCTACTCGGTGATCTACAAAAGTGCCTCGAAGCTCTATGAAGAGCTGCAAATCGCCATTGGCGACGGCTCCCTGCCCAAGTACCGAACGGCCTTGAGCAAAGTTCACCTGCTGATCCTCGATGACTTCGGGCTGGCACCGGTAGAACCCACGGTGGGGTATACCTTGCTGGATATTGTCGATCAGCGCATGCAGACCGGCGCGCTGATCATCACCAGCCAGTTCCCCACGGAGCACTGGCACAGCATGTTCAACGACGCCACGCTGGCCGAGGCCATCCTGGATCGCATCGTCCACCGCTCGCACCGTATCGGGCTCAAGGGCGAGTCCCTGCGCAAGCAAGCTGCCAAGGCATAGATGATGGACAACGAAGGGGGCATTGCCCCTTCGTTATTTTCGCGTCCGCGAAAATGGCCGAGTCAGTGAGGCAGCATCTCCAGGCGATGTAAGCAAGCATGCAGTACGGCTTCGTCGGCATCTCGAAAATGCCCCTTTAGCCAAGCCTCCAAACATAATGTCTCGATGCCCATCACTGCCGACGCCTGGGCCAGCCCTAGTGCCTTGGCGGAAATAATATTACTGATACGCACGACGAACATAGCTTTGCGCTGCATTGCGTCGGCATCAGCGCAACCGAGATCGGCATAGAGATTTTTACTGCCTTCTTCAATCAATTACGGTGCCCTACAAGGAAGGGGAGTGAATAGTTTAGAGCTTGAGGGGTGGGTCAGAATCATCAGCGCGGTGGATCACAATCACTGGAATAGGTGGGGCAGAACCTCCAGCGCGGGTGGGTCAGAACCACTGGAATAAAGTGTCAGAACCACCAGCGCCCACACCACCTGCAGCTTTTTGCTTTTCGTGCTTCCTTTCGAGCCAAAAAGTGGCGCGAAATGGCCGCACAGCCACCATTCGATTGCCGATCATCAGGGCTCCATCCACTGAAGCGAGAGTCCTCATGTTCCTGTCCTTCCTCAAACGCTGGTTGTTCGGCGACAACTACGCCTCGCTCTTTGCCGAGGCGCCCCATCCAGCCGAGCAGCTGATTCCCCCGGAGCTTCGCCCCTACCTGGAAAACCATAACTGGCGGAACCTGCGCTACCCCCCTTACCAGGAAGGCTATCCCGGCAAGGTGCAAGGCGAGTGGTTAATGCGCCACTACCAGCGCAAGCTGATCGACCGCATCGCAGGCTCCATCGGCCTGCCGAAGGACGAGTACCAGCGCTATGTCGAACCGATCCTGATCAACGTCGCGGAGCTGGCGCACCTGCTGCCAGCCTCGGAGAACCATCACCACGCCGGTCCCGGCGGGCTGCTGCGGCACAGCCTCGAAGTCGCCAACCTCACCCTGGATGGGTGCCTGACCACCGCCTTCGACACCGCCGAGACGCCGGCCCGGCGCAGCACTCGCCGCTGGCGCTGGAATGTGGCGGGCGTCGCGGCGGCCCTGCTGCACGATGCCGGCAAGGCTATCACCGACCTGCGCGCCACCGACTTCGAGGGCAAGCTCGAGTGGAACCCCGGACGGGAAACCCTCCACCAGTGGGCGATGCAGCACCAGCTCGATCGCTACTTCCTGCACTGGAATGCCCAGCGCCACGAAAAGCACATCCAGGTCTCGGTCGCCCTGGCACATAAACTCATCCCCGATGAGACTGTCGCCTGGCTTATGGAAGGCGGGCGGGACATCTACGGGGCCCTGTTCGATGCGATTGCGGGCAACAGGAACCCCGCCCCCCTGACCGAGCTGGTGCGCTGGGCGGACTCGGCCTCGGTCAGGCGCGACCTGCTCAAGGGGCCGAGCCATGCCCGAGGCGGGGATACCGGCGTGCCGGTCATCCGCCTGGTCAGCGATGCCATGCTGCGCCTGTTCAGCACGGGACGCTGGACGGTCAACGTGCCGGGCAGCCGGGTATGGGTGGCCACCGATGGCGTCTATATCGCCTGGCACAGCGCCGCCGAGGAGATCGTCCGCCTGCTGGTGAAGGACGGGATCGTGGCCATCCCGCGCTCGCCGGAAATGCTCCTGGCCATCCTGGCGGATCATGGCCTGGCCCAGCGCCGGGACGATGGCGAGCTCTACTGGCTCGTCACCCCGCACGTCCTGTGCAGGAACGGCAAGGGGCCGGTTCTGCGCTGCCTGAAGCTCAGCTCCCCGGAGGTGCTGTTTCCGCATGTGCCGGTCCCACCGCCGACCTCCATCCGCCTCGGCAAGGAGGGCGAGCAGGTCGAGCTGATCGCGCCCAACGAAAAAAGTCCGTTCGATCGCGAGAAGCCGGTTTCCGCGCCGACCGCGGTTGCCGTCGGGCGGCCCGTGCTCGAGGCGGGGGAGGCTACGCCGAACCGGCCCAACGCCGATCCCGCCCCGGAGCCAGCGCGAAGCGTCATTTCGACGCCCAGCCGGCCGGCCGAGCCCCGTATCCCTTCGCCGCCGGCCCCGGCTGCCGTCAAGGCACAGCCCAAGCCTGCCGCCCTCGAACCGGCAGGCCAGAACGCCCAGCCAGGAGAGAACGATCCGGATACGGCCCCGGAACGGAGGCAGCCGGCAACGAGCCCGCCTGTGCCCGTTGCCGAACCGCTGCCCATGGCCCACGCCCCCACGGACTCCGCGTCCGAGCCGCAACCAGCGGAATTTCCCAGGAAAAACGCCCAGGGCAAAATCTCGCTGGCCGAGCTGCTGGGGGAACCGAGCCCCCCGCCACTCCCCCAAAACCTGCCCCAACCGCGTCCGGAGCCCCACAGGCCGCGGCTCAAGCTCCAGGGGCACGCCGCTGGGCGGGTGACACCCAGCCAGGAGGCCCGGCTGACGCCGGCGGAAATCGCCCTGCTCAACGCCCAGCCGGTGTTGGCCGGCAAGTTCGTCGCCTGCCTTGATCGGGTGGAAGAACTGCGCCCGGTCGCCGACCGGGTCTTCGTGCCCTTGTACAAGACGCCCTTCGACGACGGCGACCTGCAGCTCTTGTTCGACAGCGACTGGCTCTGGCGGGACTTCACGCAAGAGGGGGCACCGCTCACCCGGCGGGTCAACCGCCGCCGGGGGTTCCTGCTGACGATTCCGCTGAGCGCGCTGTTCTGTCAGCTGGGAGAGCTCGACTGGGGGATTCCCGACATCGGCTCTCTTCCAGAGGCCAAAATCGCCCGCTACCACGGCTACCTGGCAGCGGTCCTGGAGAAGGCGCGGCCCGAAACGCTGGGGGACGTCGACACCCTGGCCATCAGCGAGAGTCAGGTCGAGGCACTGGCCCGGCAGCTGAAAGCATCCACGCGAGATGTCGAAGTCGCCGTGCTGAGCCTGCGCGATGCCGTCAAGATCCCGGTTCGTAAAACGCTCTATATCCGCGCCCGGCCCGAGGAGGTGGCGTCCCGGCCGGGTTGAGGTCGCCGCCCTGGCTCAGCGGCGGCGAAGGCCCGCCTTCCCTGGAAAGGGCTGGCCTGCCTCCGAGCCACCGGTAGTGCTTCCGCTGGCCGAACAGGCACTCGATCACGCGACGCGCCGGGTTGAGCTGCCTGGCGCCGGAGCTTGGCTCGCTGCGGCGGGCCTGGAGGGCATCGACCCGCGAGCGCTGCTGCGCAGTATCCAGTGCACCGCGCCGACGCAGCGGCGGCGACAGGCGAGGAATCGGGCAAGCCGAATGCCCTGGGGCCCCCAGCGCCGAGCACGGTAGGGTCGAGAGGAGGGAGCCAACGTCGAGGACCGGCAGAGCTACGCGGATGAGCTCCGCCTGGCATCGGCGCTATGATCGCGACGCCCAGGAAACCGTGCGAGACGCTACGCAACGGGTGAGGGAAAGACCGCCCCGTTACGCGAGAAGCGGGAGCCGTGGTCGGATGGAGCCCAACAGCGACACAGGACGGAAGGGGGTAGGGCGATGAAATGGGTCTATGCGGTGACGGGCGTCCTCCTGGTGCTCGGCAGGGTGGCCGTCGTGGGTTACCAGGTCACCCAAGCGCTCGACAAGCTGTACGGTACCGACCAGGAGTAAGCGGCACCCTGTCCCGAAAGGGCTTCGCCAGCGGCGCTTGCGCGCCCTGCTTGAGGCCAGGGACATTCAGGCAGCGGAATGGCCGGCCAGTGCCTTGCATGGCATACACGCGCCAAGGCCCCTGGGAAGCCGCAGAGCGCGCTGTTCACCACCAGGTATGGCAACCCCCGTAGGGTTATCTGGAAAACGCGTCTGTGGCCCGCTGAGAGGCCCTCCGCCCAGGGGTGGCGGTCCGCTGGACTGCCAGATCCTGGCTGCCCCTGGGTCGCCGCCCAGTGCGGCCACGCAGCAGGGCTCTGATAGGAGAGGTTATTTCCCTTCCCCACTGCCCGACCTCGGGCAGAAATCGCTCCCCGTACATCGACTACCGACCGAGACGCTCTTTTCTGATCAACTTCCCCATGCCCCGATTGGCAACGAGCTTCCGCTTCGAAAAACGATTCGAACGCCAGTTGACTCAACTACCAGGTCACTTGTCCTTGCCGACTCTGTCGCTCGCACCTTATCCGGCGTAATAAACACCACCGTAGCTATTCGGTCGCCTTGTCGGTCAGTACCCGCAGACAACCGGTCGGCCTGCTCGCGATATCGATTCGCCCAGCTCTTGAACGACAGGAGCCACACGGCCAATAGCACGGCACTTCCGGGAAATTTATTCTCCTGGGCGTGATAAGGCATTTTCCAAACGCTCAGCATTTATTTCCCCGCTGGGAAGAGAGTTGCCTGCGTCTTGAATAACACATTACCCAGCCAATATTTTTTGGGTGAATCCGGCGCCTGTTTCCGTTGAGGAGAACAACCGCTCTGTCATTTCAGACGTGCGCTGACTCCCACACAAAAGATTCCCTACAGCTTCGTCTTGCACAACTTCATGTCCCTGCGTGGAAACTTCATAACGGCCCTATGCTGTTTCTTCGGAAAGTAGGGGACCCGATTCTGCCAGAGGCACTTTTCAAGACTCTGGATGCGCGCGCTTCTTTCATGCATTCAAGTCGGTTATAGCCATTGCAGGTGGGCCATGCCGCTGCGGCTCGGCTCTGCAAGGAGCCCAATAGTGCCGACGATAGCGGAGGTCCTTCGCTTCGCTGGACCCAACCGCCGTACGCGATCGTCTGCCCGGGCTACCGCCACTCATCCCAAATGGCCCGGCGGATTTTCTCCCGTCGACTCCGGCCCGTTCAGGTCGGCCACAATCCTGCTGCCAGTCACTGTTCTGCCCCTGGGAGGATGTCCCTCGGAATGAGCCGATCCCGCGCAACCCTCCGCTTCGCGACACAGTGCTCTGTCGACCCGCTTCGCGACACAAAATCAGTCGAAGTAGCTGACTGGACTATAACTATCTACTTCAGTCTGCTAGCTCACTGACATAACGAAAACAGTGTTTTCAGCTGTCATGGAGCCAATCAGTGAAAACCGCCTGTCTAATCAGTGAAAGCCGCGTGGTTACTGGCTTTCAGCAATTTCGACTGGGGCATTGCCGGATTTAGATGAGCCAATCAGTGAAAACGGGCAGGTCCAATCAGTGAAAGCCCCGGCCAATCAGTGAAAACCGCCCGTCTAATCAGTGAAAGCCGCGTCAGCACTGGGCTCAGCCTTTTTAGAGAAGTATGCGTGGTGCTTACGAAACCCCGTTGTAAATCAGGTCATCCATTACCTGAACTTTCTGGTAGCGCCCCGTCCACGCCAGTGTGGTCTTGCGCAGGGCTCGGTTCTCCGCAGCCAGCTGACGCAGCTCCGCCAGTCGAGCTTCGTAGTTCCTCACCAGCAGCAGGAGCGTGCCTTTCACGAAGCTGAACGCCCCAGGTGGGTATTTGTGGCGTGGCCCTTTCGGGATCTTCCGCGCCACGGCATTCCCTTTTCCGTCCTCCCGGACATAGTGCACCCGAACCCAGTAGAAGCCCCAGGCGTTGGGGCTGATCTGCTGAACCCAGATCAGAATCGGCACATGGGTTTTCCCTTCCTCGCCAAGGAGCCGCTGGGCCTGCTCGAAATACTGCTCGGCCAGGCGCCTGGCCCGCTCCACGATCTCCAGGTAGGCCGCGTCGAGGAATTCAACGGATAGCTCGGTCATTCGCTCGGTATCGATCATGGGTCATCTCCCCTATGGCTGGGGGGTATTTTCGGCAAGCCCAACGGCTTTGTGCGGCCCTTTCAAGCCAGAAAATGGCCTGAAAGGGCCGCACAAAGCCTTTTCGGATCAGGATCATCGTCGGTGCGCTGTCATCCAAGGACCCTTTGGCAACCGTCCTGTGCAGGGATGGCACTCCGGAGTACGACTGGGGATGAGCTGACACCCGTTTATCGTCATGAGCCGTGTCATTGGGCGACCGTCTGGTGTGCAGACAGTGCCGCAGGATCGAACCAGGAGAACCACCCTGGGGGAAAAGTCGGGCTGGATATGGGCTATACCGTCTACAGCGGCAATTCCGGCAACCAGGAGTCCATCGTGAGGCCGGCGCGCGCCTGCCCGGGCGACAGCCCCACATTGTGCACAGCCCGGCGAGTTTTCTCCGTCGACGCCGGCCCGTTCCGCCCGGCCACACTCCCGCTGCCTGTCACGGGGCCGTCCTTGGGCAGAGGCCTGTCCGCCCCGCTGCGCGACACACAATCGGCCGAAAGGGCTGACTGGACTACAACTATTTATTTCAGTCTGCTAGTCTTACTGTGTCATGAAAAACCGAGGAGAATACGGCCGTTTCAACAGCTGACTGGATTCACGAGAGAACGGATAACGGATGGAACAGCGCTTCGAAGCTTACCTCGATCATCTGTGCGACTCTCTGG
>Ga0209575_10000473_pt1 | contig 25507 bp, 22 predicted proteins | sample Medcelwee11metaG_FD_187172 | JGI IMG/M metagenome (GOLD analysis project Ga0209575, IMG submission 187172) | Freshwater pond sediment microbial communities from the University of Edinburgh, under environmental carbon perturbations - Medium... | ecosystem: Environmental > Aquatic > Freshwater >...
GGGGGGGGGGGGGGGGGGTGGGGGGGGGGGGGGGGGGGGGGAGGTGGGGGGGGGCGCCGGAGCATCGGGGGGTCCGGGGGGATCGGGCGGGTCTGCGGGTTCGGCGGGGGGTGCGGGTGGGTCGGCGGGGTCAGGGTCGGCGGCCTACGCATATGCGGCGGAGGAGCCGGATGGGTGCGCTTGTGGCGTGGCGGGAGGACGGCAGACGGGGCTGCCGTGGGTCGGGTTGTGGCTCGGCTGGGTGGTGTGGGGGGGGAGGCGAAGGGGCCGCCGGGCTGGATTGCCAAGGTGACAATCCAGCGATCCGCGGGAAACCGGGGTATTTGGGTCGGGGGTCTGCGGCGCCTCGCCGGAGGGGCGGGCCCAGCGGCTCACGATTGACAAATTGACAGGCGGACCAGGCACCCGTGCCCGTGGCCGCCATCCTGGCGCAAGCCCATGGACGGGGATTCGCTGATTTCCTCATGCAATCGGCACGGACAGGCCTGGGCACGATTGTTGCTGCCTTCGAAGCGGAATCATGGGCCTGGACGCAATCCTCAAACGCTACTTCGTGGTCGTCATTCTCGGCCTGGTCGGTCTTGCGGCCTACTTCCAGGCATCGGGCGTGTCCCAATTCGCAGGGTCCCGTCTCGCGGTCGACGCGAAGGCGATCGCTGCACCTCCCCCCACGGGACACGCTACGGCTCCCACGGCGCGGGCGGCAAGGCCTTCGACCACCAGCAAGACGGCAGAACCGATCATCGAGCGCAACCCCTTCGACTCGGTGACCGGCCCGTTGAATCGGATCGACGCGGGACCCGAGACGGAAGCTGGTGTGTCGGAGTCCACGGACTACTCGAACCCTTACGGGGCGCCTGCCTGTCGGGACGCCACGAAGGTGCTCATCATCACGGCATCGGACGACCCGGAGTGGTCGATGGTTGCGCTGGCGGGCGGCACGGGGGACGGCAAGTCGCAGATGCGTCGCGTCGGGGACACGTACGGGACGAAGAAGATTTGGTACATCGCGTGGGATCGGGTGTGGTTGGACGGGGGTGGTGAGTTCTGCCAGGTGCAGATGTTCGCGCCGCCGCCGACGGGGGACAGCCCTGGGATGCCGCCGCCTCCGGTGGAGAAGAAAGACCCGGTGGCGGGCAAGCGCGGACCTCGCTCGGTCCCCCCGGACATTGCCTCGAAGATCCAGAAGGTCAATCCGACGGAGTTCAACGTGGACCGCTCCGTGGTGGACCAGATCATGGAGAACCAGGCTGAGTTGATGCGATCTGCGCGCATCGTTCCGGAGCAAGAGAATGGGAAGGTCGTGGGGGTTCGGTTGTTTGGTATTCGACCGGACACGTTGCTGGGCACGCTCGGTCTGCAGAACGGAGACCGTCTCGAGACGATCAACGGCTTCAACATGGCGAGCCCCGAGAAAGCTCTGGAGGCCTACGCGAGGCTCCGAACCGCAGACCACCTGACCGTCACCGTCAACCGGCAAGGAAAGCCGGTCAACATCGACTTCAACATTAAGTAGCCGGAGCTTCCCATCGTCATGACCCGTTTCATCCAGGAAGGTCCCATGTGGCGCAGAGCCGTCGCGGCAGCCATCGCCATGGTCGGCGTCTCCGCGGTGTTCGTAGCCGCCGTGCTGCTCGTTCTCGGCTCTCTGGTCGATCTCGCCGTGGCTCCCGCGCCCGACACGAAGGCAGACACGGACGTGCAGACGTCCGACGGAACCTCGGCGCCTCGCACCAAGGACGGGGCTCGTGATCCGAGCAAGGGCGGGAACACCTCGGAGGAGCAATCGTGAAGACACCCGTCCGCGATTGCCCTCTTCGCAGGATTGTCGTAGTCGCACGTCGCACGAACCCGAGCGCCTCATGAAACGAACTTCTTCCCTGCTGTGGCCTGTCGCGCTGCTGCTGCCTTTGCTCGCCGGATCTGCGGCAGCGCAGCCCAAGCCTCCCGTGACTCCGGTGGAGCGACTCCGCCTGCCTCCTCGTGCGGGAGCGACCCCCGCGGCCAACCCGGCTGCCCCTGCAACCCCGGCGACACCGCCCCCAGCAACGCAGCCCGGGACGGCTCCCGGTGCGCCTCCCGGCGATGCCGCCCGATCGGGGGACACGACCTCCCTCCCGCAGTTTCCAGATGAAGTCGAGTTCCAGCCACGGCCCGACGGCTACCGCGTGGCCTTCTCGCTCGAGGACGCGAACCTATCCGAGTTGGTCCGCGTCATCAGCCAACTCACGGGACGACGGTTCATCTTCGGCGGCAAGGTCCGTGACATCAAAGCCACGGTCTACTCTCCCCAGAAGGTGACCGTGGCGGAAGCGTACCGCGCGTTTCTCGCCATCCTCGAGACCAACGGCCTCACGGTCGTTCCCCACGGGCGCTTTCTCAAGATCGTGGAATCCCCTGGGGTCGTGAACCAGACCACGCCCGTGTACGCCACGGGTCAGCCCGTTCCCCAGGAGGAGCGCTACATCACCCGTCTTTACCGGCTCAACCACATCTCCGCGGACGAGGTGGCCAAGCTCCTCGTGAAGTTCAAGTCGAAGGAAGCCGACATTTCGACCTACCCCCCTGGCGGGCTGCTCATCATTACGGACACCGGTTCGAACGTACGGCGACTGCTCCGCATCGTGGAAGAGATCGACGTGGGCGGGGCTTCGAACCAGATCTGGGTCGAGCCCGTTCACTACGCCACGGCCTCGGAGCTCGCGACCAAGCTCGGTGAGATCTTCGACATCAGCGGCAAGGGTCAGCCCACGGACGCTGCGGACGCGAGCGACACGCGCATCTCCAAGATCATGGCGGAGGATCGGACCAACTCCCTCATCATCGTGTCCACGGAGTCCGCCTACCTGCGAGTGCTCGAGCTCATCAAGCGGCTCGACGTGCAGCAGACGGGTGATGGCGACGTGCACGTGCTGGCGCTGCAGCATGCCATGGCGGAGGAGCTGGCGCAGACGCTGAACAACATCCTGTCCGGGATAGGAACCTCCGGAGGGGCGAAGGGGGCGCGCCCGGCAGGCGCCACCGGCTCGCCCGAGGGGGTCTTCGAGGGAGCGCTTCGTATCACGGCCGACAAGGCCACCAACTCCCTCGTCATCACGTCCTCCCTGCGCGACTACGCGTCGATCCGGACCGTCATCGACAAGCTGGACCGCCCGCGACGGCAGGTGTTCATCGAGGCCGTCATCCTCGACGTCTCGGTCGATCACACCAACCAGTTCAACATCAACTATCACGCCGGTGCGGCCCCCAACGTCGGTGGCGGCGGCGACTCGCTCGTCTACGGCGGGTTCAACCCGCTCACGTCGATCTTGCTGCCCTCTGCGGACAACTTGCAAGGGTTGGCGCTGGGCGTGCGCGGTCCGGACATCGACGGTACCACGAACCTGCTCGGCACGGGCTTGACGGTTCCGGCCTTCGGCGTGGTGGTCAACGCGCTGGCCACGAGCAGTGACGCGAACGTGCTGGCGACACCGCACATCATCGCGACGGACAACGTTCCGGCGGAAATCAGCGTGGGTCAGAACATCCCGCTGCAGACCAACCTGGGCGGGATGGGTTCATCCCTCGGAAGCCTGGCAGGGTTGGCGGGCGGACAGGCGGGCTCGGCGGCGTCGAGCCTTGGCGCGCTGGGGGGTCTCGGCTTCGGCGGGTTCGCGGCGCCTCGTCAGGACGTCGGCACCAAGATCAAGGTCGTGCCGCACATCAACGATTCCAGCGAGGTTCGTCTCGAGCTGACCGAGGAGATCAGCGAGCAGGGAGCCGCTTCCGGCGCCCTGGGGGCCGTGTCGATCACCAAGCGGACGGCCCAAACCACGGTCGTGGTGCGGGACCAGCAAACGGTCGTCATCGGCGGCTTGATGCGAGACGCCGTGGTGACCAGCGAGAGCAAGATCCCAGTCCTGGGAGACTTGCCACTGCTCGGGTTCCTGTTCCGCAACTCGACCAACACGAAGCAGAAGACCAACCTGCTGTTGATCCTCACGCCGTACATCATCCGGGACCAGAACGATCTGCGAGCCATCTTCGAGCGCAAGATGCAGGAGCGCCAGGAGTTCCTCGACCGCTACTTCGTCTTCAGCGACCAGAAGCCCTACGAGCCTCCGAAGGACTTCAGCCGCGCGAACGGGCTGGTGGAGACGATCCGGCAGGCGCAGTTCCACGTGGACGAGCGCAGGCGCCTGATGGAAGAGAGCCGCCCGGACGACTCCAAGAAGCACGAGCCGGGCGTCCCGATCGAGTGGGTCCCCTCTGGCCAGGGCGGAGGGCAGCCCGGTCGAGACCCGACGTCGCCTCCCGTCGCACCCCCGGCCCCGGGAGGGCCTCCCAATCGATCGCGGGTGGCCCCCATCAAGGTGACCCCGCCGGCGAGGAACCTCGCTCCGGAATCCGCGCCGAGCGCGCCGGATCCCGCAAGGTAGGGTGGCCATGCGCGAAGATCGATTCCTCGGTGATGTCTTCGTCCGGCACGGTCTCTTGCCCCCGGAACGTCTCGAGCCCTTGTTCGAGCTGCAGCGCGAGAAGGGTACGGACCTCATCGGCCTACTCGTCACCGGCAACATCGTGGACGAGGTCTCGCTGCACCGCGCCCTTGCCGCCGAAGCCGGAGTGCCTTTCGTCGACAAGATCGACATCGACGCCATCCCGACCGCCCTCGCCGCGCACTTACCCATCACGTACGCCAAGGCGCACAAGGTCATCCCGATCGAGGAGTCCGACAGCCAGGTCACGCTGCTTTGCGCCGACCCTTTCGACACGGCGACGATCGATGACGTCCGGGCGCTGCTGGACAAGCGCGTCGAGCTGCTGGTGTCCACGGGCGAAGGCATTACCGAAGCGATCAACCGGGTGTACGAGCGCGAGGTCGGCCACGCGAGCGACCTGAAGACCGAGAGCGGCGAGGATGCGGACGACGACGAGATCGTCGACATCCTCGATTCGGACGACGACGCGCCGATCATCCGGTGGGTTCGTTCTTTGTACCGGCAGGCTGTGAAGGAGCGAGCGAGCGACATCCACATCGAGCCGGAGGAGCGCGAGGTCCTCGTCCGCTACCGCATCGACGGCAAGCTCTACATCGCGAAGAAGGCACCGCGGCAGTTCATGAACTCGATCGTGTCGCGCGTGAAGATCGAGGCCGGGTTGAACATCGCCGAGAAGCGGCTCCCCCAGGACGGTCGCATCTCCTTCAAGATCGCGGGCAAGAGCATCGACGTGCGCGTGTCGACGATCCCCACCAGCCGCGGGTTCGAACGGATCGTCATGCGCCTCTTGCACAAGACCGCGGTGTTGCTCGACCTCACGGACCTGGGCTTCTCGCTGCGGGACTACGCGCTGATGGACGGGCTCATCACCAAGCCCAACGGCATCATCCTGGTCACGGGTCCCACGGGCAGCGGCAAGACGACCACCCTGTATGCGTGTTTGAACCGCATCAACAAGCCCAACGTCAACATCCTGACGGCCGAAGACCCGGTGGAGTACGAGATCGGCGGGATCCATCAGGTGCCTGTGCAGGCGAAGATTGGGCTGACCTTCGCGGCCGCCCTGCGCTCCTTCCTGCGCCAAGATCCCGACGTCATCATGGTCGGCGAGATCCGCGACCGGGAAACGGCGGAGATCGCCATCCACGCTTCGCTGACCGGCCACCTCGTGCTGTCCACCATTCACACGAACGACGCGGCGAGCGCGGTCACCCGCCTCGTGGAAATGGGGATCGAGCCGTTCCTGGTTCGTTCCAGCGTCATCGGCATCTTGGCCCAGCGCCTGGTGCGTGTCCTTTGCCCCGACTGCAAGGAGTACTACCAGCCGTCCGCCTACGAGCTGAGCCAGCTCGGGATCGACCCCGAGCGCAGCCGACAGCGTCGGGAGCGCAACTTCTCCCCGCGATACTTGCCGCACGGCTGCGACTACGTCCCGGTGGGGACGGAGGAGGGGCAGGTACCGATGGTCTATCGTCCGAAGGGGTGTCCTTCCTGCATGGATACAGGTTACACGGGGCGAAAGGGCATCTACGAGCTGTTGATGATCGACGAGTTCGTGGCCCCGCTGATCCTTCGCAACGCGGATGCGCAGTCGATCAAGCAGGTAGCGATGGAACGGGGCATGGATTCGTTGCGGGACGACGGCGCGCGCAAGGTACTGGAGGGGGTGACGTCGGTGGCCGAGGTGCTGGCAGCAACGCAGGAGGACGTGGCGACGGCGGAGTGAAGCGATGGCTGTATACGAGTATCGCGGGATCGTCATCGCCTCGGGAAAGGCGACCAAGGGGCTTCGGGACGCTGACAACCCGAAGCAGCTTCGTGCGATCCTGCGCCGCGACGGGGTGATGCTGACCTCGGCGACGGAGGAGGCGAAGGCCAAGGCGAAGAAGAAGCGCGAGATCGATCTGTTCGCGATCTTCCGCAGGGCCAACTCGTCGGACATCGCGGTGATGACGCGGCAGCTAGCCACGCTGGTGCGGGCCGGCATTCCGCTGGTGGATTCGATCACGGCGCTGACGGAGCAGGTCGAGAAGGAGGATCTGAAGCGGGTGCTCACGAACCTGCGGGAGCGCCTCAACGAGGGGACGAGCTTCGCGCAAGCGCTGGAGCAGCATCCCAAGGTGTTTCCTCCGATCTTCGTGAACATGGTGGCCGCCGGAGAGGTATCTGGGACGCTGGAGCAGGTCCTGGAGCGTCTGGCGGACTTCCTCGAGAGCCAGGCCCAGCTCAAGGGCAAGGTGTCCGCGGCGCTTGCCTACCCCGTGCTCATGCTGATCATTGGGACCGTGCTCATCAGCGTGCTGATGGTGGCGGTGGTCCCGAAGGTGACGAGCATTTTCGACAGCCTGGACCAGGCGCTGCCCTGGTACACGCAGGTGCTGATCGGAATTTCGGACTTTCTCTCAGGCTACTGGTGGATCTTGTTCCCCTCCCTCGCGCTCGGCATCTACCTGTTCAACCGATGGCGCAAGACGAAGGAGGGGCGGCTCAAGTGGGACACGTTCACGCTCAAGGCCCCGGTGTTCGGGCCCCTCATCCAGATGCTCGCCATCGCGAGGTTCGCGAAGACCTTGTCGACCCTGCTCGGGGCTGGCGTGCCCCTGCTCAAGGCGATGGAAATCTCGAACCGCGTGCTGACGAACGCCCTGCTCGAGCGCGTGGTGCAGGACGCCACGGGTTCCATTCGCGAAGGCGAGAGCATCGCGGTGCCGCTCCGCAGGAGCGGACAATTCCCGCCGATGGTCACCCACATGATCGCCGTGGGCGAGAAGAGCGGGCAGCTCGAGGAGATGCTCGAGAGCGTGTCAAAGGCGTACGACGCGCAGGTGGAGACGCGTGTGCAGATGCTCACCAGCCTGCTGGAGCCTCTCATGATCGTGTTCATGGGCGGCACCGTGGGATTCATCGCCTTCGCCATCCTGATGCCCTTGATCCAAATGAACGAGTTCGTGAAGTGACCGCCGAGGCAACGACGCATGGGGAAGAAGCGCCCGAAGGACCGCAACATCATCCTGCCGTGGGAGCAGCGAGGCGGTTTCTTCCGGCGGCCGGGCATGTCCCGCGCGCGCCCGGTGTTGCTCACGGTAGCCGTGATCATCGTGTTCTTGCTCATCGCCCATCGCGAGCGGACTGCCTCCGGGGTTCGCGCCACACGCGCGTCGTTGCTCATCGTTCGACGCGCGGTGGATTCGTACCGGGCCGACCACGCGGGCGAGTGTCCCCCAGAGCTCGCCGAGCTCGAGCGCAAGAGCTACGTCAAGCAACTGCCTGCCGACGCGTGGGGACGACCTTTCGTGCTCACGTGCCCCGGGCGCTTCAACCCGGATGGCTACGAGCTGTCGTCCGCCGGCCCAGATGGGATTCCCGGGGGGCTGGACCGAATCGAATGAGGACGTTCCAACGGAGAAACCAGACATGCACCGCAACACACGCTCCCTTCGCCTCGCCCGCGCCGCAGCGCGCGGCGTCACCCTCATCGAAGTTCTGATCGTCGTCGCGATCCTGAGCCTCATCGCTGCCGGCGTGACGGTCGCCGTCTTGCCCAAGTTCCGGCAAGCCCAGGTCGACACCGCCACCACCAACGCCCGCGAAATCCGCAATGCCGTCAACCGATGGCGTGCCACCCGCGGCGGCGAAGAGTGCCCCACCGTGTCCCAGCTCGTGCAGGACAAGGAGATCGACAGCGCCTCCAAGACCACCGACCCCTGGGACTCGCCCTACAAAATCCAGTGCGTCGACGACGAAACCTTCGTCTCCTCCCCCGGTCCCGACAAGAAGGAAGGGAGCAAAGACGACATCACCGTCCCGGAGAAGGGCAACCCGTCCTGAAGCCCTGAGGAACCATGAAGGCGCCCAGGAGAAATCGACGACACACCGGCGGGCTCACGCTGATCGAGCTCATCGTCGTCGTCGCTCTCATGGCGCTGTTCATGGGCACGATCATGTTCGGCATGGGAGCCGCCACGAACTCCCGGGTCCGCGCAGCTGCGACGCTGGTCGCGAGCGGCGTGCGCGTGGCCTTCACCCGCGCCGCATCCACCTCCAAGTCCATGCGCGTGGTGCTCGACCTCGAGCAGAACACGATGGTTCTCGAGGAATCGGACATGCCCATGTTGGTGCGTCGCGATGACGTGACGGGCAGCGACGGGGCGACCGGGGCGACACCGCAGGAGGAGGCGGCCATCCACGAGTCGGAGCGTCTGATCAAGGGCCCGACGGCGCCGCGCCCGCTGTTCAAGCCGGTGAACGCATTCGGCTTCGACGCAGAGGACCCGACCAAGGGTCGTGAGCTCGGCCGGGGCGTCGCTTTCCGGCGGGTGGAAGTCGCCCACGCGGAAGACCCGTATCTCTCCGGTCGCGCGTACCTGTACTTCTGGCCGGGTGGGCAAACGGAGCGGGCGTCGATCCAGGTCGGTCGCAAGGGCGACACGGGCGACGACGGGGTGCTGTCCGTCCTCGTTTCGCCGCTGACCGGTCGCGTCCGGATCGAGGGCGGTGCCAAGCCCATGGAAAGGCCACGGGACGACAGCGAGCGAGAGGACACGGGGTTCTGATGAGCAACCGCGCCTTCACTTTGCTGGAAGTCATGGTGGCCGTCGCCATCCTCGGGCTCAGCCTCACGGTGATCTTGTCCGCTCAGGCGGGACTGTACGCGGCGACCACGCACACGAAGAACGAGACCGTGGCCATCGGCATGGTGCGGTGCAAGATGGGCGAGATCGAGGAAGAGCTGCAGCGGCTCGGCTACCAGGAGACGGACGTCCTCGAGGAAGGGGAATGCTGCGAGGACAACACCCCAACGAAGGTGCGCTGCAAGTGGAAGATCGATCGGGTCGAGCTGCCCGATCCGCCCACCTTCGACGAGATGAATCCCGCAGGGGACGGGGGCACGCTGAACCTCGCCACCACGAGTGACCCGTCATCGATGATGCCAGGGGGAACGGGGGCGCTGGGCGTTCTCGCGAGCCTGGGGTCGGGGGATGGGAACGCGCTCAAGTCCGCGGGGCCGGAGGGGGGCATGGGCGCGTTGTCCTCGATGCTCGGAGACGCCTCCGGGGGCGTGGCCGGTCTCGCACCGATGGTCATGTCGATCGTGTACCCGAGTCTCAAGCCGATGCTCGAGGCGAGCATCCGGAAGATCACGGTCACCGTCTTGTGGAAGGAAGGGATCAACGAGCGAGAGCTGTCCGTGGTGCAGTACGTGACGAACCCGATGCGCGGCGGGTTGGGCATGAACGTGGAGGGAATGGATCCGGAAGCCGCGGGCGGGCTCGGCGTCACGCCGGGCGGAGCCTTCGGGGCGTCGGACAGCCCTGTTTCAACCAGCAAGGTTCCCCTGATTCCCCCCATGCCGACGGGGAGGGGCAGGTAGGCATGGCTCGCCGCTCCACGAGAGGCTTGCACCGGGGCATCACGCTGCTCGAGGTGCTCGTGTCCGTGGCAATCCTGGCCATGGTGTCGGTGCTGATCTACGGCGCGTTCGATGGAATGACGCGGGGCAAGCGCGGCGTGGCGGAAGTGAACCAGCGCTACCGAGAAGGCCGTCTGGCGATCCGTCGGCTCGCGCGCGAGATCCCCAGCGCATTCCTCTCGGCCCACCAGCCCTACAACCAGAGTCTCATCGTGAGAGAGACCTTGTTCGTGGGAGAGAACAGCACCCCGGCGGACCGCCTCGACTTCACGTCGTTCTCTTACCGTCGTGTGCTCCGCGACGCGCACGAGTCGGACCAGAACGAGCTGTCCTACTTCGGTTCGAGCGATCCGGACGTGTCGGGCAAGACGGACCTGGCGCGCCGGGAGTCGAACCTGATCGACCTCGAGGCGGACCGGGGCGGAGCCGTCCAGGTGCTCGCCGAGGACATCGATCTGTTCGACCTCGAGTACCTCGACCCGATCTCCGGCATGTGGCAGGAGCGATGGGATTCGACCTCGACCACGGGGCAACTCGGCCGGCTTCCATTGCAGGTCAAGGTCACCCTGGTGTTGCGGGGCGGCCCCGGCGGCCAGACCATTCCGTTCGTGGCGCGCATTGGGCTCGCCATGCAGAACCCCCTGTCCTTCGCCCTTCCCAAATGAATCACGGCAACCACCCCACCGTCCTTCGCCTCCGCACCATGCGGCGGCGTCGCTCACGACGGGGCGTTGCCCTCATCATCGTGCTGGCCGCCGTCACCATCCTCACGGTGATGCTGGCGGAGTTCCAGGACGAGTCCTCGGCCGAGCTGTCGGGCGCGCTTTCGGACCGGGACGCGCTTCGGGCGGAGTACATGGCGCGAAGCGGGATCCAGCTGTCGCGTCTTCTCATCGCCGCGGAGCCGACGATCCGGCAGGCGATCGCGCCCCTGTTCATGATGATGTCGGGGGGCAAGGGGTCGGCGCCCCAGATCCCGGTGTGGGAGTTCTCCGACCGGGTGCTTGGGGCGTTCAACGACACGACGGGCCACGAGGAATTCCAGGCGCTGGCGGGGGTCGACCTGACCCAGGGGCGCAACCTCGGCATCGAGGGAGGGCGTTTCGAGCTGGTGATCGTGGACGAGGACTCGAAGATCAACATGAACGTGGCCGCGCGGGGCGACGCCTTCAGCCAGACTCGCATGGCGCAACAGCTCATCGGGTTGATGGCGGCGGACCAATACAAGCCCTTGTTCGAGGAGCGGGACATCGACGGGCAGTTCTCGGACTCGATGACGCTCTGCTCGGCGCTCATCGACTGGGCGGACCCGGACGAGAACTATTACAACTGCGACCCCCGATCGACGGCCACGGCCTCGGCGACCGCGCCGGAGGATTCGTTCTACCAGATGCTCAAGACGCCCTATCGTCGCAAGAACTCCGCCTACGACAGCTTGGATGAGCTTCGCATGGTGCGGGGCGTGGGGGACGACTTCTGGGCGACGTTCGTGGACCCGGAGCCGGGCAACCCGAAGAAGCGGGTGATGACGGTGTGGGGGCAAGGTCAAGTCAACGTGAACACTGCGAACGCGCAGACGATCTGGGCGATCGTGTGCGCGGGCGCGCCGCTGGCGACCTTGTGTGTGGACCCGGTGCAAGCGCAATCCTTCTTCATGTTCTTCAGCATGGCGAAGGGGTTCACGATGGGCGCGCCGCTCTTCTTCTCGCCCAAGGCCTTCGTCAGCACGATGAAGGGACAGGGCATGATCGGCCCGATCTTGACCAGCCTGGGCATCGAACCCGTGCAGTTTTTGTCGGAGGCCGAGACCATCAAGATGGTGGCCACCGAGAGCAAGGTCTTCAGCATCTACGCGGACGGGGTGGTGCCGGGCTACCGTCGTGAGACCCGGGTTCGGGTCCACGCGGTGGTGGACTTCCGATCTGCACCGGCGCCCGGGTACGGGCCAGGGTTCGTTCCCGCGGGGATGGAAGGGATGGTACCGGGAGCGACGGGTGGCGCCACGCCGGGCGCCGTCCCGAGCACGGGCACCGGGTCCACGCAGTTTGGCGCGGACGCAACCGACGTTCTGGGCCAGAGTGCCATCCAAGGTGCGCTGGTGCCGAACCCCGGCGGAACCATCATCTACTGGCGGATGGAGTAGGAACACGCGGCATGGCCAACCTTCTGGGCATCGACATCGCGGAGGATAGCGTTCGAGTCGCGCTGCTGCGAACCGGCTACCGGAGCATCGCCATTGCGGCCCTCGAGGAGCTCCCCATCGCAAGCTATCCCACGCTGGCGGACGCGGTGCGAGCGGTCGTAGCGCCATTGTTGTCCCGGGGGGACTCCATCGCCACGCTGCTACCTGGCGACAAGCTCTTCGTCCGACGGGTGGACTTGCCGCCCACGGCGATGCGTCAGCTCGCGGAGGTGCTGCCTTTCGAGCTGGAGGCCCAGCTGCCCTTCGACCTCGAAGAGGCTGTGTTCGACAGCCGGCTGCTGCCGCGAGAGGGGCCCAAGGCGCCCGTGTCCGTCCTTGCGTGTGTGGCGCGCCTCGACCAGGTCCGGGGCCGGATCGAGACGCTGCAGCAGGCCTTGAACGTGGAACCGGAGCGCGTGGACGCGTCGAGCTTTGCGCTGGCGAACCTCGTCGTGCTCATTCCAGAGCTTGTGGTGCCGGGCCCCATCATGATCGTGCACCTGGATGGGGCCACCACGGACGTCGCGGTTCTGCGCAATGGCAAGGTCGAGTACGTTCGCACCGTGACCGGGGGAACGGAGGGGCTGCCGATGTCGGCCAAGCCGCTCGCGCGAGAGTTGCGGCAGAGCTTGCTCGCGTGGCGTTCCCAAGGGGGGGCGGCCCCGGAGCTCGTGTACCTGACCGGGCCTGGGTCGACGTTTCAGGGGGCGGAGGCGTACCTTTCGTCGGAGCTTGGGGTGCAGGTCACGGGCTTGCCTGCGCCACGCATGGAAGGACTCACCCCGGAGCTTCAGCAGAAGCTGCCCCGGTACACGCGCGCCGTCGCCCTCGCCCTCGGCCTGACGCGCGCTCCGGGCAGCGTGAACCTCCGGCAGGGACCCCTCACCTACGAGCGAGGCTTCGGCTTCCTGCAGGAGAAAGTACCCCTGCTCGCCGGGATCGGTGCCCTCATCTTCACGAGCTTCCTGTTCGCCACATGGATGGAGCTGCGAACCCTCTCGCAGCAAACCGAAGTCCTCGAGGAAGCGCTCGCGACCGTGACCACCCAGGTCGTCGGCGAAGCCATTCGGGACCCCCAAATGGCCGAGGATGCCGTGAGTGTCACCACCACGAAGGTCGACGACCCGATGCCGACCGTCGACGGCTTCGACCTGATGATCGAGATCTCGAAGGCCGTGCCCCCCGACATGACGCATGACATCGAGGAACTCGACTTCCAGAAGGGGAAGGCGACGATCCACGGTATCGTGGCCACGATCCCGGAAGCGCAGCAGATTGCGACGTCGCTGGGGACGGTTCGCTGCTTCGAGAACGTCAAGATCGTGCGGACCAACCAGGTAGTGAACGAGAACCGGCAGAAGTACGTGTTGGAGTTCGACATCAAGTGCCCGGTGGAGGGGGCGGAGAAAAAGAAAACCGATGCCGCCGAAGCCGAAACCGAGGCCAAGGCCAAGGAAGGTGACGAATGAAGCGCCTTCGTGCGTGGTTCGACGGCCTGGCGGAGCGCGAGCGCAAACTCGTCTTCGTCTTCCTGACCGTGTTCGGCGTCTTCGCCCTTCTGCTCGTTCCCTACGGCGTGTCATCCTCCCTGGGCGACCGCCGGGATCACAACGAGGCCCTGCGCAAAGCCATCCAAACCGTGCAAGGAAGCCGCGGGCGCATCGACGAGGTCAAGGAGCGGCGAGCGCAGATCGACCGTCGCTACGACAAGCCCGCGCCGGCCCTCGCGGGATTCATCGAGAACGCCGCGCGCAAGAGCGGCCTCGAGATACCTGAGTCGCAGGACCGTGCGGAGATCCCCCACGGCAAGAAGTACGTGGAGCGCTCCACGGTGGTGCGCCTTCGCAAGGTCTCGCTCCTTCCTCTGGTCAAGATGCTCGAAGCGCTGGAGAACGCTGGACACCCGATCGTCGTCTCCCGTCTGAACATCCGTCGCCGGGGTCGCGAAGCGGACTCCTACGATGTGGAGCTTGGCGTGTCGGCCTTTGACCGGGTCGCGAAAAAGGAAGGCGCCAAGACGACGCCTTCCACGTCTTCCAGCGGGGAGAAGCCATGAGCCCGCGGCTGCGCAAGATCCTGCTCTGGGTGCTGTATCCGGTGTTCTACCTGGTGTGCTTCGCGCTCTTCGGGTACCTCACCTTCCCGTTCGACAGCCTTCGCGACCGCGTGGTCGTGGCTTTCGCAGAGGATCAGCGAAAGTCTGGCGGCGACTCGCAACTCGAGATCGACAGGCTCTCCTCTTACTGGCTCTCAGGGGCGGAAGCCCACGGCGTCCGCATCATCTCCGCGCCGTCGGTGAAGGACGACGGCACCAAGGGGCCGCCATCGGAGTTCGAGATCGATCGGGTGGCGGCGCGGGTCGCGTTGCTTCCGCTGCTGATTGGGCGCGTGACGATCCACTTCTCCGCAGACCTCCTCGGCGGAACGCTGACTGGGTCCACGCGCAAGAGCGGCGAAGACCGATCGATTTCGCTCGAGCTCTCGGACCTGTCCGTGGGAGAGATCGGACCGTTGGTCGAGGTCATCGGTTTGCCGCTCACGGGGCGTCTGAGCGGAACGGTGGACCTGACCTTGCCGGAGGGCAAGATGGCTAAGGCGACGGGGTCGATCGAGCTGGCCCTGCAAGACCTCTCGGTGGGAGATGGGAAGTCGAAGATCAAGGACACCATCGCGCTTCCTCGCATGGTGGTCGGGGACCTGGAGCTCGCCTGTGACATCGCGGAAGGGCGCGTGACGATCACGAAGCTAGCGGCCGCAGGCAACGACCTGGACTTCAACGCCGACGGGAAGATCACGCTCCGTGAGAAGCTGGCGGAGAGTCAGGCGGACCTGTATTTGAGGTTCAGGTTCTCGGACAAGTACAAGAGCAAGGACGAGAAGACCAAGGCGCTGTTCGGTGCGCCCGGGTCCAACGCGCCCGCGCTGTTCGAGATCGCAGACCCGAGGATCCGCCAATCCAAGCGCCCGGACGGCTTCTACAGCTGGAGAGCGTGGGGACTGTTGCGCACCTTGCGGTTCGACCCCGCGCCAGCGGGAGGAGCGGGACCGTCGCGCGGACAGCCTGCCACACCCGGTGGAGTGCGCGGGTTCACGCGCTAGGCCTGCGACGAACGGTCGAGGGCCTCACGTCACGAGTACGGCTGAGGTCTCCGTGGCGCAGGACGGTTGCCATTCCGGGTCGATCCAGCCTACAAACCCCATTGTTCCGTTCACCAAGACGGGGAGAAGCCATGCAACCACAGCAACCAGGCATGCAGGGGGCCGGCGTGCAACCGCCTCCGACGGCGATCGTTCCGGCGGGTTCCGTCGCCCAGGAGATCACCCACGGTCCGTCTTTCGCGATGCTTCGCATCGACTTGGCGCCGGGTCAGACCATCGTGGCCGAAGCCGGCGTCATGGTGGCGAAGCACAAGTCCGTGAACATGGAGGCGAAGCTCAATGCCCCGGGAGGCGGGGCGTTCGCCGTGTTCAAGGCGTTGCTCATCGCCCTGGTCCGCAAGTTCGTCGGCGGAGAGACGTTCATCGTCAACCACTTCACCGCCCCCACGGGCGGCAGCGTGTGGCTCGCCCCGACCATGAGCGGCCCGGTCGTGTACCGGCGGCTCAACGGAGAGAAGCTGGTGCTATCCACAGGCGCCTACCTCGCCCATGCGGGGGACGTCCAGATGGGCCTCAAGTTCGGAGGAATCCGGGGCCTGCTCGCGAAGGAGGGCGCCTTCTTCCTCGAGGTCACGGGCCACGGTGACCTCTGGTTCACCAGCTACGGCGGCGTCGAGGCCATCGACGTGAACGGCGCGTTTACCGTCGATAATGGCCATCTCGTCGGCTACGAGGGCAACCTCTCGTTCGACATCGGGAGCGCGGGGGGCGGTCTCATGGGGATGGTGGCATCGGGCGAGGGACTGGTCTGCAAGTTCAACGGGCAGGGCCGCATCTACATCCAGAGCCGAAACGCGAGCTCACTTGTGTCCTGGCTCTCGGGCATGGGTTGAGAAAGGTCGTACCATCATGCAAATCAACCTGATGTATCAGCCAGCTCACTCGCTGGCTCGCGTGGTGCTCGCGCCCGGGGAGTCCTTGGTGGCCGAATCCGGAGCCATGGTCGGGATGTCCCCCAACGTGCAAATGCAGACCCAGTCCACCGGTGGCTTCACCGGGGGGCTCAAGCGGCTGTTCGCTGGCGAGTCGTTCTATCGCAACACGTTCACCGCCACCCAGGGCGCCGGCGAAGTGCTCCTCGCCCAGGCCTTGTGCGGCGACATGGCGATCCTCGACATGGCTCCCCAGGGCTACTACATCCAGAGTTCCGCGTTCGTCTTCTCCACCCCGAACGTCGAGATCAACACCAAGGTCGGGGGGCTCAAGTCCTTCTTCTCCCGAGCGGGCATGTTCATCCTGCACGCGACGGCGCAGGGGCCAGGACAGGTGGTGGTCGGGGCCTTCGGCGGGCTCCAGCTCGTGCATTGCGATGGCAACATGGTGATCGACACCGGGCATCTGGTGGCCTGGGACGCGACGCTGCAGTACAGCGTGGGCAAGAGCGCGTCGGGGTGGATCGGGTCGTTCCTTTCGGGGGAGGGCTTGGTCTGCCACTTCAGCGGTCAGGGACGGATCTGGATGCAGTCGCGCAATCCATCCGAATATGGTCAATCTGTTGGGGGCATGCTGCCGCCGGCCTAGCAAGGAGAGCGTAGAATGCAGACCCAATTGCTGCAGAAGCCCGACTTCGGAATGCTGAAGGTCACCTTCGAAAACGCAGGGGAACAGATGCTCGTGGAGGCCTCCGCCATGGTCGCGATGGACGGCGGGGTCCAGATGAAGACGCAGATCCAAGGAGGGCTACTCGCCGCCGCCAAGCGCAAGATGCTCGGCGGGGAGAGCCTCTTCCAGAACACCTTCACCGCCACCGCTCCCATGCAGCGGCTCTACCTCGCCCCCGCGCCGGAGGGCGACGTGGAGCAGGTGATGTGCGACGGGGTCACGCCGATTTTCCTCTCCTCTGGGGCCTTCATGGCTTGCGGAAGCGGCGTGACGATGGACACCAAGTGGGAGGGAGCGCGCGGCTTCTTCAGCGGTGCGGGCCTCGCCCTGCTGCGAGCCCAGGGCCAAGGGCCCCTGTTCTTCTCGTCCTATGGCGGGATCCACGCCATCGACGTGCAGGGTGGGTACATCGTGGACACGAGCCACATCGTCGGCTTCCAGGGCGGGCTGCAATACCGCGTGCAGAAGCTCGGCGGCCTGAAGAGCCTGTTTTTCAGCGGCGAGGGGTTGGTCTGCCACTTCACCGGGCAGGGTCGGTTGTGGATCTCCACCCGCAACCCCGGCGCCCTGGCAAGCTTCCTGGCCCCGTTCCGACCCGTGAAGTCTGGGTAACCTATCCCTTCAGGGATAGTCAACCGGCTTCTCCCCTCACCCCCGTCCTAGGATGCCGGCGCCACGACCGGGTTCACGGTTCCCTGGGCCTGGCTGCCACTGGGTATACGCGACCCGTCGACACGCCTGGCGCCAGCGCCGTTTGCCCGTCGGACGTTCGGCCCCTCCTCGATTGCAGCGCCCCCTTCCACCCATCTCCCACCCGGTGCATGCTCTCCCCAAGCCATGATCCCCGACGCCTACGACGCCAAGACTTCCCTCCCCCGCCCTCTTCGCGTGCTGATCGTCAGCGCCGAGCTAGCCCCCTTCGCACGCGCAGGCGGCCTCGGCGACGTGATGCAAGGGCTCTCCCACGCCCTCGGAGACATGGGCGTCGAGGTCGTCGTCGCCACGCCCTACTACGGTTCGACCCGACTCGAAGCGGGCGCGGCTCCCCGCACCTGGAAGCGCCCTGTCTGGGCCCCCCTCGGCGGCGACGTGAGGCAGGTGGGGGTCCTCGAGACCGTGACCGACGGCGACGTTCGCGTGCTACTGCTCGACTGCCCTCCGCTGTTCAAGCGCAACGGCATCTACGGCACCGAAGAGGGCCCCTTCCCTGACAACGACCTGCGCTTCGCCGTCCTGAGCATGGCCGCCCTGCGCGCCGCCGACGTCCTGTTCGAAGGGCCCCCCGACATCGTGCACGCCCACGACTGGCATGCAGGCCTCGCCGTCGCCTACGCCAGGCTCGCGGACGACGAAGCATGGCGGCAGACAGCCAGCGTGTTCACGTTCCACAACATCGCCTACCAGGGAAGCTTCCCGGTCGACCGCGCACCCGTCCTCGGCCTTCACGACGCGGTTCTTCACGAGGACGCGGTTCTCGCCAACGGTCGCATCAACTTCCTCAAGGCCGGCGTGGTGTACGCAGACCGTGTCACCACCGTCAGCCACACCTATGCGCACGAAGTGCTCGACCAGGAGCAAGACCATGGGCTCGAAGGCGTACTCGCCGCCCGGTCGGACAGCCTGGTCGGCATCACCAATGGAATCGATACCAACCTTTGGGGACCGTCTCGCGACCGCGCCCTCGCCGCCCGCTACGACGCACATGATCCCACCGGTCGGATCGCCTGCAGGACTGCCCTCGCCGCCGAGTTCGGCCTCGACATGACGGACAACCCACCCATCGTCGGCGTGGTCTCCCGTCTCACGCACCAGAAGGGCATCGACATGCTCCTGCAGGCTCTTCCCCCCCTGGTCGAGGACGGCATGCGGTTCGCCATCGTCGCGTTCGGCGACCCCGCCATGGAGGCCAAGCTCGCAGAGGCGGCCGGTCGCTACCGAAGAAGAGTAGGCTTCCGCTGCGCCTTCGGGGACCCCATCGCCCGACGCGTCTACGCAGGCGCCGACATCTTCCTCATGCCCTCGCGATTCGAACCCTGCGGCCTCGGACAGCAATACGCCATGCGCTACGGCGCCGTCCCCGTGGTCAGTCCCGTCGGCGGACTCGCCGACACCGTGGAGCCCGTCGACGAAGCCAACTCCACCGGCACCGGCTTCTGGCTGGGCGAGGTCTCTCCCGACGGCATCGTCGCCGCGCTTCGAAGAGCCGCGAAGGCCAGGCAGAACACGGCACTGTGGTCACGCATCGTTCGCAACTGCCTGACGCGGGATGCCTCCTGGGACGCCAGCGCCCGCAGCTACTACGCCCTGTACCGCGAGTTGGCCGGGGCCGTTCCCAGACCGTCCTTGCCTCCACCGCTTCCCGTGGGTACACGCGACGACGGCTCTCGATAGGGGCCCTGAAGGCCCCGGACTCCCACCAAGAGACCCCATCATGAAGGACAAGAAAGCCACTCCCACCACCCTGGCCGTGGACGTCGGTGGATCGGGCATCAAGGGCAGGTGCTTTCGCGGCCCTGAAGACCCCGTCACGGACCGCCTCCGCATCAAGACCCCGCGCCCAGCCAAACCCGAACCCGTCATCGCCACCATCCACAAGCTCCTCGAACGGCAGCGCCCCTTCGATCGCGTGGCGGTCGGCTTCCCAGGCGTCGTCATCGACGGGGTGACCAAGACCGCTCCCAACCTGGATGGAAGCTGGTCCAACGTCGACCTGCAAAAGCAGATCGAGCAGGTGGCGGGAAAGCCCGTGAGAGTCATCAACGACGCAGACATGCACGGGTTCGGCGCCATCGAGGGCCGCGGCGTGGAGATGGTCATCACCCTGGGCACGGGCATGGGGGCAGCGCTGTACGCGGACGGTCGCCTGCTGCCCAACCTGGAGCTCGGTCATCATCCGTTCGAAAAGGGGATGACCTACGAAGAACGTCTCGGGCAGGCTGCCCTCGACAAGGTCGGAAAGGCCACGTGGAATCGCCGCGCCGACCGCGCCTTCGCCCTGCTGCGCCGCATCTTCAACTTCCGAGTGCTGTACGTGGGCGGCGGCAACGCCCGCAAGCTCAAGCGCAAGCAACCCGAAGGCATCGTCCTGGTGCCAAACTCCATCGCTTTCGCCGGCGGAGTCAAGCTCTGGGACGCGAAATAACCCTTCACTCCGCGATCACGAACTCAGGACAAATCGTGTACCCACCGAGGCACGGGAACGTGAGTCCCGACAACGCCCCGAGCACGCACGCCTCGAGGTCCGCCGGTACCGGCGACCCCGGCGACACAGGCGTCATCCCCACGGCCTTCCCGGTCGCATCCAGGACGATGGCGAATGACCCCTCCTCCCAAGAAAACCAGTCCGGGCAAGCGCCCACCAGCACCTCCCGAAGCCTGTCCGCGTCAGACGTCGCCCCACCCCGGACCTCCATCCACTCGTTCGCCAGGCACGAAGTGTCCACCGTCGAGAGCGCAGCAGACGCGGTCTTCTCCGCCACGCTCTTCAGCTCGGCGTTCGACGGCGTGTCGCAAATCATGGGTCCCATCCCATAGAACGGAAGGTCGAACGTAGGCGTGGCGTGGCCACCGTCGTCGAGCGTCACCTCCCCGGAGAAGCACGCATCGGCCTGCAGGATCGCGTCCTGCGCAGCATCCCGCTGCTGCTCCTTCGTGCCTGGCGTACAGGCGATGGTCGTTCCGCCTGCGCCCGATGCGCCTCCCATGCCTGCCGTCCCGCCCATGCCTGCCGTCCCGCCCATGCCTGCCGTCCCGCCCGTCCCTGAGGCCCCCCCTGACCCCGAAACCCCTCCCGTTCCTCCGTCGCTACCCGGCACGTCTTCCGCCTCGACCTTGCCCCCACACGCGGGAACCCCCGCGAGCATGACGAACGAGAGCGTGCCCGCTGCCGCCGCACGCATCGGAGAAAACACGCGCGCGGGTGTCCCCGTTCGCTTGGACAGTACGTCCTCGCAAAGCGCGAGTCGTCGTGTCAGCGCGATGGCCTTGTCCCGGGCATCCGCCACGATCGGCCCCGCCTCGACCCAGCCGCAACTGCCCTCGGCCGCCGCAAGCGCTGAACCATACGCGTCCACGTACAGCTCGTTGACGGCGCGGCGGATGCTCTCCAACTCGCCCTCCGCCTCCGTCGTCACCCTGCACGGCTCCAGCTTCCTCGACAAGGCAAGCAGCAGGTACGCGTCGTGGGTCCGGTACGCGATCGAGTGGTCCCAGAACGCCTCTGCCCGCAGCCGCGTGAAGATGTGCGAGAAGCGCTCCACCACGTGGTCCTCGAACGTATACCCATAGCGAAGTGGATTACCCGTCAAGCGGCCCGCATCCCGCATGCGCTGCCACAACCGGGTCCCGTGATAGACCATCATGCGCGTGGTCTCGAAGACGCCCGACGGGAACCTGGAGAGCAGGTCGAGCCCCGCTCGAACGGAAGCCGGCGTGGAGGCTGGGTGAAGCAGCATCAGGTTGCTGATGACGGCAACGCCGGCACGGTCCAGCTCATGCATCAGTGCGATCGCCCGCTCCGGGTTCGCGTTGCGACCGTAGCCACGAGCCTCCTGCTGTGTCCCAAACTCGATCCCGAGAAAGAGACGCGCGAGCCCAGCTTCCGCGAACGCTCGAACGACGGCAGGCGTGATGCGGTCCGCACGCAGCATCGTCCCGAACCCCAGGGCACCCACCCGCCGCGCCGCCAAGCCGCGACGGAGCCCTTCGATGTAGGCCAGCGCGCCGTGTTCCTCGTACGGAAGCAGGTGCTCGTCGACGAAGTAGAAGTAGCGCACGTCCTCGGCGTGCCATAGGTGGGAAATCTCGTCGCAGAGCGCGTCCATCGGTCGGTGGCACACGCCGCCGACCCCCGCTTCGTCTAGGGTTGCCTTGGAAAGCCCCGCTCGAAGGCCTTCCGTGCGCGCGAGGTCCTGCAACGCTGCCGGGCCACAGTACGCACAGCGTCCAGCGCACCCGCGGCTCGCCAAGACGTGCGCGCACCTGTGCCCCGCGATCGTCCAGAGCCGGTCTCGTACCGGAACCAGACCCAGCGGGTCTCGGTCGCAGACGGGAGCGGGCAAACCATCCCCCGCACGCGTCGTCACGCCAGCCATCCACTCGACCGACCGTCCGAGCGAGACCGCCCTGCACAGCGAAGGCAGGACGCGCTCCCCTTCGTGCCGAACGACGGAATCGATCCACTCGTAGCGCTCCAGCAGCCAGTCGCGCGCAAGCGTGGCGAAGGGACCACCACACGTGATGTGGCCTTCGAACCCCTGCGCGTGAAGCATTTCCCCGAGCGCCAGCGCCAGCGGCGCAGACCCGCCATCGCTCAAGGACAGACCCACCACCGAGACGGAATCTCGAAGGATGGCACGAGCGATCGGCTGGACCTCGGCGAGATGGTTCAGCACGTGGCGCTGGCAGGGAATGCCTTCGCGGTCGAGAGCCGCCTGCAGGTAACCGAGGCCGAGGTTGTCGTTGTCAGGAAGGCGTCGCCCCACGAGCGCGACGCGAACGGAATTCGACGAAAGCTTCATGGCAGCGCACTCCTCGTGCGGGAGGTTGTGAAGAACGGATCAGATCAGTCCGGCCTTGCGCACGGCGCGCTCGACCTGTGCGATGCGCTCCTCGAGCGATCCAGTGTAGCCGATCGCGATGCGGAGCAACCCGGGAGACAGCCCCATTTTCGTCTGGTCCTCGGGAGGAATCTCGGACGAAGTCGACGACCCAGAGCACGAGATGAGCGTGTCGAAGTAGCCAAGGGAGACGGCGATGTACCCGAATCGCTCTTCGTTCTGCAGGATCGACATGGTCTTCTCGGCACGTTCGGCCGTCTTGCAGTCCAGGGTGAGCATGCCGCCGAACCCGAAGCCTTCGTTCGCCATCGACGCGAACAGCGCGTGCTGAGGGTGTGAGGGAAGCCCGGGGTAGACGACGGGTGCGCCGAGGGATGCGAGGTGCTCGGCGATGGCCTTGCCGCGACGGCTATGCTCTCGCATCCGGAGGCCGAGGTGAGGAAGGCGCTGGTGGACATCGAACGCGGTGCGAGGGTCCATGGTGGGTCCGAGCAGCATGACGCGACCGGTATGCAGATCCATGAGCTGGTAGATGAAGTCCTTGGAGGCACAGATCGCGCCGGCGATCATGTCGCTGGCTCCGTTGACGAACTTGGTCAGGGAGTAGACGACGATGTCGGCGCCGAGCTGGGCGGGAGACACGATCATGGGCGTGAACGTGTTGTCGACGACGAGGACGATTCCGCGATCGTGAGCGATCTTGGCGAGCGCACGGATGTCGGCGACCTTGAGGGTCGGGTTGCCCAGGACCTCGGTGTACAGGACCTTGGTCTTGGGAGTGATGGCCTTCTCGAAGGCAGCGGTGTCCGACGGATCGACGAAGGTTGCGTGGATCCCTAGTTGGGGGAACGTCTCTGCGAGCAGGGCGTGGGTGCCACCGTAGATCGTATCGCTCGAGACGACGTGGTCGCCGTGCCTGCAGATCTGCAGGAGAGCGCAAGAGATGGCGGAGATCCCGCTCGCCGTACAGACGGCGTACTCGGTGCCTTCCATCGCAGCGAGGGACCGGGCGAGGACGTCGACGGTGGGGTTGAAGTGTCGGCTGTAGAGGAAGCAACCTCCCTTTTCGGGGCCTCGCAGGCCGCCGAAGATTTCGGGCATGGTGCCGGGCTCCAGCACCGTGAAGGTGGCGGAGCGCTCGATGGAGGGGCAAACCCCGCCATGCTCACCAAACTCGCGCCTGATCTCGACGAGGGCGCGTTCCGGATCGAACCGCAACGACATGACCTACCTCCTGGATGCGTTCGGTCTTGGTACCAACGCATGTCTGGGATGTAAAGGGACGGGTCAAACGGTCAGGGCGTGTCGTCCCTCGACTTGCCGTGGGCGAGCTCGATGAGCGCGGAGACCTGCTCGGGCTCGAACTCGCGCTCCCAGATAAGAAGGGGGCAGCCCGATGCGAGGGCCAGACGGTGGAAGGCGAATCGGTCGAACCCGTAGACGTCCTCCGGCACCACGATCACGAAAGGCTTCACGTCCTTCGCTCGGGACGAGGCGGACATGAGCGCGCAGGACACCATTCGCACCGGCAGCAGAAAGAGAGCACGATGGCACTTGCGAATGAAGTCCTCGTCCGCGCCCACCACGAGCACGACACCTTCCTCTTGCACGGATCGGGGTGTCGGGAGGGGTTGAACTTCGTCGGGCTCCGGTGAAAGCTCCTCGGGGGCTCCCTCCTGCAGTTCGACATCGATGTCTTCTGGAAGAATGGAGTCGGCCACCGGCATCGGCGGGGGGGGCGGGGGGGGCGGTGGCGGGACCGCCCCGGGTGGAGGCGGCGCCGAGGCGAGGCTCTGGCTGAACAGAAACGCGGGAGGGGGAGGCAGCGGCAAAGCCCCCGGAGTCGTCTCTTTGTGCGGAGCCTCCCACGAGGACGAGTCGAACAGGGCGCTCGTGTCCGAAGGGGCCTTACGTCCTCGAGGCAGTGTGTCGATTTCTTCGCCAGACACCGGCTCGGTCACGCGCGCGAGGGGCTTCTCCCGCACCTCATGGTCCTTGGGCGAAGGCGTGGTCTCCGGCACAGGCTCGCTCGAGAACAAGGCCTCCGCCGCCTCGTCCTCCACGTCCAGGTCATCGATCTCCTCGATCTCGTCGTCCCCTGCACGACCCGAATGGGCCTCGACAATGCGCGGGGTAACATTCGGAACGCCCGGCGTCAGACCGGGAGCCGGAGACACTTCCCTGGGGATCGGCGACGCCGCAGCCGCTGCCCGGGGAGGCGGCGGACTGGAAGCGCTCGGCCCCGCCACCACGCGCGGTGCAGGCGGGCTCATCCCCCCAGCTCGCTCGTTCGAAAGCGTGACTGCAGCCAAAGGCACCTGCGGAACGTCGCTCAGATCCGGCGACGACATCCTCGCCGCGGCAGCCGCCACATCCGTGTCCGGCAACGAGCGCGGAGCCGCTTTCGGTGCGTCCAGCGCGGTCCCATCGGGCGCTGTGTCCGCCAGCGCGTCGTCCGCCGGCGAAACCTCGCCTTCCCCGTACTCCTCCGCGAGCGCCTTCGTCACGTCCGTCGGCGTGGCCACCATCATCCGCACCGGCATTCCCGCCGCCCGCTTGCACGCCTCGAGCGCTTCCTCACTGGTGGGATCGTCCGTGGCCACGTAAAGCGTCATGCGGCCATCCGAGTTGCGGCGCCGCATGTGCACCGGAACGACACCGTACTTGACCGCAAGCTCCACGGGGATCAGCCGCAGAAGCTTCGGAGAAAATCGGACGTGGTCCAGCGATACCCACGGCAAACACAGCTGGTACGAGAGCATCTGCGCCAGCTTGGCCGCACCGACAAACCCGCTCTCGATGAGCACGGGCGCCAGCCTCTTGCCGTCACCGCCGGCTTCGAGGACTTCCTGGATCTGCTCCTTCGACACCAAGCCGGTGTCGACCACGAATTGAGCAAGTCCACTTGTTGCGCGGGGGTTGTCCAACACCGTCCTCGTAGGCGCCACGTTCGGGCGTACATCGGCCTCACGCGAGCGTCAACCCAGCTGGACGGGCCCAGATCCGGAGGCACAACGAATGCTGGCTGAGCGAGGGCGCCGAAGGCCGGCCCGAGCACACGCCGGGGAGGCGGAAGACGGAGTGTTGGGGGGTGGAGGGTGAGGAACAGAGGCAA
>Ga0209575_10000474_pt1 | contig 25396 bp, 22 predicted proteins | sample Medcelwee11metaG_FD_187172 | JGI IMG/M metagenome (GOLD analysis project Ga0209575, IMG submission 187172) | Freshwater pond sediment microbial communities from the University of Edinburgh, under environmental carbon perturbations - Medium... | ecosystem: Environmental > Aquatic > Freshwater >...
TTTTTTTAGAATTCTCTTTGGTTTTGGGTCAAAATAATCTCCTGTAGTATAGAGTGCATGGATCATCAAAGCATGAGAAAGCCCCTTCCCATACTTATCCGTGATTCTTTGGACTTCCTCAGCATCTCCTTCAATAAAATCGATGTTTTCTAATCCCAGTTTGCTTGCTTTTTTTTCACCGATTTTCATCATTTGGATAGAATTATCAAATACGACAAATGTTGATTCAGGAAATTTTTCTGCGAGCATCAATGAAAAATTTGCCGTTCCTCCCCCGATGTCCGCCACAAGTGAACCAGGTTTGAGTTGATTGAAACGAGAACGAGTGAAATTAAGCAATTCTAAGTAGGCTGGATTGAATCCCCCTACAGTATATGTATCATATTGTTGGGCAACTTTATTCCAATCAATCTTATTTTTGGGCATAGTAAAAACCCTTCTCTATTGCGGCCGAGTCAAGGTAATTGGCGTTTTCCGCCCACCTTTCCTTCCCTTCGATTGGTTCAAGAGCGCGTTTGATAAGTGCCTTGCTTATGCCTGGAATGCTATCTGGATCTGTTAGTGATTTCAATCGGTCTCTCATCATTGGATACCATCGGCCATGCAGAGTGTATTTCATTCTTGGACCGATAATCTCAAATCCCATACTAGAATAAAGTTTCAGGTGTTTTTCTCGTGAAGAGCAGAACAAGAAATTCTTATCTGCAGTAGATTGATCTATGACTCTACAAAGTCCGATAAGTACGTTACTTCTTTCTTTTTTCCAGTCTTCATCAATGATAAATCTTGAACTTTCTCGTGTATATACTCCTTTTTTTCTGAGATGATCTACTGTATACGGTTCTCCTTCTTTGAAACCGAAACCATCTTCAATACAAACACTTTGGTATTCCAGTGGCATAAATCCTTCAATTATCCTTGATCCACCTAGGCATTCTCCATTTTTCATTGCAACAATATATCTAATGGGGACCCCTCTTTTAACTACTAATTCGTCTAATCCTCCAATATCAAAATGATCCCATTCCATCTTGTGGTCCCATTCTTCGTCACGAAGGTTTTCTCTGGATTTGTTCAAAACTTCTGGACGTGTGTATATTTTGAATCTTGTTTTTGAGAATGCTTTCTTTTCATAAAGAGTTGTGGCTTGCTTGACAGTTACCGATCCGCAATCCAATTCAATGCGGTCTTCTTTTTCCCAGTCGGAGACAAGGGAAAGGATTTTATTAATCAACGGGTCCCCTGCTGAATCCTGGTCTTGCTTGTTAACGAATCCATTGATCCCCATATTCGCCATTGCCACCAAGGGGTCGACATCAGACCATGCTGAGAAGATCATTTTTTTCGCTAGCGGATGAGTTTTAGTGAGTTTCTGGAGGAATTCATGTCCTTGCATCCCTATGAGGCGCTCATCTGAACCTACCATGACCAAGTTGTCCCCATTTTGATCAATCTCTTCATCGATGTATTTTATAGCGGATTTGGCATCGAAAAACCTGTCGACAAGATACTTGCCTTTTGTTTCTGACTCGATAACATCAGCAAGGCCATTTACTAATTGTTTATTATCATCAACAAGAACAACATGGTTTTCTTTCATTTTGTTGCCTCTGAATAGTAGTTAATTTAAATATCTTTCGTTTTTTTAATCGTCTCGAATATCAATGTGAACTTTGTTTCTCTCTCTTTTGAGGAGACTTCAATCCCACCATATAGATTCATGATTTCATGTACACTATAGAGCCCGATGCCTTTTCCGTACCCTTCTGGTTTCGTTGAGAAAAAGGGAAGGAAAATCTTTGAAATGTTTTCTTCAGGTATTCCCATCCCTGTATCGATGATTTCAGCGATAACCTTGTTCTCATTTGAATACGTTTTAAACGTGATCTCTCTCTTATCTGAAAATGGTCTGATGGCATAGAGTGCATTGGATATCAGATTATGATATATCGTGTCAATGAACCTTGTATCCATGTTGATTTTAGGTAAGTTCATTTGAAGGTCCGAAAATATCCTTACTTCCTGCTCCTGAAAAATGGGATTATACTCTGAGAGAATCTTAGTTATTCCTTGATTGAGGTCGGTTTCATGGTCTTCTCTATTGACCATCTCAGCAACGTTCATAGTGCTATTGATGATTTCATATGCTTCAGTGAATTTCTTTTTGGCGCCATTCCTCGGTGATTTTATTTTGTGAGTATAGTCTAAGATTTCCATTATCGTTTCTAAAGAGTATTTTGTGAAGTAAGGTTGAAGCGCTGCAAGATCACCTTCCTGTACATTATAGGTAGCTAGATTTCTGGCTTGCCTTACCGATAGTTCCATCTCTGGGTCAATTTCCAACAATCTTGTCTTGAGTTGTTTTCCTATTGTGGTCGCAACACCAGTATCAATGTCCTTCAATTCTGCCTTCCCATTATATTTTTCTTGCAGAAACGACACTAATCCTCCCTGATCACTTTCTTCAATTCCCCATACTTTTAAAAATCTTGAATCCATCAATAAATTTTCACATGTCGATGCTTGTTGGTTCATCAGGACTTCTATCGCTTTCAGAGGATTTCTTAGATTATGGGCCATCCCAATATGAAGGTAGGTGACCGCAGCCATGGTTTCAGCATGTTGGCGCTTTTCCTGTTCTTCCTTCAATTCCCTCGTCCTCTCTTCCACCCTATTCTCGAGATTAGCGATGAGATGCCGGTTCTCCCGCAACGCTGCCTCTTTCGCCTTGTTCTCCTGCGTAAGGGCCATATGCGCTTCCACCCAGTCTCTCTCCTCCCCGCTGTCCCTCTCGAGATACTTGTAATAGAGGGCCTGCGAAAGCTTCGTGAATGGGTTCCTGCTCGCAGCAAGGCTCCTGTAGTTCGTCACGAAATACAATCCTTCAGAGAGGATGGTCCCTTCAGGGATGAGGATGGTCCTGCCCGGTCTGCCTTGTTCATCTTTCTTGAAATCATTCTCAATCTTAAGGTCCTGTATCGCCCGGAAACCCATGTACTCGCCCCGTCCTCTCTGCCATGACCCGTCGAAGATGGGTGTCCCGTAGAGCTGGCTCGAGATCAATTCAGCCCTCTCCCCAGAAATATCCGCAGGCGTCAAGCTTACCCGTTCAGCGAAGACCCGTTCTAATCTGGTGATAGGGTCACGAATAAATAGGCGGTCTCCTGACATGTGCGGATCAAGGTCGAGCCTCTCGAACTCGAATTCGCGTTCGCAGAGCTTCTCAAGAGAATATGGCACGATTAGCTGGCTCACTTTTCCCGGCGGGAGCCCCCAGACGCACGCGGTCTGGCTGAGAATCCCTCTGATATGGGGGTCGCTCTTCCAATCCATATGAGGGTCGATGTCATCGTGGAGCCTGATGATATAGGTGATATCCACCTCATTCCCTTCTCTTTTCGGTCCGTCCAGGATGATGAACTCCTTGGTGTCATTGAACACCTTATTGATTTCCGGCACCTTGCGAAGCGCTCCTTCCACTCCGCCGAGTGCGTATCTCATGTTCTTCATGCTCCCGAGATCGACGAACTTGCCCACCGTCGCCCCGCACTCCTCATAGACATCCGGTCCGAAGAGGTGCCTCAGATTGAGATATGTCTTATTGTAGGTATCAAGAGAATGCCAACCATACTCCCATTTGTAGAACTCCTCTGGGTTTTCGAACTTGACATTACCCTCATGGTCAGGGAAAGGAAGATCCCTGAAAATCTCCTGGATAGCGGCTCTGCCCAGTTTCTTTTCGACAAAATTAGCCATGATCCTAGTGTTCCTGTTCGACACCGGCTGATCCTTGCTCGTGGCTCCCATGGGGTGCTCAAAACTAGCCTACTATAAAAAATTATCGCTGTTAGAGTAACTTTCAAGTGGTAATCGCTTCCCGAAACGTTAATATATCATTATTTAAGAAAACTATTGATGAGTCAAAGCGTCCGCTTCATCTACACAAGAATTGTCCTATTATCTTCGATTTTTATAGGAATCTTGGTTGGATTTTTCTTTTCCGGGTTCTCCAGAAATAAGGCAGACCTTTACCGGCGAATCGGGAAGCGGTTCCTTCGTGTCGGGTTTTTCCTTGGTGGCATAAAAATCTCAGTCAAAGGGGTTCTCCCAAAAGGTCATATCATCATTGCGTCCAACCATCGCAGTCTCCTTGATACCTTGGCCATAATCTCTTTTTTGGACCGTCCATTTTTCGTTATCACCGAACCACTGGGAGCCATGCCGAATCTATTCATCAGGAGAGGGGTCGAGGTCTTGGGCTACCTACCCATCATCCGGGACAAGGAGGATCAGGAAAAGCATAAGATAGGGATGGCCCCGAATTATGTCGTCCCACTCTGCGTCGAAAGGATAAAGAAAGGAGAGAGCCTTGTCATCTATCCTGAAGCGCACCATGAAACTGGAAAAGGCTTCTTGAGGTTCAAGACAGGGGCGATAAGGACGGCATTGGAATCAGGCGTCCCCCTCATCCCTATGGCGATAACAGGCAGTGAAAAGGTCATAACTCCGGACCGTTATAAGATACACCCCGGAGACGTCCATATCTATATCGGGAAACCCATGGATCTCTCTTCATATCACGGAAAACAGGAGGACAGGAAGCTCGTCCGCAGGCTCACGGGAAAATTGAAGAAAGAGATCGCATCCCTCATCACCGATAGAGGTCGATGACACTCCTCAACTCTGAGAGTATGGCATTGCTATTGAACGAGAAAGCGAACTCATTCTCCGGCTTCCTGTTGAAGCGGTGGGAGAGGCCTGGCAGGATATCCATCCTCTTCCCGAGATACGTGCAGAGGCTCTCCATCGCCTTGTAGTCTCCGGTGAACCTTTCCTTCATCCCAAGGCGGGTGTCGTTCCCTCCGTAAAAGAAGGAAGCATCAGCCTTGATCTTCGGGAGGAATTCCATGAGGTTCGGCATCTCCTTCATGGTATCATTGAACTGCTGCGCCGTGTTGATTTTCATCGAGACGATTCTCGGATCATCATGGAACCTGACTGGGTTATAGGGCTGGTGATGAGTGACGATGCTGTCCCAGGAGAAACGCCTGGCAAGATAGGCGGCATTGAAAAAATAGACAGCGGTCTTCATGAACCACTGCGGAAGGAGGCCTCCCGCCTTCCGTAGCTCGATGGGCGCTCCTGCAAGGACAATAGCTTCATAAGGCTGCTCTTTCTCAGTGGAAGCGGATGCCATGATCATCCCTCCGTAGCTATGGCCGAGTCCGATCAGTGCCTCTAACCCCCTTTCCCTTTTCCATCGGGATGCGATCTCTTTATTATCTCCCAAGCTCCCTTCATTATCGACGATGCCATTAGAATCCCCATGGCCCCTCTTGTCATAGCAGAGGATATTGATATCAGGGAAGAAACTGAAGACCGGATAATACGATTCCCTCGGGACCGTCATCCCTGTCTCGATGAGAAGCCCAGTTTTCGAGAGTGTCCTCTGCTCTGTCGCTTTCAGGCCTGCGATCCCTGTAAGATCGAGCTTTACGTCGAAATCAATATCCCTTCCTTTCAGGAGGGCATATCGCTGGAAGATTTTTTCATGATAACCGGGGTCCATTGTATCAAACCATTCAATTGAACCCCTTTTTACTCCCATGAAATAGTGGTATAATATAAAATGTTTTCTGTTATTTCACCCATTGCCTGAAAAATCGCCATATGCAGAAATTATTTTGGGAGTGTAGTATCCGCTCAAGCGGAGCGCAGAGTGGAGTCAAAACCGGCCATGCAGAAGGCATCAACGCTGTAATCCTTATGCCAGAAAGTCACCTCCGATGAAACTCTTGGAGATCGTCGTAAAAAGCAAGTGCCTTTCCCCAAGCCTTGCCCGCGGTGCGGGTCCGGCCTGGGGAGGGGCCCTGCGGGCTGGCCGGTAGGACGTCGACCGAAGGGAGACGGCCGTCCGCACCAGGGGAGGGCAAGGCGCAGGGGAAGAAGCGACACCAATTATCTTCAATATTCCACAAGAAAAGGAATTTCAGGATAAGGTAGTCCGTGAACCAACGCAAGATTAAATAGCAATACCCCTTACCTGACAATCTCCCATCCTTCCTTCTCTGCATGCCTCCTGAGTTTTCTGTCAGGCTTGAACGCGACAGGATGTCCTACATAGGACAGGGCTGATAGGTCTGAGAAGTTGTCGGCGTAGTAATAGCACATCTTTGGATCGAGCCTTTTCTTTTTTATGTAACTGCGGAGCATGGCGAGTTTCATCTCTCCATAGCAGTTGATCTTGCATCTCCCGGTCAGATTGCCATTGGAAAGCTCGAACTGAGAGCAGATGACATCGTCTGCTGACAGCTCTTTCGCAAGGTTGTCGACGAAGAGGTCGGGGGCGTTAGTGAGGAGGACGATCCTGTATCCTTCCTTCCTGTGTTTCAGAAGGAGAGCGAGGGCATCCGGATCGATCTTTCCCCTGACCTTCCGGTCATAATATCCCTTCACATTCTTGATTTCAGAGGACACTTTTTTACCATCGATGAAGGAGAGCGACTTGTCGAAAAAATCCTGATAATGGAGCCTCCCCATCTTATGCATAAGGACATAATAGACGACCTTGACCATGCTGAAAAAGGGGATATCACCCCTCCTGAAATAAAACCCTGCGTACATCAGGCTGATATTCCCTTTCAGGAGGGTATTGTCGACATCGAAGAAAGCGACTTTTTGCATATCCATTCCACCGTTTGGATCCTATTTAAACATTTCCGAATTGAGGGTCGTTTTCAAATTTTTTTCTTCATCATACTAGGAAACATCGCTTGAGCATCACTCCCTCCCGTGGCGCGGGTCGGCGGTGGGGAGGCGCCCTACGGGCTACCGCCGTAGATCATTTTTACGAAGGAAAAATGATCGTCCGCGCCTGGGGAGGGAGGGAGTGATGCGTTGATGCATCGGATGTACTTCTTCAAAGGGTATCGAGACATAATTTGGACAACGATTGATGAGAATCAACACTAACTTCCAAACAAGCCCGAATTGTCCGCCCCTCAGAAAATTAACTATTCAAAAATAGTAACAAAACAGAAACGTTTATATATCTTTCTCGCTTCCTCTCTATTGGGGGATGTATAGGTTTAAACATAGCGTTTTCAACAAGGCGGCTAAAAGTAATGTGTGATGTGCTGCAATGAGCGCATGTTTATCCGTGGATGCACTAAGGAGAAAAAGGGGAACTTTTAAATAGAGAATACAATTAGTATCTTCGAGAAGATATACTAAGAAATAGAGAATAAAACATACGGGGGGATTACATGGCATTGACGGAAATCTTCAATGTGCTCTTCCGGGAGAAACCCGCGATGATGCTCGTTGAGTTGAAGAACGCGAAGACCGAGATCTACGCGTCATCTCTGGCAAAGAAGATCGACTGCACCTATTCGCATGTCGTAAAGATTCTTCAGGAGATGGAGAACAACAAATTAATCAAGTTCGACAAGCAGGGCCGCCTTAAGCTCCTCACCTTGACGAAGAAGGGGCATGATGTGGCTGAGAATATCGAACGCATCAAGAACTTACTGTAAGGCTTTTTTCCTGTAAAAGAGGTGTTTTTTCTTTCCTGTCTCAATAGCGTCCTTATTAGATGTTTTTCTTTCCTTGCTTCTCAATAGCGTCCGTCGTCATTCATATTATGCAATCCGGATAATAGAAAAAATAATCTCACACGACATCTTCCATAAGCCTCTGCTTCTCAAGGACCCTAATCGCGCGCTCGACGAACGCTTCCTCCTTGGCTGTCGGGATGATGGCTCCAGCGGCTGAAAGATGCCCTCCAGACTCCCCTCCGACAGCATCGACAGCTGTTTGCAGCATGATGTTCAGGCCTCCAGCGACCTTTCCCGCTGCCCGCAGAGATACCTTGGTCTCGTCCTTCACCGTGTTCCTCGCGAGCGCCATGACATAGGTCCCCTGGGGATAGACATTGGAATGGATTATGATCGAACAAAGCGTCCCCGCAAGCTCCGGCGGTATGTTCTCTTCAGCGTTGATGATGGCGTAGCCATCCCCTTCTATGAACGACTTGCGGTTCTCATGGAACCACCGCATGATCGCCCCCATCTGTTGCCGGTATGCCTGCAGCTGCTCCATCGCCCGCTTCTTCATGCGGTCTGAGCCGAGGCACGCCCCTATCCCGATCGACGAAGAGTTAAGCCTCCCGCAGGCGTTCAGGAGCGTCGAGAACTCGCGCGCGTCCCGAAGCGGCGTCCCCTTCTTCTCCCCTGACAGGATATAGCTTGACCCGAAGATATCTCCCAGGAGGTTCTCATCAAGCCTGCGCTTGATGATACCCTTCGCGATCCTGTCCTCCTCGTCCTTGGTGAGATCGGTCATGAGACGCCACTTCCCGGATTTCGTCGCCGGGACCTTGACCTCTTTGAGGAACGTCTGTCCTGCGCCATCGATCCCGCTCACTCCCGGGATGAGCGGTTTCTGCATATGCTCGAGGATCTTGACAAGCGGCTTCGTCTCCCTCCCGAACACCCGGAGCTCACTTTTCACCTCGAGCTTTCCCTGGGCGATGGCAGTGTCGAGAATCTCCCTGTTCAGCCTGAGGAACCCTTCCTCATCCTCCTGGATGTCTCCGAGCGCTCCGATGATGGCGAGGTGCGCGAGATCGGTGTTGATCCCGTCTATCCCGACAGCGAAGAGGAACGCAACCCCTGCTCCTGCGATCTCCTTCGATCCGTCGATCCCGAAGGTATGCGGATTCACATGGTGTATCCCATCCTGCCGTGGCTCCCTGTCCACAGGATGGTGGTCGAGGACAAAGACATCCCTCCCTTCCAGATGCTCCTCGATCCCTGACATCACCCCTGACCCGAGGTCAGCGAAGAAGAAATGCTTCGTCTCCTCCCTTGAGAGCTCCTTGAGGATATCTTTTGAGAGCGACTGGTAGACGCTGACAGAATAGGCCATCCCCTTCCTCTGGAGAGCCCTGACTAGGATAGCGCATGCGCATATCCCGTCGCTGTCGTAGTGGCTGACCACCTTGACCGGTTCAGTGGAAGGGATAAGGTTAAACGCATCCACCGCTTCCTGGATGCGTAAAAAAAAATCCGTGTACTTCCCCATCAGACCTGCAGCTTGATGGTTTTCTCGTCGAATTTCCAGTCGAGCGGGAGCTTCCTTGTCCTCTTGTAATATTTGACAAGCCTCCTGATCTTGGATTCGGTGAGCTGGATCCCCCGAAGGCCGGGCACATCGTGCTTATTATCAGCCATGTGCTTCTTCAGGTTGATATATTTCTTCATGAGGGCGAGGATGTCCTCGGGGATCTCTGTCTGGAGCTTCTTCTCCTCGACGATCTTCCCGATCCTCTTCCCGGTCATGGTCTTCACGTCAGGGACACCGTAGAGGTCCCTCATGAGCATACCGATCTGGGAGTTGGTCTTCCCTTCCTTCTTGAACTTGGCGACAAGAGTCTCTATCTCCTTGTCTGACCTCTCCATCCATGTGGGCTTGACTTTCCTGCTCGGCATGGTGGAGCCGGATTTGCCTCTCTTCCTCGAATACATTCGCGCCATTTTTTTGTCTCCAGTTGAGCCAAGATAACAAGAGAATGATCCCTGTCTCCAGCATAGGGAAGCTTTCACCGCCCTACCTCTCAACTGGAGGTCAGGATGCGGGATTTGTTTTTAAGATTATCGGTATCATTTGGCGCATGTCAGGTAAGTTTATCTCATTTTTCAATATCTTTATATATTAAATCAATATATTACCTATCTTATTAGGTATTTTAACTATTTGAATATGAACAAAATAAAACCTAATGACAATATCGAAAAGGAATTATTCTTTTTTAATACTCATAAATCCATGATCATTCCCTCGCTCTTTACTGAACGCCAGTTGTCTGTGATAACTAAAAAAATAAGAGGAGAAAGACTTACCCAAACAGAGAGGAATTATCTTTCAAATAGCATAAAGAATAAGATGAACGCGGTCCTATCGCTTACCGGTTCAATTGATCTGGAAGGCCTATATCAGGATCTCTTCTCGAGAAACACATACTTGAGATCACAGTCTCAAAATGGGGTGATTCATCCAGGGACTAATGATTCAATCGAATACGATCCGAAATTGAATCGGATCCTCTCGAAACTCCTGAAGGCAAGGAAACTTACATTCATAACCGGAGCCGGCATCTCCAAATTATCTGGTTTGCCGACATTTCGGGGATCTGGCGGACTCTGGGAGACGAAGGAGTTGAACAACATCCTTTCAGAAAGATACTTCCGCTCTTTCCCGGAAAACACGCTCCTTGAGCTTGAAACATTAAAAAAAACAATCAATTCTCACCAACCAAATATCAATCATAAAGTGATTTCTAAAATGGAATTTTTCTATGATATCAAGATAATCACCCAGAATATCGATGGTTATCATACTGAAGCCCGTTCGTCCTCTGTCTTTGAATTGCATGGGAATATTAATCGTTGGAGGATGAAGTATGGGAAGAAGATACCTGACATAACCCTCATCGGCGAAGATATCAAATTGAAGGAATGGAAATATTCAAGACATGCTATCATGGAAAGCGACATCATTTTTATCATCGGTACTTCAGCGCATTATGACCATATCCATGAATTGATTCAGGATGCACCGGGATATATCATAGAGATAAATCCAGAAAAAACACCTCTTTCTGAAACCGCAGATTCAATCATCCGAGCTGAAGCCGAAGAGATTCTTCCTCGAATATATAACTCTCTTTTGAAAAACTTTCTGGTGATAGAGTTTAGAAAAGAACCATTGGATAAGAATATCCATTCAGTGTATCTATTCGGTTCCATCCTGAAGGAAAGAAGGATACCCAATGATCTGGATATAATGATTGTCGTCAAAAAAAAGCCAAGCATCAAAGATATCACGAAAATCAAGGATAAGATCCTGGCGATCTCAGGGATTAAGCCAGATCTCTTGATATATTCCAAAGAAGATCTCATTGAAAGGATGAACAATATGAAAGAGGAAATCCTTTCTAAAGGTATTTTATTATACGGAAAAAACTTCATGAGGGATGATCTTGGTAAGGTGTAATTGCCAGGATTTGGTGTACTCTGATAGTTTTGAACCGCCTGCCTGCATTTCAGGAAAACGAAGCAAATATATTGATGGACATCCAGGATCAAAGGAAGATCCGGCAAGATGCGCGTTTCATGGCCGGGAAACACATTGCCCTTTCTTTGAGGTATTTCAACGCGACTAAAGGGCGTGTTCTTGTGCGGTTTGCAGCGCACCTCGGATCTTCGTATTTCTCCTCCGTGAAATGACCTCTTATCCATTTATGCGGCCTTCGACAGTACGAAACTAATCCCCTCGGCTCGTTTGCAAGTTTCCTCGTCATCGTTCCAAGAAACATCGCATGAGCATCACTACCTCCCGTGGCGCGGGTCGGCGGTGGGGAGGCGCCCTGCGGGCTACCGCCGTAGGGCATTTTTACGAAGGAAAAATGACCGTCCGCGCCTGGGGAGGGAGGGAGTGATGCGTTGATGAATCGATAAATATTTAGATTTTTAATAGAACATCGAGACGCAATCTGTGCAACGATTGACGAGAATCAAGACGAACTTGCAAACAACTCATCCCCTCACAACCTTTATTAACTTCCATCCCGCTTGAAGCTAAAAAGAGATATATATAGTGGAATGCATATCCTGTAAAGAGGTGATCATTATGACCATGAAAGAACAATTCAGGAAGATCAAGGACAACTGGCTCATCATCGCGGCTGTGATAGTCGTGCTCGTATTCATGAATCTCGGGAACCTTGGAGGTTCATTCATGGGTTCGATGGGGAATCAGTACTCGAAATCCATGTCCGCTTCATATGATGAGATGAGTTATACCGGTTCATCTGGCTATTACCCAAATTATAATTCTGACTTCGCTCCAGAAGTCACAGAGAGGAAGCTCACCAAGAATGCCAACCTCCAGACTGAGGTGGAAAGGGGGACATTCCTTCAGGCACAACAGACCATGAAAAACATCCTCTCCTCCTCTGACTCATTCCTCCTCCAGGAGAACGTCAACAATTACGGGACTGAGAAGAAGTCATACCTCCACGGCTCCTACCAGATAAAGGTGGACAGGGAAAAATACGATTCAGTCATATCCCAGCTGAAAGCCATAGGCGAGGTCCAGAGCTTCAGCGAATCGACAACTGATATCACAGGCCAATACACCAACAACGAGATAGCCCTCCAGACTGAGAAGGACCGCCTCGCTCGCTACCAGCAGATATATAGCGAAGCGACCACGGTCGAGGACAAGCTCAACGCAGAAGACAGGATCTTCAACCAGGAGCGTACTGTCAAATACCTCGAGGACGCCCTGAACAACATGGACAGGAGGATCGAGTATTCGACCGTCTCCTTCACCATGACGGAGAAGCAGAGCGATTACGCCGACGTCGCCATGGTCAAGCTCTCCGCACTCCTGAGGAACCTTGTCGATAGCTGGAACACCCTCCTCTACTTCCTCTTCATCATCGCTCCGTGGGCCGTTGTGGCACTCGTTGTGTGGGTGGTCTGGAGGATGGTCAGGAAGTGATTTTATTTTTTTATTTTTTTATTCAAGAAATTGTTTAAGGTTGAGGAGTTGGATGATCTCTTTTTCCAGGGATGATCTCTCTTCTATGTGTTCGTGGACTGGCCCGCCCGATATCTCATGTCTGCAGATTGCCTCGATATAGGTCCTTGCCTTCGGGGCCCTTCTGAGGATGTCATAAGCCTCATCATTGATGCACACCCCTTTCCCGTCATCTGTCGTCATGGCGACCCACTCTTTTGGAACCCTGTTCAGGCGATAGATTGGATATCCGCGATAGCTTCCGACAAGCGATCTGTCCAACACTCCCTTCTTGTATAGCCTGAGCATGGAAGGAGTAGAATCTTTCGGCTAATAAATATCTTCCTGGCTGCTCGTTGATGATGGGAAAATGAGAAGGAGTTTATCAACACATGGAGTATCAGCCTCGATTTCCCAGCGTTGCCTCCCCGCCCCTCATCCCACATCAGGCGCCTATCTCAATTCAAGTTCCGCGTACATCGAATCCTCGTCCTTCTGCGTGATGGTGAATTTCCTCTTCCGGAACATGTTATGCATGGCGATATTGTCCTTCAAAAAGACAGCGAATACCTTCTTCATCCCCTGCTTCTTCCCTATCTCCAATATGAAATCGGTGAACCTGTTCCCCAGGCCCTGGTGCTGCCAGGGGTCTGCGACGACGATCGCGAATTCTCCGCTGTCATTATAAGGGTCTGATATGATCCTCACGACGCCCGCCATCTTCTTCTGCCCGTTGTCATTCACCTCGGCGATGATGGCGATCTCCCTGTCATAGTCGATCTGGGTGTACCTCACGAGGAGCTCATGGGTGATATCCTTGATGAGGGTGAAGAACCGGTAGCGCTGGGTCTCGCTCGAGAAGAGCTTGAACATCTCTGCCTCCATCGGTTCATCTTCAGGCCTGATAGGACGCAGCGTCACCTCAAGCCCGTTTTTCAGGTTGAACTTCGTGATATATTCTTTTGGATAAGGGGATATGACGAGATGCGAGTAAGGCTTCTGTTCCTTCCCGCACGCTTCTGGGTCGAGGATGATCTTGGCGTCCAGGACCACCCCGCCCTCCTTGTCCACCCCGAAGGGGTTGATGTCGATCTCCTGGATCTCAGGGAAGTCCATGACGAGGTAGGCGAATTTATAGAGCAGGAACTGGATGGACTTGATGTCGACCCCTTCCATCCCCCGGTAGCCTTCAAGCAGCCGATACACCTTGGTGTCTTCGATGATCCTCTGGGCGAGCGCCATGTTGAGAGGCGGAAGGCCCACTTTAGTGTCCCGGAATACTTCCACTGCCACCCCGCCCATCCCGAATACTATCGCAGGGCCGAAAAGCCTGTCCTTCTTGCAGCCGATAAGGATCTCATACTTCTTGCGGACCATCTTCTCGACGAAAATGCCGTGGATATTCGCCTGCGGCATCTTGCTCTTGCATGAATCGATGATGGCCTGGTAGGCTTGGCGCGCTTCCTGTTCGGTCTCGATCCCGACTTTCACTCCCCCGACATCGGTCTTATGCAGGATGTCAGGAGACAGCACTTTCATGACGATGGGGAACCCGAGCTTCCTCCCGAGATCCACCGCCTCGTCCCCTGAATGGGCGATCCCGCTGTCAGTCACCGGGATGCCATAGTTGTCGAGGACTTTCTTCGCTTCTGCCTCAGTCAGGGTGTATCTCCCCGTGAGGGCGATATTCCTGATGAGCGTCTTGTTCTCATCGGTCTTCGGCGTGAAGGCGTGCGGGATAGTCGCCGGCGTCTCGTAGAGAGACACGAGGTTCTTTGAATAATTATACATGGTCATGAAGGTCCGGACAGCCTTCTCTGGTTCCGGGAAGTCAGGGATCCTTCCTTCAAGCAGGATATGCCTGCCCTTCTCCACGTCATCCGCCCCCATCCATGATGAGAGGAACGTCTTGCTGTTCCTGTCGATTTTCACGAGTTCCTGCGCCACGAGATCCGGGTGCGTCATGGACTGGGGTGTCAGGATGGTGAGGACGCCGTCGACATTAGGGTCCTTGAGGACGATCTCTGCCGCTTTCCTGTATCGTTCATGGTCAGCATCTCCCAGGATGTCGATAGGGTTCCCTTTGCTCCATGCAGAAGGGAGGAATCCGTTCAAAGCCTGGATGGTATCTCCTCCGAGCGAAGCGATCTCCCCACCTTCAGCGATCAGGGCATCGGTGGCTATCACCCCTGGGCCTCCTGCGTTCGTGATGATGGCGAGCCGCTTCCCGAAAGGCCTAGGCTGCATGGAGAGGGTCTGTGCAGAATAGAACAGCTCTTCGATGGTGTTGACCCTGATGATCCCTGCCCTCTTGAAGGCCGCATCATAGACCGCGTCGTCTCCAGCGAGCGAGCCGGTGTGAGATTTCGCAGCCTGTGCTCCTGCGTTGCTCTTCCCTGCCTTCAGGATGATGATGGGCTTGGTCCTTGCGAAAGCCCGGGCCGCTGAAAGGAACTTCCTCGCGTTCGTCAGCGATTCCATGTAGATGAGGATGCTTTTTGTGTCCCTGTCCTGGCCGAAATAATCGATCAGGTCATGGAATCCCACATCCACCTGGGAACCGATGGAGACGAAATAGGAGAAGCCGACATTATTGTGGACCGACCAGTCAAGGATGGCTGTGCAGAGCGCTCCGCTCTGCGAGATGAAAGCAATCTTTCCCGGAAGCGCGTTCTTTGACGCGAACGAGGCATTCAGGTGATGCGACGGATTGATGAAGCCGAGGCAGTTGGGACCGAGGATACGCATACCGTAGCTCTTCGCGGTCGTGAGGATCTCAGAGCACATCCGTTCCCCGTCAGCTCCTGCTTCCTGGAATCCCGCTGAGATGATGACAAGACAGGAGACCCCCGCCTCCCCGCAATCCTCGACCACTCCCGGGACCGCGCGCGCAGGGGTCGCGATGATCGCGAGGTCTACCCTGTCAGGGATGTCTTTGATAGACGCATAGGTCTTGACGCCGAGGATGCTCTCCCTTTTCAGGTTGACCGGATAGACCACTCCCTGGAAATCGTTCCCTATGAGGTTCGCGAGGAGTGAATGTCCGACGCTCCCTTTCTTTCCCGATGCCCCTATCACTGCGATGGTCTTCGGCCGGAACATCCTGTCCAGCTGCTCAAGTCCCCCTTTTTCGTTCATATCTTCCATACCTCTCTTAGGTTCCGCTCAAGCTGTGTCACCCTTGCGTCGAACTCATCGATCACCTGGATGCGCGAATCTGTCGGCTCTTCGCTGTATCGGGGAGAGGCGCCATTGATACCGTCAAGGAAATTATAGACGCACCTCGGCAGTGTCTCCACATTGTAGCCTCCCTCGAGCGTCGCGAACAGGTTCTTAAAGTTTTCCCTGAGTATCTTCCCTGTCTCATGGAAAGCGTTCACCGAGACCCTGAGATCCAATAGCAGGTCATGCTGGTGCGCGTCGAAACCTGCTGATATCGCCACCACATCGGGATTGAACTGCCTTGCAACCGGAAGGAACTGCCTTATCCCCCTGATATAGAGATCGTCCCCTGACTCCGGAGGGAGGGGGACATTGATAGAGAATCCCTTTCCTGGCCCCTCCCCGATATCGTTCTCTGATCCTGCAAAAGGGAAGGCCGGAAACTGATGGAGCGACCAGTACATCACCCTGTCTGATCCGTAGAAGAACTTGAGGGTCCCGTCCCCAAGATGCCCGTCGAAATCGAAGATGAGGACTTTTTTCCCCTGGTTCGCCAATCTCTGCGCAGCGATCGCCACATTATTGAAGAGGCAGAAGCCGCTTGACCGTTCTGGATGGGCGTGGTGCCCAGGAGGCCTGGCGAGTGCGAACCCTCCTGTCTCTGACGCCTTGATGGTCGCGCCGACAGCCATGACCGCTGCCTGGAACGAACCCTTGGAGCACACCGTGTCCTGGTCTAGCGCGCAACCCTCCCTGCAACCAACCCTCACTTTTTCGATATATTCTTTCGTATGGTAGAGCCCCAGGTATTGTTCTCCGCTTTCTATCTCGCTCTCAGGAAGCTGCCCAAATGCCTCGAGCCGTTTCCTGTTCTCAGGATGCATCCCGGTATCATGTCCGAGGAACGCTTTTGAATAGATCAGATCCATCATTCACCTCCAGAGCGCGGTCCCTATCCTCACCATGGTGCTTCCTTCCTCAATCGCGACCTTATAATCATTGCTCATCCCCATGGAGAGCGTGTCAACCGTAGGTATCTCTTTTTTTATCATCTTAAATAACTTCTTCATCTCCCTGAAATAAGGCCTGGTCTTTTCAGCCTCCACATCCGGAGCGATCGCCATGAGCCCCCTGATCCTCATCCCATGCAATTGCGCAATCCCAAGCGCTGCCGAGACTGCTTCATCCACCGCGAAACCATGCTTCTTTTCCTCATTGCCGATATTGACCTGCACGAGGATATCCATGGTCTTCCCGATTGCAGAGCATTCCCTGCTCACTTTCTCCGCGAGCTTCAGTGAGTCAATCGAATCTATCCAGCCAAAGAGCCTGACCGCATCCCTGACTTTGTTCCCCTGGAGATGGCCTATCATGTGCCATTCCGCGTCCGGGTAAACCTTGATCTTCGGTTCCGCGTCCTTCACCCGTGACTCCCCGAAAACCCTATGGCCTGCATCGAAGAGGTATCCGACCCCATCTGTCCCGGTATTCTTAGTGACAGCCACAAGCCTGCGGTCCCCGATATCCGACAGGATCCTCTTCAGGTTATAAGCGGCCCTACTATCTTCCATAGTGATCCCTGTATCTCTGTCTTGCTCATGAGCCTTCCTTCCTTGACGCATACGACCCGTCTCCACGCTGGATCCTTTGCCGCAAGGCTGATATATGATGCATAAGCGTCCTTCAGATGAGAGATGTCAGATTCGTGGATGTCCCTTTTCTTTCCGCCAACATATCCCCTATTCCCTTTTTTGTCGACAAGCTTCTGCCCGATCTCAGGAGGGACGTCGAGGAAGATGTTGAGGTCTGGTCTTGGTATCCCGAAAATCCCGTACTCAAGGTCCAAAAGCCATTCCATGAACCTCTCCCGCTCCTTCAGGTCAGCGATCTTTCCCGCCTGGTGTCCCATATTTGATGAGACATAGCGGTTTGAGATGATGATCTTCCCTTTTTTCAATGCCTCAAGCATGGATGCCTTCGCGGCGAACCTGTCGATCGCGAAGAGGATGGACGCGGCTTTCGGTGATACCTCGTCAGCTTTACCGAACATGCCGTTCAGGTACGCTTCCACCATCGCTGCAGATGGAGTGCCGTACTGGGGGAAATCGAATGTCGCGACCTCTTTCCCGAGATCCTCGATCCTCTTTTTCAGGAGCCCGGCCTGCGTCGCCTTCCCGCTCCCGTCTGTCCCGTCGATGACGATGAATGGCATAACCTCCACACTATCCTCCCGCGTTTATAAATTTTTGGCAAATCAATGGTTGTTGGTACATTTCTTCTCATCGGACCAAGAAACATCATCTGAGCATCCTCCCGCGGCGTTAAGTACCGGATTAAATGCCGCATGGTCCAAAACGGGCCATGCGCAATTAGTTTAAGCTGAGACTTTTGGAGATTAGAGCATGAAAAAAGGAATGGACATACATGACGACGGATAGAGCGGTCATTATCGGCGCTTGAGAGGTCAACTCTCTCTCCTGAGAACAAGAAGACAATCCTTCGATTTAGGGACGCTTTGAGCTTGGAGGGGTTGAGCCTTGCTCGGATTGAGAGGGATTTACATGAGTTCTACTTATCACATCAAAATTGGTTCACCTTTTATTGATTTCCTTCTCCACCCCCCTCAAAAACTCAATCATCTCCGGCAGCCCCTTCTTGAATCCCTTATCCAAGGGTACGAGCATCAGCTTCTCCTCTTCTCCCACAACAACCTTCTCTAAATCCCCCTCAGACAGATTCTGGATGTATTTCTCGTACCGGAGCATGAACTCGATCTTCTGGATCATCTCTTTCCTGAGAATTTCCAGTTTGACTTTCATCTTCTTCTCGACGAGATACAGATCAATGAAGTCTCGCGCCTTGATGGCTCTCCTGGTGAGGATGGCGCGGACTTTCTCAAGCATGATCTCTTTCAGGTCATAGGCCAAGACCTCGACGCTTTCAAGGAGTTTTGCGTATTCCGGGAAGAGGAAGACGATCTCTTTCTTGTCAGCGTGTTCCGCCAGGGAGATTGCCTTCCTTGTTACTAAGGGAAAGATGAGCATTTCCAGATAATTGATCTGAATCTTGATGAACTGCCGGGTCTTCATGACAACGGAATCATACCAGACCTTGAAGGTCACGAACTTGTTGCTCCCGCCGATCTCGATGTACTCGGTGTTGTCCTTTTCTGCCTTGAAGTCCATTTTCAACTCTTTCGATATCTCTGCAAGATTATCAGCGAACGCATTGATCTTCTTTGAGAGTATCCTCCGGACCTCTTTCTGGGTCTTTCCCTCGAATTCTTCCTGCTTCACGTAGGTGAAGTCCAGGTCTTCAGAGAATCGGTAGTAGCCTAGATAGCACTTCGTCAGGCACGTCCCGCCCTTGAATGCGTAGTTGTCCCTGAATCCTTCTTTTTCCACTAATCCGTGGAGGAGCAGGTGCAGGATGATGTCTTTCTCCAGCATCTGCTTGTTTTGGACATCGATGTGGTCAATCAGGTCTTTCATAGTATCTCCTGATGAATTCGTTCATCTTCTTATTATATTTGGAGGAATATCCGAACATCTTCTCTTTCGAGCATTTACTCATGAGATCATTCATCTTCAACTCTATCTCTTTCTCAGAGAGTCCATCGTAACGCATGAGGTAGATCATGTCAAGGACGGTCTTTTCAAGGTCTGAGACCGGATAGTTGCCCTTCACGATACCTATCTTGACGATCTCCTTCTTGAGCTTGATGAACCTGACTTTCATCCCAAGGATTGTGATAGGTTTTGACCTAAAAATAGAGTCGCTGACAACGAAATCCATGGCGAAGAATTCATGGGTCAGGTTATTAAGCTTCATGGCCGAATCAAGGCCATAATACCAGTTCTTGACACCTTTTCTCTTCAAAGTTTCCGCGATCGCTTCCAGGTGGTTGACATCGAGACGATTCATCTTTCGTTCTTTGATGGTGGGCTTATAGAAGAATCCCCTCAGGATGCGATAGAGATATTTATTTGCCAAAAGGTACTTTATTACCATCAGGTAATCTAATTTGAGCGTTTTGGCATACTCTCTCAGAAGAACGCTGTCTACATAAGGCTCCTTGTCGAGGTTCAATTTCCGTGCCAGGAGGGCGTAGGACATTTTATATCTTAAGGAGATAAGAGTTATCTCTTAGTGATATATAAACTGTTGCATTAATACTTAATTTATTCCCAAGAATTCCCAAAGCCTTGCCCGTGGTGAGGGTCGCAAGGAAAACTAAAAAGTTTTCTTGCGCAAGAAAAACGTCCGCGTTTTTCTTTGCGTCCGCACCAGGGACAGGGCAAGGCGCAGGGAAGGAGCGTCACATTTTTATCTTTTATATAGCCTAAGAAAAGTGATCTCTGGACAAGCGAAGTGAGGTCCGAAAGCCAATGGGACGTTCAATGGAGCAAATTTCCTATTAATGCATTGACCAAAAAACAATCCTACCCCATATACATCGGCCTTTCAGTGGTGGACAAGGATTGCTTCCTCAGCTCTTTCGCTTCCTTGTTCGCCTGCCTTATGGATTCAGGGATGACGATCTTCCCGAACTTCTTCTCATAGTTGCTGATATTGTCGCCAAGGACCGTCAGGAATTCCTTCGCGACATAGGGGTCAAGGAGGATCACACGGTGGCTGATGGAGAGTATTGGCTCGTTCTCAGGGGTGAATTGCGGGACGATGCACTTGAAATCGATGGTGAATTTGTCCGGTCCATGGTTCACGGTCTGGTGATTCGAATGCATCGGTGATTGGTCAAGATTCATGCTCGCTTTTATCCCTTCTTCCATGATGGCACCTCGGATAGATCCTGGCATGAAGCCCTGAATAAAAACCTTTAGCTTTCCAGGGTATGGAGGGTCCGCATCATGTACCAATAGCTGAAGATCGCGGCGCTCCATACGCATATCACTATCCCCAACCAGATCCCGATGAGCCCGAGATCAAAGACCCTTGTCAGGATGAGGATGACGAGTATGGGGAGGATGATCTGCCTGGAGAGCCCGATCACAAGGACCATCATGGGCCGCTTCAACCCCTGGAGCGATGAGACGGTGGTGTAGAGCGTGACATACGCGACAGTAAGGGTCGATGCGAACCTGAGATAGGTAGTCCCGATATTGATGACCTCAGGGTCCCCAGTGAAGAGCGCCATGAGGTACGGGCTCAAGAGGAAGAGGATGATTGAAGCAGGCAGCATGACCATGGCCCCGAACTTGAGCGAAGTCCTGATGGTCTCTTTCACCCGGTCCATCCTTCCTGCTCCGTTATTCTGTGCGACAAGCGTCAGCACCGCGATGTTGAGCCCGATAGTCGGGAGCAATATGATCTGCTCCATCCTCGTCCCGATACCATAGGCCGCGACCCCTGCCTGGCTGAAATCGCTGATGAAGTAGGTGATGATGAAGATCCCTAAGGCCATCGCCATCATATTAAGGCTTGCCGGGAACCCCTGTTTCGCCATCTCTTTCTGCGGTTCATATCGCGGCACCCACAGGTCCTTGCATCCCTTGCAGAAAAGAGGGGTCGATGTGGCCTTCCAGCCCATATATACGCTTCCCAAGGCCTGGATAGCTATTGTCGCCCATGCGACTCCCGCCACCCCGAGCGCAGGGAAACCGAGCCAGCCGAACATGAAGAGGGGATCGAGGATGAGGTTCAAGAAGAAACCGACAATGAGGAAATTTCGGAATGTCTTTGTGTCTCCGGTTGCGGAGAGGATGCCGTTGAAGATGTAATTGAGCATGAAGAAGATGCTACCATAGAAGATGACTTCTATATAGCCCAGGGAAAGCGTGAGATATTCTCCGCTCGCCCCGAGCAAGACGAAGAGCATGGGTGATATCAGTATGCCAACACCGGTCAGCACCAGGGCAACGATGACTGAAGCAGTCACAGCCTGCATGGCGTAGAGCATGGCTTTCTTCTTGTCGCCCGCACCCAGGCTGTTCGCTATGAGGGCGGTCGCTCCGGTTGAGATCCCTGTCCCGATCGCGAGGATGATGAAGAAGATGGGGAATGAGAGGGAGAGGGCTGCGATCGCATCCACTGATACGAGACCCGCGTAATAGGTGTCGACCACATTGAACATGGTGTTGAAGAAGAATCCGATGCTCGCGGGGATAGCGATCTTCCTGATGAGGGAAGGTATCGGCGCCTTGATGAGCGGATTATCCATCCCTTCAGGGTAACCTGTGTTATTTAATAACCTGTGGTTTGATGGGAAAGCGGGAACCTTGAACAAGCAGAGGAGTGCCGGGCTTATCATTGTCCTTCCCTTCTCTGCGGATGGATGAGGGGTTTCAACGAACCCTGGTTTTTTTCAGCGTTCGCCTCTGAGGGACGCGCGAAAGCCACACGGATGGTCGCGCCTGAGTTTACCTGACATACCTGAATTCTTTTTTTGTCTCCGTAAGGAAGATGACATAGCTTCCAAGATAGAATGCCGCTGTGGTGATGAGGAAAGCGATGAGCATCACCTTCCCTAGAGCCATCTCCAAAAAGGAATAGCCGGTGAAGGCAGAAGCGATGAGGTTCAGATAGAGGGAGATGAGGGAGAGCGAGAAGAGGAAGATATACCACCCGAAAAAACAATCGGTCATGATGATGAGTGAGGCGATAACCTTTTCTTTGCGCCGATGGCTCATGCTTAAAATGAAGACAGCGAAACCTATCCCTAACGCGAGAGCGGCAGCTGATAGGGGTGAAATGCCTGGGTTCCCTGGCGCATGCGTGACGATGTCGACTCCGGCTATCCCTGTCGCTGTGATCCTTTCCAGGCTGAACACCGGTTTGAGGAGGAATGCGGTCGCTGAGAAGAAGAAGGCCGCAAGGAAGAGATGGGAGGTCCGAAAACCCTTCCTCTGGTACACCTTGAACCAGATATAGCCCGGAAGGATGAAAAAGAAGCACAGCGCGAGGGCATTCCCTGCGAAAAGGACACCCTGTGCCGCATCCTGGAGGAGCCCTCCACCCGATGCTTCCTGGAACAGATGGAAGAGCGGTGTATGTGCGCCCTCGAGGGTCCTAAGGTAGGCGACTTCCTTGAAGCCCAGGACAAGCGGGATGATGAATACCCCGGTCTCGGTCACCAGATGCAGTATGAGGATCCCTGAAAGGCCGATGAGGACTGATCTCTTCTTCCCGAACATCTCGATGAATCTCATATAGAATGACTCTCCGAAATTCCCCACCTTGAAGATATAATGGTCGATATCGAATCTCCTATGGTGCCTGATGATGATGAAGATGTAGAAGAGGATGGCGAAGAGCGCGAGAGGGGCGTCGATGAGCATCCCGAGCCATTCGAGGGCGAAATTGAAGATGACCACGAAAAAGAAGATGAGTACAGAGAATACTGTCGCGAACCTGTGCAGCTTCCCCTTTAGGCTTGCGGGCGGGTCTCCTTCATCATGGATGATATGCATGAGGCTCGGCTTATCGATCCTGACTTTTGTAGCCAGATACCAGGAGATGACCACCAATCCCATGCAGCCCAGGAGGAAGAAATATGCTTCCAGGAAAACCCTTCCCCTGATGAACGTCTCAAGGAGCGTGTGGAAGATCCGGCTCCCTTCGAGAAGGGTGAAGGAGACATGGTACAGGTTCTTCATGATGAGCAGGAAGCAGGAAATAAGGATGGCGAAGTCGATACCTTTCCTCTCATTACCGAAAAGGATCTTGGTGATATTCATCCGGAAGAGCAGGTAGCCGAGCACTGTCCATGATATGAAGACCTTGAGGAAGCGCAGGTCTGAAGAGGCGAAATCGAAGAAATCCAGTAGATCGAGGATTATTATGGATAAGAGGAGGAGTTCTTCCAGCCTGTGCCTGAGTGAACCCATGCAGTGATTGATGATCATCCTCTCTTTAAAATCTTTCTAAAAAGTGGATCCTTTGAAAAGTTCACTTTTACGGTTGAATGCGTGGATTGGGGCCACCTCCACTGCCGCGGGTCTGCCATATCTCCTATGCGAGAATGTTGTCTTCCACGGGCTTTTTGTCTCTCTTTCGTCAATTCATGGCGGGATCGATCCGCGGTTCGCTCATGATTCATGCGTGTCATCGAGTTATCGGTGAACCCTGGGTAAGATTTAAAAAGTCAACTTTGTCTATCAGGATTATGAAAAAAGAGGGAGTCATTTATGATACAATCTTTCTCTACATCCTGGCATCCCTTGTCATGGTCTCCATATTCGTATTCGGGTTTTATGCCATCTCCGGAATCAGTGAAAGGCAGTGCGCACAGGACGTGATGCATCTTGAAGGTCTCCTCAAAGACAGGATCAGCGAGATGGACAACGCTAAATCGACATTCAGGAAGGAAAGGATACCCATCGGTTGCGGTGCTGAGAAAGTTTATTTTATCGATAAGAGAGAGAAGGTAGACAGTTTCTTCGTAGGAGAGACCATCATAAACAATAGCATTTCTGATGACGCTAAAAACAACATATTCGTCATGAGAGCTGATCATGCCGATGATTTCGGGAAGGAGGCAGTTTTCGGGATGTCCATCGACAGGCTCGACATTCCCTTCCCCTATTTCACCTGCACCTATGTCAGGGAGGGCCATATCGATGTCATCATTGAATCGACCAGTTACGGCACGAGCGTGATAAACCACGATTTCAGGCTTGATTGCGGATTCTGGGAATACCTAGAAGAGATCGTGAGGGAGGTATGGCCTGATGAGGATCCGGAGAGGAAGACAAGGCTCCTCCTGCATGAGATCGAGGAGAATATGGGTAAGATCGACGAAAGCAGGGAGTTCATCTCTGTTCCCGGGACTGACAAGACTGAAGTCGTGGTCACCCTGAAAGCCAAAGAGGACATCGACTCGCTCCACCATTTCGAGATGATCTCAAAATGCTTGGCCGCGCATGTGGATGAGATATCTTTCATACTTCCGCCCGATATCATCATCAATGAGGATCCCCTCCTCATGTGGGAGTTCGAAGACATCTCAGAAGAGGAAGAGATCGTCATCAGGTACACGGTCGAAAAAGAGATCGATGAGATGTGCAAGGTATTCGTCAGGAGCCTGAGCGAATCGATCTCAGGCGGGAGGCCTGAATTCAACCAGCTGTATCTCTCCCAGAAATTGGATGTGGCTTCGATAATAGACCAGGAAGTTCAGGAGCAAAACGATGATCTCATCGGCGGCCTCTCTGAGGTAGATGAGTCTCTCGCGAACATCGAGCAACCTCCACCACCCTCTGAATCCTCAAGTTATTACAAGAAGATCATGAGGCTGGAATATAAGATAAGCATTATCGAAGACAAAATCAGTTACCTCTCGGATAGCATAGAAGAGTTCAGGTCCAAGTATGATGTGGACGATGAGATGGAGAATGATTGGTTCCAGATGATCGACGGGAAGATTGATCTGCTCACCTATTACAAATCGACTCTTGAACAGAGGAAAGCATATTTCCTTCAACTCTACAGCGAAGAGAGCTGATAGGAAATGATCTCCTCTGAATCCCAGTTCGTATGGCGCCAGATCCTCTTCATCCTCAAGCTCCCTTTCATCCTCATCCTTGTCTTCCTCGGGAAGAGGCAGCCAGCGCTCCTTCTCGGCCCGATGAGGGAACTCTGGTATTTCATCATCAATGCCAGGGCGACAGCTGTCCTCATCGCACTGAACCTT
>Ga0209575_10000476_pt1 | contig 25305 bp, 22 predicted proteins | sample Medcelwee11metaG_FD_187172 | JGI IMG/M metagenome (GOLD analysis project Ga0209575, IMG submission 187172) | Freshwater pond sediment microbial communities from the University of Edinburgh, under environmental carbon perturbations - Medium... | ecosystem: Environmental > Aquatic > Freshwater >...
ACCCCTTCTGGCAGTTCCACCGCACCCGTCACATCGGTGGTGCGGAAATAAAACTGCGGGCGGTAGCCATTGAAAAAGGGCGTATGACGTCCACCTTCTTCTTTGCCCAATACATACACTTCTGCTTCAAAATGGGTGTGCGGGGTAATGGTGCCGGGTTTTGCTAACACTTGACCACGCTCTACGTCATCACGTTTGGTACCGCGCAGCAATACCCCTACGTTGTCGCCAGCCACCCCTTCGTCCAGCAGTTTGCGGAACATTTCCACACCGGTGCAGGTGGTTTTAACTGTGTCTTTGATGCCGACGATGGCAACTTCTTCGCCTACTTTGACCCGACCCCGTTCAATACGACCGGTGACAACAGTGCCGCGACCTGCGATAGAGAACACGTCTTCTATTGGCATCAGGAATGGTTTTTCGATGTCACGTACCGGCTCTGGGATATACGCATCCAAAGCATCAACCAAGCGTTGAATAGAGGGCACACCGATGTCACTCTGATCGCCTTCCAAGGCTTTGAGTGCAGAGCCAATCACTACTGGGGTGTCATCACCCGGGAATTTATAGCTGCTGAGCAGCTCGCGCACTTCCAATTCCACCAGTTCTAACAACTCAGCATCATCCACCATGTCGGCTTTATTCATATAGACGACGATGTAGGGCACGCCCACTTGGCGGGCCAACAGGATGTGTTCACGAGTTTGTGGCATCGGGCCATCGGCAGCAGACACCACCAAAATAGCGCCGTCCATCTGTGCCGCACCGGTGATCATGTTTTTCACATAGTCGGCATGACCAGGGCAATCGACATGCGCGTAGTGGCGATTGGTAGATTGATATTCGACATGCGCAGTTGAAATAGTAATCCCACGGGCGCGTTCTTCTGGTGCCTTGTCAATTTGGTCATAGGCTTTGAACTCGCCACCGTGCTTCTCTGCCATGCACTTGGTGATAGCGGCTGTCAGCGTGGTTTTGCCGTGGTCAACGTGACCAATCGTACCCACGTTTACATGTGGCTTAGTGCGCGAAAATTTTTCCTTTGACATAGGAATATTCCCCTATAGAGACCTAAGAACCAAATAAAATAGATGGAGCCCATAACCAGACTTGAACTGGTGACCTCTTCCTTACCAAGGAAGTGCTCTACCGACTGAGCTATATGGGCAATTACGGAAACAGCGCTGACACTTAAACAATTAAAGTGGAGCGGGTGATGGGAATCGAACCCACGCTATCAGCTTGGAAGGCTGAAGTTCTACCATTGAACTACACCCGCCTCAGATAACTCTCACCACGCTACTCCAGAGAGCAACGCGTACTTAAAATTGGTGGAGGGGGGGGGATTCGAACCTCCGAAGGCTGAGCCGGCAGATTTACAGTCTGCTCCCGTTGACCGCTTGGGTACCCCTCCTGGATAAGCCGCCAATTATCCGGGTAAACCTCGCTTTTTGTCAAGAAAATTATCCAGGGATTTTGCAAAAAATTAAACATCAAGACAACAGTCTGTCTGTGGACACCTAAAAACTCCAGTAAGACCGTGTGGTTAACTGCTTTCTTGAGGTTTAGTGGGTAAGTGGTTGTGGATTGGCGTGCTTCGCTCAGTAGGGGCAACACCGGTGTAGAAAGCTGGGTTGTTCTTGTTTTTTGCCAACAAGGCTGCCAATATCGCGGCAGTTTTTTACGCTTGACAGGTGGCAATCCGTCCAAACTGGCACCACAGAAACCGTTTTGGTTGTTGTGTTAAGTCCAGTTAGTACGTGCAACAGCAAGAAAATATTATAACTATTCAATGAGGAAGCACAGATGGCAGTAATTCAACGCGCATTGATTAGCGTATCGGACAAAACAGGTATCGTCGAATTTACCCAGGCTCTGCAAGCGCGTGGGGTCGAGATTCTTTCTACAGGAGGTACCGCTAAGCTACTGGCGCAAAATGGCGTCACCGTGATCGAGGTATCTGATTACACCGGTTTTCCAGAGATGATGGATGGCCGCTTGAAAACCCTGCACCCCAAAATTCACGGTGGTCTGTTGGGACGGCGGGGTATAGATGAGGCGGTGATGTCACAACACGGCATTCCACCGATTGATCTGGTGGTGGTCAATCTCTATCCCTTCGAGCAAACGGTGGCCAAACCGACCTGTGATTTAGCCCTGGCGATTGAGAATATTGATATTGGTGGCCCGACGATGTTGCGGGCAGCGGCTAAAAACCATGCCGCTGTGACAGTGGTGGTCGATGCGGCGGATTACCCAACCGTGCTGGCTGAGATGAGCGCAAATCAAGGTGCTGTCGGCGCTGAGTTGCGTTTTTCGCTGGCTTTGAAAGTGTTTGAACACACGGCTCGCTATGACGGGGCGATTGCTAATTATCTGGGTAAGCAGCGTGCCGATGAAAATGGTTTTACCCCCACCCTCAGTTTGCAATTTAAGCATGTGCAAGGGATGCGCTATGGTGAAAATCCACACCAGCAGGCGGCCTTTTATGTGGAACACCAAGCCGCTGAAGCCGGGATTGCCACCAGCGTGCAAATTCAAGGCAAGGAATTATCTTACAACAATGTTGCGGATACCGATGCGGCACTGGAATGCGTCAAGGCTTTCGGCGACACCCCAGCTTGTGTCATCGTAAAACATGCCAATCCCTGCGGCGTGGCGGTGGGTGAGACTATCCTGGCAGCTTACGCGCGTGCTTTCAAAACCGATCCAACCTCTGCCTTCGGCGGCATCATTGCCTTCAATCGTCCGCTAGATGCGGTGACCGCACAGGCGATTATTGAGCGTCAATTTGTCGAGGTGATCATTGCGCCCAGTATTCTGGATGAGGCACTGCCGATCCTAGCCACTAAGCAAAATGTGCGGGTATTGGCCTGTGGTGAGTGGGGAGTACCCGTGCCTGGCTTGGATTTTAAGCGGGTTAATGGCGGGTTGTTGGTACAGGATCGTGATCTGGGTCGGGTCACGGCGGCTGATTTAAAAATCGTGACTAAACGCCCGCCTAGCGAGCAAGAGCTGCAAGATTTGTTATTTGCCTGGAAAGTCGCGAAATTTGTGAAATCCAATGCGATTGTCTACTGTAAGGATGGCATGACGATAGGTATTGGTGCGGGGCAGATGAGTCGCGTTTATAGTGCTAAAATCGCCGCGATCAAAGCAGGAGATGAAAAGTTAGAAGTCTATGGTTCGGTGATGGCTTCAGATGCATTTTTCCCGTTTCGCGATGGCTTGGATGCTGCTGCTGAAGTGGGTGTGACGGCAGTGATTCAGCCGGGTGGGTCGGTGCGTGATCAGGAAGTGATCGCGGCGGCTGATGAGCATGGGATTGCCATGGTATTCACGGGTATGCGTCATTTTCGTCACTGAGCTTGTCATCCAGCAAGTCCCGGTTAATCGGTGCATGTGACCTAAGCAAAGGGGTATTAAACGATGGAACTGAAGCAAAAAGGAGCCGAAGGCTATATTGCCATCAAACAACTGATGGTGACTATGAAATGGACCACGGCTGCCGATTTTGATTTGGCTGCCGTTTACGAAGCCAAAGATGGGCGTAATGGCATTATTTATTTTGGCGATTTAGGGGATATGAATAACTTCCCCTACATGCAGTTAAGTGGCGATGAGGGCGTGGGCGACAAGGGTGGTAACAACGAGGAAAGTATGCGTATCACCCGGCTTGATGACATCAAGTATGTCTGGATTTTCTGTTGGGACTACGGGATGGTGCAAAACGGCAGTGCCGCTCGGTTTAGGGACAGCGATATAGTCTTAAGCATTATCGACAACACCGGAAAAAGCATTGCCGTCAGTATTGACACAGGCGAAATGGGTAATGTTTGCTGCATTGCAACGATAGACAACAGCAATCCGCTTGGCGCGAAGCTCATTAACTCCAGTAAAGTTGGTACACTCAAGGGCTTGCAGCGTCTGGAGCAGTTACTGGAAGTGCTTAAATAAGCCCCAGGCACATGAGATTAGCCGCTTTAGCCTAAAAAATCAGCTTGACCGTGTTAATCGCATAATAGGATACTAATACGTTTGAGTGGATTGTTTCGTTACGGGAGAATATCACGATATGAGTACAGAAGGCGTAAACAACAGCAGACGTCGCTTTCTGATTACCGCAACCACGGTGGTGGGCGGTGTGGGCGCGGCTTTTGTGGCCGTACCCTTCATCGCGTCCATGCAGCCTAGCGCTAAAGCGCAAGCCGCAGGTGCCCCTGTAGAAGTGGATATCAGCAAGTTGGAACCGGGCCAATTAATGACCGTTGAGTGGCGCGGCAAGCCGGTCTGGATCGTGCGCCGAACTCAGGAAAACCTGGATAGCCTGAGTGGATTAGCGGATGGGTTGCGCGACCCGAATTCGGAGGTTACTGCTCAGCAGCCGACTTATGCACAAAACATACACCGTTCTATCAAGCCAGAATACTTGGTGTTGATCGGTATTTGTACTCACTTGGGATGCTCTCCCAGTTACGTGGTGGCGGGTCAGGCTAGTCAGCCGACCGCAGATTGGAAAGGGGGTTTTTTCTGCCCTTGCCACGGTTCACGCTTTGATTTAGCTGGGCGCGTTTTTCAAGGGGTGCCTGCCCCCACCAATCTGGTTGTGCCTCCTTACGCTTATGTGAGTGACACCCGGTTACTGATTGGCCTTGATCAAGGAGCCGCCTGATGAAGAATGCACTAGTTGGTCTGCGCGATTGGGTAGATGCCCGTTTTCCGTTAATGAGCTTGTGGAACGAGCATCTGGCCCAGTACTACGCGCCCAAGAACTTTAATTTCTGGTATTACTTTGGGTCTTTGGCATTACTGATGTTTGTTATGCAAATTCTCACCGGTATTTTTCTGACCATGAATTACAAGCCAGATGCTGCCACCGCGTTTGCGTCGGTGGAATACATCATGCGCGATGTGAACTGGGGCTGGTTGATTCGTTACCTGCATTCGACCGGTGCCTCGTTCTTTTTTATTGTGGTTTACTTACACATGTTTCGTGGCCTGATGTATGGCTCCTACAAGAATCCGCGTGAGTTATTGTGGATTATTGGTATGTTGTTGTATTTGGCATTGATGGCTGAAGCTTTCATGGGATACTTGTTGCCTTGGGGACAAATGTCTTTCTGGGGAGCGCAGGTGATTATTTCACTGTTTGGTGCGATTCCCTATGTGGGTGATGCCTTATCGCTGTGGATTCGCGGCGATTTTGTGATAGCCGATGCTACGTTAAATCGTTTCTTTGCTTTCCATGTGATATTAGTCCCCTTCATTTTAGCCGCGTTGGTGGCAGTGCATATTATTGCCTTGCACGAAGTGGGTTCCAATAATCCAGATGGCATTGAAATTAAAAAGAATAAAGGCGCTGATGGTCATCCAGTCGATGGTATTCCGTTCCATCCCTATTACACCGTAAAAGACATCATGGGCGTTGCAGGTTTCCTGATTATTTTCTCCTTTGTGGTGTTTTTTATTCCAGAAATGGGTGGCTGGTTTTTGGAAAAAGACAATTTTACCCCAGCGGATCCTTTGAAAACACCACTGCACATTGTGCCGCTGTGGTATTTCACCCCGTTCTACGCCATCTTGCGGGCGGTACCTGATAAGCTCATAGGTGTCATTGCCATGGGTGGTGCTATTTTTATGTTGTTTATTCTGCCCTGGTTAGACCGTAGCCCGGTTAAATCCATGCGTTACAAAGGCCCAATCTTCAGAACGGCGCTGGCTATTTTCGTGATTAGCTTTGTGTCCTTGGGTTATCTTGGCACTCAGCCTGCAACCCCCGTGGCTACAGGATTTGCGCAGTTATTTTCGGTACTGTACTTCGCCTTTTTTATCTTGATGCCCTGGTATTCCAAGATCGACAAGACAAAACCTGAACCAGAACGCGTGACCTACACCGCTCATTGATAAAGGACAGTCTGTGATGAAAAAATCTTTATTTGCGTGTCTGGCGGGCCTCCTGCTATCTGGGCAGGTTTTGGCGACTGGTGGAGATGTCGCATTACAACCGGCTAACAACGATCTCAGTAGTTTGGCCTCGTTACAAAACGGTGCCAAAATTTTCGTCAACTACTGCTTAAGTTGCCACTCGGCTGAGTTCATGCGGTTTAGCCGCCTGGGGCAAGACCTCAAGTTGACTGATGAGCAACTGAAAGCAAACATGATGTTTGCTGCTGAGAAAGTCGGCGAATCCCTGTCCGTGTCTATGGACAAAACGGATGCTAAGCGTTGGTTTGGGGTGACGCCACCCGATTTGAGCGTGATTGCTCGGGCACGGGGTACAGACTGGTTGTACACCTATATGCTGTCTTTCTATCGTGATGACACGCGGCCTTGGGGCGTCAATAATCTGGTTTTCAAAGATGTTGGGATGCCTCACGTCTTATGGGAATTGCAAGGTGGGGTACAAGAACCGATTTATGTCACCGAAAAAGATGCAGCAGGTCATGAGCATCAGGTGCTGGAAAAGCTGGAATTACCGCGTGGTAACCGCAGCGAAGCAGAGTATCAGCAGCTATTGACTGATTACCGCAGAAATGTGCGTGACTTGGTAAACTTCCTGGAATATCTGGGCGAGCCTGCAAAACTGGAGCGCCGTAGTTTAGGGGCGAAAGTGATTGCTTTCCTGTTTATCTTCCTCTTTGTCGCTTACCTGTTGAAGAAAGAATACTGGCGCGACGTACATTAAAAAATGGGGGGTGAGGCGCTGATATGTTCTTACCCCCCTTTTTTTCTTCTTCACCTACAAAACCTGAGGAGCGAGGCATGAGCGCACTGGCTCACAGGCGTTCCACGATGATTCTGTTTACGGAAGCAAGTTGCCCAGAAGGGCATTCGATTCGTCTGGTGATGGCTGAAAAAGAGATTTCAGCCGAAGTACAACTGGTTGACCCCGATCACAAACCAGAAGAACTACGGGCACTGAATCCTTATGCTGAGACCCTCACTTTGGTTGATCGGGATGTGGTGCTTTACGATGCACACATCATTATGGAATATCTTGATGAGCGTTTTCCCCATCCCCCGTTAATGCCCGCCGATCCCGTTGCCAGAGCCTGTAATCGGCTTTATCGGCGACGCATCAGCAAAGATTTATATCCGCAACTACACGCCTTGGAAACTGGGGGTGAAAAAAAAGTAGCGGCTGCTAAGAAATATCTACGTGAAACTCTGACAGAAATTAGCCCGTTGTTTTCACAAAAAAGCTATTTTATGTCTGATGAATACTCTTTAATGGATTGCTATTTACTGCCGTTGTTGTGGCGTTTGCCACGCTATGGCATTAATTTTTCTTCGCCGCATTGTGGTGCGATTCGCGAATATGCGCAGCGTCTGTTTTCCCAGGCTAACTTTCAAAATACCCTGGATGCCATTGAACAAGGAACTCGCCGATGAATTCTATGCGTCCTTATTTGCTACGTGCTGTGTATGAATGGATTGTTGATAATAATTTAACACCGCAATTGGTGATAGATGCCTTAGCACCAGGTGTTGAGATTCCTCGGCAGCACGTCCAAGAGGGTAAAATCACTTTCAATATTTCCCCCACCGCAGTACGAGACCTTAATCTGGGGAATGATTGGGTGAGTTTTAGCGCCCGTTTTTCAGGCGCAGCGATGTCTGTGCTGGTTCCTGTCTCTGCCGTGTTGGTGGTTTACGCCAGGGAAAATGAGCAGGGCATGGTGTTTCAGCCAGAAGAGAATCCGCCTGAAACCCCGCCGCCTGCGGGCCAAAAAAGTCCCGAAGCCGTGCCTCCAAAGCGAGGAAAACCAACGCTGACACGGGTCAAGTAAAATAGAAAAAGCGATTATAACCAGTCTCCTACAGTTACATTTTGTCACCAAACTTTGCTTGCACGACCAGTGTGGCATCGCTAGAATGCGATTGCGGTTAGGGTGTGGTGCCTAAACTAAAGTAAAGGAGATGGTTATGCGAATCATCAAAATGCTTGTGATGATGTGGTGGTTGTTTTGTTGTGCAGCTTGGGTACAGGCAGAGCCTGTGAATATCAACACGGCTGACGAGGCCACGTTGACTACCTTAGTGGGCGTTGGCCCTGCCAAAGCGCAGGCCATTATTTCATATCGTCAAGTTAATGGCCTTTTTAAGTCGGTCGCAGAGATTGAAAATGTGCCGGGCATCGGGCCTAAAATTATGGATGCCAATCGAGCAAACATGGTGGTAGACCCGGTTACCACTGAGTCTCAAACCACAGCAGATGCCCCCGCTGATTCATCAGCACCTGTTGCGGTGCCCGCAGAAACAAAAGGTCAGTAACCACTGACATAAAGCCACAACCTTAGCAGCAGACTAAAAAGCCCGGCAACTTGCTGGGCTTTTTAGTTGTGGGTTCGGCTGTGAATATTTTGTCTTAAACAGGTAATTGCGGGTATAATGAGCCGGATTCTTGTACAAATCCTGTTGCTTAACGCGAGTATTCAGACGTTCTAGTTTCCCTCCTGCCGGAATCACATTAACAAATGAGTTAATGAGTTTCAGCGATTTTATTTTCCAATCCACAATTATTCCAAGAAAACTGGTGTTTTCAGGTATACCCACTATGCCCGGCAGATTTGTATTTTTTGCTTTCTGGTTAATGAGCAATCTCCTGTTATCAGCCTGCACCCTGTTGTCGGACACACAGGTTAGCCTGCCACCGCCGCTACGGGAACCTTCTAAGCCGCTGGAAGATATGGAAGTGATTGCTGGCAAACAACAAGACAAATTGACCCAGACTCAATTCACTTCAGTGCCCGCTGCTCCCCGTGGTGTCACAGTCACCAATACGCAATCCAGTGAACAACTCCCTAATTTTAAAAAAAATCAGCCCGCTACCATTAACTTTGAAGGCGTGCCCCTGCCCGCTTTTATGAATGAAGTTTTCGGCAATTTACTGGGTTTGTCGTTTCAAATTGATAATGCGCTTAAAGACAAAAACGATTTAGTCACTTTACGCATCACCGATCCACAGCTACCCGCACAAATCTACCGAATTGCCAGAAAGGTATTAGATAGCTACGGGATTGGAATCGCTTTTGAGGGGGAGGTGTTACATTTCTTGCCCTCTGATAAAGCACCGAGCAGCGGCGAGCCACCCTTATTGATTCAGGGTAGCACCTTGCCAGACGTGCCTTTGTCACATCGCACCGTGTTCCAATTTGTGCCCCTCACTGTGGTGCGCAATACCCAAGTTGCGGGGTTCTTGCGGGGCGTGCAAATTTCTCCGCAATTGCAATCCAGTGAAGATCCAGAGCGCAATGCTATCTTATTGTCTGGCCCACCCGCTGCGGTCAAGCAGGCTTTAGAAATTATCCGTTTTCTGGATCAGCCTTTTATGCGTGGCTACCATATTTTTATGGCCGAGCCTGCCTTTGTGAATGCAGATCAACTGGCAACTAACCTCTTTGATGTGTTGAGAACAGAGGGCTATGCGGCTAATCTGGGCGCGCCTGCTGGCATGGGGGCCAGTATTGTTATTTTGCCAATTAAAACCAGTAATTTATTGGTCATCTTTGCGGCCAGTCAAGACACATTGAGACATAGCCAGGAATGGATAGCAAAATTAGATAGCCCTAATCGCTTGAAAAGTGAGACCAATATTTTTATGTATCCGGTTAAAAATCTTCAATCACAAGATTTAGAAGCGTTATTGATGCCGATGTTGGGACAAATCCAGGAAGCGAGTCCTAATCCAGCTAAGAACCCCGCCGATCCTGCCTTGGCAGCCCCGCGTGCAGCTACCGCCACCGCGACCGGTAATCTAGGCAAATTAGTGGTGGATAGAGTGCGCAATATGTTGATATTTCAAGGCAGGGCCGAAGAATGGGCGCGTCTTTTACCGGTACTCAAAGCAATTGATAGACCGACCAAACAAGTGTTAGTGGAAGTGACGATTGCAGAAATCACCTTAACTGACAATGAAAGTTTCGGGATTGAATGGGCTTTGGGAGGGCTAAATTTGGGCAGTAATGCCAGTGCCCGTTCCGGCTTACAATCAGGGGCAAATGGCCTGAGTTATATGCTGGTGAATAGCCTGGGTGAAACCCGTGCGGTGTTAAGCGCATTAGCCAGTAACAAACGGATTAATGTTATTTCATCGCCACGTTTGATGGTAAAGAGCGGTGAAACGGCCTCAATCAGTGTTGGCGATCAGGTGCCGATTATTACCACGCGCAGTGTCGATCAATCTGGCGGACAAACCCAGGGTACCAGTAATATTATGCAAAATATTCAGTACCGTAAAACGGGGACGGTAATGTCAATTACGCCGATTGTGTACGCAGGTAATCGAGTAGACATTGAGGTAAATCAGTCGGTTAGCCGTGCTATACCCGATTCATCGGGCACGATTGGTTCTCCAACCATCAATGATCGCTCTATCGAAACGAAGCTGGCCTTGACCGACGGGGGATCGGTGTTGCTGGGGGGCTTGATCGAAGCCACAAATAGCGTCGAATCCAGCGGCATTCCCGTACTCAAAGATTTACCAATCTTGGGACATTTATTTCGTTCCGATGGGCACAGCGTAGAACGTCGTGAATTAATCATGCTGATTGTGCCCTATATTGTCCATGATGATTATGAAGCCCAACAGCTTACTAGAGCCTTCAGTGACTCTTTGCAACTGGAAGGCATTATTATGCCCTCTGTACCCACTAATCCTAACCATCATCCTGAGGCACTGACACCGTGAAAACGAAGAAAATCGTCTATGTTCCAGACGACTACAACCAATACAACGTACTTAAAGTTCCTGCTTTTTTGATTATTGCGATTCTTTATTTGCTTAAATATCTGTTTCTCATTTTACTGCCTCAATTACCTATGGTTGGGAAAGATTTAGGCTATATCTCTGAGTTTATGCGGGTAGATGGTTTACTGGTCTTATCCTCATTACCCGCTGCGCTGGTTTTTATTGCGATACTCAAACGGATACCAGAAGCAGGTAACCTGATTCATATGATTTGGAAGCAAGGCAAATTTTTGCTTTTGGCATCGGTTCTGCTGGATTTAACTATTCTTTTAACTTATGTGCTGATGGATAGGAGAGCAATGGACGAAGTGCTAGTGATTACTGTCTATTTTAATCTTCTGCTGGCCGCTTACTTATTTAGATCCCAGCGAATTCATGACTTGTTTTCAGAATTTCCTGAGCAACCGAGCAAAATATGAATAGCCATCACAAAATTCTAGTCACCGGTGCGGATGGTTTTATCGGTTCACACTTGGTTGAAGCCTTGATTAGAAAAGGTTACCAAGTACGTGCCTTTGTGCTTTATAACTCCTTTAATTCATGGGGTTGGTTAGATCATGCGTCTCCAGAAATCAAAGAAGCACTGGAGATTTTTTCAGGCGATATACGCGATCCCTTTGGAGTCAAACAAGCGATGCAGGGTTGCGACATCGTGCTACATCTGGCCGCCCTGATCGCGATCCCCTATTCCTATCATTCCCCCGCCACCTACGTGGACACCAATATCCAGGGCACCTTGCATGTGGTGCAGGCGGCGCGAGAACTAGGGGTAAAAAAGGTGATCCATACGTCCACCAGCGAAGTCTACGGCACCGCCCGTTTCGTGCCGATTACCGAGGATCACCCGCTGCAAGGCCAGTCGCCCTATTCGGCCAGCAAGATTGGCGCAGATCAGATCGCCCTCTCATATTACCATGCGTTCGGCACCCCAGTCAGCGTGATTCGCCCCTTCAATACTTACGGCCCCCGGCAGTCAGCGCGGGCCGTGATTCCCACCGTGATCACCCAGATTGCCAACGGCAAGCGCGAGTTAAAACTTGGTGCGCTACACCCGACCCGCGATTTTAATTACGTGCAGGATACGGTCAGCGCTTTCATCGCCCTGGCAGAAAGCGAAGCGGGCGTGGGTGAAGTGATCAATGTCGGCAGCAATTATGAAATTTCCATCGGTGAAACTGCCGAACTGATTGCCGAAGTGATGGGCGTGGACGTAGCCATCACCCAAGAACAGCAACGTCTGCGCCCAGCTAACAGTGAGGTGGAACGGTTGTGGGCTGATAACCGCAAGGCCAGGGAAATACTCGGCTGGCAACCCGCTTACGGCGGACGCGAAGGTTTTAAACGCGGGCTGGCGGAAACCGTAGACTGGTTTACCAATCCCAGCCATCTCAAGCAATATAAGGCTGATTTGTACAATATATGAGATAGGGAGAGTGAATGCTCTGCCCGTTTATAGTCTTCTGACTCACCACTAAAGAGCGTTTTGTTTGATGTCACTTCGCTTTTGTCCTTTATGGTGGGAGTTTGTCTTTATTGACGTTTGTAGTTATCGCCAGCCCCCTTTGTCCTTATGACCCTAAACCTGACGCCTATTATTGCTGCACTACAAAGCTGCCTGCTTCCAAACGCAGGGCGGATTGCCTTGCATGAACCCCATTTTGCAGGCAACGAATGGCAGTATGTCAAAGAATGCCTGGACACTGGCTGGGTGTCCTCGGTGGGCAAGTTTGTGGATCGCTTTGAACAGCAATTAGCTGACTTCACCTGCCTTAAGCACGCGGTGGCAACCGTCAACGGCACGGCATCCTTGCATATTTGCCTGCTGTTGGCCGGAGTACGCGCCGGGGATGAGGTGCTGACACCGGCTATGACCTTTATCGCCACCAGTAATGCGATAGCTTACTGCAATGCCGTGCCGCATTTTGTGGACAGCGAAACGGCCACTTTGGGCGTGGCTCCCGGCCCGTTGGCTGAGTATTTGGCAGACATCGCCGAACTCAAGGCTGGCGTTTGTTACAACCGCCACACGGGGCGTCCGATCCGGGCGCTGGTGGTGATGCACACCTTTGGTCATCCCGTCGATCTTGACCCATTGGCTGAGTTGTGCGCACGCTACCATCTGGTGCTGATCGAAGATGCGGCTGAAGCACTGGGTTCCTACTACCAAGGCCGACACGTCGGGCAACACGGCACACTCTCGGCGCTCAGCTTCAATGGCAATAAAATTCTCACCACGGGCGGTGGCGGTGCGATTCTGACCGACGATGCGCAGTTGGCAAAACAGGCGAAACACCTGACTACCACCGCCAAAATGCCGCATCCTTGGTTATTTGAACACGATCAGACTGGTTACAACTACCGTCTACCCAATCTCAATGCTGCGCTGGGCTGTGCCCAGTTAGAACAATTGCCGGATTTTCTTGCCGCCAAACGCGCTGTGGCAGCGCGTTACCGTGCGGCTTTCAGCGGATTAAGTGGCGTTGAATGGGTCTCTGAGCCGCCACATAGCCGCAGCAATTACTGGCTCAACGCGCTATTGCTGGCTCCTGAACACAGTCAGCAGCGCGACGCCTTACTGGAAGCCACTAATCAACTTGGCATCATGACCCGGCCCGTCTGGACTTTGCAGCACAAGCTATCCATGTATCGCGACTGTCCCCGGATGAATTTGACCGTGGCGGAAAGTCTGGAAAGCCGATTGGTGAATATCCCCAGCAGCGTGGTGTTGGGCCAGGTTCGGTAGGCAATATCCCCGACACAGATAAACACCGTGTCACCCACGGCGGGGCAGCGCAAGCGCTTATTCTCAAACGCGATTAGCCTGAAGTTGTGTTTTGCACACCTATATATTAGTATATATTTATATTCAAATATTGCGAGGTTACTATGAAAAAGCTCGGTTTAGTGTGGTTTTATCTGAGTCTGGTGTTTGGTATCACCCCGATGGCACGGGCTGACGTCCTGGTGCTGATCCACGGTTATCTCAGCGACGCCACCGTCTGGGATAGCAGCGGCGTGACTGCTGCTTTGCGGGCGCAAGGCTGGCAAGCGGGCGGTATCACCGGTGTTAATTGGCTGCTGCCCGGCCCGGCCCAAACTGCGGATCGGCGTTATTATCAGGTGAGTTTGCCATCTACCGCGCCTTTGTTGGTGCAAACTGAATATCTATTGCAACAACTGCGCAGTCTCCAAGCCACATATCCTGACCAGGCTTTTACACTCATCGGACACTCGGCAGGGGGGGTAGTGGCGCGTCTGCTGCTGCTTCATCCCCAGGCACCCAAAGTTAAAGCTTTGATCACGATAGCCAGCCCACATCTTGGCACGGCTCGCGCTGAACAAGCGCTAGACGCTACTTATTGGACCCAGCCAGTGTCGCCGCTGATCGATTTTTTTGGTGGCCCGTTAGCGACTTTGCGCCATTCGGAAGGTTTGCTGGTGGATCTCATCCGTCCGCGTCCGGGTAATTTGCTGCATTGGCTCAATCACCAACCGCACCCGCAGCTTGCTTATTACGCCATTGTGCGCGGCAGCGGCCCGTTGCTATTAGGCGATGACTTAGTGCCCCCGATCAGCCAAGACCTCAATCAAGTCCCCGCGTTACGCGGCAAGGCGCAAGTCATCACCGTGCCTGCTGAACACGGCCTAACGCCGCAAGATGGCTGGGCTTTGCAGCTTATCTTGCAGGGTTTATCTGCGTCATGAACATCTGAGAAAACACACCGCGTGTGTTGAAAGCTTTTGAAAGATCGTGGCCAAAAAAAAAAGCGCCAAGTGACAGCTTGGCGCGAGGAAGATAGACCGGGTAGAAAAAAAGCGGTGCGCTGGTCGAGGGCGCACCGTGCTGTTTAAAAACGTCCGTTAAGGCTTAGCCAGGCGGTGCGGCCTGGTTCGTTGACGCGAATAGCGGTGGGGTTGAACGGATCGGCGTTGGCGCGGTTGACATGGTAAGCGTAGGCGGTGTCAAACACGTTATCCACGCCTAAACGCACCCCCAGTTGTGCGTTGATACGGTATTCGCCGAATAAGTCCAGCGCGGCAAAACCAGCGCTTGGGCCGACATCAACTGCGCTGCCGGTTTGCGCGTTGTCATCCACCCGATTTTGTCGGGCAGCAAAGCGCAGTGTGCCACCTAAGTGCCAGTTTGTTTGGCGATAATTGAGTTTGAAACTGCCTTCCAGCGGCGGAGTTTGTGCCAATGGGATGTCGTCGCTGGTGTTTTGGGCATGTACATAGGCCAAGCTCAGACCCGTTTCCCAGTGGGTATTCCAGCGCCGCTGAGTTTCCCATTCTAGGCCGTATAGCCGCGCATCGACGTTGCGGTAAATCGTTGCGCCGTCAGCCAGCAGCACGCCGTTTTGGGCGCGGGCACGGTCGCGCAAAATGTAGTCGCTGACTTGGTTGTAAAACAGCGCAGTCGAACTCTGCCAGCCGCCGTCGTGCCAGTTTAAGCCCAATTCGGCTTGGTGGTGTTGTTCGGGATCGATTTGCGGATTACCGACCCAACGTTGAGCGGCGACGCTGTTATTGGCGGCCATGTAGCGTTCGCTGGCATCGGCAGTGCGCAGGCTGCGGCTGAGCGTAAACAATAGGCTGGTTTGTGGGTTGAATGGGTGTTCGTAGCTTAAAAAGCCGCCCAGGTTATTTTCGTTATGATCCGTGGCGGTTTGCCCGTAATAGCGTTGATAGAGATCACTGGGGGAGACTCCGCTCACCGCTTGAGCGGCGCGGGTGGCTTGGGTGTCCACGTAGTCATAGCGCAGACCGCCGCGCAATAAATCCTGGCTGGGTAAAGTCTGGCTGAATTCGGCGAATAGGCCGCTTTGGCGTATGTCTGCACCAGGCCAATGGCTTGCAACATGAGTGCTGGGGATGACGACACTGGCCATGCCTGCATAACGGTCGGCATCACGCTGATTTTGTTGGTAATCTATCCCCAGGGTAAGAGCTGTCGCGCCGCTGCGTAGATCGCTGCTGAAACGCCCACCCCGGGTGGTTGAAGTCGAAGGGACACGCATTTTCATCGCGGTGCTGCTGGTGAGTGGGCGCAGCGAATAGTTGTCCATCAGGTGGGTGACATCGGAATAATACAGCTCGCCTTGTAACTGGGTGAACGGCCCAGTCTGGGTGTCGCGCTTAAACTTCAAACGCCACAGATCATTGTCGCTTTGCGGTGCATCCATGCCAGCCCCGGCGTAGAGGGTGTCGCTTTCACGGATCGCTTCATAACCCAGTTCAACGCGGGTATGGGTGTCGGGCGTGTAACCCAACATCAAACCGCCACTGTGCTTTTGATAAGCCGAGCGCACCGTCTGTCCTTTGCCGTCGCTGTAGTTATCCGCATCCGAGGTTTCGCCCAAGGCACGCACATAAGCTTGTTCATTGCCAGCGGCAACCTCTGCGGTCAAATTGTAAGCATCGGCATTGTCCCGATAGCTGGCGCTGACCTTGCCGGTGGTGTTGGCTTTGCTGAAATTCGGTGCGCTGCGTTCCAGCAACACGGTGCCACCGCTGCCACCGCCGCCATAGCGCACGCTATGCCCGCCTTTGAGTACGGTGACTTGATCGTAACTGTCCAGCGGCGCATAAGTGGTCGGGGGGTCCATCCGATTTGGGCAACCGCCGTGTACATAAGCGCCATCTAACAAGACATTCAAGCGGGTCTGGCTTTGACCACGAATCACCGGATCGATGCCTTGGCCGCCCATGCGAATCCCCGCAACCCCAGCCGTGCCACGCAAATAATCTCCCATATCCACAGGTGCCCCGACTGCTTCCTGTAAGGTCTGACGGCTGGGATTGGTGTCCAACAGGGCGCTGTCTTCAATCGTCATGGTAGGCAATTGGAGGTTGTTTTCAGCCTGTACCGGGAAGACCGCGCAACTCAGCAGGCAAAGGGGTAAAATGGGCGGATTACACACCGCAAGTGCAGAAAATTTTGAAGTCATGAGGCTGCTCTACAGGCTGGATGATTGAATATGGACAGACTTGGGGCAAAACCAATGCCAGAAATAAATAGATTTATTTTCAATCAGTTAGTTATGGCGATGGGGGCTGACTGTGGCATATGCCGCAGTCTACTGTGGCATATGCCGTGTTGGAGATAAGCCCCGTTTTTGCGCTGCTGGCTGGCTTACTGTCCACCCTGCATTGTCTGGGGATGTGCGGTGGCATCATCGGTGCGCTGAGCTTTAGTTTGCCGCCCGCAGTGCGCCAGCACAAAGCACGTCTGGCGCGCTTTATCGCCGCTTACAACGTCGGGCGTTTGTTGAGTTATAGCCTGGGCGGAGCCTTGCTGGGGGCAGTCGGTCAAGCTTTGTTGCCGGAGGCGGCGGGGCACACTCATCAGGCGGGACACGCAGGCGGGCCTAGTTTGCGGCTGTTGCTCAGCAGTGTGTTGATGCTGGGCATCGGTTTGTATTTAGGCGGCTGGTTTCCACAGTTTGCCCGCCTGGAACAGTTGGGCGTACCGATGTGGCGATATTTGGAGCCGCTGGGGCGGCGGTTTATCCCGGTGCGCAGCCTGTCCAATGCCCTGTGGTTTGGGGTGATTTGGGGCTGGTTACCCTGTGGCTTGGTGTATTCGAGTTTATTGTGGGCGGCCAGCGCGGGTTCTGCCTCACAAGGTGCGCTGCTGATGTTTTGTTTTGGTTTGGGGACGCTGCCCAGCATGTGGTCTGCCGGACTATTCGGGGGCGCGCTCATGAATTGGGTACGGCGGCCCTACGTGCGCCAAGGCGTGGGCCTGAGCTTGGTGGGCATGGCGTTAATTAACGGTTATTTGGGATTTTGACTGGCTTGGGGTAAAACATGGCAAGGAACGTGGATTTAATCGGCGAATCTCCTGAGTTTTTGAGTTTGTTGCGGGCTGCGCACTTAGTGGCGGTGACGGATGTCAGCGTGTTATTGTTGGGCGAAAGCGGCACGGGCAAAGAACTGCTGGCGCGGCGTCTACATGCCGACAGCCCCCGCGCTACGCAACCTTTTATCGCCGTCAATTGCGCCGCCTTGCCAGAAAGCCTGGCCGAGTCTGAATTATTCGGACACCGCAAAGGCGCATTCACCGGCGCGATCAGTCATCAACCCGGCAGGCTGCGAGCAGCGGCCAACGGCACGTTGTTTTTAGATGAAATCGGCGAATTGCCGCTGACACTGCAAGCCAAACTGTTGCGATTTTTGGAATCGGGAGAATGCCAGGTACTCGGCCAAGCCGCCACGGAACAGGTCGATGTGCGCATTATCGCCGCCACCAATCGCGAATTATCGCAGGCCGTGGCCGCCGGTCAGTTTCGCGCCGATCTTTATTACCGCCTGAACGTCGTGCCGTTGGAATTGCCGCCGTTGCGGGCGCGTCATGGCGACGTACCATTGCTGCTGGCCGCGCTCAATCGTCAACTCAGCGCTCAGTATCGCTTGCCCGCACCGCGCTATAATCCGGCAGCGCTGCGCTTATTACAGGAATATCAATGGCCTGGCAATGTGCGTGAATTGCGTAACCTCTGTGAGCGCTTGTTGATTCTATGCAGCAACCAAGAAATCGGCCCTGACAATTTACCGCAGGCAGTGCGCGGTGGACAGTCTCACTCGCTCGCAGCCGCGACCAGTGCGCAATTTGCCTTGCCCACTGGCGGGATTCAGATGGAAGCGGTAGAAATCGCGTTTATCCATCAAGCATTGGATAAAAGCCGGGGTAATCGCAGTAAAGCAGCGGAATTATTGGGGATGAGTCGCGATACCCTGTTGTATCGGATGAAAAAACATGGCATTCATGGTTAGGTTGAAAAAAAATGACTCGAAAAAACCTGGGTTTTTTATTGCTGTCGATAGTGACCTTATTAGTGGTTTATGCTCAGGTAATCGGTGAAGTACGCATTTATCCCGAATTTCCGATGATGTATGTATGGAATGAAAACTTTGATGCCAGTCAATGGGGACGTATTTACGACCCACATCACAGCCAGTTAATGTGGTATCGGCCTTCTTCTTTTATTCTCTATCATCAAGTCTTAAGTCAATTCATTGATTGGCATAATATTCTTGGCTGGCAAATTTGGGGCATTGCCAGCTTATTGTTATTGGGTACGGGGATTTATTTTCTAGCCCGGCGTTTGTTTCCCAATGACAGCTTAACCCCCATTTTAGCCGCCGCTTTTGCGCTGATTCAGCCTGCTTTTTATATGAATGTGAATTACATTCTGTCCTTTGACATGATGTATCAGCTTTGTATCGTGCTGGCAGTGGGACTGCTGGTGAGCGAGTCGAAATGGGGTGCTTTGCTGCTGGTGTTTTTTTTATATGTCTTAGCCATCACTTTCAAAGAACAGGCGATTACTTTACCCTTGTTTGGTGGTTTGTATCTCGCCTTTATTTTTTTAGATAAAAAGACGCCTGACTTTTTTTGCGCCTATCGGCTTAAACTCTTGTTGGTCAGTGTGATGCTGGCAGTGTTGTTGGCCTATTTGTGGATTCGCTTACCCGCAATGGCACCGATTAAAGGACTGTACCGTGGCAGTTTTGATCTCAGGGTGATTCTGGATAATTTAACCTCAGGCATGTTATGGAGTTTTCATTTATTTTTGAAAGAACCGGCGGCTTGGGGCCGGGGCATCACTTTTTGGATTAAAGACAGTTTCACCCATCAGAGTTTGGCGAATAATCTGTATGGGGTGTTGGTGCTATCCACCACGGTGGCTTATACCCTGTATACCCTGTTCAAAGATCACACAGACCGTCAGGCGGTGGTGATCCTTTGGTTGTTTATTTTGGTTTTTTTATTGGTGCCAGTTTACAGCGGCGGCAGTCCTTGGCATTACGCATTGCCGGTGATCGGGGTCAGTTTGATTTGTGTGCGGGCCTGGGTGCGCTTACTCAGTCCAACGGCTCCGATATTGCTGGGAATTTTATTGTTATGGTTGACGGTGTTAGCCCACGCCAATTTTGCCTATGAATTACAACGCAATACACCGATGTATTTGCCCAATAGCAGCGCTTTATTACATCCCCCGATTCCAGCCGAACAGGTGAATGAGAACACAGTGATTTTAGTCAATCCTCAGCCCTATAGTGACATCTGGATTTATGGCGCTGGTCATTTGTTTCGTTTTGTTTATCGCCAACCCAAACTCTTGGAAGTCACTGTCCATTCGGTCGCTGAGATTAACCTCAGCCGTTATCCAGGCAAACAAGTGTGGTATGCCCATTTTGACTGGATAGCACAACGCTGGCAGGTCAAACGGCTCACCGGGACTTAAAGGCGGCTTGGTCGCGGATGAAAACCCAAACTGTATTCTATTTGTCTGATTATCAAGCCATTGTTTACCAAGTGGTGAATCAAGGGCTGTTTGAAGTGCGGTGTTTTCCAAACACCACCGAAGGCGTGGCCGAATTTGCGCAATGGCTGCCCAGTAGTCCGATCCGGGCTTATTTTATGCCGCTGGCGCTGGTGGTCGATACGCGCTTGGAAGAATACCAATTCAGCGACATCCCCCATGTGCGAGGTCGTGATCGGCGTGATCTGCTGCAATTGCGCTTGCGGCGTTTGTTTGCCAATGCCGATTACAGTTATGCGCGAGTGCCTAGCCGAGTGGGTTATCACACCGGTCAGCGCAACGAAGACCGAGCGCTGTTGAGCAGCTTAACTAACCCCGATTTGCTGCGCCCTTGGATCGCGGCGTTGTTGCAGCAGAAGGTCTCGATCCGAGGGGTGTATTCGCTGCCGTTACTCAGCGAAGCCTTTCTCAAAGACCTGGAAGCCCCGGATTATTGCCTGCTGCTCAGCTACACCGGTCAGCTCACCAGTGACAGTCCGCGCAGCTTACGCCAGTCTTTTTTTGTACAACGTTATTTAAGTCTCAGCCGTTTGTTGGCGCTGCCTGCCGAACACGGGCCAGGCCAGGATGCACACAGCTTTTTGGTGTTCAACGAAATCTTAAAAACCCGGCAATATTTGCGGGGTATCAATCTATTACCGCATACCCAACCGCTCAGCGTGCTGGTGTTTGGCAATGGCGAGCAGCTTGAACAACTGCGCCAGTATTTTAGCAAACAGCCGGTGCATGACCTCAGTTATCACTATCATGAAATCAGCCATTTTCTGCACCAGCAGGGGCTGAACCGCTTTCCCAATCCGCCTTATCTGGGTTTTCTCAATCTCAGCCTAGCGGCTAAACACCCGCCCGCTGATGGCCAGTACGCCCGTCCTGCCGAGACCCGTTATTACCGCAACTTGCGCTTGCGCCGCTGGATTTTAGCCAGCGCAGCGGGCGTGTTGTTGCTGAGCCTGTTGAGCAGTGGCCACTATTTTTGGCAGGCTTGGCAAACAGAGCAGGCTCGTCTCGCCCTGGAAACCACACAAGTCGCCACCGTGACCAGTTATCAAGCGGCCCGCGAACAACAGCGCAAAACCCTTGGCTCCGACATCGATGTGTTACACATCAAAAACACCGTCGATGCGGCGGCTTATCTGAGCAAGCAGCAAATTTTTCCTGATCGGGCGCTGGCGCTGGTCAGCCACTATTTGACCGATTATCCCCTGTTGGCCCTCAAAGAACTGCGCTGGCAGGTAGAACGGCGAGCAAAGCACACCGGCTTGAATAACGACAGCACGCTCAGTGCCTTGCAACAACGTCTGCTGGAAAAACGCCAAGCCGCCGGGGGGAGCCTGCTGGAGTCAGTACAAAGCCTACAGCTTCGAGGTGAAATCTGGCCGTTTGACGGCAATGCCAGCAAAGCCTTAGAACGGGTGCGTAACCTAGTCAGTGCGCTACGCCGCGATCCGGCGATTCATCAAGTCGATGAAATCGAATTGCCCCTCAATATCAATCCCGACAAAGCCTTACGTGGACAGATCGGCGTTCATCAAAATAATCAAAATCTCGCCCCGTTTCATTTAGACCTCGCCTTAGAACCAGACGCTGAGCCAGCGGGAAATCCCTATGCCACCCCTTGAATGGCCCTTATTACGTTGGCCAGTGGTGTTGCTGCTGGGCACTGTGCTGTTAGGCAGTGCCTTACTGCTATATAGCCAAGTGGTACTCCAGCAACGCACGGCAGCCAAAGCCACTGCCGAGCAAGCACTGACCGACATCCAACAACGCTATGAAGAAAGCCAGAATACCCTGAAAATTATTCAAGATTTCTATCCCCATTTTGAACAATTACAGGCAGGATACGCACTCAACAGTGAAAAGCGCCTGATGAATTTGCTGGAACAACTGCAAAATTTGCGTGAAGAATTAATGCTACCAGGCTTAAGCTATGAAACCCAAGCCCAACAAGCCTATGTGATTCCAGGTTTGAAAACCACCGCAGGCTTTCAGGTGTATTTGTCAGAATTAACCCTGCGCTTAAGCCTATTACACGATGATGATTTAATGAACTTATTGAAAGGCGTACAACAACGCCAACCGGCTGGCTTATTTGGCGTCAAACGCTGTGAAATCACCCGTACCCAGCCCTTTGATCACAGTTGGCGGCAACGCCCTGGACAAGCCAATTTAGAAGCTGTTTGTGTGTTGCAGTGGTATTCGTTCAAACTCGAACTCAAAGAGGCTGAAACCCCATGAACAGCAGCGCTTATGGGTATGCACTGATAGCCTGGTTACTGCTCTCGTCCAGTCAGGCAACCGGGGCGGATTTCAGCTTGGGACGGCTGTTTTTCACCCCCCGTGAACGCGAAGAAATGAACCAGATGCGCCGCCAACTGATACAAAATCCACCCACCGCACACACCGAAACCGAACCGCCGCCATTACCCGCCCACCTCACCCTCAACGGCATCGTGGTGCGCAGTCAAGGCAAAAATGTCATCTGGTTGAATCAACAACAAAACCTCCAGGAAACCGATTTGCCTGGCTTGCGTATCGAAGCCGCTGCCATCCACGGGGTCGGCTTGCCCATACACCTCATCAACGGCGACCGGCCCCTGGTGCTAAAGCCGGGACAGCGCCTGGATACCAGCACCGGCGAAATCCAGGAAAGCTACCAACAAACGCCGTGAGGGATGGCCGCTTTTGACAGCGTACATGACTCACCGCTGTTTAAGGTATTCCCCGCTCAGCGTCCCGCCCATGCCGCAGTAATAGCTGCTGCCCGTGCCCTCGTCCACCTGTACCCTGCTGCCCGTGCCCTCGTCCACCTGTACCCTGTTGTTTTGGAAGTGAAATAGCACAGTCTGCTGATCTTCCGGGACTACGATGCTCATCTGACCGTCGCTATCCAGCTCCCCTGTGCCGGAAAATTCGCAAAGCCAGCGGCCCGCCGTGGGTTCCGCACCACTGAGGCTAATCGCGACCCGATTGGCGGCCAACGCCTGCACTTGCAAAGACATTACGTGGTTCATGTCATATTCACCGCTGACCTTGGCTGCCAGCGTGTTGGCATAACCTGGCGACAGGCGAAAGGTCAGGGCAAGCAGGCGTTGCTGGTATAACGGCAACAAACAGTCGGTGCTGAAATCCGGGTCACAGTGAAGGTCACGTTGTTGCACCCAAGTCCGCTGATTTTGTTTCATTTGAGCCGCTTCGGTTTTCGTCAAGATTTTCAGCACGCTGCTATAAGTCTTGCCTAGCCGCCTGTCCATCTCGCTGAGATTAGAATCGCCACAAACCGCCTGTTCTACCGGGGAACTTGCCTTGGCACAATCAAAACTCGCAGCCTGTACTGACACGGCACAACACAGCAACAAACCCAGTAATAATAAAGAACGCATAGAAAAGCTCCCTAGGAAACAAGCTTATTAAAAAACATCAGGTTTTTTCTTTCATGATATTATTGAGCGTACTCAGTACAACTGCGAACAACAGTGCAAGCAGACCCGCGATAAGCACCGCGCCCGGAGAATCCCCTAAATACTCAAACCATTGCGTGTAGAAATGAATCCCCGCAAAAGTCGCCACCGTATTTAAAACCCATCTCCGATTACTCTGCCAAGACCAAATGGCGGTGACGATTAAAGCCAACATCCATAAAATCGAAAACATCGCATCAGTAATCAGCACCCTATGAGTATCAGCACTATCACCCCACAAAGAACCCACCCAGAATCCGAAATTAACCAGAAACACGCTGGTTCTCGCTGAGGCAATCGCCAACCTTTCCAATTCGGGTGAGAGTGATTTTGATGACAGATACAGGCTAATTCCTAAGAAACTGAATAAAATAATCGTAATCAGCGGTTCTTGAATCACCAAAAAATAACTGGCGTGAAAATAACCTGTTCTCGCACCCACTGCGGCTGACAACGTTAAGGTCGCCAATACCACCAATAAAGTGCTTCTTGCAAAAATACCTGCCGCCGCAAAGAGTAACGTGACGACCAAAATGGATAAAAGACTGCCCGCCGCAGCGCCCACAATGCCCCCACCAGACATTAAAGCACCGACTAAGACAAAAATATTCGCCAATAATCCCCATTGCGCTAAACCGCTGCGCAATAACACCAGCCCCATCACCAGCGCCAATAATCCAATCACAATGGCCGTGGTCGGCGCGGGAATCAGCGCGAACGCTGCCCCACTCACCGCAATCACCCCAAAGCCAATCAACAGATTAAACGCAAGCGTGCCGGTTGATTTAGCCGCCAACGCACTGAATTTTTTATATTCATCCTGAGTAATCAGCCCCTCATGGAGCAATTTGTCTAGGTCTAGGGTGACTTTCATTGAGATTTCCTGATGTGCCCGATTGTTGGGGCGGTGGATGAGATTAAGCGACGGAGCCAGCGCCTAATCATAGCTGATTATTTCACTCGTGCAGCTCCCCAGGGCTACACGCGGTCAGGGCGCACCAGTGTCACGATACACGCAACACCGTTACCAATCTCTCTTTTCCCTCTTTCTGGTGACATTGCTCCTGCGGTGTCGCCCATTTTAGGCGCTCTGCGCCACGGGGATTGCTCGGTGTAGTTTCGCGGCGCGGCGCGCTAACAGAGGCGCGACACCGACGGAGCGGTGTTACGAGAGAAAACCGCCTGGCGGCAGGGCGTCGGGATGGAGCGCAAAGTCAGGCGCTTTTTGTGAGGTTAAAGCGGGCTTTCCATACTTAAACTTTACGCCGTATTTAGCCTCCATTCGCTGAAATTTATCAGAATGCGCTAGAGCTTCAACTAAAGGAAGTAGCTTGCTATAGACATACCGCATTTCTCCTTTATTTTGGATTATTTCCAGCTCGCGTAGGTCGCATAAGCGATAGCGTCACTTGTGCTGAGTTTATAAAAGTATGCGACATTTGGATGTCCCAAGATGGCAGATGACGGCGCACGCTTCGACAGGGCTTCAGGGCAAGAAAGACGCGCCTTATCCGCCTTACGAGTTGCCCACCCTTGCACGAGTGGGCAAAATGTCGCGTTGGGTTTCGTGCCCATTCCAAGCATATCAAGCGACATTTCGCCCACCCTACCGGGCTAAAAAAAACGGCATGACACAGCGCAAAATTGCCTATTGGGTCATTCCTCCCAAAAATGATGCTGAGTTTGTGGCCCATATGGAAGATATTTTAGACGTTTATGAACGTCCTTATGAGGCTGATAATCCTGTTATTTGCATGGATGAGCAACC
>Ga0209575_10000479_pt1 | contig 25187 bp, 24 predicted proteins | sample Medcelwee11metaG_FD_187172 | JGI IMG/M metagenome (GOLD analysis project Ga0209575, IMG submission 187172) | Freshwater pond sediment microbial communities from the University of Edinburgh, under environmental carbon perturbations - Medium... | ecosystem: Environmental > Aquatic > Freshwater >...
AATCGGGGAGAAAAGGAAGAGTTGCCGCGTGAGCGAGTGATTTTTTAGCAGGGAAGCTAAAAAATTTGTCACGAGGTAGCGGCACTATCGGTGATAGACCTCGGCTGCGCCCAGGGCAAGCAAGACCTATCAGGTTTGGTGTTATCCTCTTGGCTTGGACACCACACTAGAGCAACAACAGCGTTGCTAAGCCTAAAAAGGCAAAAAAACCCACCACATCGGTGACGGTGGTCAGCACCACGCCACCCGCCAGCGCAGGATCGATGTGTAAGCGGCGCAGCAGCAAGGGCACTAGCGTACCCGCCAGCGCGGCGCAGACCAGATTGATCACCAAGGCGATGCCGATAATGCCGCCTATGGCTGGGCTGTGAAACCAAACGCCCGCGATCACCCCAACCACGACGGCCCACAGCAAGCCGTTCAGTAGCCCCACCAACAATTCTTTACGCAATAACCACAGACTATTTGCATCGGCCACTTTGCCCAGCGCCATGCCCCGGATCATCACGGTCAGCGTTTGACTGCCCGCAATGCCGCCCATGCTGGCCACGATTGGCATGAGTACCGCCAGCGCGACAATCTGGTCTAGCGCCGCTTCAAACAAGCTGATCACGGCGGCGGCTAACAAGGCGGTGGCCAAATTAATCCCTAACCAAAGCGCACGGTAACGCGCCGTGGATAAGGCTGGGGCAAACATGTCGTCATCTTCATCCAGGCCCGCGCTGCTCATCAGTTGGTGATCGGCGTTTTCACGAATCACGTCCACCACGTCGTCAATGGTGATGCGGCCCAGCAAATAACCGTTGCGATCCACCACTGGCGCGGAAATCCAGTCCCGTTCTTCAAATAGCCGTGCCACTTCGCGGTTGTTGGTGTCGGCAGTGATGCCTTCCACGTCACGCGCCATCACGTCAGCCACCAGCGCATCTGGGGCATGGGTGAGTAAACGACTGAGTAACAGGCCGCCTTGGTAGTAATTATTGCGATCCACCACCAATAACATATCGGTTTTGTCAGGCAATTCTTTGTGCAGACGCAGATAGCGGAACACCACTTCCAGGCTGACATCGGCACGCACCGTCAGCACGTCGGTGTTCATCAAACCGCCCGCACAATCATCAGGATAGGACAACACCAAGCTAAGACGTTGGCGGTGTTGTTCATCCATCGCCGCCAGCACACGCGCCACCATGCTGTTGGGCACATGCTGAAGCACATCTACCGCATCGTCGATGTCCAGATAGCGGGTCGCGTCCGCCACTTCGCCCGGCTCCATGTGGAGAATCAAGCTGGTGCGCACATCGCCTTCGGCATGTGCCAACACCTCGCCGTCGCGCTCCGGCGTCACCCGCGCCCACACTTGTTCGCGCAAATCCGGTGGCAAAGATTCCAATAAATTGGCGATCTCAGCCGAATGTAACGCGCTCAACAACTCATCGACTCGCGATAGCGCCTGAGCTTCCAGCGCAGTTTGGATTTGACTCAGCAAATCGACATCGGTGGGGAGTTCTGCCATGTCTGTTGCCTTATTCCTGACCGAAGGCTTCGACCGTATAGCGTGCCAAGCGCAATTCGGTAGACCAATAATCCGCTGGTAAACCGGCCTTCTGTTTGAGTTGCCGCACAAAGGCTTGCGGGTCTGGCAAAGTCTCCCAGACCGCTGGCAGGAAAGTCGCCCGCTGCTGGCCTGCCGATAAAATCAGACCATCGACACCGGGGCGCAGTTGCCGCAGTAAATCTGCTTCGTCCTGGCAAGACAAGGCTTCTGGCACGCCTAACACCGAGACATAAATCGCCAATTCCTGCCATTCTTCACGGCGTAGCGGACTAAAACGCGGGTCTTTAAAGGCCGCCGCATAGGCATGGATCACCACATCTTCAGCCAAGGGGCGCACCGCCACCAAGCTGCCGATACAACCGCGCAGTTGTTGCCGATGATGCAGTGTCACAAAACTGGCTCCTAAGGCTTGCAAGGCTAGCGGATAATCCGTCAACACCAAGGAGGGTAAGGGTTCCCCATGCCCCAATAAACCATGAGTAACCGCTTGTGCCGCCAGTCTCAAGAGTTGCTGGCGTTCTTTGTCAGTGAAAGGCATAAGCACCGTACCCCACCACCCATTCCCTAGCACCTGCCGTGTCGCCAGAATTGCGTACATCCAGCACCTGCACCTGCATCCCTTTGGCACGCGCCACAATCAATAAAGCGGCAAGCGGCGTGCGCCCACAGGCTTGTTCAGGTTCAATATCACCGGCATGTAGCGCCACAATGGCTTGGCTGGTGAGCTTATCCAGGTGTTGGGCGGTGGCATAATCGTGATAATGACTGAGATCGGAACTGACAATAATCAAGGTTTCCGGGCCACCCCACAGATGCTCTAACACCGCACTCACGCTCTCAATTTTGGCTTGACCAACCAGCACCGGCACCAGGCTAAAATCGGTCAAACTCAGTTGTAAAAAAGGCAATTGCACTTCCAAACTGTGTTCTTCGACATGCGCCTCATCAAAAATCTGCACTTGCGGTAAAGCCTCGCAGAGCTGAGCAATACAAGCGGTGTCTAAGCGCACGTCGCCCAGCGGTGTGCGGAACGCCTGCTGTCCACTGCTGGCGATTCCTCGCAAGGGCAAACGGTGACTCGGGCCGATCAACACCACACGACGAATCTGATCACGCACCGCTTGCAAACAGGCATAGGCACTGGCCGCCACCGCGCCGGAATAGACATAACCAGCATGGGGCGTAATCAGTGCCTTGGGGGCTTGCGTGTGCTTGGCTAAATCTTGACTCAAAGCTGCGCTGAGCAGTGCCTGCACCTGCGCATTCAGTTCGGCAGGATTGTCGGGGTAAAAATAACCCGCCACCGCCGCCGCTCTCACTCGATTAAACATCAATGCCTCCTAAGGGCGCAACGCGCCATTGTGACCATAGAAGATCAAGCATACAGCAAAGCCATGCCGGAAAAACAGAGAAAACCGGCTGGCTGGTAAGAAGTCACAGACCAAGAGCAGCTTATCTGGGCAATCGTATTCATTTGAATACAAACCTGTGTATTTTTTATTGAATTTTTGTAACTACCTACCCAAAAAAAATTTACCGCAGAGACGCAGAGGACGCAAAGACAACCAATTCACTTTGCGGTTTTTCTCTGCGTACTTTGCGCATCTAATGCAATTGCCGCTGGAACAGTTTGCACCGTCGTTGCTCCATTTACACCACCAACTTCAGCCCCGATTGATTTACGTTTTTCAAAACAACCAGAAACCTTCGCGACTGAAATTGACCTCAAATAAGGTTTTGTTTTAAGTGTTTAGTAGCCTGAGGGCGGACAACCAAAGGCGGTTGTCCGCCCTCAGGCTATAGATTAAATATATAATTTATAAAGCAATATATGCTACCGCTACTTTAAATCTTTAAACTACTTCTGCTATTGTTAGATTTTCTTCTTTTTTTTACCTCTAAAACCTTTCGACGAAAGTCTGTTGAATACGTCATTTTTTATTCTCCTTTTATAGTGCGTTTGCTATATGCGGCTGTGAGCCGCTTTCACGGGGCTGGAAAAATCCAAAAAGCCGTCGGCATGGGCGGATGCGTTGCGCTTAATTCGCCCGACGCATTGGGCTGCTCATGGCTAGGCCAATGCCGCCTAAAATCAGTGCGGCGGCCAGCAATAAACGCAGGGAAAGTATTTCTGCCAGGAAAATCACACCGGCCAGCGCTGCCAGTACCGGCACTGTCAGTTGGATGATCGCGGCGCGGGCCGTGGTCAGCGCCGGGAGTGCGCTATACCACAGCGCGTAGCCGACGCCTGATGCCAGTGCGCCGGACAGCATCGCCAGTCCTACGCCCAGGCCGGTGAGATGGGCTTGGCGCGCCATCACCAAGCTGCTGAGCAGCGCCAGCGGCACGGCCCAGATGAAGTTTTTGGCGGTGGCGGCCAGGGGATGTCTGACTTTTCGCCCGCGCAGGCTGTAACCGCCCCAGGCCATGCCAGCCACGGTCATGAGTAGCGCGCCCAAAGGCGATGGGGCGCTCAGGCCGGGCAACACCAGGTAGACCAGTCCGGCTAACGCGGTCAGTAAGCCCAGCCATTCTAGCCATTGTGGGCGTTCTCCGTTGAGCAGCGCCCAACCCATCATGGTGAGTTGCACCGCGCCAAATAAAATCAGCGCACCGGTGCCGGTACTCAAATACAGGTAGGCGAAGGAGAAGCTGATCGCGTATAAAAACAGCAAAAATGCCGATACCCAGTCGCCTTCGACGCGCTGCCAGTCTGCTTGGCGAAACAGCAGGGTGATCAGCGCCAGCGTCACCGCGCCCGCCAGTAGGCGAATGCTGGTAAACGCCGTCGCATCAATCCAGCGTCCACCCAGGGCCATGCGGCACAGTAGGGAATTTGCCGCAAAGGCCAGCAGAGTCATGATCACAGTCAAGGGCAGGCTGGATAAGCCGCGACGGAGCCTGGGTGGGTGAGGGCTTTGCAACCGCAATTCCTGAGTTGAATAAAGGGGTTAGGTTTGCGGCTTTTTCACCGGTCGTTGCCAGTTTGGAATGCTTTTTTGTGGGCTACGGCTCAGGGTTAATTGTTCGGGCGGCGTGTCACGGGTAATCGTGGAGCCTGCGCCGATGGTCGCGCCGTCGCCGATGGTCACGGGCGCGACCAGTTGGGTGTCTGAGCCGACAAACACGCGGTCGCCGATCACGGTCTTGTGTTTGTGTGCCCCGTCGTAATTACAGGTGATGGTGCCCGCGCCGATGTTGACTGCGCTGCCGATTTCAGCATCGCCGATATAGCTGAGGTGATTGATTTTACTGCCTGTTCCAACCTGGGATTTTTTCACTTCGACAAAATTGCCGATATGCACGGCGCGGGCAAGGTGGGTGTCGGGGCGAATGCGCGCAAATGGCCCGATTTTACAACCGGCTTCAACCACTGCGCTGTCCAGCACGCAATGGGCGAGGATTTCTACGTCATCGCCGATTTCTACATCACGTATCTGTACAAATGGGCCGATACGCACGCGGTCGCCCAGTTTCACCTGGCCTTCCAATATCACATCAATATCAATACTCACGTCGCGGCCTACTTGCAGGGTGCCGCGCAGATCGAAGCGGGCCGGATCGCGCAGACTGACGCCTTCGCCCATCCAATGTTCGGCTTGTAAGCGTTGATATTCGCGTTCTAATTCGGCCAGTTGGCGGTGATCATTGACGCCGCTCACTTCGTATAAATCGCTGGGGGAAAAGCTGTGGATCGACAAACCATCCGCCACAGCCATGCCGATGATGTCGGTTAAATAATACTCGCCTTGGGCGTTGTGATTGCGCAATTGCGCCAGTTTATGCCGCAGCCAGGACGCCGGTGCGCGTAAAATCCCGGTGTTGATTTCACAAATCTGGCGCACGGCGTGGTCGGCGTCTTTTTCCTCGACGATGCAGCGCACTTCGCCGCGATGGTCGCGCACAATTCGGCCATAACCGCTGGGATCGGGCAGTTGTGCCGTCAGCAGCGCCAGCCCATCGCCAGGCGCTTGTAACAATTGGCCGAGGGTTTCACGGCGAATCAAGGGCACGTCGCCGTACAACACCAGCACCTGGTGATCATCGGGCACGGCGGGCATCGCCTGGGCGACGGCGTGTCCAGTGCCCAGTTGTTCGGCCTGGTGTACCCAATGGATACCGGGCGTTTGAATCGCAGCGCGTACCGCCTCGCCCCCGTGTCCATAGACCACATGGAGGCTGTGCTGGGACAAATGACGGGCGGTGTCCAGCACATGTTGCAACAAAGGACGGCCTGCCAGAGTGTGTAACACTTTCGGCAGGTCTGAGTACATCCGTCGGCCTTTACCGGCGGCGAGAATGATAATAGAGAGTTTCACGATAAGGTGTCTGCTGGTTGAAAGAATGAAAAGTGGCTCAGTATACTGCGTGAGGTTCTCAAACCGTTCCCTGAGCGGAGCCGAAGGGAAGGGAAGGGAACGTGAGGTTCTCAAAATTGTGGGAGCGCCTTGCAGGCGCGATGATCTCCAGAAAACCCCATACCCAGTTATTATCCGCAGATTAGCGCAGATTTTACGGTGTTTATCTGCGTGTGTCGGCGGTTTAAACCAGGGGAGAGGGCCGGACGCAATGTAACACCGTGTGCCACTTTCCGTTCCCTGAGCGGAGCCGAAGGGAACGGAAAGTGGCACACGGCCTCAAGGTAGCACTCTAAGCCGTCCGTTTCAGCAGCGCTATAGCACCTCTGAACAGCAACATGATCGCCACCAGTACCGGGCCGAACGGTTGATCTAGCCACAAGGCCAGCACAAATGCCAGTAGATAGCTGAAAACACCAAAAGCCGTGGCGAGTACCAGTGTCCAACGCCAGCCCGGTGCAAATTGAAAAGCGGGCCAGGCGGGAATGAACACCAGTGCAAACGCGGCCATCAAGCCGATGCTGGCGGTGGCCACTGCCAAGACAGCGGCGCACAGTAAATCGAAAGTCAGGTGATAACGCCAAGCGGGCAGGCCGTTGGCTTGGTCGTAATCGGGAAAAAAGCGTGCCCGCAATAAACGCGGTGACAACCAGGGCAGCAGTAACGCGCTCAACAGCAACAGGCCCAGCGCACTCCACAGGTGCGCGGGGCCGGTGAAATACAACTGTCCGTCGGTGACGGCGTGGCTCAGTTCATCGCCATGCGGCGAGTTGGCGGCGATCAACAGGGTCAAACTCCAACCGGCCAGAATCATCACCGCGTAGGCATCGTTGCCCAAGCCCTGGCGTAGATTTTTAGCACCCGCCCCCAGACACGCGCCCAACACTGAACCGGCCAGCAACGGTAAACCCAGTGCTACGCCGCTCAAAGCGCCCGCCCCGGCGAGTTGAGCCAGACCGAGTGCCGCCAGCCATTCTTCGCGTAGCCGCAGATACACACCCAGGCCGGACAGCAGCAACGCCAGCAATAAGCCAGTGATTAACGGCCCCTGGAACAGCGGATCAAGCCAGTTGTTCAACATCACCCAATTCCACCCGGCGTGTACAAACCCGCGTCACAAAAGATTTTTCGTGACTCACTAACAGCACCGCTTGGTGCTGACCTAAATGCTGAAACGCATCACCCAGTGCGGCAATGCCGTCGGGATCGAGGTTGTTGGTGGGTTCATCTAACAAAATCAAATCCGCACCATTGCCGACACAGGCCCAAATCTGGAGAAACTGCAACTGACCGCCGCTGAGCTTATCCAAGCGCCGTTCTAGCAGGGGCCGCAGCTTCGCTGGCAAAGGTTCTTGATCCGCGCCACACAAATGCAGCAGTTCGCGTCCACGTATCGGCATCTGCGGCAAACGCACCGGGCGCTGGCGCTGGTGGGTAATCCTCAGTCCTGGCGCTTTGTCTAAGGTGCCGCTGAAAATCCGCGCCGTGCCGATCAACGCACGCAGCAAGGTGGATTTGCCTGCCCCATTCGGCCCTAACAAACCCAGCACCTCGCCGCGACACAGCGTGAACGACACCGGCGCGGTGAGTGGCGCGGTATATCCCGCGACCAATTGGTCGGCGGCTAATAATCTTTCCATCGCCACTCCTGTTGAGGTTTTAAGGCTGCGGTGGTGTCACTTGTTCCACCGCCGCTGGGGTGGCGGCACCGCCATGCAGCGACGGCGGTGGATGCCAGCCGACCACTGCTAACATCACCGCAAAACCGACGACGTAAGCCAGAACGACATGCCAGCCATATTTTACCCATTGCCAGACCGATTTGGCTTCTGGGAATAGGTTGGAAAGTGCTACCCCGGCAGAGGAGCCAAACCAGATCATGGAACCGCCAAAACCCACCGCATAGGCCAACACGCCCCAGTCATATCCGCCCTGTTTGATCGCCAAAGCAGTCAGCGGGATGTTGTCAAACACGGCGGACACAAAACCCAAACCCAGCGCACTGTGCCAGGATGCAAGCGGCAGTGCTTCTACCGGCATGAGTGAAGCGCAGGTGACTAAGGACAGTAAAAACAACGAGCCTTTGAAGGTTTCTGGCATGATTTCCCAGTCGGGACGGCGCATCCCGAGGCTGACCAGGATCGCCGCCCACACCGCTACCCCGATGAAAGGAAAGTGGTCGGCCAGTTCAGGAAATTTGACATTGACGGTGATATTGACCGCCATCGCCGAGACTAAAATCAACAGCACAATCCCGACTCGTGTCCAGTCAATTTGGATGTGAGCGCGGACATGTTTTTGAATCGGTGAATAGGCGTGTTGCTGTTTGGCAGCGACCACCCCGACGATGATCACCGCCACAATCGCTGCCACATAGGCGTGCAGCACATCCAGCGGCGACACCCCCGCGATCCACATCATCGTGGTGGTGGTGTCTCCCACCACCGAACCCGAACCGCCTGCATTAGAGGCAGCGACAATGCCTGCCAAATAGCCAATATGCACTTTAGCTCGGAACAATTGATGCGCCATCGCGCCGCCGATCATCGCTGCTGCGATATTGTCCAAAAATGAGGACAGGACAAACACCATGATCAGCAGAACAAAACCGCCTTTCCAATCTGCGGGCAAATATTTAGGCAGTACCACCGGCACCCGGCTTTTTTCAAAATGTCGGGATAAAATCGCAAAACCCATCAGCAGGCACAGTAAGTTCGCCAGCGTCACCCACTCATGGGCGAAATGCAGACCCAGGCCAGATAAGCCCTCGCCGTGTTTAAAGCCAGTAAAAATCAGCTTATACAGAATAATCGTGGCCGCACCCGTCAACCCCACGTAAAGCGTGTGGTGATGAAAAATGGCGACCCCTAAGAGCGTCAACCCAAACAGAATAAAATCAACCGGCACCCCGGCCAACGTGGGTGCAGTCCCTGCCCAAGCGGGTAGGTTCACCAGCATCAATGCCACAATAAGCAATAATCTAAACATAAACAAGTACATCCTTATCAAATAAAAATACTCACCTTGCTGGTTTCTAGTTTCCGCATCGGTTTTTGCGCAACATTCAGGCATGAACAGGAGACGCCACCCCGCGTTGCGGTGCAGCATCATAGACCTTTCTTTTGCTGTGGGAAATAGTCTGTCACCCAACGCCAAACGGGCGCACAGACAACACCTGGCAAGACAATTCACCGTCAAACAACCGCGCTTGCACTAAATCACCGGGGGTGGTGTCGGCAATTTGGGACAAAAGCTGGCCGTTGGCGTCGCTGAGGATGCTATAACCGCGTTGTAAAGTAGCCAGCGGGCTGACGGCATTCAGGGTGTGCGTCAACCGCGCAAGCTGGGTGTGCGGTTGCTGTAAGCGGCGGCGCATCGCTTGTTGTAGCCGTGTGGTCAGCGTGTCGGCTTGGCTGCGGCGTTGTTGCACCAGATAACCCGGCTGCCGTTGCACAAGACGCACCCTGAGCGTGCTTAGCCGCTGGCGGTAGGTTTGCAGCGTTTGCTGACCGCTCTGGTGTAAGCGGGTTTTGAGATGTGTCAACTGCTGCTGTGCGTTAAAACCTGAGCGGGGCGATTGCAGCCTAGCACTCAGATGATGTAGCCGCTGTTGAAGCTGGTCTAAGCGCCGTTGCATCTGGCGCTGTAACTGCTGTTCTCGCGTCTGTAACTGTGCATACCAAGCTGCGACCTCGGGACTGACCAACTCCGCCGCCGCTGAGGGCGTGGCGGCACGTTGATCGGCGACAAAATCGGCGATACTGACATCTATTTCATGACCAATCCCCGTCACCACCGGAATAACGCTGGCAAACAGGGCACGCGCCACGCCTTCGTCATTAAAGGCTTGCAAATCTTCCAAGGAACCGCCGCCCCGAGCCAGCAACAACACCTCACAATCGCGGCGACGATTGGCTTGCTGTAAAGCGGCAATAATCGCTGGCGCGGCCTCACGGCCCTGTACCGGCACGGGATAAAGGCGCACGGGAATTGCCGGGAAACGCCGCTGTAACACGCTCAAGATGTCATGTAGCGCCGCCCCAGTCGGTGAGGTAATCACGCCGATACGTTGCGGCAAACGGGGCAGCGCTCGCTTGTGGCTGAGATCGAATAAACCCTCGTTGAATAAGCGCTGCTTCAGTTGTTCAAAGGCCAAGCGCAATGCCCCTTCCCCAGCGGGCGCGAGATGCTCCACGATCAACTGGTATTCGCCGCGTTCCTCATACAGGCTCACCCGCCCGCGTGCGGTGACTTGCATCCCATTCGCAGGTTCAAACCCCAAGCGTAAAGCGTGGCGCTGAAACAACGCACAGCGAATTTGCGCCTGCTGATCTTTCAAGGAAAAATACAGATGCCCAGACCCAGGCCGCGCCAGGTTAGAAATTTCACCAGCCACCCACAGCAGCGACAAATGGCTTTCCAGCAATTGACGGGCTTCACGATTCAGCGCAGACACGGTAAAAATCACGGGGGATTGCACGGCAGACCTTCTCTCTGGTGGCAGGACGGCCCTGGCGTTTTAGGCAGAGCGTCCCTATATACTAGCCCTCAAGGTTCACCCAAGGATAGCAATTATGTCGATACGCATCAGAACACAGTGGTTTCAAGAAGGTAAACGTTCGCCGGATGAAGTGGCCTCAGCGCTGGCGTTTATACTCTGGAAAATCGGCATGAACGCATTGCTGGAATTAGAAAACGAGGGTTTTGTCACCCACAGCAACGCCCATCGTTTAGAAATCATGGGCGAGTTTCTCGCTTTTTTATTACAAGTCAGCGACCGTTTAGTCTATGCCCATTTGGAACAAGCAGAACGACAACTGTTTATCAACGCCTTAGCCAAACACACCGCCCGCTCTTTTGTAGAAAATAAACAGGATTTATTCGGCCCCGGTGATTATTTAGTCCCATTTATTGAGTTGATTAATCAACGGGCAGAAGAATATGCGCCCTTGAGTTTTGTGGACGGCGAGGCTAAATTGGATTTCTTGCGTCATTTTGGACTGCAATTAGAAGCCATTATCGGCGACAGTGATAATAAACATTGGCTCTGTCAGCATGTCATTGAACTAGACGGCCCGCAGGCACTGAAACCCTTACGCCGGGCGGTGGCTGATTTATTTGAAGAATAATGTGACTTAATCAGGCGGCAGTTTAGACTGTGCTAAAAACCAGGCTTTTAGATAACGGTAATAAGTACCCTCGGCATTAGAAACTGCCAGCATAAAACCTTGCGGGCCATCCAAAAAGCCTCCCCTGACGATATAGCAGCGAATAAAGGCCCACAGCCCGTGGCTAATCGCTTTTAACAAGCCACTGGGCTTGCCCTGTTGATGCAACATCTGCGCACTGCTGCTGGAATAACTGTTGATTTTGTGCAACACCTGCTCAATGCGCCGGAAAGGATAATGCAGCAATGGAGTGTGCAAAGTACCGAGTGCGCCAGTCACCAGCAGGCGTTCATGCACCAAATCCTCGCTGAACTGGGCGCTACCGCGCCGAAACAAACGGGTCACATAATCAGGCCACCACCCACCGTGGCGCATAAAACGCCCGCAATACCAGGAACGACGCGACATTTGCCAGGCGTCATAACCAGGATGTTGCATCGCGGCGCGTAAAGCGGTCTGCAACGCGGGCGGCACGCGCTCATCCGCATCTAGCGATAACACCCAGTCACCCGTGGTATAAGCCAAGGCCCGATTTTTCTGCGGGCCAAAGCCCGACCAATCCGAGTTGACATAAACCAGGCTGGTGTATTCCAGACAAATCGCCACGGTGTCATCACGGCTGCCAGAATCGAGTACGACGATTTCATCGGCCCAACTGACAGAAGCCAGGCAATCACGGATGTTCTCCGCTTCGTTACAGACGATGAGCATCACCGATAAACGTGGCTGAGGCAGAGGAGCGAGGGGTGTGTGCATGGTGTTGAGCTTGGGAGGGTGGTTATATGTTACTTTGTAAAGCCAGCGTAGGATGTACTGAGGTACGAAGCACATCATTCGCGGTAAACGATGCGGGCTATGTGCAACCACTCTTCAACGTATGAAGGTATCACGCATTGCCTAATATTGGAGTTCAGCGGCGCACTGCTTTTTGCGCGTCCGCTGGAACGATTTGTTAGTGGTTTCCTATCCAAGCCTTGCCGCCGATGATGCGACATGACCAGCAAGTGCCGTGATGAATGTTTTCAGGCTGGTCATATCTGACAGGTTGGTGAAATCCCCAGCATCCACCGCACTGCGCTCCGCCGCAATGAGAGCTGCCGTGGTGTAAAGCTGCTCCTGCACTAGTCGCTGGCATAGCAAATCGTACCGCTTGAGGTAGGACGCGCCCTTGAATTCCTCGGGTACCGGGAAGTGTGGCGACGAATCACGGACGGGCCTGCGCGACTCCGCTGCATCCTCGACCATCATCAGCCACCCGACAAAAGGGCGCGGCTGCTTGCCGAAAGCCTCTTCACGGTAGGCCGTCCATAGATCATGGGCCGTCCCGATAGCTTCCTCAGTTCGGTTGTTGTAGTTGTTACCGAATGATGGCCCGACCTGGCTTTTCAGCTCAATGGCGGCAATCAGTTCACCCTTGTAGATTACCAAGAGGTCCCAGCGCTTCGTCGGGCGGAAGTAGCCGGGCAGGGTCAGCATCGCCCGGTTCTGGTATATCTCGGCGTGGACTAGCCCATTGGCCTTGATGATGTCGAGCGCCAAGGCCAAGAACCCGTCCATGTTCTTGCCGGCAGTGACGCCTGCACGTTCGCCTTGATCGGCTTTGCCCGACTCAATCTGCTTTTGCCTTGCTGCTTCGCGGTTGCCCCAAAACGCCTTCACGGCTTCGCGGGCTTTCTGTTCGTAATTGACAAGATCGAGCGCCATTTATTCTCCATTGCCGCCAAGGGCGGATCGTTCCTCGTGGCTCAGGCCGTAGAGCTTGAACACCGCTCGGTTGCAGGCTTGCACCTCTCGCTTGTTGGCAGCCTCGGCCAACTCGCGGCGTAGCGGTTCAGGCACATCCGCCCAGCGCGGAAGGCGAATGCGGCGCAGGTACTGCGCTTGGAAGCGCAAGAATCCACCCCGCATTTTTGTTGAATAGGTTGCTATGAACAGACGGGTGATGGCGGACAGAAGCACAGCCTGTAGTGCCCGCAAATCCCAGTCATCTGACGTGACGAAGTAGAGATTGTGGTGGGGATACAGCTCGCCACCTTCAAAGACGATATGTGCCTCACCCTTGATGTCTGGGATCAAGAGCTTCGGCCTCGCGGCCAGTGCCGGGGTGATGCGGTCAATCGTGCGGTACCAGTTGGCAGGCGACTTCTGCGCACAGTGACGCCCGGCAACCACCTCCCGTCGCGACTCAAGGTAGCGCCGCAGGCGCGGATACTCGTCAAGATCGACCAGCCCGCCCGACTCGGCAAAGGGATTGATGACGCCCTGACCGCGCCACTTCACCTCACCGGACATGATGTCTCTGGTTGTCACCAGCGGAACCTTCCGGTCTGGCTCGACATCGAGCGCAGCGAAGTCGCCGATGAATGCCTTGTCCGCGCCAGTTGCGACACCAATCCCGACCTTACACCCCACCTCTTCCAGTAAGGGAAAGCCGCTTTCCAGACGGCGAATGAGCGCCATCTGGTCAGATGACTCCAGCAACCACGGCTCCGCGCCATTAGTGACATTGGCGAGTTCTCGCACCTGGCCGGTTTCTTTCGGTAGCGCCTGCGCACACAACAAATCCGCCAGTGTGGTCAGCGTCGCCCGGTCAATGGCCGGACGGTGGGCTATGCGTGTTGTCCCCGGGGCTTCCCGACTGATAATAGTGATCGCTGGGTAGGCAATCACGTCAGAATGAAAGGCTGGTGTATCCACCATATCGACATAGACTTTCAGGTGGAACCGCTCAGCCACGAGGCTACGAAGCGGCCCGCCATAGCGGTTTTTCATCCAGCGATCCGCGCAGATGAAGCCCAGACTGCCACCATCCGACAAAACCGACAGCGACCGCTCGATGAAGGGAATGTAGATGTCGGCCCGGTCATACATCGTCTGGTAGCGACTGCGGTATTCGGTCAGCAGCGGGGCCGGGATCATCTCCTGACGGACATAGGGCGGATTGCCCACGACAAAATCGAATTCACCCTCCAGCGCTGCCAGCAGAAAGTCCCCTTGCGATAGCCAGAGGCCAGCCAAGGCCGTTGCGGTATTTGCAGCTATCCCCTCGCGCTTGAGAAGCGCGACAACAGCAGCGTGGGTACAACGGAAGGTGTCGTAGTGCAACTCGACGGCACGGATCGCATTGCCCAGCTCCTCGAGCGCGGAACCGTTCGGCCTTGCTGCCCGCCATACGCTCAACAACCGTTCGATGATCGGAAGCAGGAAATCCCCGCCACCGAATGACGGCTCCAAAAGCCGCTTTTCGTGGAGCGGTTGATCCTCCATGTAGCCAGTCAGGTCAAGGATGAAATCCACAACCTCTCGGCGGGTGAAAACCGCGCCCCGAGCATTGCTCTCGGCGTTCAAAGCCAAATGGTCTATTGCAGCCTGCACTTTCCGAGAGGTGCAGGTTGGATTCAGTAGCCCAAGAGTCATTTGTGTCGATTGCAAAATGTGCCCTTGCATATTGGTGCGCTGAGGTTGAACCGCTGACGTCAAAGCCCCTTGGAACGCAGTGTTATGCCTCATGGTCTATAAAAGATGGTATCCAGCATTGCGGCCCTGCCATCCCACACCCTGCCAGCCAATGCATTTCTGGGGCGAGGCTCGTTCCACCACGCTGAATCTGTGATGCGCTCGATGATCTCTTCCCAATAGCGCTCGTAGTCCATGCCAGTCAGCTTTATCTTAAAGTCTTGGCAAAGCTCCTCCTTGTTCTTTGAGTTAAGGCAGACGAAGTAGTCTGACCGCTTGAGCGCCAGTAAGCGACTGGCAGTTGCAACGCCATCCCTTCCATTGGGGAAGGCTTGAACAAATTCTGCAAGATAGGCTTCGTAGTGTTCCCGCGACACTGGGCCATTTAGCGGAATTTCATCTAACGCCGCCGAAATATGAGGATTGTTGTTGTTCACCGCCTGATGATAGTAGCCGGCACCACTCATGCTTCCGAACCATGCCCAGTGTTCATTAAAGTTGGTGGGTAGCCCGGCAATGGTTTTCCGTAACCCAAGTTCCATTTCTTGGAAATGGCTGGTAGTTTCAAATGCTGTATGTACTAGCCTTAGCAGGTCACAACGCTTTTCAAATCCATGATGCGCGTCATTTTGAACGCAAGCAAAAAACTGCGGCCACGACATAGCCATTACTGCCGAGTCAACCGGGGCTTTGCTTTTTGCAGTTTGACCATACTGGCCTGACAGTCGCCGTAAGGCGGGCTGTTGTTTCGCCCAAAGTGCGCGATAGGAGATGGCCGCAGCTTTGCTAACTGAACGGGCTTCATCCCAGTAGCTCTCTATTAGCCTTATAACATCTTCCTTTAGCGACGAAGCGGTTTGATCGCTATCGGTAATCAAAACCATCGCCTCAGCGTTATTGTTCAAAGCGCCAGCGGTCAAGTTTGCACTGCCCATTAATACTTCCCAGTGATTCTGGTTCCAGAAGATGTAAATCTTTGGGTGGAATACGCCACTCGGTTGAAGTATAAAGCGGACGACATTCGACTCCGCGAATGCATCTAGAACATCTGGATGTGTCTGATAGAAATGAGTTCCGATGACTGCCCTGCGTATGCGATTCCGATTTAAGCTTAACTCTCCGAATATCTCAGTTCCCGCAGATGCCCATGCGACTGCAAATGAGATATTTTCGTATTTCTTCGTAAGCTGAGAAAGATTGGTTCTTAGGTCGGCATTGGTAGTGATGAGCTTCATTTCAAGCGCGCTCCTGAGGGCCTAACTTATTAGTATCAAGTCAATCTGACATGATATTTTAGAGTATTAAAAGATAAATCAAGCAAGTTTGCCCTATTTCCCAGTGTCCTGCATTTTGCCCTGATAACACAGGATATTGGCGTAAAATTCAGGTAGTTTTACCTGTTATCCAATTTATCTCGACAACTTGACCTGATAACTTGCTATTGGGCAAGTTGTCGAGAGTCCTTGACATGATGCTTTGGATGCTATCACTGTCATTAATACTATGTCAATAAACAAATCAGACAAAATATTGCTGGCGGAAACCCTCGATTTGATGCAGCGTTTGCATTATTCCATTCATACCGAGCGGGCATATTGTGATTAGATTGTGCGCTTTGTGCGGTTTCATCACATGCAGATGTGGAAAACATTGTTTGTAGAACCGGAAAAGAAGGAAGAGGTAAAGCGGGTGTTGGCATTTGTAGAGGGTGCGGCGGTAGCCTGTCGAAAAAACCTCATTCAAATCAACATGGCGCACACAGGATAATGAGTTACTAATTAAATTGGGTAAATCCTCGGCTTTACCGGGGTGACAGTAGCAGTTTGACATTTCAGGAAGTCTACCAGGAAACTCCAAAATTGTGAGCCGCCAAGCAACACAACATAAGGAGAATCCTAATGGACAAGCTAGAAAGCCTAAATCACTCAAAATGGGTATGCAAATACTTCGACTGGCGAAAGGCCAAAGCGGGTTTTTTATGCCTGCTTCACCAGTTAATAATTGCGCGTAACTATATACCGGGCGATCCAGCGTAGCGGGTCGGCGGCTTGCTCGAAGTCTGTCAAGCTGTGGATGGCTTCGTCTAGCAGTTCATTTGCCATGCGCTTTGCGTGAGTCAAGCCTAGCAAGGCGGGATAGGTGGGTTTGTCGTGGGCGCGATCCGCGCCTTGGGTTTTGCCGAGTGTGGCGGTGTCGGATTCTTCGTCGAGAATGTCGTCTTGAATTTGGAAGGCAAGACCGATGCATTTGGCGTAGTGATCCAGTTTGTCCAGTTGGCTGGCGGTGAGTTGGGGGCAAGCCAGTGCGCCCAGTTTGACGCTGGCGCGGATCAGTGCGCCCGTCTTGTGGATGTGCATGTTTTCGAGTTCGGTCAGGTTGAGCGCTTGACCGGTGGCGGCAATATCCAGGGCTTGTCCGCCGACCATGCCGCGTGAGCCGCTGGCTAAGGTCAGGGTGTCGAGCATGTGTAGACGTTGTGTGGCGCTGAGTTGGGCTGATTTATCCTGGGCCAGGACGTGAAAGGCTAAGGTTTGTAGTGCATCGCCAGCCAAGGTGGCGAGCGCTTCGCCATAGACTTTGTGGCAGGTGGGTTTGCCGCGCCGTAGGTCGTCGTCGTCCATGCAGGGTAAGTCGTCGTGTACCAGCGAGTAGGCGTGGATCAATTCGACGGCACAGGCGGGGATGTCGAGTATGTCGACAGGCACTTGCAGGGCGCTACCGCTGAGGTAGACCAGTAGCGGGCGAATGCGTTTGCCACCATCCAACACGGCGTAGCGCATGGCTTGGTGTAAGTCGGTGGGCTGAATCTGGGGTTCGGGTAAGCAGCGCGCCAGGGCTGATTCTATCCGTGTTTGATAAGGTTTGATTAAAGTTTGTATGTCCATGCGTGGCTTTAGTCATCCGTGTCTGGGGCTGCGGGGGAGGGCGGTGGGGTTAAGGGTGTGGGTTTGTCCCCGACCAGTCGGTCTACCGTTTGTTGGGCCTCGTCCAGTGCTTGTTGGCATTGTCGCGTGAGGGTGATACCGCGCTCAAACAGGGTCAGCGAGGCGGCTAAATCTTGGTCGCCTGCTTCCAAACGGGAGACGAGCGTTTCCAGTTCTTGTAGCGCGTGTTCCAGGTTTACTGCACGTTGTTTTTTCATATCATCAGGGCGGTCGTGTTGAAGCATCTGGCTAGGCAGACTATCATAGGCGGTTTGCGGCGGCCTGTGCGCGGGCTAGGCTGCAAAAATAGTATCACGCTTTACTCGGCTTGTGCAGAACGCCGCCAGACTCCATCCGCTTTCCCCAACGCTCGCCGAGAGGCTCCCATGCTGACCAAAGCCATTTATCCGGGCACTTTTGATCCGATTACACGCGGTCACACCGACATCGTGGCGCGGGCTGCGCGTCTGTTCGATCAGGTGGTGGTTGCCGTCGCCGCTAGCCCCAGTAAGGTGCCGGTGTTTGATCTCGATGAACGTGTGGCCTTGGCTAAGGCGGTATTGGTCGCTCATCCTAACGTGACCGTGTGTGGTTTTGACTGTTTGTTGGCCACTTTTGTCAAACGTTGCGGTGCCCAGGTGATTGTGCGGGGCTTGCGGGCGGTTTCTGATTTTGAGTATGAATTTCAATTGGCTGGCATGAATCGGGTGCTGGTGCCGGACATTGAAACCATTTTTTTGCCCACCTCTTCACAGTACACCTACATCTCTTCCAGCCTGGTGCGCGAAGTCGCCAAACTCGGGGGACAAGTGGATCAGTTTGTTGATCCCGTTGTAATTGCCGCCTTGCGCACCAAGATAGGCTCATGTTAGCGTTTTACCCCAGCAATTTAATCAGGAAATAAGGAAATGGCACTTCACATTACCGATGAATGTATCAACTGCGACGTGTGCGAGCCGGAATGCCCCAATGGTGCGATTTCACAAGGTGAGGAGATTTATATTATCAATCCTTCACTGTGTACCGAATGTGTGGGACATTATGAAACCTCGCAATGCGTAGACGTGTGTCCAGTGGATTGTATTCCTAAAGACCCGGAACATGAGGAAAGTGAGGCTGAATTGTGGGCAAAATACTATGCCCTCACTGGCAAACAAGCGCCTGAATGACGGACGACACTGCGCCTCACTCGTGATTGCACGGTTTTAAATCGCAGGGACACGCAGATGAACACCGATAAAATCTGCGTTCATCTGCGTAATCTGCGGATAAGTCAGTGCGTTGCTCGGTTAGTACTTTACCTTCCAGTTAATCCCAAGCCAGCGCACTGCCGGTGCGATAATCACGCACCCGTCCTTCAAAGAAATTCACCTCTTGTTTCAACTCAAATTCTGAGAGCCAAGGCATCGGATGTTCTTTGATATTGAACAAAGGTTTGAGATTCAGGCTTTTCAGCAAATTGTCGCCCATTAATTGCGCGTATTTCACATATTGCGCCACGGGCAAACCAGAAATCCCGCCGTTGGGCATGGTGGCCTGACCAAAGGCCGCTTCCAGTTTTACGGCTTCATCCACAATCGCCCGCGTGCGTTCTTGCATACGCTGATCCCAAAGCGTGGGATTTTCTCGGATAATTTGCAGCAATAACCAGCGTTCATTGATTGCGTGTAAGTTTTCATCGCGCCAGATATATTGGTATTGCTGGGCGGTATTGCGCAATTTACCTTGTCTGGCTAAGGCGAACACTTGCGAAAAACCTAAGGGAAAAAACAAATACTCAAACACATAATAACTCACCAAATCTTCAATCAACGCCCGTTGCGCTTCTGGGCTACCCGGCGGGGCGTCACAATTCACCACGTTATTGGTGAAGGTGAGATTCCAGTTGAGCTTGTTGACCAGTTCAGGCACTTCTTGATACAGATTGAAAATCTGGCCCTGGCCTTGTTCATCTAGTCCAAAAGATTCCAGGATAAAGAAATACGATTCAATATGATTGGCTTCTTCGGCCATTTGCCAGCGCAAATATTGACGCATTTCATTGGCGGTAATTTGTGAGAGAATCGCATTATCCAGGTTATCTGGCACTAAATTATCAGAAGCGGTTAAATAAGAAATATTACACTTAAATAACCAGACTTCTTCTTCACTCAAACCACCGGTGTTCCATTGCACCTTGTCGTCGCCCATCGCGATGTCATTTGGCGTCCAAAAATTATTGCGGGCATTGAGAAAATGCTGACGTACTGACGGATACTTAATCGGTACGGGCTGGCGCACGTCATAGCCTTTGCCGCCGATGATGCGGATCTCGTCGGCATTCGGTAAGCGGGTGCCGACGGTCACTGGATTTAGACTGCTCGCCAGCTCACCCACTGGCCACTGGCGCACACTGCGGGCGGGTTGTGACGGTGGAATCACCGGGGCTGCGGCCACCACGGGCGGCGGTACAGCGGATTTAGGCGCAGTCACTGGCGGTTTGGGATTGAGCGGGCTGCTGGGCGCTGGTAAAGGCGACAGCGGCATGTTTGGATCGGGATCGTCAAAGGTCAGCATCGGGATTTGACTCCTGGGTCAAAGTGAAGGGCAAAACGAAAACTCAAAAATCCTTGCTATTGCGCGGTGAGCAAGAATAATAGAGGTTGAGGTGTGAGTGATAACAAAAAGGAAAGTCCCATGAAAAAGCAACTGGTTATTCTGTGTGGCCTGTGGCTCTCCGCTCACAGCGTTGCGGCTGAGCGGGTGTTGCGGGTGTATAACTGGGTGGACTACCTGCCGCCGCTGGTGATCGAGCAATTTACCGCTGAAACCGGCATCACTGTGGATTATTCAACCTACACCAGCAACGAAGAAATGCTGGATACGCTCAGAAGTTTACAGCAACCCAGCAACCCAACTAAGCCCTATGATCTGGTGGTGCCGTCGAATTATTATATCAGCCGCATGGCGCGAGAAGACCTGCTGACGCGATTGGATCACGAGAAACTGACCAATTTCAAACACCTAGACCGCCAGTTACTCAATAAAGCCTACGACCCGGATAACCAATACAGCGTCCCTTATTTGTGGGGCACCACCGGCATCGGCGTGACGCCAGCGGTGCCGCCCGGCAGTATCAGCCGATGGGCTGATTTATGGAAGCCAGAATTCAAAGATTCCTTGTTGTTACTGGATGACATGCGCGAAGTGATGGGCATCGGCCTGCTGGTGTTGGGCTACTCGGTCAACGACACCGATCCGGTACATATCGAGCAAGCTTATGACAAACTGCGGGAGTTAATGCCCAATGTGCGGGTATTTGATGCAACTTCCCCCAAAACCCGTTTACTCGCGGGCGAAGTCAAAGCGGGCATGGTGTGGAATGGCGAAGCCTACATCGCCAACCAAGAACGGCCTGGTGCCGTCACTTACGTTTATCCCGCCGAGGGCGTCAGTTTGTGGATTGATAATTTGGCGATTCCAGCCCAAGCCGCTAATGTCGCAGACGCCCATCTGTTGATTAATTTTTTGCTACGCCCAGAGATCGCCCAGCAAATCACCGAAGCCGTCGGTTATGCCTCGCCAAATCTGTCTGCCGTCAAACAGCTCTCACCCGCACTGAGCAGTAATCGCACCATCTATCCCCGTGCCGCCGATTTAAGCAAGGCGCATATACAGCAAGCAGTGGGCGAGGCTTTGCCCATTTATGAAAAGTTTTGGCAACGCTTAATGGCACCGCCAACCGCCACGCCATCACCGTAAGCGCTGCCCCGCTCGTGCTTCGAGCAGGCGCGGAAATACATTTTGTCGTCAAGCACGGTATATAATGCCTCCCTGATTAACCCAAGGAGCGCTCATGTCTGAGACTAATACCCCTACTCTGGATACGCCGCTGTGCATTGCCGGCGTTGAATATCGCTCGCGTTTGTTGGTGGGCACTGGTAAGTATAAGGATTTAGAAGAAACCCGTTTGGCGACCGAGGCCAGCGGCGCACAAATCGTGACGGTAGCCATTCGTCGCAGCAACCTCGGCCAACACGCCAATGAGCCGAATTTGTTGGAGGTGTTGCCGCCAGACCGTTACACCATTTTGCCCAACACCGCCGGTTGTTACACGGTCGAAGAAGCCGTGCGCACTTGTCGTTTAGCGCGGGAATTGTTGGACGGTCACGATCTGGTCAAGCTGGAAGTGTTGGGCGACCCGACCACCTTATTTCCTGATGTGATCGCGACCCTGGAAGCCACGAAAATTCTGGTCAAAGACGGGTTTAAGGTGATGGTGTACACCAACGACGATCCCATCATAGCCAAGCGTTTAGAAGAATTAGGCTGTGTGGCGGTGATGCCATTGGCCGCGCCGATAGGTTCTGGCTTGGGTATTCGCAATCCGCTGAATATTTTGACGATTGTTGAAAATGCGCGGGTGCCCATTTTGGTCGATGCGGGCGTGGGCACCGCTTCAGATGCGGCGGTGGCAATGGAGTTGGGTTGTGCCGGGGTGTTGATGAACACGGCCATCGCCGCCGCGAAACAGCCGATACTGATGGCTTCGGCAATGAAAAAAGCCATAGAAGCTGGACGCGAGGCTTTTTTAGCCGGACGGATGCCGCGTAAACGTTTTGCCAATGCCTCCTCCCCCTTGGATGGGTTGTTCTTCTGAACTGGCAATTATTTTTACCGTCACAATCCCTCTATAGCCTGCTGACCGACGGGATACAGGGCACGAGTGGTCTGAGCGCGCTGTTTATCTGGATCACCATCCTAAGCTTTGTCCTGACTGGCTTGTGGTTGTTTTATCGTGCTTGGCGGGCGCGCCAAACCCTGGTGTTTTTACACCAATTGGTGCGCCGTGCCGAGGCTCACGGTTTGGCCGCACAACGCCGCGACTTGCGTAAACTGGCGCAAACCCAGCCTGCTGGGCGTTGGTGGTTGGCGTTTGACAACACCTGGGTGGAATCTGAAGACGGTAGCCAGCTTTACCAAACGCAAGACGCCGCGCAATTTTTCAACGCGCAGCACTTATCCAGTGGCATTACCGGCAATCGCCTGTTGATGGCGATGCCGGGTATCCTCACTGCGCAGGGCATTCTGGGCACTTTTGTGGGCTTGCAGATTGGGCTGAGTACGCTGGATTTAAGTTCGCCGCAGAATCTGACCCAAAGCATCATGCCGTTGATTCAAGCCTCGGCGATGGCGTTTTCCACCTCGGTGTGGGGCACCGTCGCCAGCGTGCTGTTTAATATTCTGGAAAAATCGGTGGAACGGGCGCTTGGCAAGCGTATCGAACAGTTGCAACACGCAGCGGATGGCTTGTTTCGGCAACATCTGCCCGAGCAAACCCTGATCAATATTGAACGTGCCAGCCGTGAATCAGAAATTGCGTTAAAAGGCTTGGCCGAACAAATCGGCGACCGCTTGCAAGAAACCTTGCTGGAAGTTCCCCAACAAATTCAAGCCGGGATTGAGATGTCGATGGCTCCAGCGATAGAACGGCTGGTGCAGGCTGCTGAAAAACTCGCGGAAAAACAGGGCAACAGCAGCCAAGATGTGTTGGCAAAGTTGGTGGAAAGCTTTGTGGGGCGTGTTGAAGAATCCGGCCACACCAGCCGTCAGGGCTTGGAATCCGCCTCGGAACAACTGAGTAGCGCGATTGCCCGTTGGAGTGACGGCATGGAAGCCTTTTTGGGGCGTCTACAGCACCGGGCCGGGGAATTTGATACGCAAATCGGTGGCTTGTTGGAACAGGGCAGAGAGCTGCGTAGCGGCAGCGAAGTCAGCCAGCAAGCGCTGAGCGACATCGCCGGAGAAATTAAAGTCGGCGGCAGTCTGCTCAAACAGGCGGCGGGCAATCTCGACAGTTTCAGCCAGCAAATCGCGCAAGCCGCCCGTTTACTCAGCGATAGCCAGTTACAAACCGCGCAACTCGCCAGTGAAACCTCGAAACGCCAGCAAACCGTCACTGAGTTACTGGAACGCATCGCCCAGGTGTTAGACCAAGCTAATCAGGGGCTGCTGCTGTCCAGCCAGCGTTTGCAAGACTCCGCCGACACCGCCAAGGCCGGATTTGATGGGATTAATAGCGCACAGCAGGAATTTTTGGAAAATCTGAAAAAGACGCTGGCGGTGTTGCGCAAACAAGTTGGACAAATGATGGCCGACTATGCTACCGATGTCGAACAACAAACCCGGGGGCGCATGGAACAATGGAATGCGCAAACCCAGGAATTTTCTAAGGGCATGGTGGCTGCGGTGAATGCGATGAGCGAAATTCTGGGCGAAATCGACAGCGCGTTGGCGCAACGGCGTTCTTAAACCCTGCGCTGACGTGACGCGCAGATAAACGCTGATAAAATCTGCGTTTATCTGCGAAAGCCTCTCTTCAAATCGGCGGCGGATCGCCCTCCACCAGCGGCTGGCGACGCTGTTCTTCACGAAAGGCATCAAGCTGCGCGGTGGTCTCGCGATTACCGGCAAAGCGGGCGATGTGAAACAGCGCTTCGCCCTCATTGACCAACGGCAAATTAGTACGGCCAATGATCATGCCTGCTGAGGTGGCGCGCACTAATATCTCTTCTTCGCCAAAGGGATCGGCAATAATCCCCAGCACATCGCCTTTGCTGACCTGCTTACCCAAAGCAATGATATTGCGCAAAATACCGCTGTGCGGCGCACGAATCCAGCCGTTAGAATGCGCCACAAACGACTCGCTGGGGGTGCTGGTCGGCGGACGCGGCGGCAACATATCCAGCGCGTGCATCACCGACACCACGCCTTTGAGACCGACGTTGATGCTGTCCTCATCAAAACGCAAAGCCTCGCCAGCTTCATACAGCAGCATTGGAATCCCGCGTGCAGCGGCGGCTTCGCGTAACGAGGCGTCGCGCAACACCGAATTGAGCATCACCGGCACCCCAAACGCCCGTGCTAACCTGGCCGTTTCCGGGTCGTCGAGATGGGCGCGTACTTGTGGCAAATTGACTCGATGATAAGCCCCGGTGTGCAAATCAATGCCGTGGGTACAGTGGGCGACAATTTCCGTCATGAACAAATGCGCCAAACGCGCCGCCAGCGAACCACAGTCAGAGCCTGGAAAGGAGCGGTTGAGATCGCGCCGGTCGGGTAGATAACGGGAATGGTGAATCAGCCCGAAAATATTAACCACCGGCACCGCAATCAGGGTGCCGCGCAAGTGTTCCAGTTTTTTGAGTTTGAGCAAACGGCGGATGATCTCCACGCCGTTTAATTCATCGCCATGAATCGCCGCGCTGACAAACAGCCGTGGCCCCGGCTTTTTGCCATTCACCACCTGCACCGGCATACTCACTGGCGCATGGGTGTAAAAGTTGGCAAACGGCAAATCCAGGGTGACCCGCTTACCGGGCAAAATATCCTGGCCGTTGATATGAATCACATTGCCATTGAGTTTAGTAGGCATTCACTGGTTTCCTGTCCGAGCGGCAAAGCAATTTCACCGAGTTTGGAACGCTATCCTATCTTGTTCACGGCACAATACCAAATTCTCGCGACTTGCACCGTAGAGAGGCAGCCATTCTCAATTAAACTGCTCGCTGTGTGTTAAGTAGGGGATACAAACTGTTTCCTGATTAGCAAGCTTTTTCATCCATCCCCGATAGTGTGAGCCATACTCATCACCTCTTCTGCACTTTATGGGAAGTTTGTCATGGCAATGAATCGAGTACAGTTTCAGCAAGGTCTGTCCCTCCCGGCATTTTATCGGCAGTTT